>ERZ808252.2429-NODE-2429-length-11243-cov-2.641402_pt1 | contig 11243 bp, 11 predicted proteins | sample MGYA00521242_ERZ808252 | MGnify/ENA primary metagenome ERZ808252 (study PRJEB31516, sample SAMN03275581) | gut metagenome | biome: mammalia-associated habitat; material: feces | host: Papio cynocephalus | place: Kenya | collected 2012-08-07 ...
GATCTCTGATTCGATCAGATAGCAAGAGGCGCGGCACCGAGGTGCCGCGCCTCTTGCTATGTGTAAGGGGGATGGGATTGGTAAGTTAAATGGCAAGCGCTGCGTTGAGCGCGTCGGTCGTTGCGGTGACGGCGTTGCCGGGCGCTCTGGCTGCCTCGCCGATGACGAGCACCTGCGGGCAGACGGCCGCTGCCGTCTCTTTGAGGGCGGCGTTGGAGCGAGAGCCCATGGCAAGGACGATGCTGCCGAAGCCTCGAAGCGTGCCGGGTGTGCCGTCGGCCAGCGTATAGTCCACGCCGTCGGTGGTAAACTGCCAGACCTTTGCGCCGGGGTACAGGCCGACATTGTGCTCGCGGAAGGTTTCAAACATATACCGGCGGCTCTCGGTAGGTCACATCCGCCGCGATGACGTCCTTCATTTCAATGATGCTGACTTCATGGCCGCGCTCGGCCAGGAATTCTGCCGCCTCACAGCCGACCATGCCGCCGCCGACCACGACGACGTTCTTAAGCGTCTGCGCCGGAACGATCTCGGTTTCACGACCGACGCACGGGTTCACCGCACAGGTGATGGGCCGTCCCGCGAACATATTGGGCACGCAGCCAAGAAGACAGCCGATGCAGGGCGCAAGCGTTTCGAGCTCGCCGTTTCTTGCCTTGTTGGGAAGCGCGGGGTCTGCGATGCTCTGGCGGCCAAATGCGACAAGGTCGGCGCGGCCCTGCTTGACAAGAAGCTCGGCGTACTGCGGCTCTGTAAACCGGCCGACGATGATCACGGGGACGGAGACGGCGCGCTTGATCTCGGTCACGAGGTCTGCGTTAAAGCCGCCGTGCGTGATGCCGGGGGCCCACATGAATTCGTCATGGAAAGCAGTTTCTCACCTGCGCGCGGCAGACGCTTTTGACGCTCGATACGGGTGTGGAAGAGCTGCGGCGCGTGGGACGCGGCGAGGGGCTCAAGGTCCGGAAATACGACATGGTTTTCGCGTCCAAACCGCCGGCGGCGCTGAATTTTACGTCCATCACGGTCTCGCAGCAGGATCTGGTCCTGATCGTCCCCAAAAAGCATCCGCTGGCTTCGTAGCACGTCATTGACCTTGCTGACACGCTTGCTTACCCGCAGGTCTGCTTCTCAAAGGGCGCGGGAATGCGCGACGTGGTCGACGGGCTTTTTGAAAAAATCGGCGCACAGCCGGAGATCGCCGTCGAAACGCAGGAGGATCAGGTCGTCGCGGGGCTGGTCGCGCATGGGTTCGGCATCGCGGTCGTGCCGTATATGGAGCTTCTGCTGCGGCTGGACGTGCAAATTTTACAAATTGCAAGGCCGCCCTGGGAGCGGGAGTTTTATCTCGTTCACGACGCAAGGGCCTATCTTTCGCCCGCCGCGAGAAGCTTCCGCGAGTTTGTGCTCGACGGAGCGGTGCTGTGAATATGCACAATTTGGAAAACGGGAAATTGAAACCATAGACAGATTCTATGGAAAATAGGAAAAGAATGCATAAATCCGGCGCTGCGGCGCAGAAAAAACACCCCCGACGCTCGGAAGCGTCGAGGGTGCTTCGCTTATTGCGGCCTTCGTTTTTCGTCCAGCATGGCAAAAAGGCTTCGCAGGCGGATGCTGGCTGCGCCCATGTTGGTGATCTCGTCGATCTTGAGCTGGGTGTAGTCCTTTCCGGCGGACTCCAGAATTTCGCGCACCTCGTCGGTCGTGACGGCGTCGACACCGCAGCCGAAGGAAACAAGCTGCACGACGTGAAGATCGTCCGGGCTCCCGGCGACATATTTTGCCGCGGCGTACATTCTTGCGTGATACGTCCACTGATTGCGGACACCTGCGCGGAATTTCTTCACAAGCGGGCTGAGGCTGTCCTCGGTGACGACTGCCGCGCCGAGATCGCACAGGAGCTTATCGATGCCGTGGCTGACCTCGGGGTCGACGTGATAGGGTCTTCCGCACAGAACGACGACGGGCCGGTGTTCCTGCCGGGCCGCGGCCATGTAGTCCTGCGCTTTTTGCTGCACGGCGCTGCGGTACGCTTCATATTCGGCGTAGGCCGCGTCGGAAGCTTTCGCGATCTGCTGTTTGGAGAACGGCGCAAAATACTGCGCGAGAATTTCGCGGATGCGCTTTTGAAACTGCTTTTTATCGTGCAGGCCGACAAAATCGGAGATGAATTTCGTGTCGTGAAGGCCGGGGACGTTGAGCTTCAGGACCTGCGGGTAATAGGCCACGACGGGGCAGTTGAAGTGATCGTCTCCGAGATGCTCGTCTACGTTGTAGCTCATGTCGGGGTAGAAAATCGCGTCTGGATTTTGGCTGAGCAGCCACTCGATGTGTCCGTGCAGGAGCTTCGCAGGGTAACAGGCGGTGTCGGACGCGATGGTGTGCTGGCCAAGCGCATAGAGCTCGCGCGTGGAGTTTGGAGAAACCAGCACGCGGAAGCCGAGCGCATGGAAAAACGCATACCAGAACGGAAGCAGGTCGTAAAAATTCAGGCCCATCGGGATGCCGATGGTCAGTTTTCCGTTGTCCGGCTCGTCGCGGCGGTATTTTTCGAGCAGCGAAAGCTTGTCCGCGTACAAATTCCTCGGCGCTTTGGAAGCTTCCGTGCGGACCGGTCTGGAGCAGCGGTTCCCGGCCAGAAAACGCCTGCCGCCGGAAAACAGGTTGACAGTCAGATCGCAGTGGTTCTGACAGCCCTGACAGACGGTTCTTTTGAGCTTGCGCTCGAAGTGCTCAAGGTCTTCGCGACCTAAAACGCCGGTTCCTGCGTGGCTGGCCGCGTAAAGCGCCGCGCCGTAGGCGCCCATGAGACCGGCAAATTTCGGGCGGATGACCTCGCGGCCGGTTTCCATTTCGAATGCCCGGAGGACGCAGTCATTATAAAACGTGCCGCCCTGCACGACGATGTGCTTGCCGAGCTTCTGCGCGTCGGCGCAGCGGATGACCTTATAAAGGGCGTTTTTGACGACGCTGACAGATAAACCGGCCGCGATGTTTTCGATGCTCGCGCCGTCTTTTTGCGCCTGCTTGACCGAGCTGTTCATAAAGACCGTGCAGCGGCTGCCCAGATCCGCGGGCGCGTCGGCAAATAAGCCCAGTCTTGCAAACTCCGCGCTGGAAAGCCCCAGCGTGTCGGCAAAGGTCTGCAGGAACGAACCGCAGCCGGACGAGCACGCTTCGTTAAGATACAGGCTGTCGATGAGGCCTTTTTTGATCTGGAAGCACTTGATGTCCTGACCGCCGATGTCAATGATGAAGTCGACGTCCGGGCGGAATTTTTTTGCCGCGGTGTAGTGCGCCAGCGTTTCGACGATGCCGTGGTCGACGCCGAGCGCGGCCTGCATCAGCTTTTCGCCGTAGCCGGTGACGGCGCTGCCCGCAATGTGGATCGCGGGGTAGGCTTCATAGAGCTTCAGAAGGTAGTCGCGAATGATGCTCACAGGGTCTCCGCGGTTCGGCTGATAGGTGGGGAAAAAGAGGTTTCCCGCTTTGTCGCAGAGGACGGCCTTGACGGTCGTGGAGCCCGCGTCGATGCCGAGATACATGGGGCCGTTGGGATCGGTCAGCTCCCGAATGCCCTCGGAATTTTTTTGGTGGCGCGCCGAAAATGCGTCATAGTCCGCTTTCGAGGCGAAAAGCGGCGGCTGGTGGCGGTAGGTCGCGGTCTTTGCGCGGAGGGCCAGCTTTTCCCGGAGCTCTCGCGGCGATACGCGTTGCCCGACGTTTGCCAGGGCGCAGCCGTATGCGACAAAGTAGAGCGAGTTTTCCGGGCACAGGCCGGTCGTATGCAGAACTTCGTCAAAGCTTCGGCGAAGCTCGGAAAGGAAGGTTAAGGGGCCTCCGAGATAGAGAAGCCTGCCCCTGATCTCGCGGCCCTGCGCAAGCCCCGCGACGGTCTGGTTGACCACGGCGTGCAGAATGCCCGCGGCGACGTCTTCGCGCCGTGCGCCCTGATTGAGTAGCGGCTGAATGTCCGATTTCGCGAACACGCCGCAGCGAGACGCGATGGGCGGAACAGCTTGCGCTCTGGCGGCAAGGTCGTTCAGTTTTGTGGGCGTGATCTGCATCAAAGACGCCATCTGGTCGATGAACGCGCCGGTTCCTCCCGCGCACGTGCCGTTCATGCGCATTTCAAAGCCGCCGGTCAAAAACAGGATTTTCGCGTCCTCGCCGCCGAGCTCGATGACCACATCCGTTCCGGGACAGAAGCGTTCGGCGGCCAGCTTTTCGGCGAAGACCTCCTGCACGAAGGGAAGGCCGAGCGTTTCCGAAAGCCCCAGACCGGCAGAGCCCGAGACGGTCAGCAAAACGTCTTCTTCGGGATATTCGGTTTCGAACCGGCCGAGAATTTCGTCGAGCTTTTCGCCGATTTTTGCGCCGTGGCGCTGGTAATTACACGTTAAAAGCTGGTTTTGTTCGTCCAGCAGGACGTATTTGAGCGTTGTAGAGCCGATGTCAAGCCCGAGCTGTTTCATGCTGCGCCTCCTTTGCCATCGCCAGCATCAGCTTGATGCGGTTTTCCTGATTGACCTTCGACGCGCCGGAGTCGTAGTCGACGGGGAAGATGTTCGCTTTGGGATAGAGCGCACGAAGGCGGCGGATCGTGCCTTTTCCGACGATGTGGTTGGGAAGACAACCAAAGGGCTGGGCGCAGATGATGTTCGTGTAGCCCTTTTCAATGAGCTCTGCCGCCTCGCCGGGAAGAAGCCAGCCTTCCCCCATCTTGACGCCGCGGTCAATGACGCGATCGGCAAGGTCTTTGATTTTTTCGAAGCTTACCGGCGGGACAAATTCGGGGTAGGGCTTGAGCGCTTCCATGAGCCAGTCTTCCCACGAGCCCGCGATTTTTTCTGCCTGATGGCCGATGAAGCGTTTTAATTTGCTGCCGCCGTAGTATTTGTGGTCCATTTCGATGTTGGCAAAGCAGTATTGGAAAAAGCCGAGCACGCCGGGGACCATGTACTCGCAGTTCTGGGAAAGCAGGAACGCTTCTAACCCGTTGTTGCCGAAGGCGGAATATTTGACGTAAATTTCGCCGACGATGCCGACCTTGGTGCAATTTTTCGGCACGCGCTCGATCTCATGGAACTCCTTCGCCATCGCGCGGAGGTTCGTCTGCATGGCTTTGGGCGTGAGGCCTGTTTTGCGGCGGAACTGCCCGGTGAGTTCGGCGATCCATTTGTGGACGACGGCGTTCGTGTCGCCGGGATTTTTTTCATACGGCAGGCACTGGTTCTTCAGCAGCATCAGCATATCGCCGTAAATGAGGCTCCTGAGCCCTGCAAAGAGCATGAGGGGCGTGATGCGAAAGCCCGAGTAGTGCTCGTAGCCCCCGAAGCTGAGGGAAATGACCGGGACAAAGTCGAGCCCCATGTTGCAAAGCGCCTTTCGCAGCAGGAAAATGTAGTTTGACGCGCGGCAGCCGCCTCCTGTCTGGAACTGGATGAGCGCGACCTTGTGGGGGTCGTATTTTCCGCTCGTGAGGGCGTAGAGCTGCTGGCCGACGGCGCACGTCGCGGGGTAGCACATATCGTTATGCAGGTATTTCAGTCCCGCGGCGATCACGTCCGGGCCTTCGTCGTGCAAAACCTCGACGTTATAGCCGTGCAGGGCAAAAACCTCCTGCAAAAGCGCCATGTGGGTGGGGAAAATGTCGGGCGCGAGAATGGTATAGCTGCGCTTCATTTCCGGGGTGAAATCTACGTTCATACGCTGCTTGCCTCTTGGATCATCGGAAAATGGATTTTCTTCGTATCATAGCAGTTTTGCGCGGACAGCGTCAATTTTGGCGTGATTTTCTTAACGGCTTTTTGACACGACGCGGCGGAGTTTGAAAAAATGTATGCGAGGCAGGCGGGGGCTATGCGGAGCGGCGAATTTCTGCTTCCGGTCTTGTGCGGGAGAGCGCTTTTTGATACAATATTCAATTGAAAATTGCGGAGAAAGGGGAGCGCGAAGGCATGAACGTACTGACGCGGCGGATCCTGGACGACTGCAAGCCGTCTCTGGGCGTGACGGAGCCGGGAGCGATCGCGCTGGCGGTGGCGGCGGCCAGGGAGCGGACAAAGGGCGAGGTGCGGGAAATTCATCTTGCGCTCAACTCCGGAATGTACAAAAACGCGTTTACCTGCGGCATTCCGGGCACGCGGGAGGTCGGCTTTTTATGGGCGGCGGCGCTGGGCGCAGTCGCAGGAAAGGCGGAGAAGGGCCTTGAGGCGCTGGAGAAGATCGACGAAGCTGCCGTGGAGCCGGCGAAGGCGCTTTTGAACGCTATGTTGTGTGCGCTGGCGTTCGCGTTCAGCCGGTTCGGGTTCGGCACGCTGATCGGCGTGTTTTATCCCATCTGCGGCTATCTCGGCATTCCGTTCGTGGCGATGCTGTTTTTTAACTGGAAACGCGCGAAGAAAAAAGCAAAGACATAGAAAACCGGGCCTGCTGGCGTTCAGCAGGTCCGGCGTGTTTTTGGCAGCTTACTGTATATGGGTATGATTGTTGATGTGGTCCATGCAGTAGCAGTAGTAGCCGTTGCACTTTGAGCAGTAGCGGAACTCGAGATTGGGATAATCGGTGTCGGTGCGGCCGCAGACGGTGCATTTGTGGCGGTAGGGGCGCTCGCCGGTCTTGGACTGGTAGGAGCTTGCCCAGTTGGCGTTGGGGCGGGAATTTGGCGCATAGGGGCCGGAGCCATGCGGCTTTTTCGGGCGGCGATAGCGCCAGGAATCCGGGAAAAGGTTCTGGATGTCCGCGCCGAAGAACAGGAAGTAATTTGCAAGCGGCACCAGTGGAAGCAGCCAGTAAAAGGACAGCAGTCCCGCCCGAAGCATGGAAAAGACGGAAAAGGCCGTGAGGACAAAATAGGCCCAGGCGAACCACTTCATCTTGATGGGGATGAACATCATCAGAAGCACGCGCGTGTCGGGCGCGAGCGTCGCGACGGCGAGAAACAGGCTGAGGTTCAAAGAGGCGGAATCGACGTTGTAGCCGAGGAGAAGGCCCGCGATGTCGCACAGAAGAACGCCCGTGAGATAATAGAGGTTGAAGCGCAGAACGCCCCAGTAGCTCTCCAGCATCTTGCCGAACTGGTAATAGCAGAAGAGGCTCACGACGGCCAGAAGCAGATAGATGCCGGAGACGTCGAGAAGATAGATAAAGACGTAGGTGAAAAGCCGCCAGACCTGCCCTTGCAGAATTTTCGTTGGGGAGAAGCAGAGAAAGCGGTAGACGACCTGACTGGGGTCGATGGCCGAGAGCGCGTAGGCGATGATATTGCCGATGGCGATGACGAGCATCAGGTTCGGAATGCCGCGATCGCGGTTTTTGAGACAGAAGCGTTCGAAGTTTTTGCGAAGATCTTTCATATGTCGACCTGCCTTTTGCATGAAGTGCGTTTTTATATCCTCTATATTACCCGAACTGGGAAAAGAAGTCTACAGACAAAGTATGAACATTGTTTAAGCGCGTCAGACAAATTGCGGTTGACTTTTTTCGAAAAGTCCATATAATAGGTGCTGACAAGTAAATAGCCTTATCAAGAGTGACGGAGGGAACGGCCCGATGAAGTCCGGCAACCTGTTTATCTATTTTGGATATTCAAGGTGCCAAATCCGGCGAAGCAATCGAAAGATGAGGGAAAATTGGATCTCGTGCGCTTTGCAAGGTATGCAGAGCGCATTTTTCATTTCCCCGCAGCGAAAGGAGAAAACCATGAGCAAACGAATTTTTACATCCGAATCGGTGACCGAGGGCCATCCCGACAAGATCTGCGACCAGATCTCCGACGGCGTGCTCGATGCGATTTTGGAAAAGGACCCGATGGCGCGTGTGGCGTGCGAGTGCGCGGCGACGACGGGGATGGTTCTGGTGATGGGCGAAATTACGACGAATTGCTATGTCGACATCGCGGGCATTGCCAGAGACACGATCACAAAAATCGGCTATGATAACGCCGAGTACGGCTTTGACGGCCGGAGCTGCGCGGTTCTCACGGCCATCGACAAGCAGTCGGAGGATATCGCGATGGGCGTCGACGCGTCGTATGACGATGAGAGCCAGACCGGCGCGGGCGATCAGGGCATGATGTTCGGCTTTGCCTGCCGGGAAACGAAGGAGCTGATGCCGGCCCCCATTTCCTACGCGCACAATCTGACAAAGGCGCTCACGAAGGCGAGAAAAGACGGAAAGCTTCCCTGGCTGCGGCCGGACGGAAAGAGCCAGGTCTCGGTGCAGTACGGCGAAAGCGGCGAGGTCGAGCGCATCGACACCGTCGTCGTGTCGACGCAGCATTCTGCGGATATCAAAATCTCCGATCTGCGCGAGGCGGTCATCGAGGAGGTCATTCGGCCCAATCTGCCGTCCAGACTTTTAGACGCGGACACGAAGTTCCTTGTGAACCCGACAGGGCGCTTTGTCATCGGCGGGCCGGTGGGAGACTCGGGGCTCACCGGACGCAAGATCATCGTCGACACCTACGGCGGGTACGCGTCCCACGGCGGCGGCGCGTTCTCCGGAAAAGACCCCACGAAGGTCGACAGGAGCGCTGCCTACATGGCGCGGTATATCGCGAAGAATTTAGTTGCGGCGGGACTGGCCGACAAGTGCCAGCTGGAGCTGGCGTATGCCATCGGCGTGGCGCAGCCGGTTTCCGTGCTGGCAGACACCTTCGGCACAGGCAAAGTGTCCGATGATAGACTTGCCGCGATCGTGCGCGATTGCTTCGATCTTCGTCCGGCGGCCATTATCCGGGCGCTCGATCTGCGCAGGCCCATCTATCAGCAAACTGCCTCTTACGGCCATTTTGGAAGACCCGAGCTCGACCTTCCGTGGGAGAGAGTCGACCGCGTGCAGGAACTGCTTGCAAAAGTGTGAAAAATGGGGTATGATACTCCCTGATCGATGCAAGTAGAAAGGGAGCTTCCCAATGAAAAAAATTGAAATTATGGGCTGCGGCTACATTGGCCTGCCGACGGCCATTACCTTTACGCTGGCGGGCTTTGAGGTCTGCGGCTTTGACGTGAAGCAGGAGGTCGTCGACCAGCTGAACGGCGGCAGGATCCACATTGTCGAGCCCGGTCTTCAAGATGCCCTGACGCAGGCGATGGCGACCGGACGGCTGCACTTTGTGACGAAGCCGGAGCCTGCCGACGTTTTCATCATCGCGGTGCAGACGCCGTACAAGGAGACGGAGGACCACAAGCGCGTTTCGGATATGCGCTTTGTCGAGTCTGCGGCGCGGGAGGTCGGTTCGGTTGCAAAGCCGGGCGATCTTTGCGTGTTGGAGTCTACCTCGCCTCCGTATTCGACGCGGCTGGTGGAGTCGATCGTGGCGGAAACGAGCGGGATGGACAAGAGCGAATTTATGACCGCGCACTGCCCCGAGCGCATCATCCCCGGACGGATGCTCATCGAGCTGCGCGAAAATGACCGCATCATCGGCTCGAACCGACCGGAGGCGGCGGAGTATGCGAAGTCCATCTACGAAAAGGTCGTGACAAAGGGCACGATCCGGCTGACGGACGATCTGACGGCCGAGATGTGCAAGCTGACGGAAAATACGTTCCGCGACATCAACATTGCCTACGCGAACGAGCTGAGCAAGGTCTGCGACCGGCTGGGCATTGACGTTTTTAACCTGATCGAGCTTGCCAACTGCCATCCGCGCGTGAACGTGCACACCCCGGGCGTCGGTGTGGGCGGGCACTGCATCGCGGTCGACCCGTGGTTCATCCATGAAAAATTTGAGGATATCACGCCGCTGATTTATGAGGCGCGGATGGTCAACGACGGAAAGCCGGAGTGGGTCGCCGAGCGTATCGGAAAAGACGTCAAGCCCGGCGCGAAGATCGCGGTGCTCGGCATGAGCTTCAAGGCGAACATTGACGATACGCGCGAGAGCCCGTCGGTGCTGTTTGCAAATATCCTGAAGGATAAGGGCTATGAGGTCCTCGCCTGCGAGCCGTTTATCCAGGGCGATGTTGCCGGTTTCAAAAACCACACGTTAGAGCAGGCGATGGCGCAATGCGACTATGCGGTCATTACGCTGATGCACACGCCGTTTTTGGAAAATAAGGCGCTCATCGCGACGAAGCCGTATTACGACTGCGTGGGGCTCATGCGCAAATAAAAACTTACCCGCCGTAAGGAAGTCCTTGCGGCGGGCTTTGTGCTTCTAAGGAAGCTCTGATTAAATCAGCGGCTGTGGACGGCGAGAGATTTTTCGTCAAGTCAAGGTTCGGAAAACGGAGGAATACTGTATGTATTTCTCGTTTTTCAAACCGCAGAATTGGCGGAAAAGATCCGTCGTCCGCGGTCGGGGATTTGATCAGAGGTTCCCTAAAGAAGGATGGGCTGAATTTGCTCCGATTGCAGGGCGTGGCAGACGGTGTCGGTGAGCTTGGTGAAATCCGCGACCATCGAGCGGGGCTTTTTCTGCGGGGAATCCTGCCGGAAGGGGACGAAGTAATAGTGCTTGCGGCCCAGAAGCTTTCCGATGTTCTCGGCGTTCCCGGCGAGCGCGTCGTTCGTGGAGACGGCGAGGATGATGGGCGCTTCGTTTCGCAGGTGCGCTTTGGCCGCTAAGGTCACCGGCGTGTCGGCGATGCCGTTTGCAAGCTTGGCAATGGTGTTTCCGGTGCACGGCGCGATGACGAGCGCGTCAAGAAGCGCCTTTGGGCCGATGGGCTCGACGGCGGGAATGGTGTGGAGAATTTCGCGGCCGCAGATGGCCTCCAACCGTTCGCGGAAGGACGCAGCCGTACCGAAGCGGGAGTCGGTCTCAAAGGAAACGTCCGACATGATCGGGATGATGTCGGGGAAGACGGTATGGAGCTCTTCCAGAGCTTCCAATACGGGCGCAAAGGTGCAGAACGAGCCGCACATGGCAAAGCCGAGGACAGGTGTTTTCATAAAGCCTCCTGATACGAAAAGAAGTCGGAATCGAGCATGGCGCGGAAGAGAAGCTTCGCCGCGGTCTTGGGCGCGGTCTTTCCGGGAAGGCCGGGGGCGGGGATATACAGCTCCGGTTTTTTGGCGTCGGGCGCGATGCCGCCGGGACTGGACGCAAGCTCTATGTAGACGCAGGCGCCGGAAAGCGACCGGATCTGTTCATCGGAGAAAACCGGCGCGGGGACGGTATTGAAAATGCAGGCGTATTGAAAAAGGCTCCGACGGTAGACGCCGGTCTCGTCGGGCGTGCAGGAGAGCTGCTCGATGGTGGAAAACTGGTCGGGGTTTCTTGTGGTGA
>ERZ808252.2431-NODE-2431-length-11235-cov-3.105725_pt1 | contig 11235 bp, 11 predicted proteins | sample MGYA00521242_ERZ808252 | MGnify/ENA primary metagenome ERZ808252 (study PRJEB31516, sample SAMN03275581) | gut metagenome | biome: mammalia-associated habitat; material: feces | host: Papio cynocephalus | place: Kenya | collected 2012-08-07 ...
GTCATAGAAATTCAAGAAAGATTGTGTATAATATAAGTTTTGAGCGTTTTAAATCACTTGGTGTATCCTTTATATAAACAACATCTTTCCCATTACCTTCTTTTATTGCAAGTTTGGCATCTCTGTTTGTGGCAAGTTTAAGTCGTTCAAAAATAAGCCCACAACCAGTGCACTTTACATCTTGTTCTAAATGTTTCGTTCCACAGCGTGGACATTTTTGTCTTAATGCTCTCATTCTTTTTTTGTTGCTCCACAAGAAGGACATTTGTTTAACGAACTTTCATAAACACTTCCACAATAAATACAAGTTGTTTTGCCATAAAAACTTGCATCACTTGGAGTGATTATAATTTCATTTAATTTTTTGCAAATAAATTTTGCATCTTTTATATCATTAAATATTATTGAATTTTCGTTTGATAATATTGTTATATCTGCAACTCTTGCAAGTTTGTCAGAAAATGTTTGATTGACTTGGCAAGATGTAATGTTATTTAGGTTTATACTGTTTGAAATAAACATATCTTTTCCGTCAATAACAATAACTCTTTTGTTTGTTATCACATATTTTATATCTTTTACTTTTGCATATGCTTTTACTATTGATGCAATATAAATCCAAACTGGAGCCATATGGAGAGCAAAAAATGGAATTAAAAACCATAAAAATGCAGAGTTATCCATTGTTGTAACCAATGTTACAATTATGCTTATATCAATGATCGCCCAAATCAATGCAACAGGCAAAGTTTTTATCGTTCTTTGCATAACAAAACTTCTCTTTTTGGGAGATTGTTGCCATAGCACTTTTTCACCTTTAATCAAAAGGTCATCAACTGATGATTCTTTATTTTTATCATCATTAACAAAAAATTGTTCATCTAATTTTTTCATATATTATATATATATCAAAAAATAACAAAAAAATCAATCCAAATTGCTTGAATTGATTTTTTTCATACAAATCTCTATATATGTTAAAATTACTTAAGTTCTACAACTGCGCCAGCTTCTTTAAGTTTTGCTTCGATAGCTTTAGCTTCTTCTGCTGGAACATTTTCTTTAACATTTGCAGGAGCACCATCAACAAGTGCTTTTGCTTCGCCAAGACCAAGTCCTGTGATTTCTCTAACTGCTTTGATTGCAGCGATTTTGTTTGCGCCAGCTTCTTTAAGAACAACTGTAAATTCAGTTTTTTCTTCAGCTGCTGCTGCAGGAGCTGCACCACCAGCTACTACTGCTGCTGCGGCACTAACACCAAATTCTTCTTCTAATTTTTTAACAAGGTCGTTTAATTCTACGACTGTCATTCCTTTAACTTCTTCAACAAATTTATTAAGATCTGCCATTTTTTTATACTTCCTTTTTTTATATTTTTATTTTTTTATTATTGTTTGTCTGCAATAGCTTTAAGACATACTGCCAAGCCACGCATAGGTGATGAAAGCATACCAACAAGTTGAGCAAGTAATACTTCTCTTGATGGGATACTTGCAAGTTTTTTAACTTCATTTGCATCAATAACTGCACCGTTGTAAATACCAAACTTGATTGGGAATTCGCAGTTTTCTGCTTTTGCACCAACAACAAGTTTTGCAGGAGCAACTTCATCTTCATATCCGAAAGCGATTGCGTTTGTTCCTTCCAAATAACTATCACAACCTGTGAATCCAAGTTCATTTAATGCACGAAGAATAAGTCTGTTTTTGTAAACTCTGTATTCTGCGCCATTTTTTCTGAATTCAGCACGAAGTTTTGTGTCTTGTTCAACTGTAATTCCACGATAGTCAGCAACAACAACTGTTTTTGCTTTTTGAAGTTTTTCTTTTATTTCTTCGACTAATGCTTGTTTTGCATCTAAATTTGCACTCATTATTTTGCCTCCTTTATAGATTTGTATGTTAAAAATTAAAAAAACCTTTCGTGCCGATTAAAAGCAGAAAGGTTAATATTTTAGCCATTCAAATCTTTACCTCGGCAAGCACATAAATGTTTACGATAATGATATCACTTGCTGTCTATGGACAAAGGATTTATTCAATTTTCGTATGTGATTATATCACTATATATATTTTTTGTCAACAACTTTTATTAAAGTTCTTTATCTTCTTCTTTATACTCTGTTGTTTCTTCTGTGTTTGGTTTGCAACTATTATTTGAACCAGTTTCTTCAATTAATTCGACATATGTTGAAGTCTTTTTGTCTTTACTTGCCTTGCCTGTTTTTGAACTATCTGCAAGATTTGATAATTCTTTAAAAAAGATAAAATCTTTTCTTGATATATGGTCAACACCTGTTGTGTCAAAATAGTTCTTTACCCCTTCAACAGTCCAACCACGCTTAACTATCCATGTTTTGTGTCTATCAAATAATGAGTTATCTAATTCAACAGTTCCATTTTGTCTGTTATAAAAACCAATTTGTTGTCTATCTTTGAACCTATGTTTATTTTTAACCAGCCCAATAAATGGCATATAAACTAATGTGTTATCAATAGCATAAGAATTTGCTTTGTCGATTCTTTGTTGAAGTTCATCTTCTGGCATTGTAAACAAATCACCATTTGGACTGTATATAAAACTTTTATCAAAACAGCGTGAGATAATATTTGATGTGTGAAGATTTGGTCCATGGTGGTCGCTTCCACCTGTTAAATATAGATTATATTTTCTTGCTATATCATAAAGGACTTTACTTTTTGCACCACTTAAATTTAGTTTGTTAAAGATTTCAAAACCAAAATTATTATCGCCCCTTATTTGAATAACTTTTTTAACAAAGTCTTCAATATTTCTTCCAAATGTAAAAGTAATATACATTTGATAAATTTCATCTGCTGAATAATTTTTGTTATATGAAGAATTTATTGCAGTAACCTTTGACAAAATTACATATTTATCAATATAAGATAAGTTCCTAAAAGTTTCAAAAGCATTATCTTTTGTTGTTAAAATAAGTGCATCAACAAACTCATTATTGCAAGCAAGTTCTTCAGTTGCTGTCCTTTTTTTCTTAATGCTGTATGGGTGTGCAATAGCAAAATATCCACCTGCATTTTTTATTGCTTGCATATACTCGTCAAGTTCCCATTTTGAACCACTTATTGCCTTTTCATTGCCTTGTACAGTAAAATCAAAACATTCTTCTATTTCAGGAATTTTTCTAAAATTTCTTGTTGGGTAATGTTCTTTTAGATAACTATAAAATTTATTTTTTGCATGTAAACATGATTGTGTGTTATTAACAATGAAACCTAAATCTCTAATAGGTATTGTTTCGCCCGTTATATCATCAACTCTCTTTTTTGCCAACAAAATCATTTTGCCAATTTCAATACCAAATCTGCTTGTTGTTGTGTCATCAATTCTATCATATTTAAAGTTGTATAATCTTGAAAAGGCGTTTAAATCTGGGTGTCCAATATCATATCCATATGCTAATGTGTGGCATTTTTTGAAAGCAGAAAAACCTTCTTCGTTTATACCCATACATCTTAGCCCTGCATTGACTTCTATTCCTGGTATAAAATCAATTGCTGTATATTTTTGTGAGTGTTTTTTTATCAATTTTATTGCTTCTTTTGAACCTTGTACATTTTGGTGGTCAGTAATTGAGATGCAACATTTTGTGTTATTAATAATATAATCTTTTAATGTTTGAACTTTGTTTCCTGAATTTAATATTAAATCTCGTATTTGTTCTTGCTCTTCTTTTTTGTCTGCGAAATAAGGAGATAACTCAATTATAAGTTTGTCTAATTCTTCTTCACTGCCACCTGCCACACATTCGTTTACTCTTTCTATCATTGAATTTTGAACTTTTTTCACAGTTGCGAGTGTGTTTTCCAAAATTTCTTCTGGCGTCGCATCACAATCCGTTTCAAACGAATAAACACTGTGTATGTGAAGGTCAATAAACAAATAATTTCTCATAGGTTTTTCCTTTTATTTCTTTTCTTCAAGTTTTGATTTTGTATAGTCAATTAAATTTGATTGTATATCAAGTTTTTTTAATTGTTCAAACTCTTGAATTGCTTTTTCATTTTCGCCAATATTATTTAATGTTATTATATACATTATCTTTGTATAAACATTATCTGCTGGTTTGTACATTTCAACAATGGCTTTTTGATTTTTTAATATGCTTTTTTGCATACTTTCAATGAATAAATCAATTTGATTTCTTTCTTCAATTTCATCATCATCGTAATCTTCAAATTTACTTAAATTTATCACTTTGATTGTTGCGAGTTTTAATTCAACTGCTCTATATAAATACCTTATGCTTTCTTCGTAATTTTTTTGACTTGCCATAACATAAGAATAACTTTCATACAGACTTGGTACATATCTTTCAAGTTCATAAGTTTCAACTTTATCAAAATTTTTGATATAGCCATAGTTATACAAATATTTAAATTTGTCAGAATTTGCTATTTCATTAAAATTTTGCGGTTTGTCATTTGTTATGTCTTGTGCAATAAATCCACAATGTGGACAAACAGACAAACCAATGTTCTTATAAAAATTAAAACTTGCCAAATCGTTTTCCGTATAAACAATATCGGCATTAACATCAACTGCAATGTCTACATTCTTTTTACAATTTTGACAAGTTCCTTTAATATATTTTATTTTCATCTTCATCTCCATTTTAGCATAATATTAATTAGTTTTCAATACCCAACTTAAAACAATAAAAAATGCAACATCAAAAGATATTGCATTTTTGTTTTTATTACTTGTTTTCTTCTTGTGCCTTATCTTCTTTTGGTTGTTCTTCTTTATAATTCTTGTCTGAAAGAATTGCTGGTATAAAACATAACAAGAATAGTGCAAATAAAATTATTTGTGGCAAGAAATATGCCAAGAATGAAACATTAACAAACATAAAAACTGTTCCAAGTATCATTTCAACAATAAAATACATTACACTCATTGTTCCAACAGGAAGTCCAACAACTTGCTTTTTTATATTATCATGGCTTACATACATAAGTGAAAAATCCATAAATAAGTATGCAAGTGTTACAAAGCCAAATGAAATCCAAAATCCTTGTGGAAATGTTTTTGATACCAAAAATACCACCAAGCAATATGTTGCATAAAATATAAGTAATGTGATAGGCAAAATAAGTTTACTTTTTTTCATAAATTCCCTCCAAACTTGTATAAAGTATAACATAAAAATTTATGAAATAAAAACAAATATTGTAACTTTTAAAGTTTTATTGACAAAAAACACACAGACAAAATGCCTGTGTGCAAAATATTTATTGTCTTGTATATGTTCCTGCTTTGGATAATGATGATACAGTTGTTGCAGTTCCACCACCTGTTGGAGTAAATAACCAACTACCATAATGACTTTCTGTTTCCAAATCGCCAAGCAAAATAATTTCTTTTATACTATTAGACCCAGAATCTAATCCTTGCAAATTTAACCCTTTTACAGATTTTGGTATTATTATGCTTGTTACCTTTGTGCCATCAGCAACATTAAGTCCAAAATTAAATTCATTAACATTTGCCGAAATTCCGTTTGGCAAAATTATTGAAACAAGTGATGTGCAACCATTAAATGTATCCTCTCCCAACCCCGTAAAGTTTGAGTTATTTGGCAATGTGATGGTAGCTAAACTTGTACACTTGTAAAACACACAATCGCCTAAACTTGTTAATGAGTTTGGCAAGTTTATTGTAGTCAATTTTGAGCAATTCAAAAATGTTCCCATAAGTGTTTGAATTTTTGATGTACCAGCAAATTCAACTTCCATAAGATTTGCACAACCATCAAAAGCAAAATCACCAATCACTTCTATACTATCTGGAATAATGACTTTGGTTATATTGTTGCATACATTAAAACTCTTTTTATGTTCTTGTAAATTTAACATACCAAACATATCTAGTTCGCCTGCCGATATTTCTTTTACTGGCAAATTTTTGTAAGTTGTTGGTATCGTTATAATACCATTATTTCCACTTATATCTCCATCTTTTGCAGATATCTTCCATGCCTTGCCATTTTTAATTTTGGTATATTTAAAATCTCCATTAATTTCGCTATTTTGTAGTGTTATTTTTAAGTTAGATACTCTTTCAGTTGTATCGCTCATTATAAATATCCCAAATTTAAGATTACTTTCATCAATATCAATTTCCGATGAAATAATCGCATTTTCTGACATATCGTACATTCGTGCAAATAAATCAGTATAAAGAACTCTACTATTTGCCTCAATGCTTCCTTTATATGTCATAATATTTATTTCATTTTCAGATGTTAACCCATCAATATAGTCTAATTGTATTGAGTTATATTTTGTCAAATCAACACCTGTTAATTCAAAATTGTAAATAATATTATCAGTATATTCAGTATCATATACTTCATCTGCGACCAAACATACTTTTGTTAAAACATTTATATCAAGTTCAGTTTCCAATTCTTCGCCATAAATATCATAACTTTGACCGTTTGTTAAACAATTAAGAGTGCCAGTTAATGCCTCACCTTCCCCATTTTTTATTGCAACAACATAACTAAAATCTACACTCTCCACTGTTTGAGTGATATCATTGATCATAAATGCCAAAACAATTTTTTGTTTTTTAGTTTTTGAAAGACTTGTTATTGGTTCTGTTTTTACAAAATTTGTATTTGCATTTTGTCCCATACTTCCCGTAACACTTGCACTTATTATATTATCCCCATTGTTTGTTATTGAAATAACTACAAAATATGTCCTTTTGTCTGTTAAGTTATATGCAATGTTAATTCCACCAGTTGTATTATCTTCAAGAGCATCCAAATTACTATAATTTTCACTATCCAACCCCTTTGTGGTAAAGTCATATTTATAGTCTGTTTGAACAGTATTTTCAACATTACTACTTGTTAAAAACTTCTTTGCTTCACTTAACAAACTTGTTGAATTACTAAAACTACTTGTGTATACATCAGTTTCCACAGTTGCAAAAACATCGTTTACTTCATAACTTATGCTGCCACCAATGGTGTATGTAACATTCATTGCAGAAAACACACCAAAGCATAAAACTGCAAGAGCAAGACACAAACTTGCGATTGTTGCAAATAACTTTAGTTTTTTCTTCATAGGTTTTTCTCCTTTGTGGGCGATATATATTTAGTTTATGCGAGGCACAAACTACTATTCAATTCTAGTATACCCCCCCCCCTAGATCTAAAGTCAAATAAATTGCAAAGTTTTTGGGGAAAATTTATTTTTTCAAGTGGAAGAGATTTCTCCTATGTCGTGCTTTAAGGTCGTGGTTGAAATGACAATATAAATATCCAATAACACATAAAAAGCCCACAACGACATACATTCACAAAAAGCGTTTGTGGGGTTTGGGGGAATCGCAACCCCCGGCGTTTTTTGATTACTTTTTTAGCGTTATAAAAGTAATAAACTTACGAACCAACTTTTAACATAACAGAACCTTGCTTTGCTTTACAAAGTGGACAAGTATCCCAAGCTTCAAGACCTTCTGCTTCATAGCCACATTCAGAACATTTCCATTTTACCTTTTTTTCTTTCTTATATAATGTTTCAGTACTCATTTGATTATATAAGTCTTTTAATAGTTTTTTATGGCAACTTTCCACTTGAATTATATTTTCATAAAGTTGTGCGATTTCTTCAAAACCTTCTTCCCTTGCAACTTTTGCATATTCTGGATAAATAACAGTTTCTTCAAGTTCTTCATCTTCACTTGCAAGTCTTAAATTTTCAACCAAGTCCCATTTCTCTTTAAAAGGATAACCTGATGCAATGTCTATGTTTGCAATGGTTTCATTTGATGCTTTTTGTAAATAAGTGTAAAACATTCTGGCGTGTTGAAATTCATTATATACCAAAGTGTCAATCATCTCTGCCATACATTTGTAACCTTGCTTTCTTGCTCCATATTCAATAAATTTGTATCTTATATGTGCTTGGCACTCTCCTGCATATGACTTTGCCAAGTTTTTATAAGTTTTACTTTCAATTAGTTTCATAATAACCTCCAAGTGTATTTTTTGCAAAATAAGTACATAATATACATAGCAAAATTTTACAAAAAAAATATTTTGAAAAATTTTTAAAAATTTAGCACTCTTTTGTTGACATTGCTAGCACATTGTGATATTATATGCTCGTACAAAAGAAATGGAGGTACAAATTTATGAGTAATTTTAATAATAACAATAATAATAATCATTGCAATCATGAGAATTGCGAATGTAAAGGTAATGAAAAAATGGCACCAAAAGGCAGACATGATTTTGATTTGTTTGACCCACTTGGCGAATTGTTTAACTTACCTGTTTTTGCAAAAGACACAAGATTTAACGGTATAATGAAAACTGATATAAAGGAATTTGACAACAATTACTTACTTGAAGTAGATATGCCAGGATATGACAAAAAAGATGTTGTAATTGACTATGATAACGGTTATCTTACAATAACTGCCGAAAAGAAAGAAACAAATAATGAAAACGACCCAAAGCATAAATACATTAGAAAAGAAAGATTTGTTGGCAAAACATCAAGAAGTTTTTATGTTGGAGATATAGACCAAAAAGAAATTTCAGCAAAACTTGAAAATGGTACTTTGGTTGTTAATGTTCCAAAAGAACACAAAAATGAAGAAAAAAAACATATTGAAATTCAATAATGTTTTTAGTATATAGATATTTCTTACTCCTTATGAAAGATGCATCACTTTATGTGGTGCATTTTTCTTTTATCATATATTTATATATCTTTTCACACGCTTTGATTGTATTTTCCATTGAGTTAAACCCAGAAAGTCTTACATAACCTTCTCCACATTTACCAAATCCACACCCTGGTACAACAATCACAGCACAATTATTAAGCAAATCATTAAAAAATTGCCAACTACTTTTCCCTTTTGGACATTTTAGCCAAACATATGGAGTAGACTTTGATGACACAAAATCTAATTTAAGTTTGCTTAAATAATAACATATTATTTTTACATTATTTTTGTAATAGTCTATATTTTTTTGTTGTTCAATTTGTCCTTGAGATGACAAAACATATTCTGCCCCAACCTGAACAAAATATGGCACTCCATTAAACTTTGTTAATTGTCGTTTTAAAAAACTTGAATTTAGATTAACATTTTCTCTCTTGATTGCTTTGGGAATGATTGTATATGAACATCTAAGATTTGTAAAACCAGACATTTTTGAAAAACTACAAAATTCAATAACACATTTTTTTGCACCAGCAATAGTATAAGTTGTATGTGGCAATTTTTCTTGAATAAAAAATTCATATGCAAGGTCAAGCAAAATTATTGAATTGGTTTTATTTGCAAAATCAATCCATTCTTTTAATTGCTTTTTTGTGTATGTATAGCCTGTTGGATTATTTGGCGAACACAAATAAATTAAATATTGCTTTGGTTCAACAACATTTGGCAACACGCAAAAATCATTTTCTTTTGTTGCATTAAGCACATGTGGAGTTTTTCCATTCAACACACTTGACGCAAAATATGCAGGATATGTTGGCTCAATTATTAATGGTGTGTAATCTTGAAACATATCCAAAATATTTGCAATATCACAACCTATTCCATTACCTATAAAGATTTCATCGACACTCAAATTTACATTAAAAGTTTTGTATCTCTCTTTGATTTTTTCTCGCAAAAACAAATAACCTTGCTCTGGTGGATAACCTTTGAATGTACTTGCAAATTGTTGTTCTAATAACGCATTAACCATAACGTTTGTAAGTTTGTCACTAAAAGGTCTTGTAACATCACCAATCCCAAGACTAATTATTTGTGTGTTTGGATTATTCCTTGAGAATAAATTTACTTTTTGCCCAATTTTATAAAACACATTATCAAGTTTGTTTGTATAATTTTGATTAACAAAACTCATCTAAATCAGTTTCCCCCTTATACACAATTTGTGCTTCTCCAAACATAAATATTTTTTTGTTATATCTGTAAATATCAAGTTCACCGCCATCAAGAATAACCTTTACTTTTGCATTTTGAGTGTTTTTTTTAAGATATGCAACCACACTTGCAACTGCACCACTTCCACATGCTTTTGTTATTCCACTTCCCCTTTCGTAAACTTTTACTTGCAATTTATCTTTTGCCAACACTTTTACAAACTCAATGTTTGCCTTGTTTTTTATTTGATTGTTTAGTTTTATTCCAGTTTTTTCAATATCAAAATTGTAATCTTTAACAAAAATTACAATATGTAAGTTTCCACAATTTATCAAGTGCTTATTATCTTTTGATTTTATTATTTTTGAATCATTCCATTTCGTTAATACTTTTGCCTTTGTTTTGTCTATTTTATATACAACACTCTTTAATACTTTGAATGACGACTTCATTTTTATTTTTGATTTATTAAATTTTTGAGATAAATAAAAAGCAACACATCTTGTTGCATTTCCACACATTTTTGCTTTTGTTCCATCTTTATTATATATGTCAATACTTGCATCAAAATTTTTGCAAGAGTTTATGACAATTATTCCATCACCACCAATACTAAACTTATGCTCACAAAGTAATTTGCATAATTTGGGAACATTAATTTCTTTTTTGTCTTTAATATTATCTATATATATGTAATCGTTTCCAAGTCCTTGCATTTTTATAAAAGATAACATAATTTCTCCATATAGTTTGTATATTAAAAATTTTGTAAAATGTTGCGTTGCTATAATTGACACAAACTTTTGTTTCATATATACTACACTCATTAAAGGATTTTTATGAATAACAAGAAAAAAGTTATATTAAACCACTTTATCAATGTTTTTTTGATTTTGCTTGGTTGCTTTATTATGGGTAGTGCCTATAATATTTTTTATCGCCCACACGATATAGTCCTTGGTGGATTTGGTGGTATTGCAAATATTATTGGTTATCTTTTATCTCTCATTGGTGTCAACCTATCTATTTCAATAATATATATCATAATGAACATTATACTGTTTGCCTTTGCATTAAAATTACTTGGCAAAAAATTTGGAATATATGCTTTGTTTGGAATTTTTGGTTATGCACTATTCTTGGAAGTCTGCAAGTTTATGCCATCACTTAGCGATGATTTGCTATTATGTTCCATTTATGGTGGTGTAATGTCAGGTATTGGCACAGGTATTGTTATTCGTGCCGGTGGTAGCACTGGTGGTGGTGATATGTTGGGTTGTG
>ERZ808252.2432-NODE-2432-length-11234-cov-5.917882_pt1 | contig 11234 bp, 8 predicted proteins | sample MGYA00521242_ERZ808252 | MGnify/ENA primary metagenome ERZ808252 (study PRJEB31516, sample SAMN03275581) | gut metagenome | biome: mammalia-associated habitat; material: feces | host: Papio cynocephalus | place: Kenya | collected 2012-08-07 ...
GCCAATGAGGTTCCCATAGCCACCATGAAAGCAACGTAAGTTGTAGAAAGTGGCAGTTGCAATGAAGTTCCCAGTACAATCAGTAACCCTGAAAGAACCAGATTGACGGATGCTCGCACCATATCGAAGGCTGTTTCTGAAGAGCTTTCGTATTCGGGTTTGGTGAATCTTGAATTGACCCATTTGCGGACGGATGCGGGAACAAAAACCAATAAGGTGTTTGTGGTATTCAGCGTTGCTCTTACCAGTCTGCGCGAAAGGCGTGATGAACTGAATACCTCTTCACCGGCACCTTGTTTTGACAGATTGATGGTGGTGTTGATGACCTTGCGTGCCTTTTTAGAGATGAACAGTGCAACAGCCATTACCAAACCTGACACGATGAGGAATATTACCGGTGTTTTTGCCGATTGTGTAAGCGAAGTCATCATGAATTCAGTCGGATTGTCATTGCCATTGGCCAGAAAATCTTCGGTAGAAGAAAGTCCTGCCAAGGCAACTCCAATGAAATTGACCAAATCGTTACCGGCAAAAGCCATGGCAAGCGCAAATGTTCCAAAGATAATGATAATCTTAAAAACGTTGGCCTTTAACCAGTAAAGCATTTGTGTAAAGATGAATGCCCCGACAAAAAGCAACAGCAATATGGTCGTGTGGTTTTGGGCAATCCAATCTTTTTCTACCTGAGTCATGAAAGTGGCTTGGCCAAATCCTTTTACTAACATGAAATCCAAGATGGAGGCAAAAGAAAAAGCACCGAAAAGGCCGATTGCCCATTTCATGTGCTTTTGATAGTGGAAAGTGAATATCAGGCGGCTTATCCACATTACGATTGTTCCGACTACAAAGGCGATGGCAACCGAAAGGAATATGGCCATGACTACAGTCAGGACTTTGTCGGTATTGACCAGCATTCCGTAGGTAAGTGTTCCGCCGGTGTCGCGCATTATTTTGTAGATGGCAATGGCCGTTGTACCTCCGAACAGTTCGAACATCATCGATACCGTTGTGCTGGTTGGCATGCCCAAGGAGTTGAATATGTCTATAATGATTACATCGGCACAAACAACCGAAAGAAAGATGCACATGACTTCGGTGTACGAGTAGTTCTGCGGTTGCAATACTCCATGTCGGGCTATGTCCATCATTCCGCTGCTTGTAACTGTTCCGACTAAAATCCCTATTCCGGCAATAATAAGAAGTGTGCGTAATTTGGCTGCTTTTGCACCGATGGCTGGAGGCAGGAAAGAAACTACCGCGCTTGATACTCCGGTATACAAATCGAAAACGGCCAAACCAAGCAAGAAGAAAACAACTATGATATAAAATGTTTCCATGAATAGCTAACGAGTGTTACGAATCTGTGTCAAAACGGTTACAAAAGTACGCTATTTTTGTTATACGTCATTTGCCGATGCGGAAAAAGTTGCTTTGAAATGCCTGAATGCGTATGGTCAAGAGCAATTTCAACCATTGCGGTATGCTACATCAGCGTATCGGATATACGATATGAGAGCTTCCAAGGTACTATTCGTGATACTCTCATGTACTATACGAAAGCTTTCCAAGTACTATGTGAGAGCCTCCCATGTACTATCCGGGAGGCTCTCACATACAACATTGCCTTTATCTTTTCCTGATTTTAGTAGACGTTTTTCTAATTGATAAACTGATTCAATAGACACTCAGTTCAAGTATGTATTGAATCCACTGACAAAACGGGTGTCGAATCCTTTGTCGGTTTTTCCATGTATATCTGATGGGTGCATGTGCTCAATTTCAATGATACGCTTTGTATAGTTTTTGTCCCATTTGTTGTTCCGAATAATTACATTACGGCATCCGTCCAACAGGAATGACGATTTTTGCCATGTGTAGGGCTTGTAGTCGGTTGTTTCTTCAATCCGATTGTCAACAAACTTCAAACCGTCGACTGAGCGAGCCCTTACAATTGGGGCATCGAACACGCGGAAACGATTGTTGCGGATGCGGATGTTGCGGTGAAATGGTATGTCCTTTTCATCTGCAGGTCGTTGCGAAGGTGTTATGGTAATCACGGCATCGCCCCATTCCCAGCGGTTGCCTGTCTTGTTGCCCGATGTAAGACAATTGTCAAAAGTGTTGTTGCGTACAAGCACATCAGTACAGGCTCCCGATTCATACCAATGGTCAAGGTCGCCTTCAATCAGCAGTGCCGTACCTGCTGTTTTGAAATAGTTGTTTTCAATGATGACTTTCTTGGGTGTGGTTACTAAAACACCTCGCGCACGGTTGCGCTTCAGCACCTTGCAGTTGCGCATGACAAAGGCCGCCGACCAGGTTTTGTTTTCTACGTAGTCATTTGAACCAATGTTGTCTGGTATTTCTTTGTCTAAGGTGATTTTGAATTGGGGCCATGTCAGCATCTCTTTACCTGTTATTCTCAAGCAAATGTCGCGTTGACCTGTTTGATGGTTAACCAACCAGATTTCATCACCGATGTCGAAGAGGTGCGAGTTGTTTTCAAGTTCCAAAGTGTGTTTGTCTGTCTTTTTGCCAATCTTCACATTGCGCCCGTGCACGTTGATAAAGTCATCGCCTTGTCCTGTGTGAGCACATTCTTCAACAAGAATGGTACCTTTGCAATTGTTGAAGTGTGAGGCATCTGCAACTGTGCTGAATACACGTCCCTTACGTTCATTGACTGTTGTGGAGGTTCGCTTCATTGTGATGTTTTCGCTGTGTTCACCCCATACACCGCAACTTAATGTGTGATACAATGTGATGTCTTCCAGCTTTATGTCTTTGCTATTAAGGATGGTGATGCCGTTCATGGCATAATAAAAATGGTATAAGGATAGGTATGTGCCGATTTCCGGTTTTATCGGAGGCGTACCATGCAGGCGTACCATGCCGTTGCCAAGGTCTTCGGCCCTGTTGGCAAGAAAGTCCTTTAAAGGTGAGTCCCAGGTGTTGTATACAATTTCTTTAGAGCCTTTGTCATACAAGTTGTTGTATCTATCCCCAATCCCAGATTCCCAATCTTCACCGTAGAACCGTAATTCTCCGTTTGTTATTTTATATGGGTACTGTGCAGCGTCAATTTTTAAATCCAAATAAGAATCGGATACACCGGCAATAACGGCTTGTGATATGAAAGGGCGATCCCAGTCGGTTGTGAAATTCTTCATGACGATGTTTTCGGAGTCAACGATGCGTGCCACTTCCATCCAACCATGAAATACAAAGTCGGATCCGCATCCATCTATTTCTATATCTTTCAATCCATGAAGTATAAGTCCAACGTTCTTTTCGGATTTCTTCGGCTCTATCGGATAAAAATCATAGCGTCCCTTAGGAAAGCGTAGCGTAATGCCTGTTTTTCCTTTGCATGCATCCAGGGCTGCACGCACAGCTTTCATAACGTCTTTTCGGCTGTCGGGAGCACCGCCGAAATCAACAATGTTCAGCACTTTTTGCGAGTGTGCTGTGATGAAACTCATGCAGCACCAGCATAAAATAAGATATTTCAATCCTGTGGTCATCTTTTCATACTTGCATTTCATGTTTGCAAAGGTAATCACAAAAATGCTGAGGAAAAAATATAACGGGAAGTATTTCCATATTACTATAAATTAGTATCTTTGCACGCCGATTATTATCAATGGGGACGAAAGTTCCCGTTAATGCCATCAAAGAGCATCGTTTTTGGCCGAACATGCTTGGAGAGCATTGAAACAACGTTTTTAGTAGTATACAAATTAAAGTTTTAAAAGTGAACACATTAAGTTACAAGACCATCTCCGTTAACAAGGAAACGGCACAAAAAGAATGGGTGGTAGTAGATGCTACCGACCAAGTGCTTGGTCGTCTTTGCTCGAAAGTAGCAAAGTTGCTGCGTGGAAAGTACAAACCCACATTTACTCCGCATGTTGACTGTGGTGATAATGTGATTATCATCAATGCCGAAAAAGTCAAACTGACCGGTAACAAATGGACAGATCGCATCTATCTGCGCTATACAGGCTATCCCGGCGGACAGCGCGAATCAACTCCTGCATCAATCATGGCAAAGCCGAATGGCGCAGATCGCTTGTTGAGAAGAGTAGTGAAGGGCATGCTTCCCAAAAACAAATTAGGTGCACAGTTGCTGGATAACTTGTACATCTATGCAGGAGGTGAGCATAAGCATGAGGCTCAAAGCCCAAAAACAATTGATATTAATCAGTATAAATAAACAGACATGGAAATAGTTAATGCATTAGGCAGGCGCAAGAGCGCTGTTGCACGTGTCTATGTTACGGAAGGTAACGGCAAAATCACAGTAAACAAGAAAGACATCAACGAATATTTTCCTTCACCTATTCTCCAGTATGTTGTAAAACAGCCATTGGAGACATTGGGCGTTGCAGAAAAATATGATATCAAGCTCAACATCTTCGGCGGTGGTTTTACCGGCCAGTCGCAAGCTGCCCGCTTGGCAATAGCTCGCGCATTGGTAAAGATTAATGCCGAGGACAAGAGTGCATTGCGTGCACAAGGCTTCATGACGCGCGACAGCCGTGAGGTTGAACGTAAGAAGCCGGGACGTCCCAAGGCACGTCGCAGATTCCAGTTCAGCAAACGTTAATCTTCTCTGGATTGGAAGTTACCGTTTAGCATCTAAACTTTCAAGATTCCATATATATATATATATAATGTATAGTGTGCGACTACTTGAAGGTTGGTTCATTAAAACAAAAAAGAAAGTAAACGATTTAATTTAATTAGAATGTCAAGAACAAATTTCGACCAGTTACTTGAAGCCGGCTGCCACTTTGGCCATTTAAAAAGAAAGTGGAACCCGGCAATGGCTCCTTATATCTTTATGGAGCGCAATGGAATTCATATTTTAGATTTGCACAAGACCGTTGCCAAAATAGATGAGGCAGCTGAGGCTTTGAAGCAAATCGCCAAATCAGGAAAGAAAATCCTGTTTGTAGCTACTAAAAAACAAGCAAAAGAAATCGTTGCCCAAAAGGCAGCATCGGTTAATATGCCTTACGTGACAGAGCGTTGGCCGGGAGGTATGTTGACAAACTTTACGACAATCCGTAAAGCAGTCAAGAAGATGGCTAACATCGACAAACTTACGCAAGACGGTACTTATGCTAACCTTTCCAAGCGTGAAATTCTGCAAATCAGCCGCCAGCGTGCCAAGTTGGAGAAGAACCTCGGCTCTATTGCCGACCTGACCCGTCTGCCGTCTGCCTTGTTTGTCATTGATGTTTACAAGGAAAAGATTGCTGTTCATGAGGCCAATCGTTTGGGTATTCCGGTATTTGGTATTGTTGATACCAACTCGGATCCGCGCAACATTGATTTCGTGATTCCTGCCAACGATGATGCCACAAAGAGCATTGAGGTGATTTTGGATGCATGCTGTGCAGCCATTGCCGAAGGTTTGGAAGAGCGCAAGGTTGAAAAGGCCGATGCGGCAGCTGCAGAAGCTCAGGCTGAGGAAGGCGAGGCTGAGGCTAAGCCCCATCGTCGCCGCAACCAGCGTGCCCGCGTTGAGAAAAACGAAGCAGCACCGGCCGAAGCTGCCGAAGCTGCTGAGACCGAGGCTCCGGCTGAGAATGCAACAGAAACAAATAACTAAAATCAATAGAAAACTATGGCAGTTTCCATATCAGATATTACAAAACTCCGCAAGTTGACCGGTGCGGGTCTGGCTGATTGCAAGAAAGCTTTGGAAGCAACTGAGGGTGATATAGAGAAAGCAATCGAAGTGATTCGCGAAAAAGGTCAGGCAGTTGCTGCAAAGCGTTCTGACCGCGAAGCATCCGAGGGCTGTGTGATTACGAAAGCCGAAAACGGTTTTGGTGCCATTATTGCCTTGAAGTGTGAGACAGACTTCGTTGCCAACAATGCCGATTTTGTTAAGTTGGCACAAAGCATTCTTGACTTGGCTGTTGCCAACAAGTGCAAGACCTTGGACGAGGTCAAGGCTCTTAAGTTGGGCGATGTCACCGTTGAGCAGGCTATTGTTGACCGCAGCGGTATCACAGGTGAGAAGATGGAGCTTGATGGTTATATGACTATCGAAGGTGACAATATCTCTGTATACAACCATCAGAATAAGAATACTCTTTGCACGATGGTTAACCTGAGCAAGGCCGTTCCGGCTGAGTATGGTCACGGTGTAGCCATGCAGGTGGCTGCAATGAATCCGGTTGCACTCAACGAAGACAGTGTTCCGCAGGATGTAAAGGACAACGAATACAAGATAGCTGTTCAGAAGACCAAGGAAGAACAGGTGGAGAAGGCTGTGCAGAATGCATTGAAGAAGGCCGGATTCAACTTGTACATTGCCGAAAACGAGGAACATCTTGCCGAAGGAATCCAGAAGAAGATGATTACCGAAGAGCAGGCTGATGAGATTCGCAAGATAAAGAAAGAGACAGCAGAGCAAAAGGCTGCCAATCTTCCCGAGCAGATGATTCAGAACATTGCCAACGGACGTATGAACAAGTTCTACAAGGAATCATGCCTGTTGAACCAGGATTACATCATGGATTCGTCGAAGACGGTTGCCGCATTCCTGAAAGAAGCTGACAAGGATTGTACAGTAACCGATTTCAAACGTTTCACATTGCGCTCTGAATAAAGCAACATTTGATTTGTACATATAAAGGAAGCCGCTTTGGATTATGCCAAGGCGGCTTCTTTTGGCGGCATGTGCAGCTGTGGCAGATACGTTTGTTTGCATGGCTTGGCTGCTTTTTGCGAGCAGAAGTATGCCGGTGTTGGCTGCCTTGCTGAGCATATGAGCGGTGTCATATTATGCTAACGTGGGACACTTGGAAGGATATTCCGGATGTCCCACGTTGGCATTTTTGCTGTGCCGGTTGTCAAGGCACGGCAATCATGACTGACTGTCCTTTCGATTTAACGACATAAAGGCCGCTTTCCACTGTGGCTGCGTTGCATTTGCTGCCAATGAGTCGTCCGAGCATGTCGTAGATATCTATGCTGCTGCCGTCGGTGGTTGCAATCCGTTTGTTCTTTACAGTCAGCACTTTGTGCAGGTTGTTTGTCTCATCGTTTGCCAGTGAGCTGATGCCCGTATATATGTCTTTGGCATCTCCGATGATGTTGGTGAATTGTTCCCATCCGTTTACTGCTTCGGCATAGGCATCGCGGCTGCCGGCAGGCACATGCAGTGTGGCCGATTCAAGGGGTACGTTCCAGAAGACATCGTTGCCGAGGGCCGGTGGTGTTTGTCCGAGGATGGTGATGCTTTCCAGTGTATTGCAGCCGGAGAAGGCTTCGTCACAGATGGTCTTTACTGTGGCGGGAATGGTTATGTCGAGCAGGTGTTTGCTGTTTCTAAATCCGGGGCTTTCGATGGCCGTGATGCCGTTGGGCAGTATGAGGCTCTTCAGGTTTGGCATGCTGTTGAGTGTCCAATACGACCTTGGTTCTTTGGTAAAGGTGGCATTGCTGAAGTCGGCATTGAGCACAATGTAGGCAGTGCTGCGTGCAGCCGAAATGTCATTGTGGTTAACATTGCCGCTGACCACGAGTTGTTCTATGAGTTTGTTTTCATAGTTGCTTTCCATGAAGTCTCTGAAGCTTCCCGGTTTGTCTACATGCAGATGCAGCTTCAGTGGGCTTTCGGTCTCCGGTTCTATACCGAACAGTCCTGCTTGATCGAGGTTGTAGGCTACGTTACTGTCGGTGATTTTACCAAGTGCGTAGTATCCGTTACTATTGCCACCCCAGCCCCAATTGAAGGAAAACATGTCTTCGCCTTTGTATCCATCGATGACAAAGGCATGACCTCCACCGCTTTTTTCGTTGGTGGCTCTATAGATGATGGGGCGATTATTGTCGATTTCATTGCGCAGCATGCTTTTCCACTCTGCATCGCTGTATGAGTCTGCCCTTAGTAGTTTTGCATTTAAGGAGTATTTGAAATAGATTTTCAATGCATATTCTATTGCATCAAGGGTTGTACCACTTCCGTCTGTTCCGTATTTCATGTCTGTTGCTATGCCTAAGTCGGCCATGAGTTTTGCCACATCGTCGAATTGGCTGTTGGTTCCATTTGCTTCTGTTGGCATGTTGTTCCATGCGTAGTGCCTGAAAAAGTCGGCTTCCAATATGCCTCCTGCATAGTTACTTAGGTATCTGTTCCTGGACATGCCTACAGCAGGATGCTTGTGATACCTCATGACTATACCCATAGCTGTTGCTGCGCAGCCGGTGTAAGTATTCTTGGGCGTGTATTGGGCAAATACACCTGTTTGAGCCCATTTGGCGGTTTGCAGTTGTTTTTCTCCCACAGCAGCCCTTGTCTGTGGTGCCTTGTAGGCTGCGATGTTGCCGCCGGCGGCCTGGAGGGCCGTTATCTGCCGGCTGTAGTTGTCGAGCATGGCTTTCAGTCCGTCGGGAATGTTCTGTTCGTCAAATGTGCCTTCTGTGGAATATCCGAGCACTGTTTTGGCTGCATCGTCGCCGGCAATGATGACAAAGCCTTTCTCTTCGTCGTTGAAGATGTAGTAGGGTGCCGTCTGGCTTGCTACGGCTTTAGCCCGCAGCTGCCGGGTCTGTCCGGTCTGCTTGTTCCAAAATCCGGCGGCTTTCTGCCGTGCCTGTTCAAGGGTGATTTGCCGTGCGTCAAGCTTCATGCCTGTAGCCGAAGTCATAAGCACCAACGCTAATGTCAGGAGTCTTTCGTAGGTCATGGTGATAAAATCAAATTATACAATATCAGACTTCAAAGTTACGTATTTTTGTTTGATTGGCATGCTCGTTGTCGTTGAAATAATATTGTGAGTGAGATTTTTGCATTTTAGGGCTCTTGTGTAACAGGTTTGTAATAATGTGTTGGTAACTTTGCGGCAAAATCAATATGTACTCAAGATGGAGACTTTTTATTTAGTTGTAGTTGCATTCCTATTGTTTTTGGCTGTGTTCGACATGTTCGTGGGTGTGTCCAACGATGCCGTGAATTTTCTTTCGTCGGCTGTAGGCTCCAAGGCTGCTACGTTTCGCACGGTGCTTGTAATTGCCGCAGTGGGCATTCTGGTAGGAACGGCAACGAGCAGTGGCATGATGGACATTGCGCGCCACGGGGTTCTGCGTCCTCAGAACTACATGTTCAGCGAAGTGATGTGTATATTTCTTGCCGTCGTCTGTGCCGATATATTGATTCTGGACATTTTCAATTCGTTGGGGCTTCCCACGAGTACCACGGTGTCGATGGTATTCGAACTCTTCGGAGGTGCGTCGGCCATGGCCGTCATCAAACTGGCACACGACACTACGGGTCTTTTCTCCTATGCCGACTATATCAACACTGAGAAGGTGCTTTCCGTGATAATGGCCATCTTTGTATCGGTGGCCATAGCCTTCGTTGTGGGCTTAGTGGTGATGTGGATAAGCCGGGTTGTGTTCACCTTCCATTACGAGAAGCACATGAAGTGGACTATAGGCATATTCGGAGGTGTCTCCATTACGTCGATTGCTTATTTCCTGATTACAAAGGGCTTTGGGCAGGCCTCGTTCATGACGGCCGACGTAAAGGAGTGGCTGGCCCAGAACAGCGCGCATGTGCTTCTGGTGTCGTTCATCTTCTTTACTGCCTTGACGCAGGTGCTGTCGTGGCTGAAAGTGAATGTCTTTAAACTGATAGTGCTGTTCGGAACCTTTTCATTGGCGATGGCATTTGCCGGTAATGACCTGGTCAACTTTATAGGGGTCTCACTCGCAGGTCTGTCATCTATGGAGGATATGATGGCTAACGGCCAGCATAATTATGATACATTTGCCATGACCTCTCTGGCCGAGTCGGCACGTGTACCCATCTATTATCTCATTGGTGCGGGCGTCATTATGATTATTTCGCTGTTTGTCTCCAAGAAGGCCAAGAAGGTGATTAGCACCTCGGTCAATCTGGCCAAGCAGAACGAGGGTGACGAGATTTTCAGCAGTTCCCGCATAGCCCGTCGCCTTGTGCGTATGGTGGGTAACTCTGCGGCAACAGTGCTTCATTATGTTCCCTCAGGAGTGAAGCAGTGGATCAACGGCCGTTTTACACCCCGTACCGACGGTGCCACGGTCGATCTTGCCTTCGACCTTGTGAGGGCCTCTGTCAATCTGGTGCTTTCGGGCCTGCTCATCGTCATCGGAACTACGTTGAAGCTTCCGCTCTCGACTACCTATGTGGCCTTCATGGTGGCCATGGGTAGTTCGCTGGCCGACCGTGCCTGGGGACGCGAGAGTGCCGTATATCGCATCACGGGTGTCATATCTGTCATAGGCGGATGGTTCATTACGGCGGGTGCAGCCTTTATCACCTGTTTCGTCATTACCATGCTGATGCACTATGGAGGTCCCGTTGCCATGGGAGCAATCGTTGTGTTGGTCATCATCATTCTGGTGAGAAACAACATGAAATATAAGGACAAGGAAGAGACCGATGCCGGTGACAAGCTGTTCCAAAAGATAATAGCCTCCAAGTCGGATGAGGAGGTGCTCGACCTGCTCAATCGCCATATCGCCATGACCCACAGTGCCATCCTTGACTACACCCACAATTGTTTCTATCAGATAACCGACGGATTGATGGCCGAGAATATCAGAGAGCTCCGCAAGGCCACCGGCTCAATCAATGATGAAAAGAGCAATTGGCAGAAGGCCAGGCAAAAGGAGTTGGTGGGTATGCGCAAGCTGAGCTATGACGATGCTGTGCAGAAAAACACATGGTTTCACCTTGCGGCCAACAGCATCACTGAGATATTCTATTGCCTCAAACGCATGAGCGATCCGTGTCTGGAGCATGTCGACAACTATTTCAATCCACTGCCTCAGACATGCAAACAGCAGTATCTGCCGGTGCGCGATGAAGTGGTCGAGATGTTTGCCAAGGCAAGCGAGATAGTACGTACCGGCGAATACAGCCAGATAGATGCACTCCTCGCAGAGGGCAATTCACTGAAGAGCCGCATCTCGGATATGCGTCACACCGAGCAGGATCAGTTTAATCAGGAAGGCACCAATATCCGTCTGCACTTCCTTTATCTCAATACTTTACAGGAAACCCAGGAGCTTGTCAGTGCACTCCGTCACTTGTTGCGTGCCACCAAGCGTTTCCATCTGGGCGAATAGCCTGGGCATTGCAATTGCAGGTGCCGCAGGTTGAAGGTAGTGACATGTATAGAAACAACGTGTTTCCTGTACATGTCACTACCTGTTTCCTGTACATG
>ERZ808252.2434-NODE-2434-length-11227-cov-3.640888_pt1 | contig 11227 bp, 10 predicted proteins | sample MGYA00521242_ERZ808252 | MGnify/ENA primary metagenome ERZ808252 (study PRJEB31516, sample SAMN03275581) | gut metagenome | biome: mammalia-associated habitat; material: feces | host: Papio cynocephalus | place: Kenya | collected 2012-08-07 ...
CCGGCATCAACCCGGTCGTCTGCATCAACCGCTTCTACACCGATACCGACGCGGAGATCGCTCTGCTGAAGAAGCTCTGCAAAGAGCACGGTGTGCGCTGCGCCGAGTCCAACCACTGGCGTTTCGGCGGTGAAGGCGCCATCGAGCTGGCCAAGACCGTCGTCGAGGCTTGCGAAGATCCCGTCAACATCAAGTTCCTGTACGATCTCGATATGCCGCTGCGTCAGCGCGTCGAGCTCATCGCCAAGGAAGTCTACGGCGCGGACGGCGTCGAGTGGGCGCCTCTGGCTGTCCAGAAGGCCGAGCGCTTCGAGTCTGACCCGAAGTACGCCGACTACTGCACGATGATGGTCAAGACCCACCTGTCCCTGTCCGACGATCCCACCAAGAAGGGCGAGCCCAAAGGCTGGAAGCTCAAGGTCCGCGATATTCTCGAATACGGCGGCGCGAAGTTCCTCTGCCCGATGGCTGGCACCATCTCCATGATGCCCGGCACGGCTGCCAACCCGGCCTACCGCCGCGTCGACGTCGACACCGAGACCGGCAAGGTTTCTGGGCTCTTCTAAGAGAACACCAAACCATATAACGCAAACCCAACCGGGAGGCGGCGGTTATCCGCCGCCTCCATTTATTGAAGTAAGAAGTAAAAGTGAATAGTGAATAGGTGTGGTGCCGGCGAAGCCGGCGATTCAAATCGTGCCGCGGCGCGGCACACATCACTTTTTCACTTTTCACTATTACCTATTACTTATTATAAAATTACAGGAGAATCATTCCATGGATATGACGACAAGATCCTGCCGTGAGTTTGTCACGGTCCTCGCTTCCAACGAGCCGGCTCCCGGCGGCGGCGGCGCTTCTGCGCTTGTAGCCGCGCTCGGCACGGCGCTTGGCAATATGGTGGGCTCGCTCACCGTCGGCAAGAAAAAGTACGCAGACGTCGAAGAAGAGATCAAGGCCCTCATGAAAGAGTGCGACGAGCTTCAGACGCAGCTTTTAGATCAGGTCCCGGCCGACGCCGAGGGCTTTGTGCCGCTTGCAAAGGCTTACGGCATTCCGAAGGACGACCCCACGAGAGCCGAGACGCTCGAGAAGGCCACCATCATCGCCTGCCAGGTCCCGATGCACATCATGGAGCTGTGCTGCAAGTCCTTAGACGCCATCAAGATCTTTGCCGACAAGGGCTCGCGTCTTGCCGTTTCCGACGCAGGCTGCGGCGCTGTGATCGTGAAGTCCGCGCTTCAGGCGGCTTCCTTAAACGTCTTCATCAACACCAAGACGCTCCAGAACCGCGAGGTCGCGGAGGAAATGAACGCCAAGTGCCTGGGGATGCTGGACACCTACGGCAAGCTGGCAGACGAAATTTTTGAGACCGTGAAGGCCGGATTCTTCAAATAAGATAGGAGAGAAAAAACATGGCAAAATTACTGCTTGGTAAAGAAGTTACCGCTGCGATGAATGAAAAGCTTCAGGCGCGTGTTGCCGCTCTGAAGGAAAAAGGCGTTACCCCGAAGCTGGCGATCGTCCGCTGCGGCGAAAACCCCTCCGACCTGTCCTATGAAAAGGGCGCGACGGCTCGCGCTGAGCTCATCGGCGTCGAGGTGCAGAAGTTTATCCTGCCCGAGGACGTGAGCAAGGAAGACCTGATCGCCCAGATCGAGGCCATCAACAAAGACGATTCCATCCACGGCTGTTTGATGTTCCGGCCTCTTCCCAAGCATCTCAAGGCCGACCAGGATGAGATCTGCAACCGTCTGGCCGCCGAGAAGGATGTGGACTGCATGACGGACCTCTCCAACGCCGGCGTCTTCACCGGCAAGAAGCTGGGCTTCGCGCCCTGCACGCCGCAGGCCTGCATGGAGATCCTCGACTACTACGGCATCGACTGCAAGGGCAAGAACGCCGTCGTCATCGGCCGCTCCCTCGTCGTCGGCAAGCCCGCCGCGATGATGCTTCTGGCCAAGAACGCGACTGTTACCATGTGCCACACCAAGACCGTTGACGTCGCCGGTATCGCGCGCAAGGCAGACATTCTCGTCTCCGCTGCCGGCGTTCTGAACAGCCTGACCAAGGACTACGTCTCGGAAGGCCAGGTCGTTATCGACGTCTCCATCAACTGGGACCCTGAGAAGGTCAACGCCAAGGGCGGCAAGGGCGCCATCGCGGGCGACGCCGTGTTCTCCGAGGTCGAGCCCATTGTCGGCGCGATCACTCCGGTTCCCGGCGGCGTGGGCTCCGTCACAACGTCGGTCCTGATCGGCCACGTGGTCGAAGCAGCTGAGCGCACCCTGTAAGCAAAACCGAACATACGCTGCCGCCGGAACCAACTCCGGCGGCGGTGTTTCTCAAAGGCGGCTTGCGCGGGGGACGTTATCAAACGGCACGGCCGCTAATTAGGGAGGAGATCATATGAAAGAAAAATTTGCGCAGCCTGAGAAGGCCATCCGGCTTTTGTTCTGGCTGTTTGCCGCAGCCTGCCTGATCGCCGCGATCGCCATGCCCGACCGGGCCCAGATGGTCGAGGGAATGCTGCGGCTGTGCACGACGCCGTATCAGTCGGCCAACAGCTATTTTGACCCGGCTGTCGGCGGCTTTGCCGGAACGTTTTTGAACGCAGCGGTCATCTGCGCGATCTGCGCGGCTTTATATTCGCTTCCCGGCAGCAAGCCGGACGGCGTTTCGGTGCTGGCCTATTTCCTGACGGCGGGCTTCTGCTTCTGGGGCATCACGATTCTGAACATCTGGTTCTGCTTCGCGGGCACGCTCATTTTCTGCTTCGTGCGGAAGGTGAACCCCTGCACGCAGGGAAACGTCTTCCTGTTCTCGACCGGTATCGCACCGCTTATGACGGACCTTCTCGTCCGCTATCCGGGCGCGGAGGCAGGCGGCGTGACGTTCTTTGGAGCCGTGATGGCGCTGCTTGCCTGCTGCGTGATCGCGCTTGTGCTTCCGGCAGGCTTGGCGCACGGACCCAAGATGCACAAGGGCTATGACCTTTACAACGCAGCCGTTCCCATCGGCCTGACGGCGTTTTTCCTGCGGGCGGTTCTGTACCGCGTGCTGGGCGGGACGCTTCCGGACGGCGTCGGCGTCGGCGCGGGAGATGGCAGCTGGGCGGTCTGCAATATTTTCTGCATCGCCGTTTTCGCTCTGGCTCTGATTCTGGGCTTCATGCTCGGCGGCAGCTTCAAAAAATACGGCGAGCTCCTGAAAGACAGCGGCGTCGGCGCGGACTACGGCGCAAAATACGGCGCGGGCACGGCCATCATGAACTTTGCCATCTATGGGCTCTTCATCGTTCTGTATTATAACCTCATCGGCGCGAAGTGGAACGCGGCGGTGCTGGGCTGCGTGCTGTGCATGGTCTGCTGCTGCTTCAAGGGAAGCCACCCGGCAAACGTCTGGCCCATCATGGCAGGCTATGTCGCCGCGTCGTTCCTGACCAAAGCGCTCTGCGCCGCGCTCGGCACGGACTTTACGACCGCCATCAACACGCAGGCCATCGTCATCGGCCTCTGCTTTGCCAACGGCCTGAGCCCCGTGACCGGAAACTACGGCTGGCTGGCCGGCTTTGTCTTCGCGATGCTCCACTATGGCCTTGTGACGGGCGTTCCGTTTACGCACGGCGGGTTCCTTCTTTACAACGGCGGGTTTACGGCGGCGCTTGTCTGCTTCCTGTTCATCCCCATAATGGAGGCGTTTTTCCACACGAAAGAAGAGCGCAAGCAGCTCAAGGCGGGAAAATAAGCATTGGAAAGGAGCGCACAGTATGTACTACTGCGAAAACTGTCACCTTCTCGCGCAGGGCCCGGCCTGTCCCTACTGCGGCGGCACGCCCCTTCGGGAGCCGAAGGACGCAGACTACTGCTATCTTGCAACAATGGCCTCTCCCTGGGGCGAGGCGATGCAGGAGCTTTTGAAGGACGCGGGCATCTCGTGTCTGGCCCGGCAGGCCAGAAGCGTCCTGTATTCCGTGGCCTTCGGCCAGACGCACGCCGAGTTCGAGCTCTTCGTTCCGTGGGAGGACCTGGAGCAAGCGGCGGCGCTTCAAAAGAGCCTTCTTACCAGCGAACTGGCGCAGGATGAAACACCCGAACCATAAGGAAAGCCGCGCTCCATCGGAGCGCGGCTTTTACGTGTTTCGACCGGTAAAGCATCGCAGGCGCAGGAAGGATAAAGGACGCGGCGCTATTCAGACGTTTCGGCCTTTAACTTCTCCAGCGCAAGCCTTGTGTCGCAGTCGCAGAGCTCCTCGGGCGGGATCTCCACAAGACGAAGCGCGTCCTCGTGCTGGCAGATGACGCGAGAGCCGCCGCGGTCACCCGAAAGGGCCAGCAGCTCCGGAAAAAATTTCTTCGGAAAAATGCAGGGATTGCCGCGCACGCCGTTGTGCGCTGCGCCGGCGATACAGTCCGGCTCTTGCATCCAGCGCTCTGCTACCGCGCAGACCGAGTTCGGCTGCAAGAGCGGCTGGTCGGAGACCATGTATAAGATCGCGTCACAGTCCGCCATCGCCTGCGTGCCCAGCCGGATGGTCTGGCTCACGCCAAGCTCCGGATGGCGGTTTTCGATCGCGGTAAAGCCGTATTTTCTGGCAAGCGCGAGCGCCCGGTCATAGCCGCTTATGACCGTCACGCGCGAAAAAAGTCCCGGCGGCACGGCCCGGAGTGCCAGCTCGAAAAGCGGCGTCCCGCGGTATTCGGCAAACAGCTTGTTGCTTCCAAAGCGGCTGGCGCACCCGGCGGCCATGATCAAACACCCGATGGAGGGCTTTGCGTTGTCGAACATGGGAAAAACCTCCGTGATTTTCTACAATTCAGTATACCCATTTTTGAGCACTTATGCAAGGAACGGCCAAAAAATTCGGCGATTTCGAAATTATCGTTATCCGCAAATTAGGATAATGCTTTTTGCTTCCGAAATTTTTTGGATTGTGCTAAAATTATTTCAGAATACAAGGGAAAGTGGGGCTTCAGCCGGAGCGCCCTTTTCCGAGCGATAGAAAACTGGAGGTCAGAGTATGAGCATCGTAGGCAAAAGCGAGGTTCGCGTCGACGCCTTTGACAAGGCCATCGGCAGAACCAAATATTACGAAGACCGGATGCCGGCAGGCGCGCTCTACGCGCGGATCAAGCATTCCGAGATCGCCCACGGCTTCGTCAGATCCATCGACACTTCGGCCGCCGAAGCGATCGAGGGCGTCGTGAAGGTCCTTACCTGCTTCGACGTGCCGGACATTGCCTTCCCCACGGCGGGCCATCCGTGGTCGATGGACCCCGGTCATCAGGACACGGCGGACCGGCATCTTCTCAACCGGCACGTGCGCTATTACGGAGATGAGGTCGCCGTCGTCATCGCGGAAAACGAGGTCGCGGCGATGCAGGGCGTGCGGGCGCTGAAGGTCGAATACGACGCGCTGCCGTTCGTTCTGGACGTGCAGAAGGCGATGCAGCCCGACGCGCCGCAGATCCACGAAGAGTGCCCCGGCAACATCTTAAAGCACACGTCGATGGCCAAGGGCAATTACGACGAGGCGATCCAAGAAGAAGGCCTTATCAAGGTCGAGGGCTGGTACGAAACGCCGATGGTCCAGCACTGCCATATTGAAAACCACGGCTGCTTTGCCTACGCAGAAAACGGCCGCATCACCGTCGTTTCCTCCACGCAGATCCCGCACATCATCCGCCGCATCGTCGGTCAGGCGCTGGGCAGACCATGGGCGGACATTCAGATCATCAAGCCTTACATCGGCGGCGGCTTCGGAAACAAGCAGGACGCGCTGTATGAGCCGCTGTGCGCGTGGTGCTCCACGCAGGTAAACGGCCGCTGCGTCCGCATCGACTGCACCAGAGAGGAGACCTTCGTCTCCAACCGCGTGCGCCACGCCATCCGTTTCCACATCATCACGTGGCTGCATAAGGACGGCTCTCTTGCCGCGCGGAAGATCGAGTGCTTCTCCAACCAGGGCGCTTATGCGTCGCACGGCCACTCGATCGTGGCAAAGGCAATGGGCTCGTTCCCACAGATCTATCCGTGCGAAAACGTGCAGGCCGATGCCTACACCGTCTACACCAACCGCCCTGTCGCGGGCGCGATGCGCGGCTACGGTATGCCGCAGGCGTCTTTTGCAGACGACGCGAACATCGAAGACTGCGCAAAGGCCGTCGGGATGAATCCCCTCGCATACCGCAACAAGTTCATCATGCCCAAGGGCTTTGAAGACGGCTTCTCGCACAATGTCAACTACTACGATTCCTTCCGCGAGTGCATGGAAAAGGGCCGCGCGGCCATCGATTACGACAAAAAGCTTCAGCAGTACCAGAACCAGACCGGCCCCGTTCGCCGCGGCATCGGCATGGCGGCCTTCTGGTACAACACCGCCGTTTACCCCATTTCGCTGGAAACCTCGTCGAACCGGATGCAGCTGAATCTGGACGGCACGGTCACGATGCAGTGCGGCGAAACCGAGATCGGCCAGGGCGCAGACACCGCGTACGCGCAGATGACGGCGGACGTTCTTGGCCTATCGAGCTACCGCGATGTGCACGTTGTTTCCTGTCAGGACACCGACGTCACACCCACGGGTCTCGGCGCGTATGCGTCCCGGCAGACCTATGTCGCGGGCTTCTCCATCCGGCAGACGGGCGAGCTGCTCAAGAAGAAAATTCTCGCCTACGCGTCCAAGCTCACGCGCCAGATGGTCGAAAACATGACGATCGAAAGCAGCAGCATCGTCCGCATTTCAGACGGGAAGGTGCTCATGAGCCTCAAGGAGCTGGCGATGACCGCGCAGTATAATGCAGCAGATTCCGAGCATATTACGGCAGAGTCCACCTATACCATCCGCAACAACGCCTATTCCTTCGGATGCAGCTTTGCCGAGGTCGAGGTCGATATCCCGATGTGCAAGGTAAAGCTCCTGCGGCTCATCAACGTCCACGACTGCGGCAAGCTCATTAACCCGGCTCTGGCCGAGGCGCAGGTCCACGGCGGTATGTCGATGGCCATCGGCTACGGTTTATCGGAACAGCTGCTCTTTGACGAGAAGACCGGCAAACCCTTAAACAACAACCTGCTCGACTACAAGCTCTCAACGTTTATGGACCACCCGGACTTGGAGGCGCTGTTTGTGGAAAATCCCGAGCCGACCTCGCCGTTCGGCACCAAGGCGCTCGGTGAACCGCCCGCGTGCTCCGGCGCACCGGCCATCCGCAACGCCATTTTGCAGGCCACCGGCGTTTCCATCGACCAGACGCCCATCACGCCGCACGTGCTGTACGCGGAATTTTCGAAGGCCGGACTCATCCACGACGATTGGGGAAAGGAGGGGAACTAAGCCATGTATGATATGAAAGCGCTCTATGAAGCGACAAGCGTAGAAAACGCCATCGCCCTTCGTCTCGAGCACCCCGAAGCGCAGATCATCGCCGGCGGCACGGACGTTCTCGTGCAGATGCGCGAGGGAAAACGCGCAGGAAAGGCGCTCATCTCCATCCAGTCGCTGGACGAAATTCGCGGCATCTGCCTGGACGAAAACGAGGCCATCCGCATCGGAAGCCTCACCACGTTCTCCCATATTACGAAAAACCCGATCATTCAGAAGTATTGCGGCGTCCTCGGCGAGGCGGTCGACATGGTCGGCGGTCCCCAGATCCGAAATGCCGGCACCATCGGCGGCAACACCTGCAACGGCGTCACGTCTGCCGACTCTGCATCCACCCTTCACGCCTGGGACGCGATCATCGAGCTGACCGGCAAAAACGGCAAGCGCTATCTTCCCATCAAGGACTTCTACATCAAGGCCGGTACCGTGGACATTAACGCCGCGGAGGGCGAAATTCAGACGGCTATCATCATTCCGAAAGCGTCTTACGACCGCACGGCAGGCTTTTATATCAAGTACGCCATGCGAAACGCGATGGACATCGCAACGACGGGCTGCTCGGTCAACTGCCGGCTGTCCGAGGATAAGAAGACGTTCGAGCGCGTGCGCATTGCCTACGGCGTGGCGGGCCCTGTCCCGATGCGCGTGCCGAGCGCGGAAAGCTTCATCAACGGCAAGGCCGTCACGATGGAAAACATCGAGACCTTTGCCCGAACCGTTCTGGAAGACATTCACCCCAGAGACTCGTGGCGGGCCAGCAAGGCCTTCCGGCAGCACATCGCCGTCGAAATGGCAAAGCGGTGCCTCATCGAGTCGGTCAAACGCTGTGGAGGTGACGTGTAATGGCGCAGTATAAGCTTGTAAAATGCACGATCAACGGAAAACCGCGCGAGCAGATGGTAGACGTCCGCGCGAGCTTAACGGATATGCTCCGCAATAATTTCCATCTGACCTCCGTCAAAAAGGGCTGCGAGGTCGGCGAGTGCGGCGCGTGCACCGTGCTCATTGACGGCGAGGCGGTCAACTCCTGCCTGTATCTGGCCGTGTGGGCCGAGGGAAAAGAGATCATCACCCTCGACGGCCTCATGAACCCCGACGGAACGCTTTCCGATATCCAGCAGGCCTTCATCGACGAGACGGCCATCCAGTGCGGCTTTTGCACGCCGGGCTTCATCCTGACGGCGACGGAGATCTTGAACGCGGGCGTCGAGTATACAGACGACGAGCTCCGCAAGCTCCTCTCCGGCCACCTGTGCCGGTGTACGGGCTACCAGAACATTTTCAGAGCCGTCAAAAAGACGATGCTCAGACGCCTCGGCAAAAACGAGGAAGCCGAGCTTGTAAAGTAAGCAGAAACCCAAAGCCCCCGGACGTTTCGTCCGGGGCGTTTTGCGCCTCAATGGGCCTTTACAACTTCTTTCATCACCTGAAGGATTTCCTCGCGGACAGCCTGTGCGTCGCAGGAAAGCGCGGCGAGGCAGGTGTCTCCCGGCTCGGGCACAGTCTGGCCGAGGTGTTCGCCATCCTCCAGACAAACCGTCATCCGGCAGGGCGTGCAGGTGAAAAGCGCGGGCTTCCAGAGATACACCGCGCAGATGGCATCGTGGATGATCATGCCGTCGATGTTGTGGGCCTTTTTGTAGACGTCCGAATAATCCGTGAGCATGGAAGGAACGATTTTCCCGAGCGCAGTATCGGCGCGAAGAAGCTCGATATCGCTGCGCGGCTGGAGGCAGAGGTTCGTCGCGTCGAGGCCGATCATGACGGTTTTTACGCCGCTGGAAAACACGACGCTCGCCGCCTCGGGGTCGGCCACGATGTTGAACTCGGCAAATTTCGTTGCGTTGCCCGCGTGCACGCCGCCGCCCATGATCGTCACGCAGGCGATCTTCTTCGCGATTTCCGGCGCTTTTTCGAGCGCCAGCGCAACGTCCGTCAGCGGCCCCAGCGAGAGAATTTCGAGTCTGCCGTCCAGTTTCTCTGCCATCTCGATGAGAAAATCCGCGCCGTTTCCGGATAGCGGCTTCCCCTTCGCGTAGAGCTCCAGCGAGGCTCCGAGGCCGCTTTTGCCGTGGATGTTGCTGGCCGTGCGGGCGGGTCTTTGAAGAGGCCTCGCGCTTCCGGCGAGGACCGGAATATCGGCGTGGCCACTCAGCTCGCAAGCCAGAAGCGCGTTGTTGACGGTGACGTTCAGGCCGACGTTGCCGCTCAGCGCGATCATGCCGAGCACGTCAAATTCCGGCCTTGCCAGCACCATGCTCAGCGCGATAAAATCGTCGATGCCCGGGTCGGTGCAGATCAGAAGCGGTCGTTTTTCCATGATTTCCACTCCATTCGTGTTTGTTTTTCCTATTGTATCATATCAGGCGGGAAATGCAACCTGATATGCTGCGCGAAGCGCCGCGTCATACTGGCTGTCGTTGACGCAGAACAGCGCGCCCGGCGGCGTCTGGACGAGATGGTGCACCGGAACGCCCGCCGCCTCGACGGCCTCTGCCAGCTTCGCAGCGGCCCGTGTGGACCGGCACAGCGCCAGAAGGACGGCGAGATTTTCCCGCAGCTTCACCTGCGCGTTCGGAAGCTCGGCGCGAAGCGCTTCTGCCGCAGCGTGAAGCGCGTCCGGCTCCGGCTTTTCCTTCAGAAGAAGGCACAGTCCCTCGGGGCCCTGCGCCGTGTGGAAAATGCCGATGCCGCGCTGTAACAGCACCGACCGCACGAGCGGCAGAATGTCCTCGCGTTCGTCCGGCAAAACAACGCGCAGCATCGAGACCATGCGCCGCCCCGCAAAGCCGACCACGCAGGCATCCATATTTGCGTCCTGCAAACCGGCAGAACCGATGCGCGTGCCGGGGTGCGCCGGACAGAAGGTCGAGCGGATGTGCAGCGGGATCTGCCTTGCGCGCACAGGCGCGACCGCGCTTTCATGCAGCACCTGCGTCCCCGCGTCGGACAGAAGCTGGAGTTCCGGATAGCTCAATGCGGCAATGGGCGCGGGATCTTTGACGATCTTCGGGTCGGCGGCCAGGAGCCCCGGTACATCCGTCCAGTTTTCGTACACATCCGCGTGCAGCGCCGCTGCGGCCAGACTTCCGGTCACATCCGAGCCGCCGCGCGAGAAGGTATGGATGCGCCCATCCGGCGCCGCGCCGTAAAAGCCCGGGGTGACGATCTTTCGTCCGTCGGCAAGCGTCTGCAGGGCCGCGTAGGATGCCTCTTGAAGCACGTTTCCCGCGTAGTCAAATTGCAGCCAGCTCACAGCGTCCACAAACGAATAGCCGAGATACGCCGCCATGAGCTTCGCGGAAAGATATTCTCCGCGCGAGGCCAAGAAATCGGCGCTTGTTTTTGGGGATAAATTTTCGTAGATCGCGTCGAGGTCGTCTTCGATCGGATAATCGATGCCGCACGCGTCGCGGATGGCAAGATAGCGCCCTGCGATTTTGCGCCACGCCGTATCGCAGGTGCGCGTGGCAGAGATAGAGTAAGTCCGTGATTTTATGGTCGTCGGCATGGCGCTTTCCTGCGGCGGACACAACGATCACGCGCCGGGAGATATCCCCCATGATAATTTCGCGCACGCGCCGCCAGCTTTCAGCGCAGGAAAGAGAAGAGCCGCCGAATTTGGATACAGCAAGCATCAGCTTCACCTCATAACATGAAAGTTTTTGCTGTGCCATTCTATGAAAAAGCCGCCGGATTTGACAAACGCCGCGCCGCAGAAGCTCTGCGGCGCGGCGTTTCGTTTGTGCGATACTTATTCGATGGACGTCACAGGGTAATCCTGCGCTTCGACGGCCTTTTTGAGAACGTCGTTTGCCACGTCCTTCGAGAGCGTGACGACGG
>ERZ808252.2436-NODE-2436-length-11210-cov-3.936172_pt1 | contig 11210 bp, 14 predicted proteins | sample MGYA00521242_ERZ808252 | MGnify/ENA primary metagenome ERZ808252 (study PRJEB31516, sample SAMN03275581) | gut metagenome | biome: mammalia-associated habitat; material: feces | host: Papio cynocephalus | place: Kenya | collected 2012-08-07 ...
AAATATCCGTAGACGGCGACGCTATCGTTAGAATGGAAAAGGAACACGCGATAGAACTCGTCAAAAATCTCGTCGAAAACGGCGTGAAATACAATCGTAACGGCGGATACGTGAAAGTGACGATTTCGTCCGACGCGTCGCATACGACGCTCACGGTCGCCGACGACGGAATAGGAATAGAAGATAAGCATCAACAGCGCATATTCGAGAGATTCTACCGCGTCAACAAATCCCGCTCTCGCGAAACGGGTGGTACGGGACTCGGCCTTGCCATAGTGAAGCACGTCTGCACGCTCTACAACGCCGATTTGTCTCTAACCTCTAAACTCGGCGTCGGCACAACGGTTACGGTCGCATTTAGGAATAATTTATAAATCCTTTTAGACGTTATCAAAAGCCAATTATAAAAAGACGAGTTGAGCGTTCAACTCGTCCTTTTGTATTAGAAAGTCGCTTGATGCAGTCATATTTGTCAACGGGCCTTTTTATTACATTGTGAAACTTTAATTCCCCCAAAATAGCATAAAAAAAGAATACAAGTTGAGGGGGTCAACTTGTATTCTGACTGGTGGAGTGGGGATGTTTGCGTTCGCACACCTTTTACACTACTTACAGCCTCTTTTGTATCGTCTATGGTTAGTTTTTCAATATCTTTACCTCCGCGAAGATTGAAAAATACTACAGTGTCATCATCGGAAACGAATACTTGACTTACAAGGTGGTTTATTATTTGTTTTTGGTATTCTTTATCGTTAACGTCGCCTTTAAGCAGTTCTTCAATAAAAGCAAGCAAATCTTTCTTCGTAATTCTATAGCCGCGTTCTAATTCGAGTTGCGCCTTTTGCGTTTCCAAATCGCTAAGCAGAATTTCATACTCTGCCATTTTCGTTTCAATCTTGTTTTTCAGCAATTGGCTCTTTGCGTCTATAAACGCGTCAGCAAGCTTTTCCGCCTCGTTTTGTATATTGGCAATTCGTGCGGCGATACAAAACAATAGCTCGGCTGAAAAGTCGGGCTATTTATATGTTGAAATATTCAATTGATGAAATACTATTGATTATCCATAAATTGCCATATATCTCTGGCGCATTTTGATAAAGTATTCATATACCGTAGCTTGTGTGCGAGATAAAACTCTGCCTATTTCTGGATAACTTAAGCCGTTTTGTCGGCATTCCAAGGCAATACGCATATTTTCGGTTAAATTCAAGCTTAAAACGATTTTTTCGTATAAAGTATAATCTTGTGCGACTTCTTCCTTTATTTCGTATGACGGTTCACTTACGGGCGTTAAAGCCTCAAGACTTACCGAACGATAATAATCTCTCGTTTTCAGATTTATCAACTTCATCATTTTACGAATACAGGCAATCTCGATTGTAATCGGTTTGCCTTTTTTGCTGTAACCTATAACGTCGTTCAAATGTTTTCCGTAATGTTCGCAAAGATAAGAAATCTTCTTTTCCGCGACTTTCGTCTTAACGACTATTCCGGCAACGCCTTTTACGCAAATGAAAAGGAACCACGGGTGCGACCGCGGTTCCCATTGGTGGACGAAAACGTTCCGCAATCGCTCCAAAATGAAGTTAAAGAATAGTCTTATTAAAATTGAAAAGCCCACTGTTTAGTGGGCTTTTTCTACGTTTTAATCAGAATCTTCTAAAACCAAACAATTGATTTTTTTGCTTAATGGAGTACAAGCATCAATGGCGATTATTCCGTTTCCGTAAAAGGGGGAGTGGTCTGCATCTTCATCGTACTGACTGCCTTTATGTTCCAAAACAGAATGCCCGTATGAACAATTCCAATGACCGCAAACAATTGTCTTGCCTTGCTCTTTTACGCCACCGTTCCAAGCTTCCATTCCGTTTGTCCATCTTGCAAAATACCAATCTTCGGGGCAAGCATTTCTCCAATCGTCGATTGCTTCAAATCTATCGCAATAACGATTCTCTCTAAATCGATTGCAAGGAATCCAACCGTGAACGAATATGTACTTATTCGTTTCGTAGTAATTGACCATCGCCGGAATAATCTTTTGGATGAATGGTGTATTAGAAAGCTTTTCTTTAACTTTATCCTTGTTGTCATCAAGTATGTAATGAGAGTCGGTTAATTGAAGAACAGTGTCAACCGTTTTATTTGAACGGTGATGAGAAAGCAAATATGACCTTTTATCCCAGCCATAAAGCAAATCCATCATCAAATCCTCATGATTGCCACGAATCAATACAACTTCATTTTTATCCATCAAATCAAGTATAAACTGCTGTACCGCTTTTGCCTCCGAGCCATGGTCTAAGACATCACCACAAACAATAAGCTTGTGCGGAAAAGAATCGGAAAAGAAACCCTTTTCATCAAGAGCCTGTTTTAATTCTGTATAATATCCATGTATGTCTGAAACAACGTAGTATTTCATTCTTCCTTTTCCCAACAGCAAAAATCTTCGAGCGGCACATCAATGCGCCAAAGTTCTCGCCAAATCGTATTTATGGTATCTTGGTCATCTTGCTTCGGATGTCTTAAGAATAACACAATGAAGTCGTCTTGTCCATTTTTCAATTTGGCGACATCATCCACTAATGCTTTCAAATTGTTTAACCCTGTATATGTTAAATCAGTATCGATGGAAACAAGTTTATGTTCATCGCAGAATCGAAGCATTGATTTTTTTTGCTGTTCTTTTGAACAAGGAGCATTTTCATCTGTTCTATAAATGAAATGAATAGGAACATCAAAATCAATCTCCTTATTACCCAATTCGGGATGAGTAGGATTATGTTTCACATACCATATCTTTTTATCATGAAGCTGCTTTTCGATTCCTGAAACATCATAGTTTGAATACTTCTTTGATGCTTCAACAAAAAGTTCGATACTTCTTCCGTAAAGACATATGTCTGCATCATCGAAATACTTATTCTTTTCAGAGTGATCTAGTTTGCCGCCATACTTGATATAAAGAAAGTCATCTTTGTATAAATGATTGTCTGAAAAGAGATTCGGAACATAAACCATATCGGTTACTCCTGCTGAATTAATCCAGCAATACCGCCTATAAGCATAAAGTTCAATAAAACTCTCGGGCAAATCTTCTTTCTTTATCGTTGTTGGATAAATTAAGTTGGAGAACAAATATCCTTCTTTTGAAGTTACATAAACAAACTCATGATTCTCATGAGCATATTTGACTGCGCTATATATTTTTGAAGCGATTCTTTTCTTTCCCATCTTCTACCGCCTCTAATATAATAACAGTTTTGAAGGGGCATTTGTGGGACATGCTGAAATCATATCTAAAAATAAAGAAAACATATGCACAACCAGAATAGGGACATTATCAGGGACATATTAGGGACAATTACTTTTTTGGTTGCGCACATTTCTTTTGTATGAACGATGGCAAATCGTAAATAACTGAGGGTATATTGAATTGACCATTGGTTTATTGCAAGTGTTTAAGCAAGTAGTATTATTTCTTTTGAAATCTATTTGAACGCATTGAGTTTTTGACTGCCTTTGCAGTGTCAAGAACAACACGAGATTCATATAAAGAGCAATCGTCCATTATATCTATAAACTCGTGTTTACTAATCGATGCATGATTGTCAAAGCAATCAGCAAGAATTGTATCTGCCGTAACATCAAGTGCATTCGCAATCCTAAGTAGAGTTTCAAGGCTCATACACTTCATGCCGCTCTCAATGTAACTGATATAAGTTGGTGATAAATCAGCCTTTTCAGACAACAGCGCTTGCGACATATTGCGTGCAACACGCAATTCTTTTATTCTTTGACCTATAGTGTAATAGCTAAAAAGCATATTTCCTCCATAATTTTGTATAGTATTATAGCCTAATGACTATAATGTATAGTGTAATCGCTATGGTGTTTATAGTCAATCACTGATACAATATTTATGAAATTTTAGCTAAAAGACTATGGAGATAAGTATGAGTGACCAGCTTAAAGAAATTGGAAAACGTATCCGTGAAATTAGGCTTGCAAAAAAGATGAGTCAAGAAGAAGTAGCATATAAAGCAAAGACTAGTGTATGCAACATCAGCGATATTGAACTTGGTAAAACTAATTATCGAATTGAAACATTTATTGGTATACTCGAAGCGTTGCAAGCATCTGCGGATTATATCTTGCTTGCAGATGTTCCAAATGCAAATGAGATTTACAAAAAAGAGCTTTCCAATATTCTTAATGATTGCACTCCAAATGAAGCGGAATCAATCTTGAGAATTATTAAGGAAATAAAAGCAACATATCGAAATAAAACCTGATGAAGATATTGGTTTGTCATGTTTAAGGAGCATTATATATGGACGTGAATCAATTGGAATTTCAACAAAAGATACACAATTATTCGAAATCCACGCTCGAACTAATGTCTCGTTCACAAACTTCCATAGAAAACTTGCACAAAACATATGAAATAGTGATGTCGAGCAAGACGGAAGAAGAAGCGGTTCAGCGGATGGAAACAGAAGTTCAAAAATCATCGTAAGATTTACATTGGCAATATGACGAATAGCATCAATGCCATTTTGGCAATGTGTTTTAAATAAATATATGCCAAAGTGGCAATATTCCTCTTGCAATTATATGCCAAAGTGCTATAATGAAACAGAGGTGACGAATATGACGTTAAAACAAATAAGAAGTGAAAAAGGATTATCGCAGAAAACTTGTTCGGAATATTTGGGCATTCCATTTCGTACTTATTGCAGATATGAGAGCGATGAATCCAAGATAAACAGCATCAAATATAAATATATCATTGAGCGCTTAAGGGAATATGGCGTCATAAGCGAAGAAAAAGGCATATTGACTATTGATGAAATAAAAAATATATGCAATAATATACTAAGCCAATATCAAGTTGAGTTTTGCTATCTTTTTGGTTCTTACGCAAAAGGGAAAGCCACAGAATCAAGCGACGTTGATTTGTTGGTATCGATGCCTATTAATGGTTTGAAGTTTTATGAACTTGTGGAAACATTAAGAGAAAATCTCCATAAGAAAGTTGATTTACTCGATACAAAGCAATTAAACAATAATCCAACATTACTAAATGAAATATTGAAGGACGGAATCAAAATCTATGGATAACACAAAAGACGATAGATATTATTTAGAGAAAATCAAATCGGATCTTGCATTCATAATTGAACAAACGGCAGGGAAGACGCAACATGAGATAGAAGGGAATGTTCTTCTCGTGGATTCGATTATGTTCCGCATTATCCAAATAGCCGAAAACAATAATCGCTTATCTGATGACTTCAAGGCACAGCATAGCGAGATTCCTTGGATGGCGATTCGCGGTATGAGAAACAAAATAGTCCACAATTATGGCGTTGTGGACATAAGCATCGTATATGACACGGTAGTCAATGGTATTCCAATGATGTTCAAAATGCTACAAGTAATTTAGATAAAAGCAAGCATATAATTAAATATTGTGTTTTGTAAAATTTATATTTACCTTGATTTAGCATAGAATATTTGATACTATAAAAGTAGTCTCAAAATAAATTTTTGTGCATAGTATATTTATAAAAGGAGACATGCATATGCCAGTTAATGCTTACAATCCAGAAAGAAAGCAGTATTCTATAGTTTTAATCGGTGAGTTTAATCCAGGAATGTTTCACCCCGAATGGTTTTGTAGGAATGATATATTGTCAAGAGAAGATGTTGCTTTTGCATGCGCTGACACAAATAAATTTCCACTGATTAATACGCAGCAAATTACAATGTTTAAGACAACACAACTCACAGTCAAAATTGAAACAAATAGATTTCAGGTTGTTGCTGAAAAAGAGCCTTTAGTTTCACTTAAAGATTTTATTGTAAAATGCTTTGACAAGCTAGGAAGCTACGTCATTAAGGCGTATGGCTTTAATTATAGTGCTCATTATAAAATTGATTCTGATAGTAAATATCAAGAGATAGGTGATAAACTTGCTCCCAAAAAGTATTGGGCTGATTTATTGGGCAATGACATTTCTGGCGATGACAGGAAAGGCGGATTATGTGAAATCCAAATGAGTGAACAGAAAGCAGATGAAAAAGGAAGCATTTCGATGCTTTTACAACCGTCGGCACAAGTTAAACCAGGAGTTTTCATTTCATGTAATGATCACAATGAGGTTGCCGAAGACGATAATTTTGCGGAAGTAGTTATAGAAACGATTAATGACAGATTTGATTCGTCTTTTGAATCAATGAAGCAGTTACAAGTCAGTTTACTGACTAAAGTATGTGAGGAATAATGATGGATAATTCTTTATCTTTTCATCAAGAACTATTTGACGAGACTAGTTGTGTAGATTATTTGTTCGATGAAACTAGTTCTGATTATAAGCAATCGAAAGAGCCGCTTCATCAGTATTTTTATAAAGCAATCAAAGATAGCATCGAAAATGAAGATAATGAGGATAATGACATTTCATATTCATTTAATTCGGTTCTAGATAGTGTGTCTGGTGAATTATTTCTGGATGGTGAAAACACTAGGGTTGGCCAATCCAGGCTTCAAAAGTATAGTCGTACCAAGGAACTAATTGACAGTATTATAAAAAAAGAAACTAAATATATATGTGACTCATACTATATTCCTCAGAAAGAATTCTCAGGAGTAGTTGATGATTTGAATTGGCAAGAAGGGAAGTTCTGGGCATTAATGACAGAAACTAACACTCAAGAACAAATAAGTGTCGAATTTAATATCGATGATTTTCAATGGAAATCTGATAAAGAACTATTACAAATTGGATCCCAAATAGTTTGGTTGCTAGGACAAGATGTAAACATATATGGTCATTCTGAACAAATAACCAACTCATATAGGCTATTCATTAGAAGAATGGCAACGCTAAACAAAAGAAGGATGGAAAAAGCAGAAGAAAATGCCTCATACTGGACCAAGTTTTTTAGAGAATGCGATACTGAAGACTCCTCCGAAGAATAACGAAATAGAATTAACAGTTTTTGGACGTGGTTTTGGGGAGTGCATAGTACTTCATTGTGGGAACAATGAATTTGTAATAGTTGATTCATTTCTCAATTCAAGAACTAGAAACCCTATTGCACTGGATTATTTGAATGCAATAGGATTGTCTTATTCTTCAATTAAGGAAGTTATAATAACTCATTGGCATCAAGACCATATTAGTGGTATTTCAACCATTATTAACAATGCTTCTTCTAATGTGAAAGTTGTATTAAGTCCTATTGTAAAAGAGCAAAAATTTAATGATTGGCTTTGTGGAGGACTGCAAATGAAGAGCACTAATACAAAAGAATTTGAAAAGGTCATGTCTTTCATTAGAACAAATAAAAAATGTATTAGATTTGCAGGTCAATCTAAGCGGACATATAGCAATGATGAATTAGGTAATTCTTCAATTTATTCATTATCGCCACAAGACGAAGAGATTTATTCATATCTTAATAAACTAATTTTACCCGAATATGGTCAAGAAATATCTTATGATTTACCTGATGACAACTTGTTAAGTATCGTTTTAATGATGGAGACAAAAAACGGCGATGGTATATTGTTGGGTGGTGATATGGAAAACAGAGATAATGAAAGCATCGGATGGGAAGCTGTAATTAATAATTACGAGTATTCGAATATAAAATCTTCAGTTTTTAAAGTCCCTCATCATGGAAGTGAAACAGGTCATAATGAGAAAATTTGGCAAGAATTGCTGAGCCCGTCACCAACTTCAATCATTACATGTTTTAATAAAAGTGGTCAGCTTCCAAAAGAAGAAGATATACTAAGAATAAAAGCATTATCAAAAGCAGTTTACATAATTGGAAAAGATATGAAGAAGGATAAAGAGCTAATGCGAGTGGCGCAAAAGAGAAATATGAATGTTAAAGTATTGGCTATTTCATCTGAAATTGGAATGGTCCGATATAGAAAAAATTTGGATTCGGGAGAATCATATATACAACGGTTTGGGGCAGTAAGGGAGTATTTAAGCTGAATAGTATATTTAATAATGTTTAATAAACCGGTGGTTAAGAAATTGACCGCTGGTTTATTTTTTTATGCAGTTTTTTATTCTAGAATATCAATATCGTGGAGGTTATATGCAAGAACTCGACATATTGAATAAATTCAAAGAAATAGACTGTTACTCTTTTCAAAACGAAGAAAACAGCAAACTAGAACGCCATAAGAGATGGCTAAACATCATTGAAAGAGAGTATCCTAGTCCGCAAAAATCATTTAACATCGGAGTGTATATCCGTTATTTCAACCAAACAAAATACGAAAACTATCTCGAATATCACAAGCGGCAATTTGCAGATACCATTGCTCTGTGTCCGAATTGGAAATTAGTTGACTTTTATATAGACGAAGGACAAAAGGCTCCAAATATGGAATCAGCAAATGATTGGTGCAGATTGCTCGAAGATTGTATGAGAGGGGAAGTCAACTTGATAATCACTCAAAAAGTATCAAACATCTCAAGCGATATGTCTGAAATGGCGCTATGCGCAAGGTTGCTTGCTGCTATGGATCCTCCTATAGGCATTTACATTATTTCAGAAGACATATACACATTGGCAACGTACTACAAAAAAGGACTAAGAGACACAGAATTCCTTCCTTCATCGGAGTGGAAATTGTTGGAAGAATAAATGATAGACAACGATAAACGAATTCAACGCGAACAAGAGAAAGCAAAAACGCGAAAGAGAATGAATGCTCAAGTTGACCTAGAAAACTATGAGTACATTCCTGCCGAAAAAGAAACGGACTATTATGATACAGACATACATCAACGTGTAGGTATTTATGTGCGTGTTTCTACCGATGATGTTAGACAAACAACATCGTTTGAACTTCAAAAGAAATACTATGAGGATTTTGTATCAAAGCACGATAATTGGGAGTTGGCCAATATTTATGCCGACGAAGGAATAAGCGGTACATCGTTAGCGCATCGCGATGCATTCAATCAAATGATAAACGATTGCAAAGATGGCAAACTCGATTTGATTATCACAAAGAGTGTATCAAGATTCGCCAGAAATGTTGTGGATTTTATAGGTATGGTTCGCAAGTTGGCGCACCTAAAACCACCCGTTGGCGTTTTCTTTGAATCGGAGTGTATTTTTTCTCTCAAGGACGATTCTCAAATGGCGCTAACGTTCCAAGCAACTATGGCAGAAGAAGAATCTCATACAAGAAGCCGTAGTATGGAAACATCATTGCGTATGCGTCTTGACAATGGAATTCCCCTTACGCCGAAACTCTTAGGTTACACACACGATGAAGATGGACATTTGATAATCAATCAAGACGAAGCGCCCACCGTAAAACTCGCATTCTTTATGTATCTATATGGATACTCAACTCAGCATATGGCTAATGCATTGAATGCACTAGGTCGCAAGTCATATTTAGGAAATTGCAACTGGACTAGTAACGGAATAATACAAATACTTCGAAATGAAAGGCATTGCGGCGATGTTTTGACTCGAAAGACGTGGACACCCGATTACCATGACCATAAGTCTGAGAAAAACAAAGGCAAAAGACCGCAAAGCTGGTATCACAAACATCACGAAGGAATAGTTTCTCGAGAAGATTTTATAGCAGTACAGCATATGATTGACAATGCCAAGTACAAAAATAAGTCCTTCCTTCCCGAACTAAAATATATCGATAGTGGATTGCTCAAGGGATTTGTAATAATCAACCCAAGATGGGCGGGATTCAAAGAATACGACTATATTCAAGCGTGTAAAAAAGCATATGAACATGAAACGGAAGATGATAGGCAGAAGGACGTAAGAATTGAAGTGAGTGCCGGGGATTTTGATTTAAGAGGCTTTGAAATCACAAGGCAAGAATTCTTCGATAGTACCAGTAAGCCAATGGTTGTTTTTAATAATAAAACACTACGTTTCAGCCAAAACATAGCAGATCGCCTTGCCAAGAAAAACTTTATTGAAATGCTTATCAATCCAATTGATAGAAAGTTTGCTATTAGAACTACGTCTACAAACAACAAATCAGGTGTGTATTGTTCTTCAAATAGCGGGAAAAGGTTTCGTTCAAAAGAAATCCCAGCGACTGCTTATATCAAAACGATATATAACCTGTTTTCATGGAATCCAGAATATAGGTATCGCATAATCGGAAGCAAGTATGAAACCGATTCGGAACAAACGTTTGTATTCGATATACGAGATTCCGAAGCATTTTTTAAATATACATTGCTTCCTAAAAGCGAAGCAGAAGAAACGCAACAGGTAAATATAACGCCTATAACCCAATCCCGAAATAGAATTAGAGCAATACCGGAAGCATGGGCCAACAGTTTTGGCAAACCTTACTACATACATGAGATTTCGGCAAAAACGTTGCTAAGTCAAAGCGAAAAAGATTGGCAAACAAGACTTGAGGGGCAAATGTTTGAAAGCGGGAAAAGATTAAACGTTACCCCTTTTGAAGAATTGAAAGCCTACATTTCAAAAGAGCTTGAAGGAATACCAATCGAGGAGATAGATAAAGACAATGAATGAATATACTAATAAACCATATTTAACGGAAAACGATGAACTAATTGATATGAGCAGCGATTTTGATTTTGCAGACTACCAAGTTGTACGACGCGAATTCTTTGCGCATGTGAAAGAGCCGGCTGCATCTTTTGCGGATTGCAAGTTTTATGTCAATACAGCATGCTTAACAAAATTTCCAAATTCAGATTATGCACAAGTGCTTGTTAATACAGAAAAGAAGATTCTTGCAATACGTCCTTGCCCTGAAGATGCAAAGGATTCTTTTCAATGGTGTACTACGTCTGGAAGCAAAAGAAAACCGCGCCCAATCACTTGCCGCATTTTCTTTGCAAAGGTAGTTTCATTGCTTGATTGGAACCCAAAATATCGCTATAAAATGCTTGGCAAATTAGTCCATGCTAATGGCGAATATTTGATAGTTTTTGACCTCAATGCGACCGAGATTTATCAACGTATTGAAAAAGACGGAGATAAGCCAAAAATGTCAAGAAAGCCAGTTTATCCGTCAGATTGGAAGAATCAATTCGGTGTTCCGTTCAATGAGCATAAAGAATCTATGCAAATAAACATCTTTGACGGCTATGCAATTTATACAATTAATGAACCAAATCCAATTGAGAAACAAGCCAAATTGGAGG
>ERZ808252.2437-NODE-2437-length-11209-cov-4.704770_pt1 | contig 11209 bp, 9 predicted proteins | sample MGYA00521242_ERZ808252 | MGnify/ENA primary metagenome ERZ808252 (study PRJEB31516, sample SAMN03275581) | gut metagenome | biome: mammalia-associated habitat; material: feces | host: Papio cynocephalus | place: Kenya | collected 2012-08-07 ...
ATACAATCTCTATTTCGCGTTCCTTTCCTGTTACGCTTTGAGAACCGCCGATAATAATTCGATCGATAAGTGAGTTGTTTGGCGGGTGCTTGACCGCGCCGCGAAGCGGCACGCTTGTGTAAGTCAATTGCCCATCAAAGAGCCATTTGAAGTTTTTGAGTAGATTAAAAGGCAAAAGCAATCTGTTTACGAGTTAGTTAGACCATTTAGTCAAATCTATTCCCTGTGCGCGTAATTGATCACCTATGGTGTATGAATTACTTCCTGTGGAATATACTTTTTTCTTTTTCGTCTTTCGTTTAGGGACTACCGGCATTTTTAGTTGCTTTATCTCATCCGTTGTTAAATCGATAATCGCAAGAAGATCATCAAAAGATATTACTTGTACTTTTCTTCCAGCGTCATTTTTTAGTGCGGCGAAATAGCGAGTGTTTTCTTTGGGAATCGGATCAAGCAACTCTTCATCGTCGGCAACATAATAATCATTTTCTGAAACTTTTACGTTATATTTACAACCATGATTAGCCAAGACCTGTATGAGTTTTAATGTGTCTGCAGTGTTACTCTTTTCAAACACACGGGGAAAACACAATTTTTTATTATTCAAACAACTTTCTATGATGTCACCTTCTGAAACAACAGTTTCCGCAAACTTTTGGATACATTTTTGCTTGCGACTTTGACTTAATGCATTGGCATTTTTTCCTAACGCATTCATCATTGATTGTAAGTCATCACCCGTATATTGAATATTAAAATTATGGCTTGCACCACACGCTGTGGGGCAAAGTATCATCAATTCCGAAACATTTACATTCAATTCTTTACAAATTTTTTCTACAAGTTCGATTGTAAGTAGTGCGTCATCATCACTTTTATGATGAAATTGCGGTTTGTCGAGATCTAAGACAGTTTCTGCATTCTCTAAGGATATATCTTTGTGAATTCCCGAAAATTCCTTGTATAGCACTTGGCTATCAATAAAATCAAAATTAAGGGACGGCAGTTTATATCGCTTGCATGCATCTCTTAAAAATATAGCATCACTTCTCATGGCATGTCCAAATATAATTGTTTCCGGCATTGAAACTAAATTCTTTATTTTATTATAAAATGCGGAAAATATAGGACTATTGTAATACTTCTCTTCGGGAAAGAACAAAATACAATCTTCACGATTTTCTCGTCCAATCAAATTAAAAGGCTTCTCAGGATTGATAGTATAACATTCCTTTTTAGTTAATGTGAAATTTTCATCTGTTATTACATAACCGAATTCACAGATGTGTTTGCCGTCACAACATTCGATATCAAAACTTAAGTATTGCACAGTGGACTCCTTTTGTTTTTCTGATCCAATTATATCATGGCGCAAATATTTTTTACAGGACAAGATTTGTCTTATATTTTACGGTAAATCAAAGCCTTCAATTTTAGAAAACACAAAAATACTCTCTCCAATTTCTTTACCAACGTTAGTTATCAAAGGTCTCATTATAAAGTCTTTTTTATTCATTTTTTTATCCATCCTATTTTAAATATACATACTTAGCATTTACGATATTTCTTATTCTTTTCAATAACGGCATTGATCAAAGTGTCATCAAGATCGTTTTGTAGTTCCAGGGTATGAAGTTCTGATATGTCTTTGGGCAAACAGCTCCCGCCATATCCTCGATTGTCTTTGTAAATGAACGTATGACTTGTCCCGATCCGTGGATCAGCAGTCCAGATTTCTCTTACTTGGTTATAATTTAAACCGAGTTTTTCGCAAATATCATACATTTCATTGATGAAGATAACTTTCGTGGCGAGAAAAGCATTCTCCATATATTTTGCCAATTCAACCTCGTCTGCGGAGGCCTGATAGATCTTAACGTTTGAATTTATCACCGTTTTGTATGCCTCAATTGCTAAGTCGATTGCTTCCAAAGAACCGCCGAACGACAACCAATTTCTTTCCGCCAAATCGGCGAATGGATGCGCTGTGGTTTCACCGTAGTATTCAGGTTGAAAAACTATGTTTTTATGCAGTTTTTCCGCCATTTCTCTCGTATATCCGACCCTGACTGTTGAACGAATGATAATGACCTTGCAGTTGCACCAAGACAGAACCTCGTCAACCGCTGTGGTATCACACGAACCGTTTTCACTCATAGGCGTCGGAACGCAAATAAAAGCCGCATCACAATTATTGATATCGTCCATTGTGCCAATATTCTTAAATTTATCATAAACGATAGCATCTTTAAAAAGATTATGCATTGCCGTGCCGACATGTCCCAATCCGATAATCCCTACTTTCATTTTGATTTCCTCCATTTTATTCCGTTATATTCTTTTTGATATTTTGAACCGAGTTCGCTTATCAACTCAATGGCTTCATTCGCACTTTCGAATGAATACACCTTATCGTCCCTTGAATCGCCATAACGTTGTCTTTCATCGACTTTTTTATTTGCCAACTTTGCCGACCAACCATTCTTATTCCAAGCGATAATGAGTTTATACATAGACCAAGCGGTTGCGATTTCAGCCAGCGTTCCAGCACCTCCGCCGATCGCAATGACCGCATACGCATCAACGACCTGTTTCGCCCTCATACTATCTAAACCCGTAGCAATCCTTATGTCCGCAAATTCATTGGCTTCAGCAGTATCGCTACCTGGGAGTATTGCAATAGTATCGCCGTATTCGTAATTGTTTGATTGCTTTGCGCCCTTTAAAGCGGCCTCCATAACACCTCCTAATCCTCCCGTCTGAACTCTATACCCCGCATCAACCAATTGTTTGCCAACTTCTTCGGCAAGAGAGTATTCGGGATCATCACTGTTTATGGCGGCATCGCCTATAACGGATATAATCGGTTTCATAAATCTCCTTTTTGCTTTTTGAAAAAGTATTTCCAATATTTCTTTTTTGTGTTGTGTCTCATACTGAGCCTGTTCCGTTTTATTTTCTAACGACGGATCGAAGTAATAAATTTTCTTTTTAATCTCTATCGGGTGTTTTGACGCTTCGACAATCGGCAAGAGTATCGCATAATCGGTATGAACATCTAGATACTTCTCTTTTTCTTGAAGAAAATCACCTATATAGTCTACTAAATATCTTTTAAAAGTTTTTGGATGAAGCCATATATTATCGCCGTTACGTTCCCAAGATTTCTTGAACGAATCTATCGAATATCTTCTTGTCGGCTTGTCGGTCCTGATGCAACCGCCGACCGTCATATCGGCGCCGTTTTTATACGATTCTTGTATTATTGCAATTGCATCGGTCGTTAATAGAGCGTCATCACCGTCAACGTTAATCACTATTGTATTCGGATCTGTAACGATAAATTTCATAACGGTGTCAAAATTTGCTAATGAATCGACCGAATGTATATTTTCAATCAAAATCATATGATTTTTACACCATAAGTCATATTTTGAAAGACAGTATAGATACTCTTGTTCTTTGATATCCGAACAGTCGTCGAAGTAAACAAAATCGAAATCCTGACAACTCTGATTTTTCAGAGAACCGATGAGCCTTTTTATCTTTTCTACACCTACGTTTTTTCCTCTGGAAAAGACAGTAATATTCTTTCGTGCCTTGGGATACCATAATTCTATATTATCTACTGCATCAACGTTCTCTTTTTGTTCTTCGGGAATATTGCCGAGTAAGTATGCGCTTATAAAATTACGCTTTTTCATTGAATTCGGAAGATGAACAAAACATAGGTCTTTTTGTGCAAAACGAATGCTTTCATTTTTTTGCAACGCATTGTCCAACGCTCTGTGCCAAGGAAGAACAAACTGACCGTTGTCATTTTTATAATTTTTTATCGGAAGTTTCTTTTTGAGGGCAATCAAGTCTATAAAACAAGTCCTGACTTCTGTTCTGTTCCCTAATGAAGGATAGAGGGATTCTTGTCGATACACACCGATTGTCCCGGTTATAGCTTTAGAACTTACGAAATCCTCAAAAGCCTTTTCAAGCGCGCCAAAAGAAGATTTGTAAAGAATGTCTATATCTGTTTGAAATACGTATTGTGTATCAACATTTTCGAAACCGTTTAGAGTTGCCGATAGTTGCTGACCGTTTTCACTATGACTATACTCGGAATTCTCACCAAACCATTCTGTGTAGACAGCATGACTATCGGACAAGACAACATCGTCTATCATTCCGTTACTTTTTAAATATTCTAGATTTTCTAAAAGTTTCGACTTATCATCATTTGAATACCTTCTGTTCCTTTCCCCGTCAAATAAATCTACCGAAACAAGTCTCTTTTTGAATCGACAACCGTTCTCCAAATTATGAATAATTTGTTTTATACAAGGGATTACTATTTCATAATCCATCGGGCATGTTTTTATCATTAAGGTACACTCAGTTAGAGAATGTATGCCCCTGTTGACGACGTCAAAAACCAGATGTTCGCCTATCGGGTTTAATGTATCGGCGTTTACTCCTTCTGTTTCAAGAACTTCAATAATTTCCAATCCATGTCTCTTAAGAAGATTTTCATAGTAAGAAAAAGGTCTGTGATAATCTTTTTTAGGGCCATACAATCCGATTTTTGTGTAAAGAGTATTTTCTTTATATTCGCCGGAATATCCTTTACTTCTCAGTTCGGTGTTATTGATAGAGTCGAAGAAAGGATCACAGATACTTAAAATTGCATGCCCGTTACTTTTAAGGATTTTTGTTATGTTGGCAAGAATTTTATCTGTCCATTCTTCCGTTACATTGCACAAAACAAGATTTGAAATCACCAAATCAACTTGTTTATTAAAAGCGTCTATAGAATCAATGATAGTTACGACGCTATCGGCTCTTGAGCGCAATGTTTCCGTATCAACGTCAAACACATAGCAGTCAGCATCATCTTTTAAACGATTCATGATTTTACATTTTCCTGCGCCGTAATCAAGAATAGTTTTCGGGGAATATTTTTTTATTATCTCTACAACCATTCCGTCATGGATCGCTTCCTTTTCTCTTTTACCGAAAAGTTTTATAAATTTATCTATGCCGAAAAGCAATTCTGCGTCATCGCCCATATAATCTTTTTCAATTAGTTCGGCAAACTCATTTTGGGTAACGGCGGGATATTTTAGCATTTCAAACGTTCTTTTAACAGTTCTATCGAAATCCGTTTTGGTAAATTTTATGATGTTCTTACCATAGTCTATAAATTTCAATTTGCCGTTAAGCAATATGAAATTATCTTTTTTCACGTTCGAAAGAGTTAAGCCCTCGTTTTTTAGGAAACATAATAGCGAGACTAGTTCCTTAGCATGTCCTTTCTCATATGGCTCGATTTCCCCGTTTTGGCTATAACTTAAAACCGAATAACCGTGAATATCTTCAAAGTAAATCCTATTAAGCTGCTCACATTTATTAAAATTTGTGGAATGCGCTTTAAGAAATTCAAAATCTTGCGGTTCATAAAACACCTTAACGATTGTCGAATCGCCTTTCAATAGGGCAACGCCTTCTTGCCCATATCCCAACGGCTTATATTCTTCGCCGAATACAGAGATTATTATTTCTTTTTTTCCCGTTAATTCATACTTCTTAACAGTATTTCTGACAACGTCATAGGCGGCTCTTACCATTGGTTCATACAGGTAATATTTAGCCTTTTTAATGAATCTGTTGATAAAACCCTGATTCATTCCTTTATAAGAATTGGCATCGGCTATGCTTAATAACCCTGTAATTCTACAAAAAGATTCATAGATTCTTGTTAATCGCTCCTCATAAATTTGTTTGAAGGTTTTATAAAACGATTCCCTGCCTTCATGAAGTTCCGACTCTATTGTTTTTGTAAACGAAGAACCCAACAGGTCTTTTAACAATTTATCCGCTTCTTTCTCTATTTCGAAATCGGTTTTTATCTTGGAATGCAATGTGGCGAATGAAGAACCGATAATTTGAAATCCGTTTTTCTTTGCCTGTTCTACCCAGAAATAGTCGCTTCTTCTTGCAATCAAATCGCCGAATCGTGGTGAAACATTTGGAATATCTAACACTTTTCTATTGAAGATAATCGTGTTTCCGCCCCTGCAATATGGCGTAAACTCCAATATTTCGTTCACAAATAGTTTTCTTGACGTTGCTTTTCCCGAAAACACGTCGTTCAACGACTCGGCGTAGGATTTCAAGGGCGTTTCCAAACCGATATGGCTATCCGATAAATCGTAATAATAGTCTCTGATATCGTATATGTCGGTCCTGTAGCGTTCGGTCTTGTTAAGGTAAACTTTATAGACATAATCTAATAACGATGCTCTCAATGTCGAAAGAGTCGGCAGCGGAGCATCCCCCGAATAAGAGCCGATTACAACATCAGCCTTGCCGTCATATCTCGACAGAATATCGACAACATTTAAGGGGCATTCGCAAAATTCAGAATCAACCCTCGTTAAATACTTAAAATCCATATCGTCATCTAAAACCCATATAATATCGTCCTCGTTACTATACATCTTCAAAAGTTTGTGAAGTATGGTTCTCGAAATCGTAATATCCTTTATTTGACCTTCTTTGCGTAAAGAATCAGAGGCAAAACTAAGGCAATCTATGTTTAATCCTGTTTTCTTGGCTTCTCTTAATAAAACTATTTTAGCATTGATTTCTTTGACGACATCTATAAATTGCTGCGTCGGATATTCGATATTGCACAGCAACACAATTGATTTATCAATGCCTTCTAAATCGGAGATAGACTTTAACAGTCTCAGCCCTAACTTTTCATCTGACACGATAAATCCAAAAACGACGTGTTTATTAAAACCACCGCAGTTTTGTCTAATGCAAGTTTTTCCTGATTCATGCGGTAAATTATCGGTTATGCTTTCTTCCGAAAGTTCTGTATACCGATTCGCTCGCTCAAAAAATTGCAGTTTAATCTCAGAATCCATTAGTCCTTCATATTTCGAATAAAAATATGAAAGGCTTCCTCTTTTACCTGCATTATTGTTGGTAAGCCTTGAGCGGTCATTATGCGCATCGATATCTACTAAAGTTTCGTTTATTATTTCATATTTAGGGTTCAACATCATTACACGAGTAAAAAAGTCTCTATCCGTGGTCGAATTTAAAGCCTCGTCAAAGCAACCGGCTTTTAACAGAGTGCTCAACTTAATAAACGTATTAGATCCCTGAATATGCGGATTTTTAGCCAGGAAAGAAGTTTTTTCAAGACAAGTCGGCAAACTTAAAGGGAATACCTTGCCTTCGGAAGAATAATTCAATCCCGCCACGACAAAATCCGGCTTACTGTTCAACCTAAAATAGCAAGATTCTATGTAATTTGATTTCCAAGAATCATCGTCGTCAAGAAAAGCGATATAAATATCGTCGGCATTTTCATCGTTGCGAATCATATGTCTTAGTACGATATTGTCAATTGCCGTATTTAAATTTCCGGCATAATTTCTTGTGTACCGATCTCTAAGAAATATGCATTTTCTTGCGCACAAGTCCCTATCTTTTTGAAAGTTTTTTTCATCCGAATCCGACACGACTATCAACTCGTCTAATTTGCGTGTTTGATTGATAGCCGACATAAGAGCCCTCTTTAATAATTCGTTCCTGTTTTTAGTGGCGATAACGCCGATTATCTGAATCATAAGTTCCCCTGTATGTAAAAAACGACCTGATTTACCGTCGGTCGCCGTAAAAAAAATCTATTAGACCGATGCAGGTAGACCATTGGTAATCAATTGGATTTTTTCAATCCGTTTTGATTTTTAACACCTTCATCCTTATTATTGATATTATACCCTTTTTTACGAATATTTTCAAGTATTATCTTGTTAATACAAGTGCTTTGTCTGGTTAATTATTTTTATTTGACAGACAACTGACGATAATTAAGCCGAATCCGCCGAGCCCCCGAAAAATCATCAGATTGCGCTACGACCTTTGTTATGCGCAATGATTGGACATGCGATTGTGCTGACTACCGTTAGAATTAAACCTAAAGTGCTTACGATATCCATTATTTGCTCTCCTTTGCATTATTGAGTATTTTATTGAACTCTTCCTCGGTTTTTGCTTGAGTCAATAAATTCAAATAGTGTTTTAGTTCGCCAAGCTTCATTTCATCGATATCGGCAACTCTATTCAAAAGACGAATCAAGCGAAGTTTTTCGTTAAACTCTTTTAATGCCTTGTAATATCCGTCCGAATTTTCTTTGAGTTGTTTTTCGATTTGAGCGTATTCTCTGACGGTAATTGTTTTCATATCGTAATGACTTTCAAGATAATATCGTTTTATTTCGTTCGACAACTCCTTATATCCGAGTTCGATACACTCCTCTATTGAAAGTTCTTTTATCGACGTGATTTTGTCGTCCGCACTCAAGTCTTTCATTGCGTTTTGTTTGGCAGATTCCTTAGAATCCGCCTCAATTACCCATTCAAACGATCCGTCGCCGGTTCCCGATACCAAGTAGTACATTGTTCTGCCTCCGTTTTTGTTTTGTGTCTTTATTGTATCGCAGGGCATAAAAAAAGAACAGGACACGAATTGTCCTAATTCTTATCGTTTGAAATATCGCTGAAATTATGATATAATAATAGCGTTCTTTAATAGTTTGCCTTCGGAGCACTGCGAAAGCTAAGCAAAGGAGGTATACGTTATGGAACAAAAACGTAAAGACCTTGGCTTAGTTGCTGGGGCAAACTTAAAACGTCTTATCAAGGAATCGAAATATCGTACTCAGGAAAAATTCGCTTTTGAATTCTGCACCGATGTCAGAACTGTCGGAAGATGGATCAACAGAGGGATTAAAAACTTGGATACAATACAACAAATTGCCGATTTCTTCGGTATTGACGCTTTATCCATCCTCTCCTAACCGAGAGGATGGCTTTTTATTTTAGATTGTTTTGTTTCATAAACTCTTTTAACTGTTCATAAGGTATTGACAAGTCGTTTTTAACAAAGTATAAGTTATATTCGCAATATACGTCACTCAAAAAAACGGGAAACAAAATCAATCCGCAAATACAATCAACTCCAACAAATATAAATAAATAAATGCGAACAATTCCCGCAATAGCAGGAATTAACCAAAGCGATACGGCGTTCAAATATGGCATAATTATAGCCGCAACTCTTAAAATCTTAACATACCACTTTTCTCCGTCGTTACCGCATAAAATATTATTATCATCGTATATACCGCTCGACTTTTTGTCCATTTCGTCGTATTTCATTTCGTATGGCAACGGTTTGAACGTAACGGCTTTATAAATCGGATATGCGTAAATAAGCAAATTTAATATCAATACGCACCACATATAAGGAATATATATTGCCGCAAGAACGGTAATTATTTGTATTAAGGATAAAACAAGTTTTTTAATAATAGATATACGTCTATTTTTGTTCTTCCTGTTAAGATCGCTTTTATCTTCGCAATATATAAATACCCTATCTGCGTTTTTTACAAATTCCACCAGCTCGGATGGATCTGTCTTTATCATTTCCTCGATAACGGAAGCATTATCGCTTGTATTTTTGTCTATACGCGCTAAAACTTTGGCTTGTTCGTCAAGTTTATCGAATACGTTGTCAGCCATCAGATTTGCTCCTTATCTTTTTCGTCCGCAATCCATTTCTCGATATTCGTGTCGCCGCTTATCATTCCGCCGACTTTTCTTCCCACGGCTTTCGTGAGAATACGGTTTTCTACAATGGCAGGTTTTAATTCAAGCAATAAATCTATCGTTTTGTTAAGTTTTTCTTCCATAGAAGAGAGTTTTATGTCCTTTAACACGCTGATTTGACGTTGAAGTTCTTCGTTTTGGTCTTCAAGCGAAAGTTTATCGATTTCGGATTGCGACAAAAGATTTTTATACGTTTCGATGTCGGTTTCTTTCATTTTTCCCGATTCGACGGAAGATAACAGCTCGTCTTTCAGTTTTTGCATTTCAGCTTTCAGTGTTGCGTTTTCCTTTTCCGAAACTCCGAATATTTCCATAATCGAATTATCGTCATACTGTATTTTTTCGGTTTTTTTATAGGCAAAAAATGCATTTACCACATTGATAAAAATGCGAAGATAATTTATGACTGTCTCAATTTGTATATTCTTTTCCATTTTATGCTTATGTGCATTTATTTTCAACGTATAGTCACATAATTTACAGTAAGTATATTCGTCTACTAATAAATCGTCAGATAAAAAAGCTTTAATTTCGAGGTTGTGTAAAATATCTCCGCAGGTCATACGTGCCGTAAGTTCTATATTGTCAGAAATCGCAAGAAACTTCAGCAACTCCTCAACCATATCAAGATATGAATCATAAAAAGAATTGCTTGCCGCTTTTATATTTTTTTCAACGGTTACATATCTATTAAACACTCTATCGCTTATTTGATTTAGTTTTTCAAACATTTAGATTCCCTCCGTAGCGATTTTCACGACTTCATACATCCCAAGGTGGTCGATTCAAAATAAAAGGTGCTATTGTTCAAATAAAACAGCAATTGAATTATAGCATATTTAATTTGTTTTTTCAACTTTTTATAGGTTCAAACTTGTTACACCATTATTTACCTATGAAATGAAAAATTATAAAAAATCATTTCAACACAAATTATAAAAAAACAGCAAAATTCACAACGAAACTGTTTCAAAAACACAGGAGAGATAGGGAGCAACAACTACATTATTTTAACCCGTATTTTCTCCATTTGACGATTAGACGTGCCGTAGTCTTGATACAAGTGGCGCCGCTGCGCGCCGCCAAAGACTACGGCACGTCTTCCCTAAAACACTAACCCGAATCCGGGCAGATCGGCACGGAGCGGAGCGAGGTTTCGCGCTAACCCGCTTGGCGAAATCCTCGCTTATCCGTCTTGCCGTTGCCGTCGTTTTTTCTTGCGGAAATCCTTGGTGTTTTGTATTGCAAAATGCCGTTTGCGTTTAGTCTTTTTGTGTCGCGTAAGCGTTGCGCCATTGTTCCGCAATCATATTTTTATTATCAAAATCGTGTTCAAATAGTGTTCCGTTATGTTTCAAAATTGTCCAAACTGCGCACGACACTGTCCTTGCTTTCTCACTCTCTTGCATTTACGCTATTTATAGTGCAAAGTACGGAAAAGGTCGGGAAAAGTACGGGTAAGTCTTGGTAAATATCCAAAAATACTTGGTTTTGTACCCTGTGAGTATGTTACGCACACAAAAAT
>ERZ808252.2443-NODE-2443-length-11170-cov-2.673774_pt1 | contig 11170 bp, 3 predicted proteins | sample MGYA00521242_ERZ808252 | MGnify/ENA primary metagenome ERZ808252 (study PRJEB31516, sample SAMN03275581) | gut metagenome | biome: mammalia-associated habitat; material: feces | host: Papio cynocephalus | place: Kenya | collected 2012-08-07 ...
TACAAAAATGTGTAGAAAGTTTTAGAGTCTCAGATGAAAACAAGAATTATTTGAAATCATTAAAAATTTAATTTTGTTGATATTTTATTTGCATAGATAAGTAAAATTTAGTAAAATAAGAATAATAGTAAAGGGAATATTATATGAAAAAGTTTTTTGTATCAATTTTAATGGTTTTTTGTATTTTTACTCTCGCAGGTTGTGGGGGAGTTACAGAATCAATTTTTATGGAAACATCATCGAAAATTTACGATTTTTATGTAAATAGTCTTATTTCTGCTCAAAATAGTTATAGAACTGATATTAATAGATTAGATGCAGAAAATTCTCAAAAAGAAAAAGTTGATTTTGCATGGAATGGGCAAAAAATAATAGAGATTGAAGAACTCGCAATTATTTCATCAATAGAATGTTATAATTTGATATCACAACCAAAAGAACTTTATTTAAGTGATGTTAATGGAATAGATTTAATTTCTGTAAAACAATCAAGAAGTGTTTACGAATGTTCTCTTTCAAAAGATAATCAAAAATATGATTTTTCTTTCTCAATTTCAAGAGATGCAACATCAAAATCATACAAAGTATCTTACAAACAAACAATATTAGATGAAGAAAAAAATTGTAGTGCAAGCGTAATATTTGATGAATCAGTAAGTCATTTAAAAATTGATACAATTTCTTATTATGAAACATCAACTATAAATTCTAATAATGAAGAAGAAAAGACTGTTGAAAAAATTGAAGTATTAAAAAATTTCTATAACCTTGTTAATAATCACAAAGCAAGCCAAATTAATGTAATGTTTGGAAATGGAAATAACACTTTGCTATATTCTTTCAATGTGTATAAACAAGCAATAGATTCAAGTTTAAAAATAGCTAAAATTGAGAAAAAAGAAACAACTATTGATGAAAACAATTTGTCATTAGCAAAATTTGCTCAATCAACAACAAACGATATTTGTGGATATATTGTGAACTATAAATCATCACAAAACAAAGCAGAAACCAAAACTTTTGGTGATATGAGTAAGTGGTAAAATGAACGAAATAGATAAACAACAAGAACAAGAGCATTTAGATAATGTCCTAAAAGAAATTGATGGACAGATAGATAACAAAAATAAACAAATTGAAGAATTAGAAAAAGAGATGGCTAAACTTAACCATCATTTTTCTGATCAATATTATTTTTTAGATGATGAAGAAACTGTTGTTGGTGGAAATGAACTTGATGAACAAGAAACTCTTATTAATGAAACCAAAGAACAGTATTATAAGTTGAAAAAACAAAAATTATCACCATACTTTGGAAAAATTGCATTTAAAGAACAAAGCGAAAGTGAATCAAAAAATTACTATATTGGTGTTTTTAACTTAACAAATGGAACAGATATGCCAGTTGTATGCGATTGGCGTGCACCAATTTCAACAATGTTTTATGACTATGAAATTGGCAAAGCAAGTTACAGAGCACCGATTGGACTTATATCAGGAGATATAACAAGCAAAAGACAGTTTAAGATTAAAGATAGCAAAATGGAGTGGTGTTTTGATTCATCACTTACTATTGATGATGATATTTTGCAAAAGGAATTATCACAAAACTCTACTCAAAAAATGAAAAACATTGTTTCTACAATTCAAAGGGAGCAAAATAGCATTATTCGTGATGAAAGCAATGTATTATTTGTTCAAGGTGTTGCAGGAAGTGGAAAAACATCTATTGCATTGCATAGGGTTGCTTATCTTTTGTATAAGTATAGAGATAAATATAAATCAAGTGATATATTGATTATCTCTCCAAATTCAATTTTCAGTGAATATATCTCAAATGTGTTGCCATCGCTAGGGGAAGAAAATATTGTTAATATATCATTTATGGATATTGCTAAAAATGAGTTAAACACTTTAACAAATCAATTAGAAACAAGAGAACAAGCATTAGAAGATTTAACAACAAACATAAAAAGGCTTAATGAAGTTGCGTATAAGAATTGTTTTGAGTTTGCAGATAGTTTAAAACAATATCTTAATGCTTATGTTGATTTTTCATTTAATCCAAAAGATTTTGTATTTGGAGATATAAAAATCAAAAAAGAAGAAATTGAAAAATTATATAATCAAAACTATAAAGAAAAAACTCCTGCTATTAGAATTAGTTGGATAGCAGACTATATTTTAGATAAAATTGGTGTTCAAGATGATAAAGGTGAAGTTTATGCGAGAATAAAAAAGGTTATATACCCAATGTTTATTTCTCAATCTTTAACAGAAATATACGCAGACTTTTTGGCTAACATTGGTTTAACATTTAGCTACACAAGTCAAAATAAAATAAAATATGAAGACATTGCACCTATACTATATATAAAGAACTATTTGCTTGGACTTTCAAAATTGAGCAAAGTAAAGTATCTTGTTATTGATGAAATGCAAGATTATAATCCATTACAATTTGAGATGTTTAATGAAATATTCTCTTGCCCAAAAACAATGCTTGGAGATATGAGTCAATGTATTGAAAAGTTGCTTGATGAAAATGATTTGAATAAAATTGCAAATATGGTTGGAGCAAAAGAGATTTTAACACTAAACAAAACATATCGTTCAACATGTGAAATAACTCAATTCGCTGATAGCATTAAGGGTATTCATTCGCAAACAGTTGATAGACATGGGGAAGTACCACAAGTATTAACATACGATAGTATTGAACAAGAGTGTGAAAAAATTGTAAGCCTTGTTAATGAAAATATTTCTAATTTTGATAACATTGCAATTATATGTAAAAACAAAAAGGAAGCTGAAAAATATTTCAGTTATCTATATGAGCTTGATGATTTAAAGTTGATGGATGAAAATAGCACTTTATCAAAAGTTATGATAATGCCAGCATCAATTTGTAAAGGTCTTGAATTTGATATGGTTATTTTACCAAATGTAACAACTGAGAATTACAATAATTTTTTGGATAAAAATTTATTATATGTTTCATCAACTCGAGCATTACATAGGTTGTATTTGACTTCAATAAATAATGTTTCAAAATTTATTAAAAAATAATTTAATAGTAAAAAAATAAAAACAAAATTCGACAAAATTCGACTTTTGTTTTTTTATTAATATTATCAACAGAAAATTATAAAAATTAGAAAATAATAAATTAATAATATTATATTAAATTTTTTGGTTATTTATTAATAACTAAAATATAAGTACAATAACGACTTTAAATAAATAATAAAATAAAAAAATAACAAGAAAATTTCGCCTAATTTTCTTGTTGTTTTATCTGGAGTGTCGCTTTATTTTAGCACATTATTTTATTTTGTCAATACCTATTTTAAAAAATTACCAAATTTTTTCTCTTTTTTTATTTGAAATAATTATTGATAAAACACAAATAACAATAAGTACAGCACTTCCAACTAGAATATATATCCACATTTGTGTTGCTTGCATTGACCTTGCTTCAATATTTTTCCAATTTAAACTTTGAACAATGTTGCCATTATTGTCTAGCAATTTTACTTCAATTTTATATGCGTTTGCAATGGTTGGATTAAATGTTATTTCACTACCTGTTCCTTGAGTTTGTCCTTCAATAAGCCAAACTATATTTTCTGGTTTGTAGTAATCTTGTAAATCAACAGAAAATTTAAAACCTTCAACTCCTGTTTCTCTATTGTCAAATTTTTCAACTTTGATTTCAAGGGTAGGTGCTGTTTTTTCTTCTGGATTAATTTTTATGTTTATAATGTTTGATACAAATTCTTGATTGTTTATAATTAGTCTTGCAAAAATACTATAATTCCCAGCACTCATTGTTAGAGCATTGAATGAGTAATTTACATTATTGCTAGATTGTTTTTGATAAATGTTACTTTTTGGAGTAAGAATATACCAATTAAGTACAGCATTTGCTGGAATTGGGACATTATCATCTTCGTTAAGAGAAAGACTTGCTGTTATATTTAATTGTTCCAAATCTTTGCCGATGGTTTGTTCAAGTTTTCCTGTTGTTGCAATTTTTATTGAATACGATACATTTGTTGTGATTTCAATTTCAATGCTAGCTTCTTTCAAACTTGAATTATTTAATAATACAAAGAATTTTATTTTTTTGAGTTCAAGCATATCTTTTGTAATAACTAATGTGTCAGATGTTTCATTAAGTTTGTTTGTATCATCAGTTGAATTTTTGAACCAACTAAAAGTGTAATTTGTGTTTGGATTTAAGTATTCTTGAAAATCAAGTACTGCTTTTAATGTGATTTCACTATAATCTTCATATAATTGAGTAAGATTTCCTGTTGCAGATATTTTTACTTGTGTTGGTGTTGCATAATCACTAACTATTGTGATTGCATTAGAATCAAATTCTTTTAATGTGGTTCTAATGGTAAATGTTTTTGGAAGTTTTGGTGTGAATTTTATATTTTGACCATTAAGTTGAACTGTGTAATCATCTGTGTCAACTGCACCCATATTAAAGTTTAATGCTTCACCGTTTATTTTCCACATAATTTCATTTATTGTGGTTTGGTCAAGTATTGAAGTTTGTGGGTTGGTTGAAACATTGGACTTTATTACAAATGATTTGTAATGAGGGTCAGTTTCTCTTACAACATTTGGATTAAAACTTACATGATAACTATTATCGGTTGTATCTTTTATTGGCTGTGTGTCATCTTCATTAAAAATATCAATAGAAATTCCAGTAATAGTGTAAGATTCAGCATTTACATCATTGCATAAAAGTGGAAAACTAACACACATACTCAATGTTAATATTAAGCAAATAAAAACTCCCCAAAACTTTTTCATAAAAATACTCCTATGATTAATTTACCACAAAACAAAAAAAAATAAAAATAATTTTTATAATTAAAAGTAAATATTTGAAAAAATATTAATTTTTATACCAAAAACAAGTGTAAAAAATGTGCTTAATATATTTTATATATTACTTTTACCAAAATTTGAATTATTTGCTTGTGTTTATTTGTATAAAAATATATAATAATACTGAAAATAATAAGGATGGTAAAATATGAAAAAGTCCCACATTTCTAAATTTATTTTAAGTTTTGCTTTTATTATCTTGGCACTCGCAAGTTTTGGGGGTGTTTATTTGCAGAATACATCATTACAAAATAATGATAACATTTATGCAGAAGATACAATAGAAATAAAAGATCAAACAGGACTTGCAGAGATCGCAAAAAATGTAAACAATGAAAATGAAGAAAAGAGAAATACATATGAAGGTCAAACAATTTATCTAAAAAACGATATAGATTTGTCGGGTAAGGTTTGGACTCCTATTGGGACAATGGAAACACCATTTAAGGGTACTTTTGATGGTCGTGGGTTTACAATTCATGGACTTACCATCACAAGCGAATTGTTGCCATCTTTAAGTTATGTTGGGTTATTTGGATATACGAATGGTGCAATAATTAGAAATGTTACTCTTGATTTAATTAATATTGACTATTCTGGTTCAACAAGTGTCGGAGGGCTTGTTGGAACAGGTGTCAATACAAAAATATATGACTGTGCAACTTATGGCTCAGTTAAAGGTAGTGGCAATATTGGTGGGATTGTTGGTAGTCTCACTGGTGGGAATTATAGTACTTTATCACATTCATATTCTTACGCAAAAGTGGAACATGTAAGTTCATCAAATTCATTAGGTGGATTAGTAGGTAATTACAGAGTAAGAAGAGTGCTTATATCTAGTACTGGTGGTCGTCCAAGATGGACTATTTTTACAGGGACAATATCAAACTCATTTTTTGCTGGTATAACATCAACTAACTATTCGGGATTGTATGCAGATGGAAATGCAAATATTTCAAATTCGTATACCATTAATTGCTTGCCATTGTCTGGTAATAATGATAGTGAAAGAACTAATGGATTTGGGACTATTGACTCCGAGGGGATAAAACAATATACCAAAATTGATAATGAAGACAGTTGGATTAAAGATCCAAAAAATCTAATGGGACATGGAACAAATAAGAAAGTTCTTAGGGGTGTTGGTAATATAGTTAGAGAAATTATTCAACAATCTTTTAATGTGTCAAATGGTAAATATCAAAATAAGTCAAATACTGGAGAAGTTGAATTATTAAAATCCACAGTGTATGCATCATCAACAACAACGAATAGTTTTAAGGTAGTAATATCATCTAGTGCCAATAACACTTTTACATTTGTTAGATATACAAGGGTTGTTAATGATAATGATAATGATAATGATAATCAGATTATTTTTAATCGTGGTGATTTCCTTAACAATGTTAAGTCTAATAATAATATATATACATCAACACCAGGGAATCCAAATAAGGACATAGATTTATTATATGAAGAAAAAACAGACATAACTTTTAATGTTTGTGAAAGTTTTGAATCTAATATAAAACCAACTACAACTTATGAATTAAATAGTAAATCTTTTATAGTTCCAGGGAATATGCAAGGGTATTATAAGATTGAAACTTATGAAAGAGGAAAGTTACAGAAAATTACAAGTTATGTAAAAACATATAAGAATCCTATAAAATCTGAATTTGAAAATGCTAAATATATTAATGCGATAATTGGGAAATCAGTAACTGATACTATTAATGAATATTATAATCAAATTACAGAAGAATTTACCATATCAAAAAACACATCATCACCTTATTCAAGACCTTATGGCGAGGAATATACAGTTAAGTTTCAAAATAATACTAACTTTGATTATATTGGGAAGCTTAATGGTTATAAAAGAGCCACAACTGATGATAGTGTTGGTTCAATTTTGAAATCACAATTAAAAAATGAATTTTCTATAAAAGAAAAAATTGGTTCTACTATAACAGGAGAAGGAATCAATTACTACTTTGATAATGTACTTGAAGTAGCTTTAGATGATGGAAGACAAAGAACGGATAAATTTGATGCATCATATTTTACGAATTGGGCTTCAAACTATACGGCAAAAGACAACGAGAAATCAAAAGCTATTAATGTTATGCTATACGAATTGGTATCAGACAAAGGTATAGGATATAATGGCGAGATTATATCGACAATAAGTGTTGGGGGAACTGGAAGTCAACTTTTCCCATTCTGGAGTGATTTTTCTTGTGTAGGTATAAAAGATGATGATAACAAGTATTATTTTAAAGCACAAAGTGAATCAGTGTTATCTTCTAATAAAGGCAATGTAACAAATGAGCGTTGGGAAGCAAAAAATTTGATATGGTATCCTGAGTGGGTATCAAAAAGTCAAGATAATATAAAAATTAGTACAAATACTGTTGATGGTAAAAGTCCTGTTCAAGATATCAAAATCAATAAAGGTACATTGGTTACAAGTGGCAATTTTTTAAAATTAGAAACAGATACAAGTGTAACAAATTATGTGTTTAATGTTACACAAAAAGGTGGATATAGATTACAATTTGTTGAACTCAAAATGACAATAGAAAACAAAGATTTAGATTCTAAATTTTATAATTCTAGTCGAAATTATAGTTATTTTGGATGTAGACTATCATATAATGCAAATGAAACTAGATATAAGGTACAATCAAAATATGAATGTACAATATTGCCAGAAAGTGGAACTTATCAGTTTACATTTTCAACATTGATTGGTGTTGAGTCAATAACATTTAATTTTGAAAAATATGAATTTAATGCCAAAATAAAGACAGACAAAGGTTCAACAATTAGTGATTATAATAATTCACCTATTATGATTGATGGTACAAACATAGATAATAATGGTAAAACCTTATCAGATATTTTGGGTGATAATGCAAAATTACTTAGCGTTAATTCAGAAATCCAAATTAAAAATATAGTGGTAAAAGCAGGTTATAAAATATTAGGTGTAACACTGCCAACAGAAACAGTAAATGGACATTCTGTTGAATTATCTCAAATACTTACTAAAAGCAATGATGATAGTTATATTCTTACACTAACTTTAAATTCTATTGACCCATTGGCTAATTTGGAAAATGATATTGAAATTATATTTAATATTCAACAGATAAACAAAGAGTTTGATTTTTCTATCAATTTAGATACTAATAATGATGACTTTAAAAATTTTGAATTTGGTATAGCAATCTCAAACAGTGGTTCGGAAGATGCAACCAGAAGTGCCACTCCAAGTCGTTGCAATTTAATTAGAAAATATGTGTACACCGATGATGTAATCAAAATAATATTTAACAATTTACCATATGGTATTAAATTAACAACATTTGACTTTAATGGTCTTAAAATTAGTGGATTAAAAATTGATAAGAGCAAAGATATTTCTGTTGATTCTAACTCATTAATTATTTCAAATGTTGTTGTTGATGATAGTGCCGATGAATTCTATATTAGAATAACATTTGACATACCTAAAATTAAACTCACAATAAAAGGTGAAAGTGTTTCTTTAAATAATGGTGTAGAACAAATAAATTCATTAGATTCTTATGAAGATATTGAAATATCCTATGGAACAGCCTTAACTATAACAAAAGATGCATATTCTAGAGAGTTAAATGTTAATATTAATGATGCTACACAGAATGAAATTAATAACTATATATATGAGATAAACCCAAATTTTGTTGAACAACTTACATTTTTATTTCAAACTAATGTAATTAACAATATGAATGTGAAAGATAATGTCGCAATTAAATGGGGACCAACATATTTAACATATGCAAAATTATTTGAATTAATTGGTTCAGGAGATGCCTTAAAAGAAAATTCTTCATATATTTTAACTATAAGATTTATTTACAAAACAATAACTATAAGAACAGGTGAAGCTTTAATACAAAATGGGTCAAACATAATTACTTCATATACTCAACTTGATGAAAAACAAATGAGTGCAGGAAGTGAGGGAAGTGTAACTGCTAATAACATTACTGGATATAAGTTTATTGGTTATTATGTTACTCAAAAAAGTCCAAGTGGACAAATTAGTGGTGATATATTTACAAGAGATTTATTGCATACAAACACAAATTTGGTTTATGCACTAAATAAAGATAGTTCTGGAATAAAAATTAATATTGAAAATTCAATATTATATATTGTTAAAGTTTATGAAGCAAAAAAACTTACTGCAGTTTTCAAAACTGATTTAAAAGATGATGCAACAAACGAAAATCTTGAAGTATCTCTTTCAAATACTGCTCCAATTCAAATAGAATTTAACACAAAGGTATCTAGCAGTATATTACCAACAGCACAAATAAACGGAATGTATGATTTTGTATGCTGGCAAAGCAAGTCGGTTATATTAAGTAATGCCGATTTCAAAATTGATGACAAATATGATATTGATGATGATAATGACACAGTTATATTTGTTATCAAAGCAACTCCTACAACAGTGGTATTGACATTATATAGTGATGTTGACAAAGTATTTGGAACAGCAAATATTTCATATGCAACATTAGATTATTCAAAAATTGCACAACCATCAAAATTAGGATATACACTTGTTGGTTGGAAATATAAATACAAAGATAGTGATGGCGAAATAAATAAAGCAAAAGATGGACAACTTTATGTTTCAATACAAAATGGAAAAGTTGTTCAAAGTGCTTGCAAAAAATTTGATATACAATCAAAGACTGTAGATTTTGTTGCAGTTTATGAAGCAAATATAATTTCAAATATCAAATTTAGAGCTGGTGGAATTAATAACGAAGGTAAATTCGTTTCTGGACAAAAAGAATACACAGCACAAGTTATGTTTGGAACAAGTGATTACAAAAGTGATTTGTTTAGTTTGTCAACTTTTGCACCAACTTGGGAAACTAACTATGCAACATATGAATTTGCATACTTTATATTCAATGATGATACAAATAAAATTTATGACCCAAATAGTACTGATGAAAGTAGGAAATATATTATAAAAAGTACTGAAATAAGTGGGGATATGATATTTACTGCTTATTACAAAGTTGTTGATTTTGTAACTCCAAGCATTGTTGGAAGTATGTCAAACTGGACATATGATGCACAAGCAAGAAGTATTACTCTTAACTTTAATAATAAGCAAAACACAAATGTATTAACATATTCATATGCATGGTATAAAGACGGAAAGGCACTTACAGGAAAAACAGATTTAATCCTTGATAATATTAAAAATGTTGTTGATAGTGGCAAATATGTGTGCCGAGTAAAAGTTAATGCAAAAAATAACTACGCATTTACAGAAAGTCAAATTGAAAAAGATACAGATGAATTTTTAATAACAATAACACCAAAAGAAATTTGGTTTACACAAAACGATTTAATTACAACAGAATTAGTTAAAGTGTTTGATAATACAAACAAAACAGATAGTTCAGTTGGTTATGATGGTGTGTGTGGTGGAGATAATATCACAGTTATTGCAACTTATGATAATGTTAATGTTGGAACAAATATATCTATGACAATAACATTAAGTGCAACAGGTTCAACAACTGATGTAAGAAACTATACTTATCCAACAGATATAACAGGAACTATTACTCCATATGAACTTAACTTTGTTCTCAAAAATCAAGCAAATAATTATGTAGTAAAAAATGGTGAAGATAATTTACAAATAAATATCAAAGAATACTATAATCTTGCAAGTGATGATTCAAGTTTTATGCAAAGATATGGATTTGCAATAGATTTTGAAATAAAGACATCACAAAATATTATTGGAGAATATTCTTACAATAATCAAAATGGAAATGATATTCTATTGTCGTTTGTATTGAAATCTGGAAATAGTAATAACTTTATAGGAACAGTAGATGACAGTTTCTTTATTAAAGATTCTGATGAAAATAGTGTTACAATTAGCATTAAAGTTTTATCAAATGATAATAGAAACAATGAACAAGTTGATAGCAGTTTGGCATATATTGTTGCAAATTCTATCATAAGTTCTGATAGTGATAAAGACCATATATTTAATATAAGTAATAATAACTCATCAAATATAACAATTATTGAAAAACGAGATTATCTTTTAAGAAACCCAAGCATTAATTTAAAATTAATGATTAATGAACAATCAAAAGATTATGGGTATATTTATTGGATAGAAAATTGGCAAGTCCAAAATGATGGCAAAATTGTT
>ERZ808252.2446-NODE-2446-length-11160-cov-11.365961_pt1 | contig 11160 bp, 7 predicted proteins | sample MGYA00521242_ERZ808252 | MGnify/ENA primary metagenome ERZ808252 (study PRJEB31516, sample SAMN03275581) | gut metagenome | biome: mammalia-associated habitat; material: feces | host: Papio cynocephalus | place: Kenya | collected 2012-08-07 ...
AGTGACGGGACTCATAAAGGGTCCCGTCCAAATCAAATATAATCGCCTTCAAGTTCTTTTCAAACATAACTAAGAAACTATCTTTAGTTTCCCTCTCCTCACTCCAAAAAAGGTAAGGGGGATAACTGAGATGGAGGAAATGAAGAAAAAGATGGAGCGTAACGCAGCAATCCGCTTTTTATTCATTTCCGACCACCAAGTCCTTGAACTTCGCGTGCCTCTTCTCATCCTGCAACAGAATGTTCAGCTTGAACTGCCCGTCCCTTGCTCCCTCGGCGATGCAGCGCTCCTTGAACTTCTCGAACGACTCCGGCACGAGACGGTGCGTGAGAGGATCCTTGAGCCTGAGCGAATCCCTCTTTGCGAGGTACTCTATGTTCTGCTGTTTCAGGAACTTATCGACAACCTTTGTGAACTTCTCGGCCTCTTCCTGCGAAGTGTTCGGGTCGGCGAACTCGTAATAGAAGTGGTAGGTAGAGAGGTCGAGATCCGCGAAGCCGATGAAGAAGCGTGTCTTGAGGCCGGTCTCCTCTTCTGCCTTGTGGACGGCCTCGATGAACTGGCGCTCGTGCAGTTTCTCGCCCGTGATGGTCACGATTCCGTTGATTTTCTGAATCATGTGCACCGTAGGCGTGCCGACGAACTTGGGTCCGGCTTCGAGAAGGTCGTTCATGTCGTAGCGGTAGAGACCCGCGAAGGTCGTCACATACGGGCAGTAGCGCTTGCCCTCCACAAGCTCGTCCAGCTGGAGGAATTTCGGAGACGGATTGTCTATGTCCTCCTCGGCTATGAACTCGTAGTAGTGGTAGTGCGGGAAGAGTACGGTGTTGAGCGTGTCGTCGAGCACGAGCCCGAAGCGGCACTCCGAAGAGAAGTAGCCGAACTCCTGATGGAGCATCGTCGGCGGGAACGAGTCCTTGAACTTGTCGAGATAGACCTTCGTGTTTCCGCACTTCCATGTATTGAGAATCTGGAGGTTAGGCCAGTAGTGCTTAGGAAGCACCCTTCCGTATTTCTTCTTCAGTTCACGAAGTTCGTCCGCCCTCTTGGGGTTCGGCTTCACGCAGGCTTCAAGTTCCTTGCGGATTGCGGGTTCAATCTTGATTTTGTCGGAAATCGTGCCCTTCTCGATGTCGTTCACATATTCGTCATAGAACCGGTTGACATTGTTCTGGAGCTCAACGATGGTCGAAGGATTCGCCGTCACGATGAGGGTAATGTCCTGTTCCACGCCCATGCGCATCAGCACATAGTAGCGGGCGTTGTAGTCGGCAATAGAATAGACGCACTGCGGGTTGGAGTAGAGCGCCTTCACGAACCTGGGGCAGTCGCGCTGCGTCACGCCCGAAACTGAGCCATAGACCGTCCCGTCCGGAGCGTAGCCTTCGATGACCTTGCCCACGATGGAGAGAATCTTGCCGCTGAAGACGTTCGGACGGTTCTTGATGAAGTTGAAGAGCCAGACCTTGGTCATCTTGCCGTAAATCGTCTTGAGATATTTTTCCGTAATCGGAATCCATTTCGGTTCCGCCGTGGAGCCGGAAGTCGTCGCGTAGAGAACCGGCTTTCCCGGAAAGAGGACATTCGCCTCGCCGTGCTTGTGCCTCTCGACATAAGGACGGAAGTCCTCATATTCATTGGGTTTCACGTTCTTCTGCCACAAGGCGAAAAGCTCGTCATCGGTCTTCGCCGCAAGAATCTCTGCGAAATGATGTTCCTTTCCATAAACCGTGTCTTTCGCGTAGTGGAGGATCTCCCTCAGCGTGTGCGCGCCCGTCTTTCTCGGATTCCTGCTCGCGCTCTTGAGCTTGAGGTATTGGATTCCTCCCGCCGTACCGAGAAGAAAATTAGCCACCAGTTTGTCTTTTGTACTCATTTATGTTCGTGTTTTTAGTATGTTCGTGTTTATCTGTACGATCCTGTCTGCATCACCATGGCGGGTGTGAGACCGAATCCTGCAAAAATAATAAGAATCTGCGACTACCTGACGACGGACTCAAGCCATTTGGCGTCCACTCGGACAAATCCTTCGCCCGGACGAACAGAAGGATTGCGCTCAATGATGCCCTCGCAGTCCTCATAGACGTTCCAACCTATCTTCAGGCCGACCATCTGTCCCTTTGCGGCGTAGCTGAGTATAATCTGACGTCCGTCGCCCTCTCCCTCGACCTTGTAGAAATGGAATGCCGCGGCACTGATTTCGTCATTCCTTTGCTTGTCCTCAAGCTTGCTCTCCTTTCCTGCGGTTGCCGTCATCTCCCTCTTGGTCACCCATTTGCAGAGTTCGATGACCACATCGTCAAGTCCGGCGTCGAAGATGAGCACCTTCTCCATCAACTCTCCCATATCACGTACGAGTCTGAGGGTGTATCCTCCCATGGCCTTTGTATGGTTGGTGATTGCCTGCATCTGGGTCTCCGAGATTTTCCCATCCGGCACGAGCCAGAGCATCAGTTTCTTCTGAGGATCGTGGTAGAGCGTCTCATAGCGAGCCAGATTTACCGTCCCACAGTGTGGGCATTCCCACAAGAAAAGCGACCCATCCTTCACCTTTTCCTTAAGCTCTGGGTTATCCGCGACGTTTATGCTCTTGTAAATTGTTATTTCTGTCGTCTGCCCGCACTTGGAGCAGACCCCGTTTGCCTTTGCCGTAAGTGACATATTCTTTTATATCAATTATTTACTGTTAATTATTCTTCTCGACTCCTGTTTCCCGTTTTTCCAATAATTATTCTTCTTCGGTCCAGATGTAGACCTTGTCGGAGCGGCGGAGACGGGTGGCAGGCTGGCAAGTTGCGGTGCCTGCCTGGGTCGCGCTTTCGCCAGTTTCCGTTGCCGCGACTGCGTTTCCATCGCCCTCCTGAGCCGATCCGTCAACATCGCGCAGCCGATCCGTGTCTTCGGAGAAGTCAATAGGGACGGAGCAGTATGTACCTTTTGAGGCGGACTCAACGCTCTTTAGGTCCACGCGTATTTCCTTGACAACGGTCTCTACCACTCCCGTTGTCGGACCCATTATGAGAATGCGGTCGCCGACCTTTAGCGTTGCGGACTCGATGAGAATTTCAGCCACCGAAAGCTTTGCAAACCAGTTGGTCACCTTGCCGGTGTAGACTTTCTTGCGGGTTGAGCGGCTGCCGTAGACTTCGCTCCACTCTCCGAGGCGCGCTCCCTGATAGTAGCCGTCCCAGAACCCCCGGTTGAACACTTCAGAGAGTTCTGCCTTGAGCGCAGATGCGAGTTCCGGGGTGTAGTTGCCTCCTATGACAGCATCCGCAGCGCGTCGGTAGCAGGACGCCACTTTCTTGACATACTCAGCGCTGCGTGCCCGTCCCTCAATCTTGAACACCGTCACTCCAGCGTCAATTATCTTGTCCATGAACTCTATGGTACACAGGTCTTTCGGAGACATTATGTACTTATTGTCTACAAGTAGCTGATTGCCGGTTTCGAGATCCGTCACTTCATAACCCCTCCTGCAAATCTGGTAGCAGGCGCCACGGTTTGCCGAGGCTCCGTAGGCGTGTAGGCTCAGGTAGCATTTTCCGGAAATGGCCATGCAGAGGGCACCATGGGCGAACATTTCGATTTCAACGAGTCGTCCTGAAGGTCCGCAGATGTGCTCGCGGACGATTGTCTCGTGTATCTCCTTGACCTGGTGGAGGTTCAGCTCCCGAGCAAGGACGATGACGTCCGCAAACTGGGCGTAGAAACGCAGCGACTCCACGTTTGAGATGCTCAACTGCGTGGAAATGTGCACCTCGATGCCAATCCTGCGGCAGTAGGCGATGGCGGCCATGTCGGAGGCGATGACTGCCGTGATGCCGGCTGCCTTTGCGGCGTCGAGCGTCTCGCGCATTGGCTGGAGATCCTCCTGGTAAAGAACGATGTTCAGTGTAAGATAGGATTTCACCCCGTTGTCATGGCAGATGCGGCAGACTTCCGCAAGGTCTCCGGCCGAGAAGTTATTTGCCGAATGCGAGCGCATGTTGAGGTTGCCCACTCCGAAATAGACGGAGTCCGCCCCGCCCTGAATTGCCGCATATAGGCACTCGAAGTTGCCCGCCGGCGCCATTATCTCCAATGCACGTTTCTGCTTTTCCATAAATCCGGATTGATTGATCCTAGTCCTGACGGGTGATGCAGGCGCCGAGGGCGTTGAGGCGGAGGTCGATGTCTTCGTAGCCGCGGTCAATCTGCTCGATGTTGGAGATGACGCTGGTTCCTTTGGCGGACATGGCTGCAATCAGCAAAGCTATGCCGGCACGGATGTCGGGGGAGAGCATGTTGCCGGCCTTCAGTCCGATGCGGTGGTCGTGGCCTATGACCACGGCGCGATGAGGGTCGCAGAGGATAATCTGTGCTCCCATGTCAATCAACTTGTCGACAAAGAATAGCCTGCTCTCGAACATCTTCTGGTGAATGAGCACGCTTCCCTTGCACTGGGTAGCCACAACGAGCATCACCGAGAGAAGATCCGGGGTAAGGCCCGGCCACGGGGCGTCGGCAACCGTAAGAATGGAGCCGTCAAGGAATGATTCGATTTCGTAGCATTCCTGCTCCGGCACGAAAATGTCATCGCCCCTCTGTTCCAGTTTTATTCCGAGGCGGCGAAAGCACTCCGGGATTATGCCGAGGTTTTCGTAGGACACGTTCTTTATTGTAATCGAGCTGCGGTTCATCGCTGCCATTCCGATGAACGACCCTACCTCTATCATGTCGGGGAGTATCCTATGTTCCGCTCCGTGAAGTTCGCTGACTCCGTTGATTGTCAGTAGGTTGGAGCCTATCCCGCTGATGTCCGCGCCCATGGCGATGAGCATCTTCGAGAGCTGCTGTACATACGGTTCGCAGGCGGCGTTGTAAATGGTTGTCTTGCCTTCGGCGAGCGTCGCTGCCATGAGAATGTTAGCTGTTCCTGTGACCGAAGCCTCATCGAGGAGCATGTATGTGCCTTTCAGAAAGTGCCCTCCGGTGCCGCATGAACCTCTGTTGTCTGAACTTCCGTTGACTGGGTCTTCGCTGACTGAGTCATCGTGTTCGCCGGCACCCTTGCAAGAGAGGTAGAAGGCACGGAGCTTTGAGTCATAGGTGAGTTCCGCCCCGAGGTTAATCATGCCCTGGATATGAGTGTCGACCCGCCGCCGTCCGATTTTGTCGCCTCCCGGTTTCGGGAAATAGGCGTGTCCGAACCTTGCTAAAAGCGGCCCCACGACCATTATAGAACCTCTCAGACGTGCGCATTTCCTTACGAATTCCTCGCTGCTGATATATTTCTCGTCAAGCTTGTCCGCCTTGAAGGTGTAGACGCCCTTTTCATGCCTGATGACCTCCACTCCCATATCCTGTAGCAGCAAAATCAGGTTTTTCACATCCAATATTTCCGGCACATTGCTGATTTTCACTTCATTTCTCGTGAGCAGCACTGCACTGATTACTTCAAGCGCCTCGTTTTTCGCACCCTGCGGCATGATGGTTCCGCTGAGTTTGTGGCCTCCTTCTATAACAAACGAACTCATATCTCTTAAATTTTGTTTGTCTTTTTGGGCTATATTCTTTTTTTTCATCGGTCACATACGGCCCGGTATGCTCCCTCTTCGAAAAAGAATCTATCCTCAAAAATTCTTCACAAATCTATCAATATTTTATCTATATTTATTTTTTTCATCGGTCACATACGCCCAGTATGCTCCCTCTTCGAAAAAGAATCTATCCTCAAAAATCCTTCACAAATCTATCAATATTTTATCTATATTTATTTTTTCATCGGTCACATACGGCCCGGTATGCTCCCTCTTCAAAAATAAATCTGTCCAACGTGTGCAAATTTAACGAAATTTCTTATATATGACGTTCAGCCCGTCTCGAAGGGGGAGTATCACGTTCTCGACCCGTGGGTCGGCAGCGACCATCTCGTTGAAGGCGAGTATTCCCTGTGTCTGCCTATCCTGTGAAACAGTCTCCGCGCATACCTTGCCGTCCCAAAGGACATTGTCAGCGAGAATCCAGCCGCCTGGGCGGACAAGCGGAAACACCAACTCATAGTAGTCGCAGTACTCGCGCTTGTTCGCGTCTATGAACACCATGTCATACTGTTCGAATGACGGAGCTTTTTCTGAATTTATGTCCTGTTTCTCATCATTTATGCCCTCAGCGACATTCAATCCGTCCTTTGCTGATATATCTCCTCCGTGAGATGTTTCAAGCCGCGCGTTAAATTCCCTCAGCGTTTCCTTGCAGTCACCGATGTGGAGCGAAATCCTGTCGCTCACGCCTGCCCGCTCAAATCCCTCGCGAATCAGATCCTCAAGTTCGTCGTTGAGTTCCAGCGTGTCAAGGTGACCATTCTCGGGCAGCGCAGAGGCAAGGCATATAGAGGAGTAGCCGGTGAACGTCCCGAGCTCAAGCACACGCCTCGCCCCGCTCATCTTCACGAGCAGCCTCAGCAACTCCCCCTGTACGCTTCCGGAGAGCATCCTCGCGTGATTCGTGCGGATGTTGGTCTGTTTCTCGACCCAGCGCAGCGCCTCGGACTGCCGAGTCGAATGCTCCCTGATGTACTTGTAAACCTCTTCGTTCATTATTTTGAAAATTTCTGCTCGTGTAGACTTGATATAAAACTGAATGAGAGGGATTGTATAAAAAGATGAAGAGCAAGGCGCGCGAGGAGTTAAAACCGCGGCAACCTGCTGGTTGTGAGGATTTTGACGACGACCGCAACGCAGCTATTCGCTTTTTAGGCAATCCCGACTATGCGGGTCGTGGACATGAATCAGGCGGCGTGCCCCGTCCGGTTCAATCCTATACAGTTTCTGATTGGTTTTTGGACTGCGCAGCCCGCCGCACTCCTTTTTATACGGCCCGAGCTTGATGTAGTTGAAATTTCTTGCGTCAATCCCTGAGGGCACATCGTCACGTCCCGAATACCACCCCGTCTTGAGCCCCGGCCAGAGCTTTCGCACCCGAGCGGCGCACAGTTCCACCTCCTCCGGAGAATTATCCCCGCCCATGAAGCAGACGCAGGTCACGCACGGCGCATAGTCGCCCACTACCGTGTCCAGCCCGCTGAAATCCTCTCCGCTCCCGTCCGGCAGGGCACCGCACAAAACCTCACCGGTGTCTTCCCAGAGCCACTGGCTGTGACAGCCCTCGCAGCGGTTCGGACAGCCGGTGATGTTTATCGCAAGCGTCACCTCGTCAGGAATCTCCTGACAGACAATGTCATAATTGTAAAACTTCAGCATTCTCTTTCAGCCCAAAGATTTTTCAGCTCCATCCAGTTCCGCCCAAAGTCGCAGAGCAATATGCTTGGAGGGAGGAAGTCGATAAATAGATGAAGAGCAAGGCGCGCGAGGAGTTAAAACCGCAGCAACCTTGTGGTTGTGAGGATTTTGACGACGACCGCAACGCAGCTATTCGCTACTTTGCGACTTCCGTCTCCTCGATTTCGCCATGATCATGAGCATAATACCTCCGCGCCGCCTCAGCCTGCCTTGCCGCGGAGAAGTTGCTTACCCTCTTCATGTAGCCGATGATTCGGGTGAGGTAATCGACGTTCTTGCTGTGGCACTTCGGGCACTCGTGCAGATAGCGCTTGTCAATGTGCCCGCAGTCGTTGCAGATGGTGTTCGGGATGTTGAATGTGAAGTAGTTGCAGCCCTCGTGAGCGGCCACTCTGAGCAGCTGCCTGTACTGCTCCTTGCTCAGGTGCTCGTCCAGGTTCATGTGCAGCGCCGAACCGCCCGTGAGGTGCTCGATGTACTTGCGCCCGTGGAGACGGAACTTGTCGATGATGTTCAGCGAATCGTCCTCCACGACGTAGAAGTAGCTGTTGTAGCAGTCGCGCGGAACCATATATCCGTCCTCCCTGTCCCACTTCGCGTGCTTCACTCCCACGTTCTCCGCCGGAATCATCTCGCAGTTGAAGAGGGTCTCCTTCGTGCGGTATTTCCTGTTGCATTTCTCCATGATTCCCAGCACCTTCTGGACGAACTCTGTATATTGCGGGTTGTCCGTAATCGGGATTCCGAGGAACTCGGCAGCCTCCACAAGCCCGTTTATGCCGACCGTGAGGTATTGCCTGGCGATGTTGATGTAGCCGGCATCGAACAACGGAAGCATGCCCTTGTCCTGGAGCATCTTCAGGTTCTCGTTGTACCCGAGCTGCACCTTGTGCACTGTGTCCGCCACATCTTCAAGGAACTCGGCATAGTCCAGCCCGTTCTTAACGGCGTACTGTATGCAGCGGTTGAGATTGATCGTGAGCACAGATTTGGAGCCTGTTGAAACTCCGCCGGCTCCGAGCGTGTAACTGAAGCCGTTGTCCTGAATCTCGTTGCGCAGACGGCAGCAGCTTGCCAGAGAGTCAGCATTGTCGCTCATGTATGTGAAGAATGAGTGTCCTTCGGCATACATCTCGGCCGTGAAGTCTCCCCATTCCTTGTCGCGCACATCACCGTCTTTGGTGAGCAGCGACATCGTCTCCACCGGGAAGGTGAGTGGAGTCTTGAGCCTTTCGGCATTGAACCATTTCATGAACCTTTTCTGAAGCCAGCTCAGCCCCTCCCAATCTGGCCTGCTGCCGTCAGGGAAGAAGAACTCGCCGAACATGCTTTCGAAGTAGTAGCGGTCGTAATATGCTATGTTCCAGAACACTGCCTGGAAATTACGAGCCCCTGTAGGCTGGTTGATGGAATAGACAATCTGTTCGAAGCAGTCGGTGATTACCTTGTCAAGCGTTCTATGTTTAAGAGAGAGATCCACGACTTCGTCCGCCCGCCGGTAATAGTCCTGGCCATATTCCTTTCCGATGAAGTAGTTCATGTACATCAGAAATTCCGGAGTCGCGCACGCGCCGCTCAGCATGCTTGAGACGATGAACACGAGGTTCACGAATCCGCCGCAGAACGACTTGAGATTTGTCGGCCTAGTCGAGTTGCCACCGATTGAAAGCGTTCCGTTCAGCAGCCACGGGTACATGGTGATGCTGGCACAGTAGTTCGCGAGGGAGGTCTCGTCGTTTTTGTAGATGAAATGGTTTTTGAGCAGCTTCATGTACTTGTCCGCGAATTCTTTGCCGTACATCTCCTTGAGACGGTCGCAGAGAATCCTGCGGTTCATCCTGATGAATCCCTTCTTCGGGAGCTCGCCCATCAGGGTGGCGATGTTCTTGTTTTCGACATTGGCATTCGCGTCGAACTTGCTTCCGGTGGCAGGATTGGTTGAGTTGCAGTAGTCTATGAGAAAGTTCAGCTTGTCACGCGTGTCCCTGTCCTCGGCGTGCCTCTGGCGGTAGAGCATGAACTCTTTTGCCACTTTAAAATATTTCTCGGCCATCAGCCCGATCTCCACCTGATTCTGGATTTCCTCCACGGTCATGCCGTTGGTCAGCCTGACATGGGAAAGAATGGCCGTAAGGTCGTCATCGGTTGCGAACGCCCCGACCGCGAGGAATGCCTTGCGGATAGCGTTCTTTATTTTGTCGACTGAAAAAGGTACATGCTTGCCGTCGCGCTTGATGATGTAAATTTCTGAACTGCCCATAATGCTTTATCTTGTCTTTTAGGTGTCGAACATATTGACGATGAAAGTCAAATTGTTGAAAATCATCGCCTTATCTTCATTTGCTCTATTTTTCTTCCGTTGAAGGATAGCAAAATTATATTTTGTTGTCGAAATAGTCAAGAAATGTGCGTCCTAATTATTCACAAAGTTATTAACAATGCCTCTGGAGGGTAGTCTGTGCCCTGTTTTTATAAGGAATAATTTTCTAATTTTGAATATATATAATTTATAACCCCCTTTTGCCGAACTCGTGCCGCTAATTCACGACTTGGCGATTTTTATGTCGGAAAATATGTTTTTCCGGATATGAATTTGGAAAATTTTATTATGCCGAAGTTTTGGCGTATCTTTGCCCACCCTTTATGGGCGTTATGTGTTAAGTCATTAGAAGTCAAAAAATTACTATTATGGAGAAGATGAGGGACAGCATCGATTTCAGTTCTGGGAATATCCCTGCGTTATATCGCAAGGTTCTTTATCCCACGCTGTTGGGAATGCTTGCCGCCGTGTCCTACACCATCGCGGACGGAATCTTCGTCGGGCAGGGCGTCGGAAGCGATGCTCTTGCCGCAATCAACATCGCAGCTCCGCTCTTTCTCATATCGTCCGGCATCGCGCTCATGTTCGGCTTCGGCGGATCCGTCGTGGCCTCGATTCATCTTGCGAACGGCAAGGAAAAGACGGCAAGGATTGTCACCACGCAGGCTTTGGCAGCGGTTGCCTTCGCGCAGATTCTCGTGACCGCCGTCGCGCTTTTGTTCCCAGAGCAGACTCTGAGGTTGTTCGGCTGTTCGGACACACTGATGGCTCTCGCGAAGGACTATCTTTTCGGCTATGTGCCCTTCCTCGTGTTCAACGGCCTGCTGATAGCGTCCGAGTTCTTCGTTCGGCTGGACGGCTCCCCGAAGTTCGCGATGGCCGCCAGCGTCGTTGCCTCGGGGCTGAATGTGTTCCTCGATTGGCTGTTCATCTTTCCGATGGGTTTGGGCATCTTTGGCGCGGCAATAGCGACAGGCATAGGCACAGTGTTCGGAATGATCATGCTGGTTCTCTATCTTGCGAACCCGGCCCGCAGCCTTCATTTCGTGAAATTTAAGCTCACCCAAACAGGCATCTCCCTGACGCTTCGCAACATAGGCTATATGTGCAGACTAGGCGTATCATCGCTGCTTTCCGAACTTTCGGTGGCGTTCCTCATGCTTTGCGGTAATTTCGTGTTCATTCGTCTCGCGGGCGACTCCGGTGTGGCAGCATTCAGCGTCGTGTGCTATCTTTTCCCGGTGGTGTTCATGATTAACAACTCCATGGGGCAGGCCGCCCAGCCCATCATCAGCTACAACTACGGCCTCCAGCGCACAGACAAGACCCGCGTTGCGCTCAACGTCTCGATGCGGACCGCGCTCGTCTATGGCATCGTCATAGTCCTCGTCTCGCTCCTCGGGGCCGAATGGCTGGTACGGATGTTCCTAAAATCCTCCGACCCTGCCTATCCGCTCGCCGTCAGCGGCCTGCGCCTTTTCTCCGCCGGCTTCATCCCGTTTGCCGTCAATGTCATAGCGATGAGCTATTTCCAAAGCATCGAACGCGCCCGGTCCG
>ERZ808252.2448-NODE-2448-length-11140-cov-5.205774_pt1 | contig 11140 bp, 17 predicted proteins | sample MGYA00521242_ERZ808252 | MGnify/ENA primary metagenome ERZ808252 (study PRJEB31516, sample SAMN03275581) | gut metagenome | biome: mammalia-associated habitat; material: feces | host: Papio cynocephalus | place: Kenya | collected 2012-08-07 ...
GCGTCGCCGCGCAGATACTGCGCAACCGTATTTGGTGATTTTCCGATCGCGTCCGCCAAGTCCTGATTGGTCATTCGGGGACTGGCGTTGTCCTTTTTCTCTCGACAAATTTCGTACAATTCTGCCATAAATACTTGAATCCCCTATCTAAAAACACATAATCGTGTGTGTAAATACCCATGCTGCTTTCTCGACAAATCCACTTGAATGGTGGTACGCTATATCTGCAAGCAGCTCCCACTCGCTTGCAGCGGCCAAAAAGCCCCGCCGTCGATGGGATGATCGACGACGGGGCCAATTAAACGAATTCGCTATTCGCTATTTTGAATTAGCCTGCTCATCCCAAACAGCATCCCAAAAATCCGTTTCGTTGATGATTTGGACTTTGCCTCCATCTTTTCTGATATTCATTGCATCCTCAATTTTTCGGCCATAGCAAGCATACGCCCAACAAGGATTCCCCGCATTTCCTACAACGAGATAATCGGTCTTTGTTGTTACTGAGGGTCTCATTGCTCCGCCGAGCGCCTCGACCTCTGCCTTCATCTCGGCCCTCGTTGCACGATACGACTCGCCGGTAAAGCAGAATAATTTCCCATTAAAAGAGATGTCCGGACAATAGGCGCAAACACCTGAGACAGAATATTTTTTTCGAAGCTCTTCGAAATCTGGCTCATTCAAATTGACTGAATCTCTAAAGTCAATGATGTTACTGCAAAAAGCAAGCAACGTATTCCGTTCATCCTCGCTGACCTCACCGTCCTCCAAGATTGTATGCAAAAGTGAGTTCAATTCGTCAAAAGGATATGTACCCTGCAAGTAATCATTTGTATCGATCCATGATGTTAGCGATTGAATTTCAGCATCACTGATCTCGGAGTCGGCCATGATTCCGTGAATGAGGCCATGTAAAAACTGAATCGACGATGTTACAATATTGTAGTAGCTGGAATTGTCAGCGAAATTATTGCAAAGCCATAAAATGTTTTGGCGTTCTTCGTCGTCGATACTGTTGTCGCTGATTGCTTTCTCAATGACTGGGATAATCTCTGAAAATGGGTGTCGATCCTTCAACGCTGTGTGCAATAGACACCAGTTCGCAAGTTCCTCGATTTCGCTCTGACTCACATCACCGCTTGACGAAATACCAGCTACAATACCACGCAGCATGTTAATAGCCTTGTGCAACTCAGCTGGTTTTGTGAATTGTCGATACTCCTCGTGTCCAATCGTTTCGTTCATCTCGCACCTCCAAAAGAATCGTAAGTTCGCTCATGACACAAAGAAAGGGAATCGCTGCTATGGAACAAATTATTGAAATGATGCTCGACCTGAATGATGAAAACTGGGAAAGGTTCACTTCCGCTCTGTTTGCTGCGTATGCAGCGTCACAAGAAGATCAACCATCCGTTGCCGCGTCGCTGAATCAAGTGAATTGAGAATCTGAGCAGCTTCAATCACCTCGCTGGGCATTCGCCCAGCGGGGCTTTTTTTATCTTCATAGCCCATCAAATCATAAACGGTCGTGTTCCAATGCTCAGCCAGTCTAACAAGCGTGCTGAACGGCGGCTCCGTAGACCCCGCTTCATATTTTGCATAGGTGCTGCGGTCGATTCCAAGCCAATTTGCAACATCAGTTTGCTTTTCTTTGTTGATTTGACGGTATTTTTTGAAGTTTCTCATATCATCACCTGACTTTATTATAGTGAAAAAAATTCACAAGTAAATCCAATGTGAAAAAATATCACAAAAATATCTTGACATTTGAAGATTCTTCACTTATAATCCGAAATGTGAAGAAACTCCACATAGTTGAAAGAGGGTGAAATATTTGAGAGGACTTCGCACAATTCGAGAGGAAGCCGGTCTGACGCAGCGTGAGCTTGCAGAGCGCATCGGTGTCGAGCGCAGCTCTGTTGCAAAATGGGAAAGCGGCGACGCCTTCCCGCGCGGGGCGCTGGTTGGTCGTCTGGCCGAGGCGCTGAACTGCACCATCGACGATCTTTACAACGGCGGAAAGGAGCAGACATGAACGAGCGAGAGAAAGAGGAACGCCGATACCGCATCGGCATGTGGATCAAGGTGGCCCTGGCTGTGATGGCCTTTCTGGGCTGGGTCATCGAGCTGAAAAAGCTCGGCGCATTTTGAGGAAGGAGCGAAAAAGAAATGTCATTGGAAGACCTGAAGCAAATGAATTGCATGACGATCACGCCGGCCGTCGCGGCGACCTGTCTTGGCTGCGATCCGCAGTGGATCAGATTGGCGGCGCGCCAGCGGCCGGAGCTGCTCGGCTTCCCGGTCTGCTGTGTCGGGAGCCGCGTGAAGATCCCGCGCCTGCCGTTCATCCGGTTTTTAGAGGGCGCATGATCTCCACCACTGATATTATCCCACCAAAGGAGATAGAAATCCATGCAGGAAGCATACATCAACATTTGTGCCGGGTGTCGAAAAAAGGCACATAAAACACAGGAACAGTGGGCCGAAGTGCTTCGCGTATCGGTCGAGACGGTCAAGGCCTGGGAGGGAAACCACCGCATCCCGGACAACTACCACGTCTGCCTGATGGTCAATGCCTGCGGCGATACCTGGTTTGCGTACAAGCACCTGCTCCAGACGTCGGACAGCCTGAACGTGCTGCCGGATATGAAGCGTCAGCCGCTGCCGCTGGCCGTGATCCAGCTGGTCAACCGCATCATTGGCTTTGCCGACCGGAACCGCGACAAGCAGCTGCTGCGGATCGCGGAGGACGGCGTGATCGACGCCGGCGAGCGGCCGGAGTACGACCAGATCGTGGCGGAACTGAACGACATCATCGCGGCGGCCTACACGCTGCGCTATGCGGAGGATTCGGAATGAAACGGGCAGAAAAAAAGAGCCGCCCGGCTGCTGCGAACAACCGAGCGACTGGTGTGTCCCGAAAGGAACACATGAAAGCATCTTCAGTATATCACTGGAATTTTCATTTGGCAAGGGGGTGAATCGATTTTGGGTGAAGAATTTCGGGCGTTCTGGTCGGTCATTCCGGCCACGGTGCTGGACGATATGTCCATCCCGGCCAACGCGAAGATCCTCTATGGGGTGCTGTCGTCGCTGATGCGGCGCGAGGGCTACTGCTGGCCCAGCAATGCGCAGCTCGCCGCCGCGATGCACTGCTCCGAGGATGTCATCCGGCGCTGGCTCGCTGCGCTCCAGCACGACGGTCACATCCAAGTGCGGATCGTGCCGAACCGCAAAACAGGCGGCTCTATCCGCTACATTTCTCCCGTGATTTCCGCGCCGGTCATCCTTGATGTTGCCGAGGGGTACCGGGACGAACAGCCCGGTACGTACCGGGACAAAAATCCCGGGGTACCGGGACAAACTTCCCAGTCTATATATAAGGATGGATATAAAAAAGAGAATAAAAAGAAAAAGGAAAAAGAAAAGCCGCAATCGGCTGACGCCGTTGCGTCCGCGCTCCTGTACAAATGCGAGCTGAATGGACAGCCTCTGGTGGAGGCCATGCAGCGCTTTTTACAGATGCGCGTTGAGATCAAAAAGCCGGTCAAGTCCATGCAGGCTGCGGCGATGCTCTGGAACAAGCTCGTCAAGCTGTCCGCCGGAGACTCTGCGTACATGGTTGCCCTGCTGGATAAGGCGACCGAGCGGCAATGGCTGAGTCTGTTCCCGCTGAAGGACGACGAGCTGCCGCAGCGCAGACAGGCTGCCCCGGCCGACAATGCCGGGCGCGTGGATCTCAGCGGCGTGGAGTTCGTGTGATGGCCGATAAGCGAGACGCGCTGATCGGCGCACAGACTTCCGTCCTCGGCGCGATGATCATCGATTCGCGCTGCGTCCCCGTCGTGATGGAGACGATCAAGGAGGACTATTTCACGGTCGGCCAATATCGGACGATCTTCAACGCGATCCGCGCTCTGGCCGGAGAGGGCCGTCCAATCGACGCTGTGACGGTGCTCGACCGGGCCGGAAAGGCCTACGCCGACCTGATCGGCCAGATCATCGCAGTCACGCCGACCGCCGCCAACGTCCGCGAGTATTGCCGCATCCTGCGGAGCGAGGCCCGCCTGCAGCTGCTCAAGGACGCAGCCAGTGCGATGATCGACGCGGAGGACGAAGACGAGATCCGCACGGCGCTGGATCAGGTCAACCGCATCATGGTAGACAAGCCCGGCATCCGGGCAATGAACATGGCGCAGGCGCTGGAAGACTTCTATCGGCGGCACGATCCATCGGTCAAGCCGGACTTCCTCCCGTGGAAATTTGCCAAGCTCAACAAGTACCTGCGGACGGAGCCGGGAGACCTGATCTACATCGGCGGCTATCCATCGGACGGCAAGACCACGCTTGCCCTGCATACGGCCCGGGAGCAGGCCAAGACGAAGAAGGTCGGGTTTTTCAGCTACGAGACGAACTGCGGAAAGCTGGCGGACGCGATGGTCTGCGCCGCTGCGCAGATCGGCCTGCCTCTCATCCAGCTCAACAAGCTTGGAGACAACGAGTGGGATGAGCTGGCCTATATTTCCACGGATTTCACAGGCCGCAACCTCGACATCATCGAGGCTGCCGGCATGACGGTCACGGACATCCGTCTCTACACGATGTCGCATCACTACGACGTGATCTACATCGATTACGTCCAGCTCATCCCGGCCAGCGGGAAAAGCCGCTGGGAGCAGGAGGATTTCCAGCGGGTCAGCGCAAACAGCCGCGCGCTCAAGCTCTTCGGCCTCCAGTGCGGTGTGACGATCGTGGCCCTCAGTCAGATGACGAGGCCGCAGCGCAACAAGGACGGCTTGATCCCGCCGCCGACCATGTCCAGTCTTCGCAGCACGGGCCAGATTGAGCAGGATGCCGACGCCGTCCTCCTGATGTTCCGCGAAGACCAAAAAACAAAGGACGCTGACCGCATCATCACCTTCGGCAAGATCAAGACCGGCGCGGCCGGCGGCTCCTTCAAGCTCCACTTCGACGGTGAAATGCAGACGTTCAGCGACAAGCCGAACGAGCGCAAGCAGCGCCGCGAAGAGATCCAGCAACAGACAAAAATGCAGGAATTCCGGGAGATTTCCAAAAGCGAGCCGCTCCCGGATGATTTCCCGTTTGAACGAAAGGAAGAAAACACATGAAAGCAATCGCAATTCTGAACCTGAAAGGCGGCGTCGGGAAGACCGTCACTGCCGTCAACATGGCCCACATTCTGGCCGCCGACCACAAGCAGCGCGTGCTTCTGGCTGACTGCGACAGCCAGTGCAACGCGACGGAGTTCTTCGGTGTGCGCCCCGGCATGGGCACGGTCACGCTGGCCGACATTCTGCGCGGTGACTTCGAGCCGTATGTCTCGGATCTGGTCACAGGCACGGATTATCCCGGCGTCGATGTGATCCCCGGCTCCGATGAGCTGATGGATATGGACATGTCGCAGATCACGAGCCAGCGCGTCAACGGCCGCGTCCTCGCAGACCTGTGCTATACGATCGGCGAGGATAACGAGTACGACTACGTCCTGTTCGATTGCCCGCCGGCCTTTAATGCAGCGAGCGCAGCGGCGCTCCTGGCTGCGGATGAGGTCATCATTCCGATCAAGCTCGACGCCTTTTCCATCCGAGGGCTGGCCAATGTCAGCCGCCAGATCGACAACATGCAGCGCATCAATCCCAAGATCCGCGTTGCCGGGGCGCTTATCACGATGTGGCGCAACGTACCGGTTGTGCTGGAGGCCGAGGGCAGTCTCCGCGACTGCGGTCTGCTGCCGGTATTCCAGTCGGTCATCCGCCGCACCGACAAGGTCGACGAGATGACCTTCGAGCGCAAGCCCATCGCCATTTATTCCCCGCGCAGCGCCGCCGGCTATGATTACCGCAGCTTTGTGCAGGAGTATTTGGAGCCGCCCGTCACAATGGACGATATGCTGAGAGGAGGCGTTGACCGTGCCGTTTGATGTAAGCCGCATTTTGCAGGACGCCGCACCTGCACCGAAAGATATGACGCTGCCGGAAACCGGGCCGCGGACGGCGGAGACGATCGGCAGCGAGATCCGCTATCTGTCGCATCAGGCCAAGTGCATGACGGTCTGGTTCGGCGTGGAGATCGGCAAGCGTCTCGCCGAGGCGAAAGCCATGGTCGGCCACGGCGGCTGGCTGGATTTTCTGAAAAACGAAACGGAGTTTTCACAACCTTCTGCAAACCGATTCATGAGAATTGCGGAAGAATACGGAGAAAAGTCAAATTATTCAACGTTGAATAATTTGAGCGTATCCAACGCGCTGCGGCTGCTCGCAGTGCCCGCCGAAGAGCGTGAAGAGTTCGCTGAGGCGGTCGATGCGGAGAATCTTTCCGCCCGCGAGCTGGAACAGGCCATCCGGGAACGCGACGAGGCACGGAAGCAGCTGGAGGCCGAGCGCGCGGCCAGCGAGGGCGCGGCGCTGAAGCTGGCCGACATCACCTCCGCTCTCGACGCGGAGAAAGAAAAGACGGCCCGGCTCAAGGAACGCACCGACGCGCAGGCCGCGAAGATCACGGAGCTGGAAAACCGGCCGGTCGAGGTCGCGGTGCAGGCGGCAGACCAGGCGGAGATCGAAAAGGCCGTCGCAGACGCGCTGGCCGAAGCAGAGACAAAACACAAGGCCGACGTCGCTGCGCTGGAAAAGCAGCGTAAGGCGGCCGAGAAGAAACAGGCGGAGCTTCAGGCCGAGGCCGCGAAGGCCATGGCCGACCTGAAGAACAGCACGGGCCGCGCGGATGACCTGACACGCCGCGTCGAGCAGCTGCAATCCGAGCTTGAGGCCGCAAAGGCCAACGCCGAGAAGCTTCAGAAGGCCGGCGCGATCCAGTCCGACGCGGACATTGCCGTCTTCCAGAGCTTCTTTCAGGCGGTGCAGGAGAATTTCAACCGCGCCTGCGGCCTGATGCAGAAGGTCAAGGCCCGCGACGCGGAGAAGGCCGCGAAGCTCGCCCGGTTCAGCCGGGATGCGCTGGCCAAGATGGCGGCGCTGGTGGAAAAGGAGGCGTGACAGATGGATGTATTTGAGAAGATCCGCGCGCAGCAGCCGGCGGAGCGCACGCCGGTCTGGATGGTCGGTGAGCAGCTGGCCGACATCATCCGGCACGACCCCGCCGCACAGGAGATCGTCAGCCGCGACCTTGACGCCGCAGGCATGAGCCTCGCGGACTGCGAGAAGAAGATCAGGGCGTTTGCCGATGCGCACAAGACCGGAAACTTCGCGTGCGTCATCCCGTCGGAAGCGGAAAAGATCATCCGCGAGTTTTACGGCATTGCCGAGCTTGGCGCGGCGTCCTCTGCGGAGGGCGTCGTGCTGAACCTCGAAGATTACTTCTGAGGAGGCGCGGCATGGAGATTTTGGAGGATCTGGTGAACCGGCTTCCCACGAAACCACGCGCGGGGATGCTTCAGGCCGTGGTAGATGACTACATAGACAGTGACCTCGGCGGCGAGCTGCTGATCTACGCCCGCGAATCCTGCGCCCCGGATGATGGCGGCTGGCCTGGTATGACGGAAACGCGCGGACGGTGGGGCGCGCGATGCACCTGCACGGCCTGCCGTGAGGACTTCTGGGCCGGCTGGGTCAAGGGAGGCGGAATTTCGATGACCGTCGGAGACGACGGCAGCGCGTGGCCGGGCATCCCGGATAAGGACAGTGCGGACGTAGTCGGCTGGACGGACGAAAGCGACAGTCTTTACTGTCCGTTGTGCGGATCTTCCGTGCATCCGGTGCATCGGAAGAAACTGCGCAGCGGCCGCACCCATCAGCTGATGGCCGGCAGCATCGAGCGCGTCGGCGATCTCGCGGTCGCCATGAGTTGGATCATATCCCGGAACGTTGACGAGTTCGGCGCGTGGGACATGGGCATCCGGCCCTTTGGCGCGATGGTCCTGCTGCCCAATGGCCGCATGAAGCGGTACATGCACGAGAAAGTCAACGCCTACGGAGGCATGACCAGCCTGCCGGACTGGCGGCTGGTCAACAGCCGCGATGATCCGTATCAGGTCGAGTATTACAGTCACGAGGCCACAAATTCGCGTAAATTCGGCGTTGCAATGTGGCGCGACCTGCCGGATCTGACCGGTTCGACCGCCGAAAAGACGGGCCTGGCCGAATACATCCGCGCCGGCGGCGATTGGCCGGTCGTGTATCTTTATCTCTGGCGAGAACGCCCAGCCGTCGAAAACCTGATGAAATGCGGCATGACGCGCATGATCGTCGACCGGATCGACGACTGCGTCAACCAGGCCGCCAATTATGGATTCCGCAAGACGACCGTGGAAGTCGGGGATCTTGCGGACTGGTGCTATAAGAAGCCCCGAGAGATGCTGCACTTCACGAAAGAAGAGGTCGCTGCCTGTGGCGGCTGGTACTGGGCGGCAGATACAGCGGCGCTCTGGATGCTGGGCGTCAACTTCGGCCTTTGGGGCACAGGGTGTGCGAGTGAGTTTGACCGGCTGCTCAAGAAGTTCGGGAAAGAGAACATCAGCCGCTATGTGGGCGAGGTCACAGACGGCTATGATTTCGAACCGCTGCCGAAGTGGGAGTCCTATCTGGCCAAGCAATACAAGAAGCACAAACTGCAAAGCAGCGCAGAATTCGGTCTGCTGATCGATTACCGCAAGGAGCTTGCCGAGCAGGTCAACGCTCCGACACCGGAGGAACTCTGGCCGCGCGATCTGCGCGCCGCGCACGACCGGATCTTTGCGGCGAAAATGCAGCGGGAGGACAAGAACAGCGCGGCGAATTTCCTCGCAGTTGCCGAGAAGTGGGCGGCGCTGGAATGGTCGGACGGAGAGATCTGCATCCGTCTGCCGCGCTGCAACGGCGATCTGGTACGCGAGGGCCACGTCCTGCATCACTGCGTCGGCGGCTATGGGAAAACGCACCTGCTCGGTCAGCTGGTCTTATTCGTGCGTCATGCGCGCCGGCCGGAGCGGAGCTGGTTCACGCTCAACATCGACGTTCGCAAGGATAAGCCGCAGCGCATCCAGCTCCACGGCTACGGCAACGAATGGGCGCACGGCGAGCGCCTGAATATCCCGCAGCGGGTGCTTGATTTTGTCGACCGCTGGGAGAAGGAAATCTTACTCCCGGCCTTCAGGCAGGTCAGGGCGGCGGAGCTGGCCGCGAAGCCGGTGCGCCGGAAGCGGGGTGCGGCATGATGGCAAATAAGAAGCGGCGGACGCTCCCGCCGCCGTCCCCGGGGACGGAATGCTATAACCTGCTGTGCCCGTATCGCCACAACAGCACACAGTCGGCGTACAGCTGTGCGATGATCCGCCTCTGTGCGGCCCGGAAGCTGGAAAGGAGCCAAAACCATGGAGCTGAAAAGCGTGATTGATCAACTTAGAAAGTGTGAGCACTGCCTATGTGCCAATGAACGTGATTGCTATGAGTTCCTCTGCGCAGTGTCGGAAAGCACGGACCGAGACAGGAAAATCATTGATTCACTGAGCGCCGATAATAAAAAGCTCAAGGACACGGTTGCGCTGCTCAGTGAAAACAACGCTTATCTGCGCGAGAAAATCCAGAAATGGATTCCCGTGGAAGAAGCGCTTCCACGGGACGAAGAAAACGTGTGGGCCACAGACGGTGCTTACGCGGGTGAGGCATACTGGGGCAAGCGGAGCGGATGGGTTTGGGTCAACTATAGAGGCCACGCCTACTATCGCGCTGGAGTTTGTACGGATCGCAGCATCACGCATTGGATGCGCCGACCGTCTCTGCCGGAGCCGCCGAAGGAGGACACGCAATGAAAATCTACATAGCCGGGAAGATCACCGGCGACCCGGATTACCGGGCGAAATTTGCGGATGCACAGCGCCAGATCGAAGCGCAAGGGCATATTGTGCTCAACCCGGCCATGCTGCCGGAGGGCATGGAACCGGGAGACTATATGCGCATCTGCTTTGCCATGATCGATGTGGCAGATAAGGTTTTGTTTTTGCGAGACTGGTTTCTCAGCGCTGGTGCACAGATAGAAATGAGTTACTGCGACTACATCGGGAAAAAGTACATTCTGGCGTCGATTGCGGAATGGATTCAGCAGTGGAAGAAGGAGGATTGACGATGGAGCGCATGACGAGCTGGAACGGCGACTGCGTTCGGATCAATGGGCATGGCCTGCATGGTGTAACACGGCCTGAACTTGTCCAGATGGCGGATCGCCTTGCGCGCTATGAGGATGCGGACAGCCCGATGATGTGCATCCGTCCGGGTGATACGGTCTGGCTGTCTCATACGTTTTACACGCGCCCCAAAAAGCCGCTGCCGGTCACGGTGGACGCCATACGGATCGACCGGGAGGGCGTGACGTTTATCACGGGGCGACGGAGATTTTCGGAGGAAGCGATTGGAAAGACCGTGTTTTTGACGAAAGATGAAGCCGAAAAGGCGCTGGCGGAATTGGAGGGCAAGGCATGAGCTTCAGCAAGAAAACGCGGGAGACGGTCTACGCGAGGTATAACGGCCACTGCGCCTACTGCGGACGGGCTATCGAAATCAGAGACATGCAGGTGGACCACTTCCTGCCGCTGCGGGCGTGGGGCATCGAGGATGCAGGAAGCGATGACCTTTCAAATCTCATGCCCGCCTGCCGGATGTGCAACCACTACAAGCGGGCGAATCAGCTGGAAACCTTCCGGCGCTATATTGCGGAGATCCCCCACAAGCTCCGGGAGAATTACATCTACAAGGTCGGCGTAGTCTACGGGAATGTCGTTGAGAACGTGAAGCCGATCAAGTTCTATTTTGAGGAAATGGAGGGTAAGTGATGGCTGAAACGTATTGTACGGCATTTATGGAGGACTTGCCGCCGGAAAAGCAGGCAGAGGGTCTTGCCGTTCAGGCCGCGGTGGTACTGGGAGAATGCTTCCACTGCGAGCACTATGCACGATGCTCTACGGATGAGACATTTGTGTTCCCAGCAGATGCTGCCTGCATGGTGCGCAGGGATATGGTTTTGAGGGAATGGGGACTGGAGGGCAAGAAGGATGACTAGGAGCATAACAAAAGCACAATTTATGGAACTCATGCGTACCCAGTTATTTGACAATGATGAGTACTTGAGACTTTTAGCAGAGCTTGGAACAGGAGGGCAAATGATGGCTGATTATATCCGGCGCGAGGATGCGCTG
>ERZ808252.2451-NODE-2451-length-11123-cov-2.806921_pt1 | contig 11123 bp, 9 predicted proteins | sample MGYA00521242_ERZ808252 | MGnify/ENA primary metagenome ERZ808252 (study PRJEB31516, sample SAMN03275581) | gut metagenome | biome: mammalia-associated habitat; material: feces | host: Papio cynocephalus | place: Kenya | collected 2012-08-07 ...
TATTTTCCATAATTATATTATACTCGAAAGGAGAATATATTGCAAGCAGATTTTATATGAATAATCAACTGATATATCAGTTGTTCTTGACAAAATACGCTGACCAGCGTATAATAAAGATATGAGATAGAAGGAGATTACATTATGTCAAATGATATTGTGCTGACAGATGAGCAGCAGTTTTTTATAGACAGTGCATTGGCCGGCAAGAACATCCTCGTGGATGCCTGTATCGGTTCCGGCAAGACGACAACGATACAGAGAGCCTGCTCGGCATTAAGCCCGAAGCGGGTCTTGTACCTTACTTATAACAGGCGTCTTTATGACGATGCCTGCAAGAAGATCCACGAGACGAATACGACGATTGCAACATTCCACAGATTTGCTGCACAGTGCTGTTTCGGTAACGAAATTCCACAGACGTCCATGAACACGGTCTGCAGGCAGTTTGTAAACAGTGTGACGCATATCCCGAAATATGATGTGGTCATTGTTGATGAATATCAGGATCTCAGGGAAGACACCGCAGCCGTTTTAAATGCCATTTGCCGGCTCTCTTATCTGGAATACGACGGATTTGTGCCGCAGTTTCTGATCGTTGGCGACATGCAGCAGAAGATTTATGACACGTCGAATTTCAAGGCAGATGATTTTATCCGGTATCTGTTCGGCATCATTAAAAATGATGAGTACATGCGGTTTACAAAGTGCTTCCGTCTGGCTCCCGGCTATGCCGCAGAGATTGGTCAGGCATGGAATAAAAGCATCGTGGGCTGCAATCCGAACAGCCGTGTCGAGGACGTGGACTCTCTGTGTCATCTGGTGAATATCCTGAAAAATTATGAACCAAAGGACATTCTGGTTCTCGGCGGAAAGATGTCATGGGGTGCAAGGACACAGCTACAGAACATGCTGGAAGAGCAGTACCCACATAAGTTCAACAAGAGTACGGTGTACGCTTCCATGGATGAGCAGGATGAGATGCAGAGTTTTGATACGTCAGAGGCTGCGATTTTTACGACTTACGATTCGGCAAAGGGTCTGGAACGAAAGGTCTGTGTGGTCTGTGATTTCACGGAGAAATACTTAGAGGCAAGACAGAAACATTCGGTATCCAGACAGATCCTTAAGAATATTTTCCTGGTCGCAGCATCCCGTGGAAAAGAACGTATTATTTTCTACACGGACAGACGGGACGACAAGCTCCCGATCAGTGTCGTGGGACTTATTACCGGCGATATGCCGATAGATATGAAGCCTGTGACCATGAGCCATGCGTTTGAACACAAATACGAAGAGGACATCCGTGACTGCATGGATTTCCTTACGATAGAAAAGATCCAGGATGCCGGAAAAGTTATAAAAGCTACGAAGTCCGACGGCTTTATTGACCTGTCAGCCTGCATTGGCATCCATGCACAGGCAACGTATTTTAACAATTTTGACATTGATGCCATGATCCTACGTGACTGCGTGGATGCACAGAATAAGGGAATCCACCTGCCGGAGTTTAAGCCGGACTGGTCATTGCAGAAGAAGATTTTATATTATGTGGCAATGGAGTCCGGGCAGCTGCGTTATCTGCGTGACATTAAGAAAAAGTTTGTCAGCAAGGCGTCAGATAAGGAGCTGCATGAAAGGCTTGCCACGGTGTTTGACGGCAGCGAAGCAGTAGAATTGCCCTGTAACATCACGTTCCAGTATGCGAAGAATGCCGTGAACGGCGTCCGTATCGGTGACAAGACAATGCTTGGGCGGTGTGATGCGTTCACACATGCCGGGGAACTTTATGAATTAAAGTTCGTGGATACCATATCACCGGATCATGAATTACAGGCTGCATTGTATGCAATTGCGTTCGGTATGGAATACGCAATTATCTGGAACTTGCAGGATGACACAAAGCTGCGTGTTTCTGTGGATCCAAATCGTATCAGTGAGTTCTTGCAGTGTGTCTGCAAGTGCATCTCCAAAGATATGCTGACGGTAGATGCCGGAAGTATCCACATTTCAGGCTGAAAGGGGAGTCAGAATTATGAACTGGAATGAGTTATTTGTAAAATTCACACAGAACCGTGAGGTGACAGATCTCGTGGATCACAAGTATGTATATCTCGCCATTATGATGTGTATCGCAGGGTTTGTGATGCTGTTTGCTTATCTGGGCCGTAATATCAGAAAGTACCGGTGTGATGCAAAGGTCACCGGCAAATGCGTGGATGTCAAGTGCAGCATAAAGCATAACGATGTCTATTACACCTGTGATTATCTGATCGGTTATGATGGCGCAAGGTATCTGCTCCACGATGTGCCGTATTCCGGTGGGGCGGGGTTTGCAGGTCCGGCAAAGGCAAAGGTTCCCGAAAAGGGACATTCCGTGAAGCTGCGGATCCGTATCAAAGGTGACCAGATTACGGAATGCTGGACGAAGAAGGACAGTGTACAGCAGTATGTGATGCTGTTTTGCTGCCTGATGTTTATCGGTGTGGCACTGTATCTCACGGTGCATTATGGTTTACTGGGAGCATTATTATGAGCAGACTGAAAGATTTGATGAATGAAAGAGGTTATACAAAGGCATCCCTGTCGGAGTTATCTGGTATCAGCGTGCGGACACTGGAGCCATACATTGCTGGTTCGAGGAAATTTGCGAACACGCCGTTATGGCTTGCCGTAAAGATTGCAGATACACTGGGCGTAGATGTCCATGATTTGATGGAGGAATAATATTTATGAAGAAGACATTACAGGAAGAGTTTCTGGAAGCATTTAAGAATTTTGAGGATGTGCTTGCATCCGAAGGTTTCACAAGGCTGTCATCCGGGAGAGGTCTGGTAGCACAGTATGAAGACAGACTGGAACCGGAATCAGATGTGAGAAAGGGATTGCAGCAGTGCCGTATCATTCGCAATGCCTATCAGCATGAGAACAGGGTGCTGTTCCTGCCAACGCCGGATGCTGTAAAGTTGTTACAGGATGAGGCAGCAAAGCTCGATAGGCGTGTCGTTGCAAAAGACATTATGAAAAAGCCGAAGAAACTCGTACTGACAGACAAGACAGATGTGCTTTCTGTTAAAGATATTGATTTCATCCTTGCCGGTGGGGTTCTTCCGATCGTGGATGAGAACGGTGGATATATCGGTGGTGTTGATAAAAACGTGTTGATCCGTATGCTGACGTTTTCTGCCAGAAAGGTGCAGATCCGTTCGATGCTTGCCGATGGTGTGATAAAGGACGCAGCAGCGGCTGCCACAGGTATCACAACGCCGGAAACACTGGTCGCAGACTTGAAAGACGGTGTATATGCTGTGATCGACAATAAGGACAAGTACAAGGGTATGATCGTAAAATAGGAGGAATTTGGGATATGCAGATCAGATGTCCGGAATGCGGAAAGGTGTTTGATTTGTCCGGCAGCGATGCCGACGAGATCAGACAGCAGATCCGTAACCATGAATTAGAGAAAGAAGTGAAGCGCCGTGTGGATCAGTTCAAAGAAACACAGGACGCAAAGCAGGAACTTGCCGTAAAAGAGGCAGTTTCCAAAGAACGTGAAAAGTATACGGCAGAGCTGGAATCCGCAAGACGTAAGCAGCATGATGCGGAAATGCAGGCAAAGACAGAGAAAGAGTCCGCACAGATCCGTCTTGACAAGGCTGTTCTTGAGACAGAGAAGAAATTCACGGAGCAGCTCTCAGAAAAAGATGCCGAGATCAAGGCAAAGACCGTGGAAGCAGAGTATTACAGGGATTTAAAAGCCCGTATGTCTACGAAGATGGTCGGAGAGTCCCTGGAGCAGCACTGCCATGATGAGTTTGAGAAACTCCGTGCGACGGCTTTCCGGTTCGATTATTTTGAAAAGGACAATGAGGTTTCTTCTTCCGGTTCCAAGGGAGACTTTGTCTACCGTGCATATACGCCGGATAAAATGGAACTGGTATCTATCATGTTCGAAATGAAGAACGAAATGGAAACGACGGAGAAGAAGCACAAGAACGAAGATTTCTTCAAGGAACTGGACAAAGACCGCAGGGAGAAGGGTTGTGAATACGCTGTCCTTGTGACGATGCTGGAAGCGGATTCCGAGCTGTACAATCAGGGTATTGTGGATGTATCCCACAGATATGAGAAGATGTATGTGATCCGTCCGCAGTTCTTCATTCCGTTTATCACAATGATCCGTAATGAGGCCGCAAGACGTGAGGACATGACAAGACAGCTTGCAACCATGGCGGAGCAGAATGTCGATGTGCTGAATCTCCGCAATGCAATCGAAGCCTTTAAATCAGACGTAGGAACGTCATTTGGCCACTTTTCCACGAAGTATCAGGAAGCTATGGATGACATCGACAAGGCGATTGTTGCTTTGCAGAAGACGAAAGAAGCCATGCGTCTTGCATTAAAGCATCTTGATACAACACAGCGCAAGGTTGATCGGATCGAGGTAAAGAAACTGGTAAAAGACGCACCGGGGCTTGCAGCCCAGCTGGAGGAATAGAGTTATGTTTTTCGTGAATGGACAGGATTTCAATACCGTTCTTGTACTGCCGGATGGCAAGTATCTGTTACGGGCGCGTTTGCGTGCTGTGCCGGCTCCCGGCAATCATCTTGTGTATTACGGACAGAGGTATCGTATCAAAAGGGTGACGCATTTTTATTCAAACAGACCATGCCGGGGCAAGAAACTTACATTGTATTTTGACTGCGATGTGTGTCCTTGACAGAGATATTAACCTTGTCATAATAATATACAGATTTCACATTGATATTTTGTATATTATTACTGATTCTCTCCTTTCTACAGGAGAGTGTATTGAAATTGACATATGAACTTTGTATATTATATAATATACGCATGATTGGTAAAATCAGAAAGGAGAACATTATGAACGAAGGAACAAAGAAAGTCATTATTGTCAGTGCTGCGTCTGTTGTTGTGACAGTTATCGTAGCCGTTGCTGCTGTGTGCAACAGACTGTTTGATCTGATTGCCGGTGACGCAGAGGTTTGATCGGAGGAAAATGCAATGATATTAAAGACAAAGAATGAGAGCATTGCCGGTGCAAAACAGGAGGTACGGGAGTCTCTCCGTAAGGGTTTTGCCGTCAATGATATTACGTCAAGACCGAAAGCGGGGACAAGCAATCCTTCCAAGTATTTTAGCGACGAGGTCTGGATGCACACACCATATGTTCATGGTGAAAAACCGCTCTTTGCCCGCTGTATCGTGGATCATCAGGATAATGATATACTGATGGTGACCGGCGTGGAGCTTTGGACGAGGACAGCCATGGGGCCGGAGCGTAATCTGGAAGACATCTGCAGCGAAGAGAAGCGTCCGTTACAGGCAGTTGATGAGGACGGCGGTGTACATAGCTTTACAGAAATAGAGCAGGATGTTGCTGACTGTGCGGCTGCGACCGTGGTTTTTCCGCATCTTATGGACTATGAGGAGTACATTGCTTTCCAGACGCTGAACTATGAACGCCTCAAAGTCGGAACAGAGTCTACGGTAGAGGATTATATGAAGTACGCAAACCATTGTGTCAAAGAGATGCGTGCGGGTGATATGCCTTATGTCGGAATGTACAGGGATGCTGATATAACAGAATCCCACCTGTGCGATTTGGAACCGCTTCTGCTTCAGGACAGGATAAACCGTGAGTTTGCGCAGATCGAGCCGGATTTCGATGAACCGGGATTTGAGCCCGGCATTGAGTGACGGAATAATCTGGCAAATTTTTGGCAAATCTATTGCAAACAGCAGACATTTATGGTATCCTCAGAGACGAATGTGAAACATTTCTTTCTGTGATTGATGCCGTATGGGGATGCACCGGGTAAAAAAAATATCTGGTGCATTCTCATTTTTTTTCGATATTATCTTGATAAATGAGATAATTTGTGTTAATATCTAAGTGTTCGAGTGTGGCATTCTGCACTCGGACAGGTTTTTATTTTGTCCATTACCTGTGGAAAAAATGTTGCCATATCCACGGGTTGGAGATAATAATAAAGTAGGGTGACCTGAATCAGCCCGAACTCATACGCCGGCAGATCTGCCGGAAGTCTGAACTGTTTTGTCCGGACGATTCAACAACCTGCTTCAGTCTTTATAATATGAGGGCTGGAAATTATTATTAGGTGAAGAAAGGAGCATTTGCTAAATGAAGACATTAAGCAACGCAGGTAAGAAAGTAGCCCGTAGAAGTTTTGCCGGTTTTATGGCGATGCTGATGTGTGCTACAACCCTCGGAACAAATTTCTGGGGACTGGGTTCTAAGGATTCTGAGTCTATTGTCGGCGGATTTGAAGCATTCGCGGCAGACAGTGTGACATATGGTCCTTCGCAGACCTATTATGATGCCGGTACGCTCGTAATGAACGCTTATTACGACAGTTCCACCGGAACAAAGCTGGCAGAGACATCTGCTAATTATCATGCGACGGACTGGGATGTGACGTATGCATCATCCTATGTTGCATCGGCGACACAGAATGGAAACAAGGGTGTCACTGTGATCAGTACGACTGATATTGCAGATTCCAATAAATACGGTTCCGCTTCCAACGTCGTTGACGGTGGTGACGGAAAGAGAGGTATCATGTGCTTCTCCGAGTATCTGGATGCTTTGAACGGCAATTCCAATCCCGGCGATGCAGATTACAAGGCATTTGAAAAATCCGTGCCGGATTATGAGGCTCCTGCCGGAAACGATACAGTTACATATCAATACATGGCAGAAGGCAAGACATCTTCCACAGAAGACGGTCAGGTAGAGATCAAGTGGACACTGTTCGCATGGCCGGATGATCAGAATCTGGATGGTCTTTCTACCGCTGCAATGAAAGCAAAGCTGGATACACCGGAAGAGATCAAGACAGAATGGGAAAAGGTCGCTGTCACAGAGGTCACAGGCAACAACTCTGTAGAATTAGGTGTTCCCGGTGAATTGATAAATCCTTCAGAGTCAGATGCAACAAAGAGATTCCAGGATGCTGGTGCAGATAATGCAAAAGATCAGACATCTTTGTTCTATAAAGGACAGCCTGAGTGGTTTTCCGGAAATCAGGGTTCTTTTGATTCATGGGTGGTAGATGGTCACGAGCATTATCTAATGAACCTTGGTCTTTGGAGTCGTCTTGAGACATCTCCTGTAAGATTAAAGGAAGTTGCCGGTGGTGGTCTTCAGTATGACGGCACACCAGCTGTAAGTATTGCTTTGTATGAGCCGGGAAATACATCCAATGTATATCAGGGTTCAAATCTTAAGACAACACTTACAGAGGCAAATGATAGCAAGTGGCTGCCATTGTATTCATGGCTTGGTGATACATATGCAACTAAGGATGAGCTGTCTACAATGAGCATGACAAGCATTGTAAACAGTCAGAAATCTGTGAACAGGGCAACTATTCCTACATATAACATCAGAAAGCAGTTATATGCTATATGGGAAACAACACAGTCTGCTTATCTTAAGAACGCTACATCTTTAACATGTAAGCAGGTGCAGGGTTATGTAGATTCAAGTGATGTCAGTAACCCTGTTAATAAGTTAAAGAGTGGATCCAGAACATGGACAAATATCAATGTTACAGGCGTGAGATTGTATGCTATTGGTTCTCGTGTTCGTATAGATACAAAGTATGCAGTTGATTATAACACTTACCTAAATGCAAGTGCAGAGGGTGCAAAGATTGGTGTAATTTCTGGTCCAGAACAATGGAACAGTGCTTATGATGATGACAAGGCCTATGGTGATTCTTCAGATAATAATTCTCTATTGTTTGTATTCAATGAGAACGATATTTCTGAACAAAACAAGGTTATTCACATAAACAATATTCCTGGCCAGATATTCAATCTGAGTGACGTATATGACGCTTACAATGCTGATTTGGAAGCAACTGGTACTAAAGTTGCTACAGATATTGCAAATACAATCATGCCTTTTGCAATCCGATCTGATGCTTATTATGATGTAACCGAAGATTATCAGCGAGCAGCAGGTGTTCTTTATGGACGAGTTGATGCTTCTGCACTTGATACATCTGCTATTAACAGCAGATCTGCAGGTAAGGTTGCAATCCCTTCTGCAAACGATGAGATCGTGGATACCGTAACTTACAGTGGATTAAATGGCGGTGACAGCTATACTCTGGAAGGTGCTGTTTACAAGTCAAACGATAAGACTTTCGCAAGCCCTATTGCGCAGACAACTGTAAACTTTACTGCTCAGGCAACTGCCGGTACACAGGATGTTGTATTTACAGCATTTGATTCTACTTCTGTTGCTTCTGGTGAGAAGCTGGTTGTGACTGAGGTATTAAAGTCTGCTGACGGTACTGTTATCGCAGAACATAAGGATCTGGCAGATGCTGACCAGACAATCACTTATACAAATAAGCCTGTTCTTGTGACAAAGGCATCTTTGTCTGACGAGGACAAGAAGATCACTGATACGGTGACTTATTCCGGACTGGACGCTTCTGCTGAGTATATCATGACTACGACAGCTTATGATGCGACTACAGGCAGCATGTTACCTGATTCTGTGACAACAGAGTTTACATCTTCTGATACCGGCAACGGCAAAGTAGATGTCGTTTACGATAAGTTTGATGCTGTGGATCTGGCTGGCCACAAGCTGGTTATGTATGAATCCGTAGCCTTAAAGTCTGCTCCGAACGCAGAAGTTGCTTCTCATAAAGACAAGAACGATGCGGATCAGACAGTAGTTCTCGGCTCCAATATGGAGATTTCCACAGTCGCAAAGGCTGGCACAGGTTCTAAGTATCTGGATGCCATTGACAGTGAGACAATCGTGGATACCGTAACCATAACAGGTCTCAAGGCTTCTGAGAAGTATGTTGCAAGAGCAACTCTCTTCGATGTAACCACAGGTGAGCTTGTTACTGACACTTCAAGCAACACGCTCACATGGTCTGAGGAGTTTACGACAGACGCTTCCGGTAACGGATCCGCAACCGTAACTCTTGCAAACTTTGCTGCAAGCAACAAGGCAGGACATACACTGGTTGTTTACGAAGAGATTCTGAACGCAAACGGTGTTTCTGTTGCAACACACGCAGACAGTGCAGATGAGCAGCAGACAGTTTCTGTCAAGAAAGCCGGTATCACAACGGTACTTGGTGACGCTGATGGAAAGAAAGACATGGAGTCCTCTGCATCCATGGTATTCAAGGATGCCATCACTTATTCCGGACTGGTTCCCGGCAATGAGTATTACATGGTTTCCACTCTGGTAGACAAGGCAACCGGCCAGGTTCTTACCGATACTGCCGGCAATAAGGCGGTTGTAACATCTACCGTGTTCACAGCTAACAGCACAGGTTCCAACAAGGGTTCTTCATCCTTCACATTTGCCAATATGGCATCCACAATGTCAGGAAAGACGGTTGTTGCATTCAATGACCTGTACAGAGTAACAGACGATACTGCATCCGGTGCTACGGTAACGGATAAGGTAAAGGCTGAACTCGTTGCATCTGAGCATGATCTTGCGAATGTAAGCCAGACGGTTTCCATTGATGCAACGATTGATGTGACAGACGCTACGATCGACACCGTTGCAAAGGGTGTTGACGGAAGCAAGACTATTCCTCTTGCAACAAATTCTACAATCAAGGATACCGTAACCTATACGGGTCTGACAGCCGGAAAGACTTATACCCTGTCTGCTGATGTTTATGACACCAACACAGGTAAGAGAGCTGCCGGTTATACAAAGGAGCAGTCCATGGACTTCACCGCAGGTGACAATGGCAAGGGTGAGATCGTCATGACAATTGACCTCAACACCATGGAACTTTCCGGTCACAAACTGGTTGTTTATGAGACACTGTTCTTAAATGACAAAACTGTTGCATCCCACAGGGATCTGACAGATGCTGACCAGACTGTAACGGTAAACGATACCTTCCAGGCATCCATTGATACCGTTGCTACAGACAAGGCTACCGGTGGAAAGACATTGATGGCAAGCTCTGATGCAGTGATCCTCGATAAGGTTTCTTACGATGGTCTGGACACAAATATGTCCTACAAGCTGACGACGACGGTTTATGACAAGGCTACCGGAGCAAAGTGCGACAGCATTGCAGCTGTCACCACAGAGTTCAAGCCTTCTGATTCCAAGGGAACGGTAGAAGTAAGCATCCCTGTCGACGGTACGAAGTTCACGGCTGGACAGTCACTCGTTGTATACGAGGAGCTGACAACTACAAGCAAGACTACCGGCACAGATGGCAAGGACGTTACAAAGACTGTGACCGTGGCAACACATAAAGACATTTCTGATGTGGATCAGACAGTGACATTCGTGAAGATGACCACTTACCTCACCGGTGACGGTACATCTGCGAAGACTGTTCATGTTGGATCAGACGCTTATGCGATTGATACAGCATCCTTTACAGGACTGACACCTAACAGAACCTATGTGATCACCACACAGCTTCTGGATGTGGCTGCAAATTCAGGTGCAGTAACGCTTGACACAAATACATCTGCAAACAACACTGCTTCCGGCAATGCCGTTGCAACAAGAACCATGGAGTTTACTCCTACCACAGCAAATGGTTCCATTGCAACACAGATCAATGTCAATACGACAGGTCTGTCCGGTCATTCCCTTGTTGCCGTAGCAACTGTTACAGATAAGACAACAGGTCAGACTGTTGCGACACACACTGACAAGGCTAATGTCGACCAGACAATCACTGTGCAGACCCGTGTGGAAGCACAGACAGGTGTCGGCACGTATGCTTGGATCTTCGGAATTATGGCACTGATCATGCTGTCCGGAGTATTCTCTTACGGAATCGGCTTTTACAGTGACAAGAAGAACGGCAGATAAGCTGTTCTGATGAAAAAGAGTCTTCCCATGACTTTGTTTCTTCTTTGGACACCCGTGCAGGTAACTGCATGGGTGTTCTTGTGTTATCAGTCGCACACTCTTTTTTCAGAAAATATGTTGATAAATGAAAAGTTTTAGTGTATAATCATGTTTGAAATGTGATTGGCTCTTATATGAGAAAATCTGTATGTTTCAAATTATCAGCAAAGGAAGATGCAAATTTATGGCAAGAACATATAA
>ERZ808252.2453-NODE-2453-length-11116-cov-5.586565_pt1 | contig 11116 bp, 9 predicted proteins | sample MGYA00521242_ERZ808252 | MGnify/ENA primary metagenome ERZ808252 (study PRJEB31516, sample SAMN03275581) | gut metagenome | biome: mammalia-associated habitat; material: feces | host: Papio cynocephalus | place: Kenya | collected 2012-08-07 ...
CAGCGGGATTGGGACGGCTTACGCCTCGCTCCCGCTACCGGATAGAAATGGTTCAGGTTAGTTGCTGATTGGGTTTTGTTTGTTTTCGCATACTTCTTTATATGGTATATATCATATCACGAAGTATTGAATTTGTCAAGATGTTTTGGAAAAATAGAAAGAGAAAAAAATGGTTTCAACAGAAACGGAACGACACATGGGTCGTTCCCTACAAACCACATTTTGATAGGTTGCGTCTAATGGGGTACGCACTTTGCAGGGTCGTAATCCGTAGGGAACGACCCGCGTGTCGTTCCGCGCGTCCCGCTCACCAAACGGGCGCGATAGCCGCACTCTCAAAAAAACTCCCGCCCAAACCCAAAAACTTAGCTGAGCCGGATTTCATTCCCACATACCGACCCCCGCACCGCAAAACGCACCGCAGAGCGTAACCTGATATGTACTGTGAATGAAATCCGGCTCAGCTAAGTTCGGGGAGGGTCAGGGAGGCTTGGAGGGAGAGGGGACCCCCTCCGAAAGGGGGTCCCCTCTCCCTCCAAGGTCTTTCTCCCCCACTCCTAACTTATATGAGTCGGGGCAGAATCCAAAGACCTACGGTGGCGTTCGCGGCGGCGCTCGGCAAGGGTCTTGCCGTCGAATTCAACCGAAACGCGACCGAGACTTCCGCAAAGCAGAAGCATCCGCCTCAGCTTCTTCAGCATATATTCGTTGTCCGCCAGAACGCGGATTTTTTTGCGCGACCAGCCGAAGCCGAACGCCCCAAAGCCAATCTTTTTCACACTGTGCGGCAGACGAACCACCGCCAGATCACGACAGCCCAGAAACGCGAAGGCGCCAACGTCCGCCAAGCCCAGCTCCGCCGTGACCTCGGTCAAACGCCGACAGTCGCGGAACGCACCACTCCCCAGCGCGCGAATACTCCCCGGCAGGCGGAGCACGTCAAACGCCGAACAGCCGCGAAAGCACTCGGACGGAATCTCACGGATTGTCTCGGGTAACGCGGGAACAGCCAGCGCAATCGCGCGGCGGAACATCCCAACGCCGAGGACCGTCAAGCCCTCCTCCAAATCCACATGGGAAAGCTCACAGCAGTCCGCAAACGCCCCCTCGCCGATCGTTTCCACACAGGAGGGTATCTTCAGCTCCTCAAGCGACGAACAGCCCGCAAACGCGCCTGTGTCGATTCTCCGCAGGTCCCGCCCGAGCGGAAGCGCGCGCAGATTCCGACAGCGCGCAAACGCGCCCGCACCGATGACAGACAGCAGCTCGCTCCCCGTCACCTCGCGCAGGTACCCGCAGTCCGCAAACGCGTTCGCCGCAAGCCCCACCGCGTTCTGTACGTCGAAAACAACGCGGTGCAGATGCGCACAGCCCGCAAACGCCGCCGTTTTGACCGCAGAGAGCGTGGGCGGGAAGAGAACCTCCTCCAGCTCCGCCTGGTCGGTGAATGCGCGCTTGCCGACCGCCACAATCTCCTCCCCGCGAAGGTCCGCCACCTCGCGGTGTCGGCGCCAACGGAGCAGCTGCCAGCGTCGGATTTTTACCTGTTTCATAAGCCCCCCTGCTTGATTTTACCGAAATTTTGAACTCGTTGCCGTGGGATAAAAGCCGATTCGTTCCTTGCGATTCTACGGCTTACTGTAATTCCTTGATGGGCTCGGTCAGCATCCGCGCCTCCAGACAGGTCGTGCCGTTCGCATCAACCGTGCGGAACAGATGCTCCTCGCCGCGGTCCGCGCGATAAACCTTCAGCGTGTGCCCGAAGGTCGCCTCATGGAGGAAGGACATCGAAAGCCCGACCACGCGGCGCGACAGAATGCCGTCCGTGAAGTCGCAGAGCATATCGGGATAGCGCGTGTTGTTCATGTGACCGTTGTAGTCGAGGTCGGAGTAAACAATCCGCCGCTCGCCGACCTCCTCCATGTCCGCCACGGCGGGGACGGGAAAGCGCACGGGCAACTCGGGCAGGAGCAACGGCTCGTCACCCGCAAAGCCGTGGTCAAAGGAGGAAGCCCGCACCAGCCGATGCGCGCGGATGTCCATCAGTGCCCAGAGCGAGACCCCCTCCGCCATGGTCTCCCCCTCGCGGAGGATGCGGAAGCAACGGGTTGTCGCCGCGCCGTGACCCTCGCAAATCCACGTCTCGCTGTCAAACGGGTCGTAGGCGTGCAGATCGCCGTAAATGCGGATGGAAATGCGACTGAGCAGGAACGCCAGCCCCTCCTCGTCGCGGAGCTTGTCGAGATTGCGGCTGTTCGCCGCCATTTGCAGATTCGCCGCCTCCTGCATATAGGTCAGAATGCGGGCGGGACGGACGCAACGGTTCGCGTCCGTGTCGTGCCACTTTACGGTGTCACGGTATGAAAATTTCATCGGAAATCACGTCCTTTGTATCAACAGATCGGAGGGGGAAAACAGAGTTTTCCACAGCCCCCGCAAAACGGAAAGCTCGGTTTTCCACTGCCGCTTCGTGTCGAAAAAGCGGGGTTTTCCACATCCCGCCCATCGCACGGGAGGCGGCGGAAAAACCGCTATTTGCAGTGCGTATGTGCGTAAACACGATTTTTTGAGACGGAAAACGGGAAAAATCAGCAAAACGGAGGTTTTACACAATCTTTTCCACAGCCTGTTGAAAACTTTCTGACAGCGGAGTTTTCCACAGGCTTTTCCGCTTTTCCACAGGGTGGGAGGGAAAAGCGGAAAGAATGGCGATTGGAAAAGAACCGACAGCTTTTATGAGGGATGAAGCTTATCTCCCTTCATCAGTCGCTCGCGCGACAAACGGCTTGCGGCTGTCTTCCCACGAGGGGAAGACATTTTGCATGATTCCTTTCGCACAACACGGCGATGAACCCGAGTGGAAATTTGCAATGCTATTTGCTGCTTAGAGTTGTGTTTACTGAGCGCTGTATTAGCTATGTATGCAGTATGTACAGCGTAAATGAGGCTTCCCCTCGGGGGGGAAGCTGTCGCGTAAGCGACTGATGAGGGGGGATAATTTTTTCTCCTCAAAAGGAAAGAATAATCGGAGCCTGTGACCCCTCATCGGAATATTCCGAGAATCACATCGGCAAGCCCGAGAAGCTGGGGCAGGAAGTGGCACAGGAGCGCGGCGGCAACCACCGTCAGCACAACGGTCAGAAGCATCGCCGGCACGCCCGAGCCCTTCTTCTCGTAGCGGAATTCCGCGCGGTAGCGCAGGTCCTCGGGAATGTAAAACCTTGCGGCGGAAAGGTCCTCCTTGTCGGTTGCCGGTTCCCCTACGGCACCGACGCGACGGACCAATGCGCCGATCGTTCCGCCTGCGCGAAGCTGATTTCTAATTGAAATATTGTGGAAATATCCGAGCTCATAAAGCGATTTCGCCGTCTCGGGAGAATTGCATCCCTCCGCCAGCAACCGACGGACAAAGCCGCCGTGAACGGTTTTGAGGTAGCAGGAAATTCCCGCGGCAAGAATCAGTCCCAGCGCCAAGCCGAGAATCAGATTCTTGACAACGGCTCCCGTCTGCGTTGAAACCGAAAAGTGTTGATAAACTCCGAGGTCAACCGAAAAATAGGTCTCGTCCAGATAGTCAATCAGCTCGCGGAAGACAGACCGATGGTACCACCCCACCAGCCTGTCCCAGAGCGTTGCGGCAAACGCCGCGGATTGAAACAAAAGCATAACGCGCTCCTTTCCGAGATCGGGGCTCCGAAAAGGTTACTTCTTGATAACGTCAAGCCCGATATATTTTCTGAGAACCTCGGGAACCGTGACACTGCCGTCCGCGTTCTGGTTCTGCTCCACAAGCGCGGGGAAAATACGGCTTGTGGCAAGTCCCGAGCCGTTCAGCGTGTGCAGATATTCGGTCTTTCCGTTCGCCCGCTTGACGCGCATCATGCCGCGCCGCGCCTGATAATCGCGCGCGTTGGAAACGGAAGAGACCTCCTTGTAGCCGTTCATCGAGGGAATGTTGATTTCAATGTCGTAGGTCCGCGCCATCGAAGCCGAGCAGTCCCCTGCCGCCAGCTTGACCGTGCGGAAGTGGAAGCCGAGCCCCTTGACCAGATTCTCGGCGTTTGCAACCAGCTCCTCAAATGCTTCGTCGCTCTTTTCGGGAAGCGTGTACTGCACCATTTCCACCTTGTTGAACTGGTGCCCTCTTACCATGCCTCTCTCGTCCGCACGGTAGGAGCCCGCCTCGCGGCGGAAGCAGGGCGTGTAGGCAAAGTATTTCTTCGGCAGGTCGGCTTCGGTCAGAATCTCGTCCTTGTGGAGCGTGACCAGCGCGGTTTCCGCCGTCGGAAGCATGAATCTGCGGCGCTCGTCCTCCGCGACATCCAGCCAGTAGACCTCGTCCTTGAATTTCGGGAACTGTCCCGCCGTCAGACCGCACTCGTAGCCGAGCATATGCGGAACCAGCATGAACTGATAGCCGTTTCCGACGTGGAAGTCGATAAAGTAGTTGAGAATTGCCCACTCCAGACGTGCGCCGAGTCCCGAATAAATCCAGAAGCCGTTGCCCGAGAGCTTGACCCCGCGCTTGTAGTCGATCAGACCGAGATCGGTGCAGAGATCGACATGGTTCTTCGGCTCAAAGTCGAATTTGCGCGGCTCTCCGAAGTAACGGAGCGGCTGATTGTTTTCCTTGCCGCCGGGGAGCAGGTCGGGGTCGGGCAGGTTCGGAAGCCCGAGCAGGAAGGAGGTCAACTGCGTTTCCACTTCCTTCAGCTTGTCATCGTTCGCCTTCGCGCGGTTGCCGAGCTCCTTCATTTCGGCAAAAATCGCGGTGGTGTCCTTCCCTTCCTTTTTATATTGCGGAATCAGCTTGGTGGTCTTGTTCTGTTCCGCCTTCAATGCCTCGGTCTCGGCAATCAGCGCGCGGCGCTCACCGTCAAGACGCAGGATGTTCTCCACATCCTCCTTTGCGTCCTTCCCTTTTGCCGCAAGGCGGGCAATCACCTCGTCGGGGCATTCCTTGATATATTTGATGTCAATCATTGCAAATCCTTTCCGGACAGCTCGTCCGCTGCCCCTCTCATCAATTCGTCCTCGCCCGCATCTTCCTCGGGCTTGAAGAAATCTCTTCCGCAAATCGTGCGCAGAAGGGCTTCCAAATCCTCGTCGTCGGTGTAAGACAGCTCAATCACGCTCTTTTTCGGCGTTTTCAGAATCTTCACCCGTCTGCCGAGCGTCTGAACCGCGCGATGCTCCAGCTCCTTCATGTAGACCTTTTTCTGTGCCTCGCGCGCCGACAGCTCGGTCTCCTCTACAGGGGCTTCGTAGTTCAGCAAGCGGATGGTGCGCTCCACATCCCGCACAGAGAGGTCTTTTTCCACAATTTTATTCGCCAGAGAGACCATCTGCTCGGGATTTTTCAGTCCAAGCAGTGCGCGCGCGTGCCCGGAGGACAGCTTTCCTGCCTTCACCAGCTCCAGAACCTCGTCCGGCAGGTCCAGAAGGCGGAGCAGGTTTGCGATGGCGGGTCTGCTCTTGCCGACCTGCTTGGAAACCTCCTCCTGCGTCAGATGGAAGCCGTCCAGAAGCGTGCGGTATGCCAGCGCTTCTTCAATCGGGTTCAAGTCTTCGCGCTGGACGTTCTCAATCACGGAAACCTGCGCCGCCTTGAGGTCGTCACCGTCCAGAATGACGGCGGGAATCTCGCTCAAGCCCGCCATTTTGGCGGCTCTCCAGCGGCGCTCGCCTGCCAGAATCTCGTATGTTCCTGCCGCATTCTTGTTTTCCCGCACCACAATCGGCTGAATCACGCCGAATTGCGCAATGGAATCCGCCAGATGCTCCAGCGGCTCGTGTTCAAAGGTCTTTCGCGGCTGGTCGCTCCGAGGCTCAATCTCGGAAATGCGCAGGGTGGTTGCCGCCGAAGCCGCGGAATTGCTCTCCGCGGGCGGCGCGTTGTCAAACATCAGGGAGTAAAAGTCTCTCCCGATTGCGTTTCGTTTAGCCATGGTTGCTCCTTTCCTGTTTCTGCTCGGTCCGCAATCAGATGCGCTCAACCAGCTCTTTTGCCACGTTCATGTACTCCTTGGAGCCCTTGGAGCGCTTGCCGTGGTAATAAACCGGCATACCGAACCCCGGCGCCTCGGAAATCTTCACGTTTCTGGAAATCGTCGTTTCAAACAGCCTGTCCGCATAGTGCTTCTTCAGCTCGTTGATGACCTGAACCGAGAGCAGAAGTCTGCCGTTGTACATGGTAATCAGGATGCCCGTTACGTTCAAATCTTTATTATAGTGCTGTTTGATGCGGCTGATGGTGAACATCAGCTGAGAAAGCCCCTCCAGCGCAAGGAATTCGCACTGCATCGGAATCACAACGCCGTCGCTTGCGGTCATGGAGTTGACCGTCAGCATTCCGAGGGACGGCGGGCAGTCGATGATGATGTAATCGTAGACTTCCTTTGCCTTTGCGAGCTTCTTCTTCATAACATATTCGCCGTTTTCGGTGTCGCCGAGCTCATATTCCGCGCGCGCAAGCGTGGTGTGCGTCGGAATAATCGAGAGATTGTCAAAATGTGTCTGGATGATCGCATCCTCGGCAGGCAAATCGGTTGTCAGAACCTCAAAAATCGTGTTTTTCAGATTCTTTTTCATCAAGCCGACTCCGCTGGTTGCGTTGCCCTGTGGGTCAAGATCAATCAGAAGCACCTTATACCCCAAAACGCCGAGTGAAGCTGCAATATTGACGGCAGATGTAGTCTTTCCAACGCCGCCTTTTTGGTTTGCAAACGAAATAATTTTTCCCATAGGATTCCCTTCTTTCCTGATATTTCGATTGTTTTATTGTTGCTTCTATTATACCACAATACCCGCGAAAATACAAGAGATTTTTGCATATTTTACAAAATTTTTATTCGACAAACAAATGGGTGATGTTTCACGTGAAACAAAAGAATGGGAGCTGCAAAAAAGAAAAAAATGTTTCACGTGAAACATTCTAAACAGCTGAAAAATAAATGTTTCACGTGAAACATACCATTCCGCAAGGAAAAATATGTTTCACGTGAAACAATGCAATTATAGTGGCTTTTTCAGGATTGCTGCATATGGTCTGGGATATTGTTGCGGAGCTTCTTTTGCTTTTTGAACTACAATGATGCTTCGTGACTCGGATGTATCACCGAATTTCAGGACCGTTTCATGAATATCGGCAATTTCTCCGCCGAGTGTATGGACAGCGCTTTCTGCTTCTTTTGCTTCTTCTTGCCCTGAAGCTCCCTTCAATGCGACTAAAACACCGCCAATCTTGATGTAAGGGAGTACAAGCTCTGCAAGGATTGCCAACCTCGCAACTGCGCGGCTGGTTCCAATGGAGAAGAACTGCTTGTATCTTGCCATGCTTGGGTCCTCGGCGCGGACGCAAAGCGGATTTAAGTTGGAAAGCCTTTGCGCGGCTGCGGCGGCTTGGACGAATGCGATTTTCTTTGCGGTGCTGTCGATTGCGGTGATTTGTAGGTCGGGGCGCGTGATGGCGAGCGGGACACAGGGAAAACCTCCGCCGCAACCGACATCCAGAACGGTTGCATTCTGTGGGAAGAACGGCTCGGCGAGCAGACAATCGGCGTAATGCTTGGCTATGATTTCGGGAATGGTGCGGATCGCGGTCAGGTTGGTATGCGAATTGACTTGACATAACAGCTCGGTGAAGGCTCCGAAGGAAGCAATCAAATGCTCTGTACAGAAGCGCTCCAAGCCGTTTTGTGCAAATATTTTGCGGTATTGGTCGCAAAAGGTGCTGTAATCGCTTTGTTCCATTGCGTTCTCCTTTTCGATTTTCAATGTAACCCGAGATAAATCAATAAGACCGAAATATCTGCGGGGTTGACTCCGCTGATGGCGGATGCCTGTCCGATGGTGAGGGGGCGGATTTTCTCCAGCTTTTGCGCTGCCTCAATGCGCAGACCCTTGATGGCTTTGTAATCGATGTTCGCGGGCAGCTTCTTTTCGTCCAGCTTGATGTGCCGCTTGACTTCCCCGAGCTGTCGTGCGGCGTAGCCTGCATATTTAATGTCGGATTCCACGGTCAGACACTCGGAATGCGTCAGGATTGGTCGGTTCGCGTCGATTTCGGCAAGCTGTTCGTAGGAAATCGCGGGTCTGCGCAACAGGTCCGCAAGCGTTGCGCCCGATTTCAACGGTGTTTCGCCAAGCGCTTCCAGAAAGCCGTTTGCTTTTGCGGGGGACAGGACGGTCTGCTCCAGTCTCGCTTTTTCTGCGGCAATCCGCGCTTGCTTGGCTTCAAATGCCTGATAACGCGCTTCGTCGATCAGACCGACGCGGTAACCGAGCGGGGTCAGACGGCTGTCTGCGTTGTCCTGCCGCAACAGAAGCCGATATTCCGAGCGCGAGGTCATCATGCGGTAGGGCTCGTTCGTCCCCTTGATGACCAGATCGTCAATCAGCGTCCCGATATAGCTTTCCGACCGCGCAAGAATCAGCGGCTCCAGCCCCTTGAGCTTCTGTGCCGCATTGATACCCGCGAGCAGTCCCTGCGCCGCCGCCTCCTCGTAGCCCGAGGTCCCGTTGAACTGCCCCGCGCCGAACAGCCCGTCAATCTGCTTGAACTCCAGCGTTGCGTTCATCTGGGTCGGATCGGCACAATCGTACTCGATTGCGTAGGCGTAGCGCATGATTTCTGCCCTCTCAAAGCCCGCGAGCGTGTGGAGCATGGCGTGCTGAACATCGGTCGGAAGCGAAGTGGAAAAGCCTTGCAGGTACATCTCCTCGGTGTCCTCCCCGAGCGGCTCGACGAACAGCTGATGGCGTTCTTTGTCGGCAAAACGGACCAATTTGTCCTCGATGGAGGGGCAATAGCGCGGTCCCGTGCCGTGAATTTTGCCCGAATACATCGCGCTCCGCGTCAGATTGTCCAGAATCACGCGGTGCGTTTCGGCATTCGTGTACACAATGTGGCAGGACAGCTGTTCTCTGCCCGAAAGATAGTCCTCATCTGTCAGCGCGCTGAACGGGATTGGCTGTGCCTCCCCTTGTTGTTCCTCGATTTTTGAAAAATCAATGCTCCGACGGTTGATTCTTGCGGGGGTTCCCGTCTTAAAGCGCCGCAGGGAAATCCCTTCCTTTATTAAAGAGGCGGACAGCCCTTTGGCGGGAAGCAGACCGTCAGGTCCTGCGTCATAGCTGACGTTGCCGACGAAAACCATCCCTTCCAGATAGGTTCCCGTTGCGAGAATCGCCGCGCGACAGCTCCACACCTCGCCGAGGCGGGTTTCCAGTCCTACGACACGCTTCTTTCCCGCTTCATCGGTCTCGGTCCGCAGTGCGACAATCTCCGCCTGCACAAGCCGCAGATGCGGGGTCGTTTCCAGTGTGTGCTTCATCAGGCGCTGGTAGTGCTTGCGGTCCGCCTGCACGCGCTTGGATTGGACAGCTGCGCCCTTCCCTGTGTTCAGAGTTCGGGACTGCAACGTTACGAGGTCTGCGGCGCGTCCCATTTCGCCGCCCAGCGCGTCGATTTCATAAACCAGATGTCCCTTTGCCGTTCCGCCGATGGAGGGATTGCAGGGCATATTGGCAACCGCATCGAGCGAGAGGGTAAAGAGGACGGTTTCAACGCCCATGCGCGCCGCCGCAAGTGCCGCTTCGATTCCCGCGTGCCCTGCGCCGATGACGGCGAGGTCGGTTTTTAGTTCTGTTTCTATCATAAAAATTAGTCCGATTCTTATTCTATTTGATTCAGATAAGCGGTTTGCTCGGGGGTCAGGGTGTCGATTTTCACGTTTTCCGCCGCCAATTTGATGGTTGCGACCGCTCTGTCGATTTCCGCGGGCACTGCGTAGACCTTCTTTTCCAGCGTTCCGCGCGTTTTTGCGAGGTATTCGAGGCTTTTTGCCTGAATTCCGAACGACATATCCATAATTTCGGCGGGGTGTCCGTTCCCTGCGGCGAGGTTGACCAGTCTGCCGTCCGCCAAGAGGTTCAGGACCCTGCCGTCCGCCATGCGGTAGCCTCTGATATTCGGCTTGCGCTCCCAAACCTCGGTTGCGAGCGCCGCGAGGTCCTCTTTGTTGATTTCTACGTCAAAATGCCCGCTGTTTGCAAGCAATGCGCCGTCCTTCATGACCGCAAAATGCTCCCGTGTGAGCACATCTCGGCAGCCTGTGAGGGTGACGAAGAGGTCCCCGACCCTTGCCGCCTCCCGCATGGGCAGGACGGTAAAGCCGTCCATCGTGGCTTCCAGCGCCTTGATAGGGTCGATTTCGGTGACAACGACCACGGCACCCATGCCCTTTGCGCGCATGGCGAAGCCCTTGCCGCACCAGCCGTAGCCCGCGACCACAACGGTTTTACCCGCAACGATGAGGTTTGTTGCGTTCATGATGCCGTCCAGCGTGGACTGCCCCGTGCCGTAGCGGTTATCGAAGAGGTGCTTACAGTCCGCGTCGTTGACGTCCATCATGGGGTAATCGAGCAGACCCGCGCGCTCTCTTGCGAGCAGTCTATGGATGCCCGTTGTGGTTTCCTCGCACCCGCCGATGAGGTGGTCGCCGTACTCCCTGCACGCGCCGTGGAGGAGGGAAATGAGGTCCCCGCCGTCATCAATCAGGAGGTCGGGGTGGAAGTCGAGTGTACGGACAAGGTCCTCGCGGTACTGTTCATCGCTTGCGCCGTGGTGGGCGTTGACAACGAAGCCCTCCTCCGCGAGTGCGGCGGCGACATCGTCCTGTGTAGAGAGGGGATTACAGCCCGTGACTTGGACCTTTGCGCCGCCCGCCATCAAGACCTCCGCGAGGTAGGCTGTTTTGGCTTCCAAATGGATGGACATTGCAATCTTCATCCCGTCGAACGGCTTTGTCTCCCGAAACTCCTTTTCGATGGCGTTCAGGATGGGCATATAAGACCTCACCCAGTCGATCTTATCTCTCCCGCTCTTCGCTGCCTCGGGGGTGTTGATATGTGTGGTTGACATATTATATACTCCTTTTTAAGACCTCGGGGCTTTGCCCCGAACCCTACTTAGGGGACTTCTTTAGGAGAAGTCCCCTAAGAACCTTCAAGACCTTAACCAAATTTGTATTTTTGATTCTTTCTTTACGTTGTGCTGATTTTGGGTGTAGCCATATTCCGTGCTACTATTTCCGGCTGCTCCCGCGCAAAATCC
>ERZ808252.2454-NODE-2454-length-11111-cov-2.986614_pt1 | contig 11111 bp, 13 predicted proteins | sample MGYA00521242_ERZ808252 | MGnify/ENA primary metagenome ERZ808252 (study PRJEB31516, sample SAMN03275581) | gut metagenome | biome: mammalia-associated habitat; material: feces | host: Papio cynocephalus | place: Kenya | collected 2012-08-07 ...
TCCGCAAACATTTTCTTTAACAGTGCCTGCCTTTTTTCGCTTTCGTGCGGGCGTGTGGCATTATAATCGTACAGCAGCTCAAGACATTGCTGCTGTTCATCGGCAATTGTAGGGTCGTTGGGATTGTAAAGCTCTGTGCTGTGCATTTTGGTTCGTTCGTCCATAAGAATCCACCTCCGTGTGATGATACTATTGTAACATTTTTATAAAAAAAATCAAGAATTTTTCAAAAACCTCTTGACATATTGAAAAGGGTATGGTAGTATAATAACAGTAATCATTACTATTACGAAGGGAGAACCGATGCGAAACTCAAAACAAAGAGATGAGATTCTGGCGGTCCTTCGGTCTGCACGTTACCATTTCAGCGCCGTGGAGGTCTATGATCGGGTGCGGGGACGGATTCCGGACATCAGCCTCGGAACGGTGTACCGTAATCTCGGGAAACTGGTAGAATCCGGGGAAGCACTGATGCTGGAGACAGAGGAACGTGTGGTAAGGTATGATGGCTTTGTGCAACCACACACCCATTTTATGTGTGAAGAGTGCAAGGAAATCTACGATTTTCCCTGTACGAAAACAACAAGGAAGATTGACGGTTTTTTGATCCGCTCCGAACGCACGATATATTATGGCGTGTGTAAAAAATGTTTAGAAAAAAAAGAAAAGGAGAATGAACAATGAAAAAGTATGTATGTCCTGTTTGCGGTTATGTGTATGAAGGTGAAAATCCCCCGGCAGAGTGCCCGATCTGCCATGCGAAAGGTTCTACTTTCAAAGTTGTGGAAGAGGGAAGAACCTGGGCGGCAGAGCATGTGGTCGGTGTTGGCAAAAATGTCGATCCGAAGATCGTGGAAGGTCTGCGCATGAACTTCAACGGCGAATGTTCTGAGGTCGGTATGTATCTGGCGATGGCGCGCGTCGCTTACCGTGAAGGCTATCCCGAAGTCGGCTCCTATTATGAGAAAGCCGCTTGGGAAGAAGCGGAACACGCAGCGAGATTTGCGGAGCTTCTCGGAGAAGTGGTAACGGATTCCACAAAGAAGAACCTTGAAATGCGCGTGGAGGCGGAAAACGGCGCCACACTCGGCAAGGTGGAACTGGCAAAACTGGCAAAAGAGCAGAATCTGGATGCTATTCACGATACCGTTCATGAAATGGCGCGCGACGAAGCCCGTCACGGCAAGGCGTTCGAAGGACTTTTGAAGAGATATTTCAACTGATGATGCGATTGTTCTGATTGTGTCAAAAACTCGGAGTATCATTGCAATTGTCCTCTGAAGACGAGCCTTTATATCGATTAGCAGGGCAAAAATCTTTGACTTTTGCCCTGCAATTTTTTTTGCAAATAAAATTTCAAAAAAATTTGAGGAAAAATAAAATAGGATATTGACATTTGAAGGACCTTGTGGTAAAATAATATTCGTTCGGTCGGTGACACGAACATCAGCGGATCAGGCAGTAAGCCCCGCCTCGGAGAAGATCGCTTCGAGTAAAAAAGAAATGATCAGATATGCGGATATGGCGGAATTGGCAGACGCGTATGGTTCAGGTCCATATGCAAGCAATTGCATGCAGGTTCAAGTCCTGTTATCCGCACCACAAAACGCCCTGCAACCAGGGCGTTTTGTTTTACATTCTGTGAAAAAATAAGCGAGTGTGGCGAAATTGGCAGACGCGCCAGATTTAGGTTCTGGTGGATTTCCGTGCAGGTTCAAGTCCTGTCACTCGCACCACCAAAAAGCCTTGAAAACTCAGTGTTTTCAAGGCTTTTTGCGATTTCTTTTTGTTGTCACACGGACTTCAGGGGAGGCGTCAGCTGTGACAGGCACTTGTTGGTTTTTCGTCAAACAGACGGAACAGATTCCTTTCTGCCTTTCTTCGGTATAACGGTAACACTGTTAGAGGTCGGTGCGGAAGCGTTTCCGTCCTTATTGTAAAGAATGATGACGATCTCACAGGTTCCGGCTTCATTCGGAATGATAATTGCTTTGAAGGAGGATTTTCCTTTCCTTTCACTGATGCGAAGCAGTTCTGCTTCCTTGCCGTTTACCAGAACGGAGGTAACATCAAGCGAAACCGTGATTCTTACAGTCACTTTCGATCCGACAGTCGTTTCAGCCTTCCCGATAACTGTTTCAAACAGTTCGGGAGTAAAGACGGGAGTTTGATCTCCCTTGCCGCCGAGTACCCGAATTACACGGAATCCGACATCTTCATAACGAGAGCGGCAGCTCTGCCTTCCTCGCGGTATTCGGTGCGACAATCGGTTCTTGCCGTGTTCCACGCGCCGCCCTTGACACCGAGCGTAATCATGACGCCGTTGTTGCTTCTCTCAGTGGATGTCCATTCCCAGACATTGCCCCAGAAATCGATTGCCCCGTGCGCACCGCGTGTAACTCCGGCGTATTGCTCAACGGGAGTTCTGCCGTCATTGACGCCGCAGTTGAAATCTGCATCCTTCGGCATGTGACCAGCAGCAAGTTCCCATTCGCTCTCGGTGGGAAGCCGGTAGAGATTTTCTTGGTCATTCGCTGTCAGCCAGCTGCAATAAGCTTTCGCATCTGCCGCAGAGACCATATTGACCGGATAGTTTTCTTCTCCCGCAGGATAAGTCCCGTTTTTCCAGCTTGACGGAACCTTGTACCCGGTTGCATCAACAAACGCCTTGTAATGCTCATTTGTCACCTGTGTACGACTGACATAGATGTCAGAGCCTGCGCCCATTACGGGAATATATTCGTACATCGGTGCGTCTGCGATCTTCCATTTGAGAAGTCTTTCGTCCGTAAAGCGGAGCATGGTGGCGTTGATTCTGTCCCAATAAGTCAGATACATTTCATCCACAATTTCCTGCATTTCGGCGACCTTCGCGTCCCCGCCCGGCTTTCCCTGCGTTTCGGCTTTCAGTTCGGCGAGCTTTGCTTCCTTTCGGACAAGCACCGCATCATAATTGCGAATGACAGCGGCACGGAGATTTTCATAGTTTTCGTCGTTTGGATTTCTTTGATAGAGCGAAATCAACCGTTTTGTTTCCTCGTCAAGCTCCGGTTGTTCCTTTTCGATAAAGTCGCTGTGTTCAAACATATTCATGTTGTCGTCTTTACCGTTTGCCGCAAACACAGATACCGAAAGCGCGGTGAATGTCATCAGCGGGGCAAGAGCGATACTGATGATACGGCATATTTTTTTCATAGGATCACTCCTTTCAGATTTCCGAAAACACTCAGTTACCTTTCAACTCTCCGTTTTTCAGTCCGTTCTTCAGCCCGTTTTTGAGTCCGTCCTTGCATCCGGATTTTGCACCGCCGACAAGCCCGTTCTTAAGCCCTTGCTTTGTGCCGTCCTTCATACCACCCTTGAGTCCCTCTTTCAAACCGTTTTTAAGACCCTCTTCAAGTACGGTAACGGTTTCGGATTTTGCTGTGCCGATTTCTGTATTTTCCGCGGCAAATGTGCCGAGCGAAATTGCAGAGCATACGCAAAGGACCGCAAGAGTCGTTCCTATGATTTTTGTGAATTTCATGGTAAATACCTCGTTTCTTAAATTTTATTATGAAAGAAACAGCAGCGCGCTTTGCTTTTTCTTATCAACGGATTTAGTTAGCTTTATTTGTAAGCCAGTTTATTAGATCAATATTTTTATCAAGGTAAGTCAGCGACGGTACAGTAAAGTGGTCTGCGTCACCGAAGACTGTGATTTTGGCGTTTCCTCCGGCTTCCTTCAGTGCCGCAATAAAATCCATGGAGGAATCGGGTGGCACTATGGTATCGGCGGAGCCGACGAACGTCCATACGGGGATATTTTTCAGCTTTTCGATATATTCAGGTCGCACCCGCATGCTTCCCGAAAGCGGAGCAATCCTTGCAAACAATGTGGGATACGAAAGCGCGAGATTCCATGTCCCGGTGCCGCCCATGCTGTGACCGGTGAGCGATATATTCTCTTTATCAATATCAAAATTCGATACTGTTTCCTGTATCAACTCGTATACCGCCGAGGCTCCGTTTGCCCAGCCTTTCTGCGAGGACGGAAGCTGCGGTATGATGACGTAAGCCCGTACATCACCGAGCTGACCGTCACGCAGATATTTCGGGAATCCTTCCACCGCTGTAATCAGTTGAAGGTCATCGCCCTTGCCGCTTCCGCCGTGCAGATAGACGATAAGCGGCATGTTTTCTGTTGGATCGGACGGTGTGTAGAGCCAATATTTCAGTTCATCGAGCGAATTTGTTTTGATACTGCACGCGCGGAAGGAAGATGCCGCTGTCGGCTTTTCTTCGGGTTTTATATCTTCCGTGCTTTCTTCCGGTGTTGTTGCGATGTCTGTCTGCTCCGTGGAAGCGGTATATTCTTCGTGTTCGGTCGTTTCCGCTTTGCTCTGTTTTGGAGTGCTTTCCTCCGTGTCGGGCGTATGGTCTTTTCCGCATCCGGAAAAGAAGGGAACAGCAGTGGCTGTTATCAGCGCGGCAAGTAGCATCGCAACGGTTCGTTTCATAAAAAGCACTCCTTTTTTTGCTATTTCAGGGTAGCGGTTATTTTTATTTTGTCAGGCCTTGTCAGTTCAAAACTCAGCGTTCCTTTGTGGTTCTCCGCAACGGCTTTTGCAATTGAAAGTCCAATGCCGAAGCCCTTGATTTTGTCGGAGGTATCGATACGGTAAAATCTGCCCGACAGTTTTCCGATGTTCTCTTCGTTGATGCCGACCGCATCATTCTCGGTGCTTATCTTCACGCTGTGTCCCTCAGCAACAAGCGTCATCCGTACACTTCCTCCTGCGGGGCTGTACTTGAAGGCGTTATCAAGCAAAACCGTCAAAAGCTCGCGTATCGCTTTTTCATCGCCGAGGTAAGAAAGCCCGCTTTCAATCGAAACATCAAAGCGCTTGCCGGTGTTTTCGGCAACGGCACGGAAGGAAGTTGTGACATCTTCCGCCACATCGGATATGGGAAAAATGATTTTCTTCATTTGCTCATCCTGCTCCTCCGCGCGGGCAAGATAGACGAGCCTGTGCGTCAACTCGGCCATTTCCGAGGTCTGCTTCATAATATCCGTGATCCACTCACTTTCGCCGATCTCGGATTCGAGGAGCTGCGCGTCGGCGTTAATTACTGTCAACGGCGTTTTCAGTTCGTGGCTTGCTGAAGTGATAAATTCTTTTTGTTTCTGACGGTTTTTCACAAGAGGTGCAACCACGGCTCCGGATACCGCCGTAAGTAATATTGCCATGACCGCGATGCCCGAAAGAGAAATCAGAATCAGCGATCTTGCATTGCTTCTGAAGGATTCTGTCGTCACGGTACGCGAGAGAAACGTGATCTTAATGATACCCGTTTCGCGACGGACGAGATAGCGGTATCCGTCAATGTAGCCCTTTACGCTTTTATCGGCGATCACTTTTTTTGCAAGCTCTGCGGCGAGCGGACGGGTAACGAGTGCGGTGTGGTCAAGGTCAAAATCAAAAGTTTTTGTTTCAATGTCGAATGTGACTTTGAAGTATCTTGCATCCTCGGCTTCCGGTGAAGACTCCAACGATTTTATGATAGCGTCTGCCCGAAGCGTCATTTGACGGTAATTTCTGCAAATGCTGAATGTAACGATTGCCGCTTGCAGAGCGATCAGTGCGAGAACGGAGAGCAACACAAATCTTATCCGAAGACGGCGTTTCAGTGTGTTTTTCATCGTCCGCCCTCCAGAATGTAGCCCGCACCGCGTTTGGTTTCAATACGGATATCGGCGCCGATGGCTTCCAGCTTGCGGCGGAGATAGGAAATGTAAGTCCAAACGGTGTTGTCCTCGGCACGGCTGTCGGGGTCCCAGATGTTTTCGAGAAAACGCGATGAAGAAATCACCGTTTGGGGATTGCGCATGAGAAGGAGCATCGTCTGATATTCCTTGTTTGCCAGCTTGTAGCTTGCGCCCGGTGCTGACAGTTCAAACGACTGTGTGTTCAGCGTTACATTTCCGAAGGACAGAATATTGTTCTGCTGAGCCTCGGCTTTTCTCGTCAGCACCCGAAGCCGTGCGAGAAGCTCGCGCATATCAAAGGGCTTTGTCAGATAGTCGTTTGCACCGGCATCGAGTCCCGTGACTTTATCATCAATTTCGGATTTTGCCGTCAGAAGCAGAACCGGCGTTGTGTTGTGATCGGCTCTTGCCCGTGACAGCACGGTCACACCGTCCATTAGGGGCATCATAATGTCGAGGATTGCGGCATCGTAATAACCGCTTTGCAGATACGCGAGGGCATCACTGCCGTTGCCAACCGCGTCCACGGAATAATTGTTTTTCTGAAGAATCGAGGTCAGCGCTCGGCGAAGGGAACTGTCATCTTCGGCAATCAGTATTTTCATATGCATTTTCCTTTCCGCCAAGATTGCGGTTCGCTTTCTGTGATTTTATTTTATCGCGTCAACCTCAACCGTGGCTCAAAGATTTTAGTTTTTTTAAAAAAAATTTTGTATGTTTATTGTAGCATAATTCAGACGGTTTCTCAATGTATTTCACATCTGTACGGCGTCAAGGGGCGCCTTTTAGAGAAAATCAAGTGCAAGTATCCTGATACACAGGCGATAATGAAAAAATGCGGACAATAAATCGGTAAAACAACTCTGTGATTGATTTTGCACCGTGTATACGCTGTTCTCTCCGGCATGTGTTTTGTACTGTGAACGAAGTTGCGGGAAAATGAGCAGAAAGAAGTCAGTAAAACGAAAGAGCCCCGATGAGTCCCGGATTTTCATCCGGGACTCATCGGGGCTCTTTTTTATCAGTATACTTGAAAATACGCATATAATTTACTGTAAAGTAAAAATATAGGTGTTAAATGTGAAAACAAGATATATATATTGTGATTATAAAAATTTAAGCTTATTTTTTCGCAGAGTTCAGTACTCTGCGAAAGTATTCTAACTCTATTCTAAATACTATTATAGCTTCATGAGCGAAAAAAAGCAAGAATCAGATTGTAAAAAATCGACTTTTTAGGCAAAACCTCTTGTTTATTTGCACCAAATTACAAATAAATCCAGCACACATTGTCCCGGTATGCAGTATTCGCAGTCAAATAAACAGTCGTGTACTTTGCAGGTGACCGGCAATGTATTAAACTATGTATAAAAGAAAATCGGAGGTTTTGGCATTGAGAAAAGGTGAAAATATTTTTAAAAGAAAAGATGGACGCTGGGAAGCCAGATATATAAAAGGTTATGAGCCGTCCGGAAAGACAAAATACGGATTTTGTTATGGAAAAAACTATAAAGAGGCAAAAGAAAAAGTATTGCAGTATAAAGCTGCAATTACAAACGGAATCCATGTTTTGTCTTCCGGATCGCGGCACCATTTTGCTTTTTATTGCGATGAATGGCTGCGTATGCGCAAAGACAAAATTAAAGAGTCAACCTACCCATGACGAATTGATGACATCTGTTCCTTCATACAGATGCCTGTATGAAAGTCAGACAGGGGGAAAAACGCATGAAGAAAAATAAAACGGGCGGTGTATTTAACGCCGTCAAAACGGCGGCACTGACGCATCGTTTTCTCACCTTGGGAACCGTTCAGTGCGTCGCGGCATCGGTTGTGGCGTCCCTGATTCCGCCGCCGCTGCTGGCACGTATTATCGACCGTCTGACCGGAGGATTGCCGCTGACCTTCACTGCCGCGCTGCTCTACTTCGGAAGTCTTGCGCTCGAAGGTGTGCTTTCGTCGGCACAGGAAACGCTTTTGGTGCTTTTCGGTCAGAAAATGACCCACGCACTGCGCACAGAAATGTCGCAGAAGCTCACGCGCCTGCCCGCAAGCACGTTGGTTTCGCAAAATCCGGGAGAAGTCGCCGCCCGCTTTTCGGGCGATGTGGACACGGTAGAAGCACTGTTCACCTCCGGCATCATCAGCATGATCGCGGATGCCGTCGTATCCTTTCGATTCTGGCGGTGATTGCGGTGAAAAACACGGGACTTGCTCTTGTGCTGTTCGCGGTTCTCCCGCTTTTTGCCGTTTTCACCCGCCATGTGCAGAAAAAATGCTTTCCGCCCAGCTTGACAACCACCGCGCGGTCGCCGCGGTATCCGGACAAGTCCCCGAAACTCTGCACAATATCCGCACCATTCACGCGCTCGGAACGGAAGACTACATGGAGCACCGCTATGACCGAAGCATCGGCGAAAGTTATGCCGCCGTGGAAAAAACAAATTTCTATGACGCAATCTACTCGCCCGTGTTTTTTTTCTTAGCTCATCTTTTCCTTTTGCATGGTTTCCACGACCACTCTCTTGAATTCCGCCGTGTATCGTTTGTTTGGTATTCCTTTTGGCATAGAAAAGCACCCCTTCCCTTAGTACAAGTATTATACCATACTTGTCTAACAAATGGGGTGCAGTTCATCTGTGTGCGCGGTTTTTTTGCTGTCCACATCACGACAGCTTTTCTTTTGTCAACTTTTCTTTGTCGTACTGAAGCATATAAAGTCCGTAATACCGTCCTTTTTTCTCCAGAAGCTCAAAATGAGAACCCTGTTCCACAATTTTTCCGTGAGAAAGCACGATGATATTGTCTGCGTGCTGAATGGTGGACAAACGGTGCGCCACAATCAGCATGGTACCGATGTTCATCATTTTTTCCAGGGAATCTTGAATCAGCAGTTCGGTTTCGGTGTCGATGTTGGCAGTCGCTTCATCAAGAATCATCACTTCAGGCTTGTGAATGATCGTGCGGGCAAAAGACAGCAGCTGACGCTGTCCGGCGGAGAAGTTGTTTCCGCGTTCGCGCACTTCCTCGTCCAGTCCGTCTTTGAGCTTGTCAATGAACTTGTCCGCATTGACATAGCGGCACGCCGCCATGACCTCCTCATCCGAAATGCCCTCTTCGCGCAAAAGAATGTTGCTGCGGACGGTACCGGCAAAGAGGAAAACGTCCTGGAGCATTTGCCCGAAATGACGGCGCAGAGAGGAAATTTTGATTTTTCGGATATCAATGCCGTCAATGAGGATTTCGCCTTTCTGAATGTCATAATTGCGGCAAATAAGCGAAAGAATCGTTGTTTTTCCCGAACCGGTGGAACCGACAAAGGCGACGGTCTGCTTGGCGTTGACTTTGAATGACACGTCCTGAAGTACCCATTCATCGGGTACATAGGAAAACCATACGTGCCTGAATTCGATGTTTCCTTCCACATGGTCTAATTCAATGGCATCCGGGGCGTCCACAACGTCGGGCTGAATGTCAAAGATGGTCAGGATTTTTTCTGCCGAAGCCAATGCCGACTGCAACCAGTTGAACTGTTCGGCAAGGCTCTGAATCGGATTGAAAAACTTGGAAATGTACATATAGAAGGTGACCACGGTGCTGGCGGTGATCGTTTGTCCCAAAAATTGGATATCTTTGATATATCCGCGCCCTCCGAGATAGAACAGACAGAGGATCGAGGAAATATAAAGCATGTAAACCACCGGACGGAAAATTCCGAACACAAAAATTTCGTCGTGCTTTGCTTTGCCCAGTGCATTGTTCTTCTCATCAAACTCAGCTTTTTTGCGTTGTTCACGGTTGAAAATCTGGATTACCTTCATACCGGAAAGATTTTCCGACAGGAAAGTGTTGATGTCTGTGGTCGAATCCTTCACACGGCGGTAGGCACGGCGAGAGAATTTTCGGAAAATGACCGTGAACAGCACGATGAAGGGGACGAAGCACAAAACCATCAGCGTCAGCTCGTAGTTGAGACAGAACATGGCAATCAGAACGCCTAGAATGACAAAACAGTTCTGAATGAGATTGATCAGCAGATTGGTGAACATTCTGGAAATGGCACCGGTGTCGTTGGTCACGCGGGTGACCAGTTTCCCGACGGGAATTTTGCTCAGCTGTGCGTGGGAAAGACTTTCAATATGTACAAAAAGATCTTCGCGCAGGCTGGACAGAATTTTCTGACCGATTTTCTGTAACATGATGGATTGGATATAAGAGCAAATCAGTGACAAAATCAGAATTCCCGCATAAACCGCTACCACGGCAAACAAACGCGACAATTCAAAATGACCCTTGATGATGTCCTCAATATAGCCGACAATCAGCGGAGAAGCGATGCTGTATGCGATGGAAAACAGCATCAGACCGAGAATAATCAAAAACTGCTTGATGTAAGGCTTGGCGTAAACGGCGAGCCGACGGATGATTTCTCCGTCGTTCATGTGGCGCTCAAAACCGATTTCCTCTTTGTGATCCTTAATGGACAAATAGGCAATCAGAAACAGCAGCGAAAAAAGTCCGATCACGCCGCCGACCAGAAGAAGCGGAAAATACTCATGCATGGGAATTCGCCTCCTTGTCGTCGAGCTTTTGCAGATCGACCATGGTCTTGTAGTCCGGGCAGGTGCGGCAAAGTTCTTCGTGTGTTCCGACAGCGGCAACGCGCCCCTCATCGAGGAAAATAATCTTGTCCATTTGCTCAATGGTCGAAATACGGTGCGCAATCAGAATGGTGGTTTTACCTTTGCGGATCGAACGCAGATTGGAAAGAATGGCGCGTTCGGTCTGTACGTCTACTGCGGAAACCGAGTCGTCAAGAATCAGAATAGCAGCGTCCTTCATCAACGCACGGGCGATGGAAATGCGCTGCTTCTGACCGCCGGAAACGGTTACGCCGCGTTCGCCGAGAACGGTTTGATAACCGTTGGCAAAGGCAACAATGTTGTCGTCCACGTCGGACATTTTGGCGGCGCTGCGCACGGAATCTATATCGTCAATATCCGAGGCAAAGGCAATGTTGTGTTCAATGGTGTCACTGAACAGATAGTTGTCCTGCGGGACATATGCCGCAAATTCGCGCACGGTGTGGATGGGGATAGAGTTGACATCCCGTCCGTCCAAAAATACCGTACCGTCGGGAACGTTGTAGGTGCGCAGAATCAAATCCACCAGTGTGGTTTTTCCGGAACCGGTTCTTCCGATGATGCCGACATTTTCACCGGCTTCAATGGTAAAGGAGACGTCTTTGAGCACATCATAATCACCGGAGGGATAGCGGAACGTGAGGTGGCGGATCTCGATGTTTCCGAGAAGCCGATCCACATCCGTCACATCTTCACGGTCAATGACATCGGTTTTGGCA
>ERZ808252.2459-NODE-2459-length-11093-cov-3.801413_pt1 | contig 11093 bp, 18 predicted proteins | sample MGYA00521242_ERZ808252 | MGnify/ENA primary metagenome ERZ808252 (study PRJEB31516, sample SAMN03275581) | gut metagenome | biome: mammalia-associated habitat; material: feces | host: Papio cynocephalus | place: Kenya | collected 2012-08-07 ...
CGTAGTACTCTGCTGGCACAATATAGGCAGAGCAGTATCCGTTCATGTGGCAATGTGGCTTTGAGAGCGTCACATAATACTTGCAGTTCTTGCATGCTCTCATAGATCCAGCACTCCTTGTTTCGGCATTGGCGTTAGCAAATCCTCCAGCGCCTTGAGATTCTCGGGGTTCTTGAGAATCCTCTTTGCCGTATACACTGCATCCTTCAATGCGCCCTCCCTTGTCTTGAACGCCTCATAGAACGGGCAGCTGTAATAACCAGTGGAATCCCCGCCCTCGTCCGCAATCACGCTGTTGTACCATCTGTCTCCGTAGCAGGCGAGCACAATCTTGAAAGCATTCTTCTTCTCGAATACCTCGGTGATTGCCTCGTGCGGAATCTGAGGCAGTTCCATGTAGTCGCAATCGTTCATAAAGAGCTCGTCCTCCCTGCCACACTCGAATGCATGCCCAACAGTCCTCAGGCTTACCTCCAAGTGCCTTGCGTAGTCGTACGCGACCTGTGCCCATTGGAGGTCTATCTCCTCCGGCTTTAGTATCTGGAAGTGCGGTCCATCCTTGAATCTCTTCGCCAAGGCTTTGCACACTCTTTCGATGCAATCGTCTATGATTTCCTTGTATTCCATATCTTGCTACTCCTCCAGCACGCTCTGAGAGCGAAAATTTGGCATCTCTGAGCGATTTTGTTTTGAAGTTGGTATAATTTCACCTTTCTGCTTTTCCCGTTGCTCCACAGCGTACATCCTGTTTATCCACTTCCTCTTGGCTTCCGCCGATACGAAGGCTATCTTTCCTTTGTCGTCCTCGCAGAGGGGGCACTCCGTCGCAAGGTTTCTGCGGTTCGGCACCGAGCCCCACTTCGGATAGATCGGGATCTGTCTCAAAAGCGCTATCATTTCATGAGTCATCGCTTTCTCCTTGCAATCCTGATCGAGTCTATCGCCTCTCCGTACAAGAGCCTGAACTGGCTCGGGCTCGTCTCGAGTATCATCGTCTCGAGCATGAAGCCGTCTGTTGTCAGCGTCTTGATCTTCCCTGCGACAGTCGTCCTGTCCGCAAGGCTTACCTCAACAGTTATGCCAGCCTTCAGCTCTCTGTCAGATTCAAGCAGCGCCCTTATCCTTACCGCCATGATCAAGCCTCCTTGCCCAGGTAGCTTCTGGCGAGCTCCATTGCATCATCCAAGCCCGGCACGCCAACATAGCGCTTCTCGTAAACCGTCTTATCGCCATCGATGACCATGGCGATGTAGTCGTTGGCGGTCTCCAGCAACTGCCCGATTACAAGCCTCTTGCTGCCGTTCCTTTTCTTGATCTCGACTCGTTCGAAGAGAACGCGTATCTCCGTGTTCTCATATGCCAGCTCGTCGATAAGCTGTTTTGCCAATGTCTTTATGTCCTTCATCTATTCCTCCTAAAAGCTAAGCAAAGGAAGCTTTCTGTTCTGGAGTTTTTCACATGTTTTCCACCTTTTATCAAAAGTAATTAAACATTGTGTTCGTTTTTATTTTCTTCTTTTTAGCTTTAGCTTTTTGTTCTTTTCTAGATCTTCGAGCGCATAGGCGTTCGCATTGACTTACCTTGCGGGTCCATCTCACGCCTTATGCGCGAGAAGTTTTATCTTTATATTTATCTTTATATTTAAAAAGGGTCGTATTCTCATGTTTTTACGACACGTATACGATTGGTATATTAGTCGTATTATTGCTCCTTTTTTTCCCATCTTTTTCTTATGTTTTTTTGATTGGTTTCGCTTCTTTTTCTTTCAAGGTCATCCTGCTTTACTAGGCATTCAACTCTTCGCTCGCTCCAGAAGAAGGAGTCATCGCTCTTGAAGAGGCCACAGTCTATGCAAGCGTCTATGACCTCTTTGAGCTTTTCGTTCGGAATAAGAAGATCCCATCTGGCAATCTTCCTTGTCTCGCTCCACGGAACCTTGTAGCCACTCTCCTGGTAGTTTCTCATGAGGGTGAGAATGGATATGTATATCCCGAACCCCTCGAAGTCTTTTGCCTCGATGAGGTCCCGAATCTTGTCATCCCTAAGGATGTCCTCTTGCACGATAAGATAATTGCCACGATTGCTCATGTCTTCACTCCCATACCGATAGCATTGAGAATCCCGACAATAATGTGTCGGGATCTATTGCTATCAAAACGCATCAGATGTCGCCCCAGAGATCGGAGATGCCAAAATCATCCACATCGTCTTCTCCTGCGTTGCTAGAGCCCTCACTCATCCCCTGCTCTTGCCCTGAAGGCATAACAGGCTCCTCTGCCTTTGCCTTTGAAACGGCATCGGCCGTGGCATTTCTGTCAAAGAAGTCTTCTACTTTCGCCATTCCGTCCTTAAGGGACACATATATCCCCCTGAGCTTCATGTATTGGGCGATAGAAATCGCCTCAATGTTTCTTTGGAGAAATGCCTCTATCATTGCTTTCGTGACACCGTACTTCTGGAAGGACTCCAGCAGGGCCGCTATCGAGTCAGGCGTGATCTTGATGTTGGCGGCAAGCGTCTCATCGCACTTGGCCATGGCATAGTCGATAACATCGCCAGGGATGATCTCGAGGATGCATGCCCTAACACGCCTTGATGCATTGTTCGCTATAGTCTCATAGATATCCCTTGGATCGGTAAGTGCGGTCTTCCCTGATTTCGTAGCCCTTACATGCTCGACCTGGAATATCCTCTCGACAGATGTATTCGATTCGTAGTCGATGGCAAAGGCTCTTACCTTCGAGAAGCCTTTCTCGGATTCCATTTCTTCGAACCCATAGTCGACATTTCCCCAGCATCTCGCGACAGCCTCCGCTATCCTGATCGAAGGTCCCTTGACGAGTGCTCCACCTCTTGAGTATTCGTATGTCGCATTCTCTGCGACGGCTCTCCTTCCGCATTCGCTCTCTATCTTGATGAGAGCCAATGACGGATCCCTAGGGTATGTCTTTGCAGATATGAGCTTACCTTGTATTCTTGCCACCTCGCGGGCAGCTGCAGGTGCAAGCGTCATCGCACCTGTCCCAATTGCCGATGAAGCGCCGAAGTCCGGCCTCTCCAGTTCAGAGTTCTGCATCTTCCTTGCTGATGCTACTTTTGCAGGTCCTACTGCGTTTGGATTGTATGCCATATTTTTCTCCTTTATTAAGCAATTGCTTCCTTCTCGATCTTCAAACCCAGCATTTTCAAAACAGCCAATCCGATATTGAGGAGGAATGCCGGTCCAGATATCCTCCATGCAACAGAGCCTTGCCTCTGCAGTTTGGCATCATAGTCATCGTCTTTCAGCGAGAGCTCCTTGATGGAGTCGCGGACAGCAATCCGCACAATCGAGTTGGCGGAATCTATGAGGATCTCCCTTCTGGCCCTTGCAGGTTCATCCTCCGGTTGCTTTTTCGCTTCAATGAAAGCCTGGTTTCTTGCCTTGACCTCAGCCAGCTTTTTCATGGCAAGCCCGAGATTGCCTGATTCTGCATAGAAAGAGACAAGCAAGTCATCATTTCCGATCTGCTCTAGATCAGTCTGCACTTGCCTCAACGCATCTCTCCATTCGGCTGTCGCCTTGTTTCTGGAGAAGGATTTGTTGGAGTACTCATCCTTGCAGATTCGGTCGAACACGGCAGGATTGTTCTTCACGAACATCTCGACATCAAGACCAAAGTCGTGGGCATCTTGCAGGATTGCGGCTCTGACTGCTTCAGCAGCCTCCGCTTTCTCAGCCTCGGTGAAGCTCTTGACCTGAACATCGAGGTTAGATATAGCCTCTGCAAGACCTGCTACAGCATCCTTGTAGCCTTCTTCCCACATTGTGTAGGGGGCATTCCAGAGCTTCTTGATCCTCTTCCTTTCATCCTCCAGTTTCGTCTGGAGCTTTCGAAGGTTCGCTAGATCATCCTTGGCTGCCCTTACTGAGTCTTTCGATACGATAGCGTTCCTATAAGGCTCTGTTATCTGAGACACCCAGTCCTTGATTCTTGGGAACTGGTCTGTCTCAATGGTTCCCACATCCGCTGTGAAGGAGACGCTCAATTCTTTCTTCTCTTCCATTTAATCCTCCAATGCCAATACTTTTGGCGGTCTTCTACCTTTTTTTATGTACTCTTCTATGAAGGCTCTTTCGTATTCCACGACAGCCTTCATATCCTCTTTGACTGATTCGCTCCTCTTGTCGATGATTCGATAGAAGTTGCGAATCTCAGGAAAGCCCAGATCCTCGTCCTTGAAGGCATCTCTCTTGAGTCTGGCGGCGCAGATAACATAATCCCATCCCGTGACAAGCAGACAATGGATCATCTGCTCGTAGTAGTAGACAGGTATCCCGTCCTCCCATTTCTCAAGATCGTCCTCTCTAGTCCAGCTCCCTGTCTTGCATTCAAGGAGGCCCTTGCTCCCTAAGGGGAGATCCCAAGGATTGCTGTCGGTGCTGATGACCAGCTCTCCATCCAAAGTGCATGTCATCCACCTGAATCTTTTTGATATGAGGATGTCATACGGCTTGTAGCTGAGCGCGAAGTAAGGCAGGTCTATAAGAGTTGCCTCCCTTATGCAGGGCTCCATATCGATTCCGTACTTGACATACGGCTTGTTCGATATGTCCTCCCTGCTCGACAATCCCATCTTGATGTCGTATAGCTGGGACTTGTCCATCCAGGGGCTATCGCCGCAACAGACAGCGGCCTCAGTCCCTGAGATCCTTATGCTGTCTGGATCCCTTTTCTTGTTTCTTGAGGCAAGCCAATCCTCGCGAGATTTCCAGACCTCTCTTAAGAAGAAGGATTCGCTCACATCTCCTCCTCGTTCTTTTCGTATACTTCTCTTGTGGATGGATCTATCACATAGGCTTTGGTTGTTGGTCCTACTGCTTTTTCTTCTTCGGCTCTTTTTGATGCCTTTCTTTCATACCTGATGGTAAGAATCGCTACCGACTCTGCCACCAAAGCAGAAAACGCTGCAATTGCCAAAAAACACATTATCTGCTACCCTCTTAATCGGCAGGGAAAAGCCCCTACCGTCCTTCAAAAATGGCCCCGAGGTTCTGTTTGTTTTTTCAGGGCCATGTTTTTTTGCCTTGCCATTACCCTCATGGCTGAGATGCGTGTTGAAATAAACTACAACCCTCCATGCTTGCTTCTAGGATTCCCCGCCTGTACAGACGGGATATACTTATCGAGATCGCTGGTGCATAAGTACACCGTTCTCCCGACTTTCTTGCTCTTTACAGAGCCGTTCTGAGCTCTGTACGAGAGTTGCCTCTTGGTCATGCCGGTAAGCTCTGCGGCAGTCTCAAGCGGTAGATAGTCCTGCTCCTGAAGTTGACTGACGACCTTCGCCCAGGCCTCATTCATAGCAATGAGCGCCTGAGTGAACTCAGCGATAACTCGCCTATCTAGAGTCATCTTTGGCCTCCTTGGCTTCCAACTCCATCTTCTTGATTTCCAGATCAAGAAGATTCCCGATATAACCGCCAACGCTTATTCTGTTAGCGTTGGCTATTCTGTGGATTTTTTCCCGGTTACATTCAGAGAAGGCCGGGATGCGAATGGTCCAATTTTTACTACATTTGACGTAATTCATACTGTCAATATATCGCCATTTGTAGTATTTGTAAACACTTTTGTATAATTTTTATTTACAAATGACGCAATAGTTGATTAACGTTGGTGTATGAAGCTGTTCAACGGATATGATTTTTGGAGTAATTTTTCTAAGGAATTAGCCTCGCGCGGGTTGACCAATATGGCCTTCGCGGAAAAAGCAGAGCTCCCATATAGAACCATTACAACTCAAAGAAATCGACATTCAATCCCTAATGCAGAGCAATTATATAAGATGGCTACCGTACTAGGAACTTCAATTGAATACCTCCTAACCGGAGAAGATTCATCGCTATGCATTGAGGCAAAGGAAGTGGAACGAGATCCAGAATTGCGCCAATTGGTAAGGCTATGTATCAACGACAGATCTCTTGTTTCACTTATTGCTCACGCCATACGAGCAAATGACATGAAAACGAAAGACAAGAACATTGGATAAAGAATAACAAAGAAATTATGATAGGAAGTGTTAATCTATCTTCTAGGAGGGAGTAGAAATATGAAAAAAACAAGAAGCATTCTTGCGTTAATCATTGCACTCAGTGCTTTGATTGTTGTGTCATGTGACAATGACAGAGGGGTTAACTGTGCCTTAGAGATTCCGTCTTGGCTTTCTGGCAATACCTACAAGGCAACAGAAACCGATTCGCAAACAGGACAGGCTGTTGAAGAGACTCTCACATTTTATAATGATAATATCTATGTTGTTAGCAAAGCCCAGTCAAGCGAAAATACAGGAATTCTCGATATAAAAAACGAATTGATAGAGCCTTTGCAAAATTACATCACGCAATTTGAACAAAGCTCAACAAACAATAGCTATAGGCTGACTCTAGTTGCCATGAATACGGATGCAGGATATTCAATGTCTTTTAAAATCAATATTGTGAAAACAGAAAAAGGCATAGAAATCACGATGTCCATAACCGACAGTAATGGAACAAATACAGGTGGCTCTGGTGAGTATATCCTGCAATAGAAGCCGTAGGGAAGAAATATAAGAAAGTTCTGGATGGCCTAAAACCAACCTTAAGGAGGAGAAAACAAGAAAAAAGTTTAATGAGCACAGTGTGTGCTCGAGTGTGTCGGACATAGCATGAGAATTGTTATTCAAACTACAGAAAAACGGTTGAAATTGTAATGAATTGTAACTAATATATCCATATTTGTAATTAGATTGAAAGAGACCATAGCACTTTGCAATGTTTGTTACATATGTTATCATTTCTTTGTGTTGGAAAAAATTATAACACTTTCATTACCAAGCTTCACCGTAAAAGTGTGCTTATTGAGCACAAAAAAAAGGACGGTAGCAAATGGCAAAAACAAACAACCATCCACTCGTTTACCAGAGGAAAGACAGCCCATATTGGTTTGTAAGGCTGAAGAATCCCATCACAGGAAAAGTCATCAGAAAATCAACAGGCATGTCGGATTATGACGAAGCGTTTGAATACGCAAAGATTGAGCTGATGAAACTCAACTATGGCTATAAAAGCCATGAGCAATGGATCTCTGGATTGACATTAAAGGCAATGATTACGCTGTATTCCGATCCAGATACAAATCCTCGGTTCAAGCAGGCGCAGGATGACGGCTCAAAATACGGGAAAGAATACGCATTCGCAGTTGCAAGCCATAGCAAATGGATGTTGCAGGCTTTCAATGAAGAGGCCAAGAACATCCTCGATATGGATGTCGCCGAGATTAGGGCTTACCAGCTTAAAGTCCTCAAAGGAATCATAGTTGCGAAAAAAGGCCATACAAGAGGAGCTCAAATCAAGTTCACATTGCTCAAGACAATGTTTTCGCAAGCCCATGAGGATGGCATCATAGATATCTCTCCCGCCAAAGACTTGAAGGATATAGCCTATAAGGAAAAAAGACGCAGTGCCGTGGACTTCGAGATCATATACAAGCTTATATGCGCAAAAGACAGATTCCTTGACATTGAGGATTGGGCCTTCTATACACTCTTGGCAACAACAGGGATGAGAAGATCCGAAGTCCTCGCGATCAATGCAAACAAGATACACAATGGAGTCTATACATTGGACAGCGCAATAAAAAGCAACAACAAAGATGATATAGGACTTCCAAAATGGGACATAGTAAGAGTCATACCTCTTCCACGAATTGCTCTTTGGACATTGTCGTTCCTTACCCCTGCCGAGAATGGCAGGTATTTCGACAAGGGACGCTACTGGGCTGTCGAATCCTTCAAAAGAACAAAAAACATAGCCATATCGATTTTCCCAGAGGAAAGAGAAACATGGGAGAAGGTCACAGCCCATATCCTAAGGCATTCTCTCAACACGAACCTCCTGGCAAATGACGTATCACCAGTGATGACGGCATACTATCTCGCATGGCAACATCAAGCCCTGATAGATATGCAGCAAAGATATACACATCTCCAAGCAATGAAACTAAAGTCGGTAGCTGACAATATCGATATCATGTTTCCCATACCAGAAGATGGTGCTATCCAAAAAACATGCTAGATGCAATCTCAAAAAATCAGTTGTCCGTGAAAAGCGAACAACTGATTCTACTTTTAATGAGAAAGCCGAGCTGTAGACTCTACCATTCCCATCCAACGGAGCCGGTAAATGCCATACGATCTATATCGCTTTCGAACTTTGCATTCGTGAATGTTCCGAACATATACTGTCCACCGACAGCAAGGGTAAGCCCTTTCCCAAGTCTTACACCAACTTGGGCGGAAGCTCCATAGACAGGAGTCTTGTCTTGGAATCCAACAACAAGGCCTATATTCGTGAACATCTTTGTTGATTGTTCCTTTTTGAGGGCATTCTCTAGGATTTCCTTCTCTGTCTCTAGCTCCACATTCCTGTTCGCATAATCAACATTCGATGCTGCCATCCTATCAAGCTTAGCAGAATTCTCCTTGGCAAGAGCATCTTCCACCTGTTCCAGCTCCGTGTAGGCTTGGAATGCGGAAGCAAGCTCCGCGACAGTGTCCTTAATCTCCACCGTGACTTTCTTCGAGCTTTCCAAGCTGTTCTGCAAGTCGACAACTCGCTGCATTAATTCTTTCGAGTTGATCGTGCTGTAATCTGTTGATAGCATCTTGGGTGAGCCGGTTGGAGACGGTTGCTCCACTTCCGATTCCTGCTGTATCAGGATCTCTTTTGCCGTTGAAATCGGTTCTTGCTGAATCGATTCCTCGGTCTTTGCCGATTTTGTAGGCCAAGCCGCCAACGATTGCAGAGCCAAGCAGAGCACACACAAACTTGCCAGGAGGACTTTGCAAGGCCTGTCCCAAGTTCCTAAGCCATTTCTTGATCTTTTTCCACACATTAATTCTTCTCCTTCTTCTTTCGATTAGCAATCAGCCTACCAATATAGCCATTAATGAGCGATATACCAGTTCCATTGTCTGCAACGCTGTCTGCTGAAGCCAGTTCCCTGTATGTCTCATATCCAGGAGTGAAAGGCTCGCTGACCAGCAGACTGCCCTCCAGGCTATCGCCTTGCAGGTGGCAAAACAAAGTCTTTTCCAAAGCCTCCCTGACTTCCGCATCATCCATCTTTGGAAACTTCTTCACAAGTTTCCTGTAAGCCACAGTCTTGATAAAAACCATTCTCTCGGTATCTGTCATCACAGATATGCGATAAGCAAACCATCCCCATGCAAATGTTCCAGCACATGCGACTGAAAGCAATGCAAGCCTGACGAACAGTTGAAGAAATGTTGCACAGGAGGCTAGAAACATCCATAGGAAATCGCATGTCAAAACAAATGCCATAAGTACCACGTATTGCCAAGTGATAAGCTTCCTATTAGATAGAACCTTAGTAGAGATATCCTCTATCGCCAAGGCAAGGACTGTCACAAACACAACAACAGTGAGCACATCCAATGCCTGAGCAAATGGCAGGTACCCTAATGAGTAAATGATCCACAATGCTATCACTATCCCTAGCGACATGGCATTTTTTAAAAAAGTAAAAATCATATCAGATCTCCTTCTTTTTCCCTTTTAGCAGAATCCTTATGCTTGCATGAGCAACCTTTCGCAGTACCATGGAACAAGTCCCAAGCAAAGACAGCTATCCCAGAAGACAGAATTCCCCTCTTTATACCAAAATCCCATAGAATAAAGAGGATTCCATCGTCCCATGACGATACAAGACCTACGATTGACCAGATCAATATTCCCAATATCGTGAGAACTAGGCATATCAACTCATTGTTGGTGCCTGTACGATACTTGATTGTTGAACCAATGATTGCGAGGACGACTGCAACGGTAAGGATTCCCTTATTAAACAGTATTGTCCACATATCCAATAAACCTTCTTTCCGACTGACCAACTAAAGATTAATCCATATCAGAAGAGACTGAAAGCTACGCCGTTACTTTCCCGGAATAGACAAAACGTATTGCAAAATATTCCAACCTATTGTTTGGAAAACGGAAATATTGTAGAATAAACATAAGGGTAGGTTTCGGCATAAAACGAACCCAGGATACCGTGGCTTTGCAGAGTTGCGGTATTTTTTATTGACATCCATAAAATGAGAACTAACAACGTCGTAGTTGTCATAAGATATGTAAAAATCGTGCTATAAGTTCCAGACTTTGGAATTTATATTATTCCATCGCTACATCGAATCTAAGCACGCTCTTGACCGATGCCCAGAATCCGTCAACGATGCCATAGAGCTCTATGTTCGTCTTCAAGCCGTATGAGTCGACAAGCATAATCACAACCAATGCGAACAATGCAATCATGAGCAGTACAAGAACAAGAGCAAGGATAGAGCGGATTATGTTCATAGCGAGCTCATCTCCACTTCGCTTGCATTGACCTTGTCCCTTGCCGATTGCCTTCTTTCTAGAAGCCCTGAGTACTGCTCGTTGAATGTTGCCAGCAACTCAGGCGAGGACTTGATTAGATTGTCCATGAACTTGATGACAGCGTAGTCGGTCTGTTCAAGCTCGCTCTTTGCCTTCTCGGTCTCTCTCCTCAGCTCCTGTGCCTTCTTGTTCCTGAGCTCGGATTCCGTAAGCTGTCTGATTGTTGCCCTCTCGCTGTTCTCCTCAAGCGTTGCATCCTCGTGTGCAGACAAGAACGCCTTGGCGCTTTCCTCGAATTCCTTCAACTCTGGGCTGTCGATTGAAACCCATGATCCATAAGTCAGTTCCATGTTATCGTCTCCTTTGCAACCATCCTGTTGCCGTCTAGTGTATATGCATCGGGCATTGCCTCGATTAGCTTGCTGGCTCTTCTTTGCGACATGAAGCCCTTGGCGCATCCAAGTATGCTGTTCACGGAAGCAAGGCTCCTAGCCGTTGACATCTTTTGTGCCATCCTTTTTGCGGAATCGCAAGGGATTGTTATCGAGTATGGCTTTATCAGCTTGCCGACATAATCCATGCCATAGTCGCATAGCCCGATATGCGTCTTCCTCTTGTTGAGCTTGAGCCCGATTCTAGAGAGCTTTTCCTCTACAATATCCCTCGTCTC
>ERZ808252.2461-NODE-2461-length-11089-cov-5.136850_pt1 | contig 11089 bp, 7 predicted proteins | sample MGYA00521242_ERZ808252 | MGnify/ENA primary metagenome ERZ808252 (study PRJEB31516, sample SAMN03275581) | gut metagenome | biome: mammalia-associated habitat; material: feces | host: Papio cynocephalus | place: Kenya | collected 2012-08-07 ...
GAAGCCACTCGGTTTCCTGCTGCTGACAATTCATTGGTTCAATCCGCTGATGTGGTTCAGCTATGTCCTGCTGTGCCGGGATATTGAGCTTGCCTGCGATGAACGGGTCATCCGGGAAATGGGCAAGGAGCAAAGAGCCGATTATACCCAGGCACTTGTGGCCTGCAGCGTCAGTCGCCGCAGCATTGCAGCGTGTCCCCTTGCTTTTGGTGAGGTGGGAGTAAAGGAGCGTGTAAAGTCCGTGATGAACTATAAAAAGCCCGCATTCTGGATCGTTTTGGCGTCTGTGATCCTCTGTGCTGTGATCGCGGTCTGCTTTCTGACAGATCCGGTCGAATTTCAATTCGATGCGTCAGCCAACACTATTGTTTCTGCAAATCACTTTGATATGAGAAATGCGGACGATCCGGTTGCCATTGAAATGACCCCGGCACAGATCAGTGAGTTAAACTCTCGTCTGGCTGGAGTTAAAAACTGCAAGCGTAGCGATAAATATGCCGGACTGACGCCGGGATATCAGATCAGTGCGCAGATGCAAGATGGAAGTTATATCAGAATCAGCGGATATAGCCTTTCTGACAACACAATGGCGGACATTGAGCAGAGCGGCAAGCGGTATACAGTGTCAGACAAGGACTTTCAGGACTATTTGAGCCGGGTCTGCGCTGGCGAGGATGTTGCGCCGGCCCAGGATCCCCATTCCACAGCAGCTCTCCCGCCGGCTGATCTGTCTGCCTCGGAAAAGATCGCAGCGCTGCTGGACGCCATTTGCGCTTCCCCCGCGCAATCCTCAAGCCCCTCGGATTATGTGGCCGCCCATGACGCAGAATATCAGAAGCTGATCGATTATGGCGCATATACCCTGCTCTACTGCTACAAGGAATTCCTGAAGGGCGGGCAGACCGATCTGCGCGGCTGGATCATGTCGTTTGCCTGTCAGAGCATTGCCGATGTGTGGGGCGAAACGCCGGAGCCATTGGAAAATGCTGTATTGACCGGGCAGGACTGGTTCGATGGGTTTTTCAGCTATGCGTTTGTCCTGGAGAAAAATCATACCCCGGAGGAAATGGCAAAGGACTATCCCTGCTCCCTGCTGCTTCTGCAGTGTGCTCCCGGATTCTATGATTCACTGATCTTTGATGTGGACGGGGATGGGTTCCAGGAGATCTGTATTCTCGCCTACGGGCGGACCTCCGGCCTTTTCACCTTCACCTTCCGCGCCATGGAGCTGGGAACGAACACGCTGAAATACGATACCGCGCTCCAGACAGAATGGTATGACCTGTCCTTCGTCTGCGGAGAGGATGGCGTTGTCCGGGTGCAGGGGATCGACCAAAAGGATCCGCCGCAGACCCATCTGTTTGACATTGTCGCGGCAGATGGCGCCATCGTTCTGACGGAGGACGGGGTCTCCATTGCCTACAACTGACCGCCGCCGGCTGCGCACAGCAAAAAAGATCACCGGGTTTGCCGTATCCAACGGTTTCCGGTGATCTTTTCAGTTTTTATCAGCAATATGCTCCGCGCAGCCCGCGAAGGAGGGCTTCCCGCTCATTGGGCAGGGCTCCGTCGATGACCTGATCCACCAGCCAGTCCAGCGCCTGCCCCACGGCGGGGCCGGAAAGCCCCAAGCGGAGCAGCTCCCCGCCTCCCAGGGCCAGCTGCGTCCGGGAATAGCAGAGTCTCTTTGCCCGGATCGCATCCACCGCCGCTTCCGCTGCGTCATATTGCTCCGAACGGTCATATTCCGGGCTTTGGCCACGATTATCCGCCCGCTTTACCTGCAGCAGCAGCCGCAGCTCCTCCTCCCCCGTCCGCCGCAGCCAGCGCAGCATGGCCTTTTCCGTGGGGAGGACGTCATGGTCGTGGAGATAGATCAGGCGCTCCGTCCGCTCCGCCAGCGTCCGCTCAAAGCGCAGCCGGGCCAGCGCCTGCCGGGCCAGTCTGGCAGAGGCGGCGGCATGGCCGTAAAAATGCCCCTCCCCCTGCCTATCCCGCCAGAAGGTCTGCGGCTTGCCGCAGTCGTGGAGCAGCAGCGTCAGCCGCAGGGTCAGCTCCCGCGGGACGGCGGCAAAGGCATGGAGCGTGTGCTCCCAGACGTCATAGATATGATGCCGGTTGCACTGATCAAAGTCAAACATGGGCGCAAGCTCCGGCAGAAACACGGCAAAGACCTCCCTGTGCCGCCGCAGCACCCTTTCTGCCGCAGCGCCGGGCAGCAAAAGGCAAAGCTCCGCCCGGATGCGCTCCGGCGCGATAAAGGCCAGCAGCTGCCGCTGCCGGTCCAGCGCCAGAGCCGTCTGCGCCTCCAGCGGGAAGCCCAAAACGGCGGAAAACCGCAGGCCCCGCAGGATGCGCAGCGCATCCTCCTGAAAGCGCCGGTCCGGCTGGCCCACCGCCCGGATCAAGCCCCTCCGCAGATCGGCTTCGCCGCCAAAGGGATCGATCAGTCCCTCCTCCGGTGCATAGGCCATGGCGTTCATGGTAAAATCCCGCCGGGCCAGATCCTCCCGCAGGCTGCGGGTAAAGACGACGCTGTCCGGCCGGCGATGGTCGCTGTAGGCGCCGTCCACCCGGAAGGTGGTGATCTCCAGCCGGCGGCCGCCCAAAAGGGCGGTGACGGTGCCGTGCCGCAGGCCGGTATCCGCAACGGGGATGGGCGCAAGGGCCTCATGGACCTGCCGGGGCAGGGCGGCAGTGGCGATATCCCAGTCGCCCGGGCGGCGGCCCAGCAGACTGTCGCGAACACAGCCTCCGACCGCATAGGCGGGAAAGCCCTTTTGCCGCAGCGCCGCCAGCACCTGTGCCGCCTCCGGCGGAAGCTCGATCTTCATAGCAGATCTCCTTTGAAAAAAATGGGAAACAGGCGGGCCCATGGCCCGCCTGAGATGCGTTCAGTTCGCGTTGGGGTCGTCCGGCGTTTCTCCGTCCTGCGCCGGCGCCGCCGGCTCTGCAGGCTGCGGCTGGGCGTGGGTCTTTGCTTCCTCCTTCGCCAGCTCCGCCATGACCTCCTGCGCGGCCCGGTCGCCGGCCTGACGCTTGGCCAGGGGCTCCACCGTGGAATGCTCCGGCGGCGTTTCGCCCTTGAAGATGGCCTCCAGCTGGGCGTTGTCCATGGTCTCATGCTGCAGCAGGAAGGCCGCCAGCCGGTCCAGAATATCCATATTATCCCGCAGCAGCTGCTCGCAGCGGGCATAGGCCGCGTCGATGAGCTTCTTCACCTCTTCGTCGATGAGCGCGGAGGTCTCCTCGGAAAGGTGGTTGGTATTGGCAAAATCCCGGCCCAGGAACACCTCGCTGTGGGAGGAGCCGAAGTCGATGGGACCAAGGCGCTCGCTCATACCGTATTTCGTCACCATGCTCCGGGCGATGCGGCTGGCCCGCTGGATGTCGTTGGAGGCGCCGGTGGAAATATCGCCCATCACCAGCTTTTCCGCCACCCGGCCGCCCAGCAGGACGATCAGCTCCTCCTCCATCTCCTGCTTGGTGCTGTAATACTTATCCTGCACCGGCAGGTTCAGGGTGAAGCCGCCGGCCCGGCCCCGGGGCACGATAGAGACCTGCTGCACCGGATCCTGCGTGGGCAGCAGACGGGAGGTCAGGGCGTGGCCGGATTCGTGGTAGGCCGTGAGCTTGCGCTCCAGCTCGGTCATGACCCTGTGCTTCTTCTCGTTGCCCATGATGACCTTCAGGAAGGCGTCGTCGATATCCTTCAGGCCGATCTTTGCCTTGCCCCGGCGGGCAGCCAGCAGCGCGGCCTCGTTCAGCAGGTTTTCCAGATCCGCGCCGGTAAAGCCCACGGTGCTGCGGGCGATGGCGTCGAAGGAAACGTCGTCCTCAAAGGGCTTTTTGCGGGCGTGGACCTTGAGGATCTCCACGCGGCCCTTGATATCGGGCACGCCGATATAGATCTGCCGGTCGAACCGGCCAGGACGCAGCAGCGCCGGGTCCAGAATATCCGCCCGGTTGGTGGCGGCCAGGACGATGACGCCGGCGTTGTTGCCAAAGCCGTCCATCTCCACCAGCAGCTGGTTCAGAGTCTGCTCCCGCTCGTCGTGTCCGCCGCCCAGGCCCGCGCCTCTCTGACGGCCGACGGCGTCGATCTCATCGATAAAGACGATGGCAGGCGCGTGCTTTTTCGCTTCGCTGAACAGATCGCGCACGCGGGAAGCGCCAACGCCCACATAAAGCTCCACAAAGTCGGAGCCGGAGATGGAAAAGAAGGGAACGCCGGCCTCTCCGGCCACAGCCTTAGCGATCAGCGTCTTACCGGTGCCCGGAGGGCCTACCAGCAAAACGCCCTTGGGGATGCGCGCGCCCAGCGCCATATATTTTTTCGGATCCCGCAGGAAATCCACGATCTCCTCCAGATCGGCCTTTTCCTCATCGGCGCCGGCCACGTCCTTGAAGGTGACGCGTCTCTGCTGGTCGCCGGGCGTAGTCATTCTGGCCCGGGACTTACCGAAGCTCATGGCTCCGCCGCCACCGCCGCCGCCCGCCTGCCGGTTGAGCATAAAGGCCCAGAAGGCCCCCAGCAGGACGATGATGACGATATAGGGCAGGAAGGACATGAGGATCGAGGTGTTCTGTACATAATAGTCCACGGTCAGCGTGCCGTTGTCCTGCTGCCGGCTCAGGTCGTCGCCCAGATCCGACATGAAATAATCCATATCCGTGACCTCATAGAGATATTCCGTACCGTCCTTCAGCTGAACGGAGATCTCGTTGGAGCCGATCACCAGGGCGGTGACGTTGCCGGCTTTGATATCGCTGCGGATCTCCGTATAGGAGACGGGGGCTGCCGTCTCGCCCGGGCCAAGAAGCAGGCTCAGGGTGACGAGAAGAACGACGAACGCGATGATATACAGGCCGACGCCGCGGCCGGTTCCCTTCTTCTTGTTCAAGGTGTTGTGTCACTCCTTTTTCAGACGGCGCTGCGCCGCCATCGGTTTATTGATCCTCGCTGTAAACAGAGGGCTTGAGCACGGCGATCTCCGGATAATTCCGATAGATCTCCGCATAATCCAGCCCGTAGCCCACGATAAACTCGTTGGGGACCTCCAGGCCGATGTAGTCGGAATGGATATCCACCTTATGGCGGGCGGGCTTGTCAAACAGGGTGCAGAGGCGGATGGACGCCGGACGGCGGGCCTGCAGCAGCTTCATCAGATAGCTCAGCGTCACGCCGCTGTCCAGAATGTCCTCCACGATAATAACATCTTTTCCCTCGATAGTGGTGTCCAAATCTTTAATAATTTTCACCTGACCGGAGGAAGCCATGCCGGCTCCGTAGCTGGAGACGGCCATAAAATCCAGCGTGCAGGGGATGTCGATCTGCCGGACCAGGTCGGCCATGAAGATAAACGCGCCCTTGAGCACCGCTACCAGCATAGGGGTCCTGCCCCGATAATCCTCCGTGATCTCCCGACCCAGCCGCGCCACGGTGGCTTCCAGCTGATCCTTGGTGATAAGCGTCTTGAGCATATCCTGCTGCATATGGATGGGGTCCCGTTTCATGATCTTTTCCTCCTGCAAATGATCCGGATCCGCGGCGTCTCTTTTTCTGTCTCCGGCAAGCTGTGCCAGAGATCTGCCACGGCCAGTATTTTATTATTATGGCATAGGATCGGCGTTGTGTCACGCAGATCCTTCGGAATTTTCCGGTCGATCATCCATTTTTTGACCGTGCGATGACCGCCGGGCAGAGAAATGCTGTCGCCGGTGCGCCGGGCGCGGACCGTCAGAGGAAAGACCTCCTCCTCCGGCAGGCAAAAGCCCCCTTCTTCGCCGGCGTCGGGGCAGACCGTAATGCGCCAGCCGCCAAACTCCGCCTGCCCGCAGGCCGTCAGCATCGCCGGCTCCGGCGGTCCGGGGGGATGAACGCCGGTGAGCAGCAGCCGATCATACCGCCGCTGCAGCATCGTCCCGGAAAGTGAGAGCCTCCCGGAGGGCGACGGGCTCCGGCAGAGGGCAAAAATGCCTTCCAGCTGCGGCCGGGTGAGCATTTTTCCGCCCACCCTTCTCTGCAAAAGCTGCAGCGCCCGACAGGCGCTCTCCTCCGGCAGAGCCAGCAGCGCCGGCAGCGAGAGCAGCAGCCCCGCGCCGGCTTCCTCTGCGGCGGCGGCATAGTCCTCCGCCAGACGGGTCTGCGCTCCGTTCTGCCGCCGCATATCCGCAGCGCAGCGGGCCATATGCTCCCCGGCGGCGGGATTCAGCTGGCGCAGCAGCGGAAACACCTGCCGGCGCAGCACGGCCCGGGCGTTGTCGCCCTCCAGATTGGTAAGATCCGTGGCATAGGGCAGCCGGCATTGGGCCAGATAGGCCTCGATCTCCCGGCGGGAGCACTGCAGCAGCGGCCGGATGATCCGCCCCCGCCGGGGCGGGATGCCCTCCAGCCCCGCAGGCCCGCAGCCCCGGATCAGATTCCAGAGCAGGGTCTCGGCGTTGTCGTCCTGCTGGTGGGCCACGGCGATCACATCATAGCCCTGCTCCTCCGCCGTACGCTCCAGAAAGGCATAGCGCAGGGCCCGGGCGGCCTCCTCCGCGCTCAGCCCATGGGCTGCGGCATAGGCCGGCGTATCTCCCGCGCCGCAGTACAGCGGGATGGACAGCGACCGGCACAGCGCCCGGCACAGCGCCTTTTCCGGCTCTGCCGCCTCAGGGCGGAGCCCATGGGAAAAATGCGCCGCCGCCACCTGCAGGGAACGCTCCGGCGCGAGCAGAGCCAGCGCGTGGGTCAGGCAGACGGAATCTCCCCCGCCGGACAGAGCGCAAAGCACCCGCAGCCCCGGCCGCAGCAGACCGCTCTGCTCCAGCGCGTCACGGACCTTCATTGCGGAAGGAATCCTGCGCGGCAAAGGAGGTGAACTGGCCCATCCACTGCAACTCTACCGTGCCGGTCTCGCCGTGGCGGTTTTTTGCCACGATCAGCTCGGCGCAGTTGCGGTTTTCGCTTTGATCGTTATAATAATCGTCCCGATAAATAAAAAGGACGATATCGGCATCCTGCTCGATGGAGCCGGATTCCCGCAGATCGGAAAGCATGGGCCGCTTGTTCTGGCGGCTCTCCGGCCCGCGGGAAAGCTGGCTGCAGCAGAGCACGGGAACGTTCAGCTCCTTGGCCATGATCTTCAGCGAGCGGGAGATCTCCGCCACCTCCTGAACGCGGTTGTCCATCTGCTTGGGCGTGTGCATCAGCTGGAGGTAGTCGATGACGATGAGCCCCAGCTTGCTGCCCACCCGGCGGCATTTTGCCATCATCTCCGGCACGGTAATGCCGGAGTTTTCATCAATGAGGATGGACATGGACTGCAGCGATTCTGCGGCTCCGGCCATGCGCTCCCAGTCGGCGTCGTCCAGCGAACCCATGCGCAGCTTTTTGCTGTCGATGAGCGCCTCGCTGGAGAGCATACGGGTGGCCAGCTGCTCCCGCGACATCTCCAGCTGAAAGATGACCACGGTCTTGCCGCTGCGCTTGGCGGCGTTCACCGCCATGTTCAGGGCGATGGCCGTTTTGCCCATGCCGGGCCGGGCCGCCAGCAGGATCAGATCGCTCCTGCTGAGTCCGCCGATATACTGATCCAGCTGAGAAAAGCCCGTGGGCAGGCCGGGCAGCTTGCCGGGGTTTGCCGCCATCTCGTCCAGGTGGGCATAGACCTCCTGGATGGCCTCGTTGATGCTGGAAAAGCCCTGCACCTCCCGGCCCTGGCGCACGGCATAGATCTTCTGCTCCGCCAGGTCCGCCACAGTGTCGGCGCTTTCCTCCTCAGAGCGGGTCAGGGCGATGATCTCGGAGGATACCTTCTGCAGCTCCCGCAGCATGCTTTTGCTGCGGACGATGGCGGCGTATTCCGAAACGTTGGCGGAGGTAGGCGTGGTCTCGATGATCTGCAGAAAAAGCTCCCGTCGGGCCGCTTCCTTATAGCCCAGGGCCTTCATCTCATCCAAAACCGTGATGGGGTCGATGGGCCGGCCGCCGAGAAACATCTGATGGATGGTATCATAGATCAGCCGGTCCGTTTCCATATAGAAATCGGCGGGCTTCAGCGCCTCGATCACCGTTGGGATGCACCGGGGATCGATGAGCATGGAGCCCAGCACCGCCTGCTCCGCCTCCACGCTGTAAGGGACCTGCCGGGAAAGCAGCTCGTCTGCCGCCATGACGCTTCACATCCTTCCTCCGGGAAAAGCCGGTTATTTTTCTTCAAACACCTGCACCAGCACCACGCCGGAGACCTCGGTATAAAGCTTTGCCTTGGCCTGGAAGGTGCCGAAGGTCTTGATGGGCTCCGCCAGCTCCAGCCGGGTCTTGGGCAGATCGATGCCGTACTGCTTCTGCAGCGCCTCGGAGATCTCCTTGGTGGTGACGGAGCCGAAGAGCCTTCCGCCGGAGCCGGCCTTGGCATAGATCTTCACAGGCTTTTCCGCCAGCTGCTCCTTCAGAGCCAGGGCGGCCTTCCGCTCCTCCTCCATGCGGTGCTGCGCGGCAGCGTCCGCATTCCTTTTGGCGTTGATGGCGTCGGCAGTGGCCTCCATGGCCAGCTTTCTGGGCAGCAGGAAATTCCGTGCGTAGCCATCGGAGACGGTGATCATGTCGCCCTTTTTGCCCTGCGCCTTTACATCCTGCAGCAAAATAACTTTCATGGTATATATACTCCTTTTCGTTGGTTTCTGATCTAATCGGGCCGCTCAGTCCTGCTCCGGCGACTCCCGGAGATAGGCCTCGATGGCCTGCCGCAGCATGGCGGCCGCGTCGTCCGGCTGCTTGTCTGGAAACTGCCCGCCTGCGGCGTTGATGCTGCCGCCGCCGCCGATCTTCTCCATGATGACCTGCACGTTGACCTTCCCGTAGGACCGGGCGGAGATCACCGCGCCGCCCCGCTCGCCATAGACAACGAAGGCGGCCCGGATGCCGGCGGCATTGATCATCTCATCCGCCGCCTGAGAGGCGGTGGCCCGGGGCAGCTCCTCCTCCACCACGGAGAGGGATATGCCCGGGAAGGGCTCTGTGGCACGGGAGATGATCTGATATTTCTTGATGTTGCTCTCCAGCCCGCCGGAATACAACTTTCGGACCTCCACGGTATCCGCGCCGGCCTGCCGCAGATAGGCGGCGGCCTCAAAGGTGCGGACGCCGGTCTTGACGGTAAAGCCCTTGGTATCCAGGAAAATGCCCGCCAGCAGGGCATCGGCCTCCACCTTCAGCAGGTCGGAGGGATTGATGGCATATTGCAGCAGCTCCGTCACCAGCTCGGCGGCGGAGGAGGCATAGGTCTCATGGAGACTGATGGCCGCGTTTTCGATATATTCCGCCGCCCGGCGATGATGGTCCACGACGGCCACCCGGGGGATCGTCTCCAGCAGCGTGGGCGATTCCACCAGATCGGGGCGGGAGGTATCGCAGACGATGCAGAGCGAGGAGGGATCAGCCAGCTCCACGGCCTTTTCCGCGGTGATGAAGGCATCGGCATACAGGGGCTGGGCCCGCAGGCGGCGGATCAGCTCTCCGGCGGCCGTTGCCTGATCGTTAACGATGAGATAAAAGGGCCGGCCCGCCCGGCGAACGGCAGCCGCAAGACCGGCGCAGGCGCCAATGCTGTCCAGATCGGAATACTGGTGGCCCATGAGAAAGACCTGGCTGCTGTCCCGGATCAGCTGCATCAGCGCGTTGGACATCACGCGGGAGCGAACCTTGGTGCGTTTTTCCAGCTCCTTGCTGCGCCCGCCGTAAAACTCAAAGGCCGTCTTGGACTTGACCACCACCTGATCGCCGCCCCGGGAAAGGGCCATGTCGATGCCCAGGTCCGCAAACTGATAAAGCTCCTGCAGCGTGCATTCGCCCTTGCCGATGCCGATGGACAGCGTTGCGGCCAGGCCGTCGCTGTTCTGGACCTGATGGATCTCCTCCAGAATGGAAAACTTGCCCGCGGTAAAGTCCACAAGGCTTTTCTGATCGAAAATGAAGAGATAGCGATCCCGCTCCAGCTTGCGCACGATGCCGCAGGAGGGCTTGGCCCAGGCGTTGATCCGCCGGTCGATCTCGGCGGTAAGGGGGGATTTTTCCGATTCGGAGGCGTTTTTCATCAGCTCCTCATAGCTGTCAATGAGGATCAGTCCCACCACCGGGCGAGTCCGCTCGAACCGATCCCGCAGCTGGCTGTGGTCGGTAACGTCCACCCAGAACAGCGTGGCCAGCAGGGCGCTGCCCTGACCGCTGCCGGAGCGCACCAGATTGCCGTAGATCTGATATTTCCGCCCGCCCATCTCCACATCGTAGGGGCAGACGCTCTTGCCCTCCATGATCCAGCGGGTATCAAAGCCGTGGAGCACATCGGTGATATGGATCTCAAAGACGCTCTCGTGGCGGCCGCTGATGGCGGCGAACAGGTCGTTGCCCCAGATGATCTCTCCGCTGTCGATGCGGAGGATGGCCATGGGCAGCGGAAAATGCACCAGCGAATGCTTGGAGGCGTCATCTACGGAAAAGGCCACATTCTCCACATATTTTCGGATCTCCGCAGAGCGGCGGCGGGTCCGGCTGCGGTAAAAGAAATAGACCAGCGCCACCAGCAGAAGCTCTGCCGTGCCCACCGCCCAGCCGATCTGCCAAAAGCTCACGGCGCAAAACAACAGCATCACCACGAAGGTGATCCGCGTGCCGGATTCGATGATCCTGGAAAATCGCTTGTCCAAAGCGCTCTCCCTCCTTCAGGCCTTACAAAAAGGCGCTTGTGTGCCATAATAATAAAGTATTATAGCATGGGTGCGCTTCCTTCGCAAGGCGAAAAGCCCCGATTCCACGGAAAAATATCCGCCCCTTCGGCGCCGCCGGGCAAATGCAGCTCTCACTTGACAATTTGCGTCGCGTCATGTAAAATAAAAAAATCCGGGCCGCCCGGAGCATTCGGAGACGTATCGAAGTGGTCATAACGAGGCTGACTCGAAATCCTCTGCGGCTTAGGCTCTTTCATCCACCCATTTCCCTTTGTTTTCAAGGGTTTTCGCGGGTTCAAATAACTAAATATTTCGCTGTTCTAACACGCCGTTCTAACATTTTGATTTTTCCTCTTTTTTGAGGTTCAAGGTGTTC
>ERZ808252.2462-NODE-2462-length-11087-cov-2.676487_pt1 | contig 11087 bp, 5 predicted proteins | sample MGYA00521242_ERZ808252 | MGnify/ENA primary metagenome ERZ808252 (study PRJEB31516, sample SAMN03275581) | gut metagenome | biome: mammalia-associated habitat; material: feces | host: Papio cynocephalus | place: Kenya | collected 2012-08-07 ...
AGGCGACACCACAGAAGAGGGAAGCAACGATACCGGTGCGGCAGCAGGCGACACCACAGAAGAGGGAAGCAACGATACCGGTGCGGCAGCAGGCGACACCACAGAAGAGGGAAGCAACGATACCGGTGCGGCAGCAGGCGACACCGAAGGTTATGAGATGCTGGACGGTGTCAGCACGGTGGTGGCCATTGATGCAGATACCCTTGTGGAAGTGGCAACCCGTACTCCGAATATTGAGCAGAACTGGGATGACCCCAACTTTGATTACGACAAATATTACAAAGAAGTGCAGGACAATACCCAGATGATTTTAAAGAAGCTGTCCACGGACGGAACCGAGATAGCGGCAGCGGATGTGACGGAACTGTTTAAGGGTCAGTACCTGTCATATAGCATGGCGGACGGAGAAGGTAACGTGTACCTGTCCGACAACAACAACATCTGGGTATTTGACAAGGACCTTGCCCTGACGGATACCATTCCTCTGGCAAGCGACGGCAATTTTGACGGCATGAATGCCATGGGCGTAACAAAGGACGGCCGTATTGCCATTCTGAAATACGGTACAAGCGATATAGAGCTTCATGTATACGATAAGGAAAAGAAATCCTTCGGAGATGCCTATGCGGGTATGCCTTCCAACATGTGGAACAGCGGTCTCAGCTTTACGGAGGACGGCTCCGTACTGCTCAACAATTCCGAAGGCGCTTACCTTTATGATATGGAGAGCCAGACGGCAACTCAGCTTGTAAAGTGGATGGACTGCGACCTGACTCCCGACTATGTAAGAAATATTTATGCCATGTCAGACGGCAATTTTGTTGTATTATATGAAGATTGGAATACCAATGAGCAGGATGTCATTGTATTGAAGAAGGTAGCGGCAGCCGATGTGGTACAGAAGCAGGTGGTTACCGTAGGCGTTCTGTATTCCAGCCAGAAGCTGCAGTCCGATATTGTGGCATTTAACAAAAGCAATGACAAATACCGTGTGGAATTAAAAGATTATACTTCCGATATCGAATACACCACGGAAGATGACTACCAGAAGAATTACCAGAATGCCGTAACACAGATGAACAACGATATTGTGTCCGGAACACTGGATATGTTTGCAGCCGACTCCGTGGATATCGAAAACTTAATCAGCAAGGGAGCGGTAGAAGACTTGAACTCCTATCTGGAAGCTTCCACACAGATAAAGAAGAGTGACTTAATGGAAAATATCGTCAATGCCATTGAAGCGTCCGGTGTGCTGTACTGTGTTCCTACCAGCTTTTCCATCAATACGCTGGTCGGCAGAACCGAAGATGTGGGCGAAAAGTCCGGCTGGACCATGGCGGATGTGAAAGCGCTCTGCGATAAGTATCCGGATGCGTCCCTGTTTGCCAATGCCACCAGAAGCACGGTATTGAACGCACTTTTAAGCTATGATTTTGACTCCTATGTGGACTGGGAAAACGGCGTCTGCCATTTTGACCAGGACGAATTCAAACAGTTACTGGAAATGGTAGCCAAGTATCCTTCCGACGCAGATTTTGACTGGGATAATGATTATGTGGCAGAGCCCAAGGCCTTCCGCAACCATACGGCACTGCTGGCAACCATGTATATTTCCGAAGTGACGGACTATCAGGTAGAAGAGAAGCTCTTTGACGCACCCATTACCGCCATCGGTTATCCGACGAACGGCACAAAAAGCGGTGTGGCAGCAAGCATCTCCGGCGGTGTCTGCATCAATACCGCATCCAAAAACAAGGATGCCTGCTGGGAATTCATTGAATACAGTGTAATGAATACCAACATAAATTCCATCTTTATGTACGGCTTCCCTACCCGCAAAGCGGACTTCGATGCTCTGATTGAAAAGAAACTGGCAGAAAAGGATTCTTCCTACGGCTATTCCTGGGATGATGTGGAAATCACCGTGGAAGGAACCACACAGGAAGACGTGGATAAATTAAAAGACCTTATCAGCAGAATAGACGGCATTTCCGTAAACCAGCAGGACAGCAACCTGATGAACATTATTACGGAAGAAGCGGAGGCTTATTTCACAGGACAGAAATCCCTGGATGATGTTACAAGTATTATACAAAGCCGTGCTACCATCTACGTAAACGAAAACAAATAACGAGAAGTAAATTTTAGCAGGAGGGGCTTATGAAAGCCTTCAGGAAAAAGCAGAAAGACCAAGCGCAGCTTGCCATGGCAAAACGCGGCAGGGCTGAACGGAAAAAAGAGAAATCCAGCAAGTGGATGAAAAGACAGAAGATAGGCTCGGGGGTATATCTTGCCCCCAGCCTTCTGGGCGTTTTATTATTTTACATACTGCCGTTTTTCGTGGTTATCTTTTATTCGGTAGTGGATAATCCCATAAGCCGTCAGTTTGTGGGACTGGAAAACTTCACAAAGGTGGCAAAGAACGTAGCGTTCCAGACAGCGGTAAAGAATACGGCGACATTCTCCGCCATAGCGGTGCCGCTTGCGGTAATTCTTTCCCTGATACTTGCCATGGTGCTGGATTTGAAGCTGCCGTTCCGTTCCCAGTTCCGTACCTTTTTCCTAAGCCCCATGATGGTACCGGTAGCCTCCATCGTTTTAATCTGGCAGGTACTGTTCCATTACAACGGTGCGGTCAACGATGTGCTGCAGGCAATCGGCATCGGCAAGATTGACTGGATGAAATCCCAGTACGCACAGATAGTTGTCATTATCCTGTTTTTATGGAAAAACTTAGGCTATAACATGATTTTGTTCATGGCAGCTCTGGCGAGCATTCCCAGAGAGCTTATCGAAGTGGCGGAGCTGGAAAGCGCCAACCGGTGGCAGATTTTCTTCCACATTAAAATAAGGTATCTTTCCTCCACTATTTTGTTTGTAACGATTATGTCCCTCATCAACTCCTTCAAGGTGTTCAGAGAGGTTTACTTACTTACGGGAGACCACCCTTACGACTCCATATACATGCTGCAGCATTTCATGAACAATGCTTTTGCATCTCTCGATTACCAGAGGCTTTCCGCAGCGGCAATTCTCATGGCGGCGGTCATGATTGTGATTATCGGAATTTTATTCCTGGTTGAAAATTACTTCGGAAAGGATGTGGAAGGATGAGTGAAGAAAAAATGCCTTCTCTTACACCCTTGGAGATTAAGGCGAAGAAAAGGTCGAAACGGAAAAAAGCGGTTTATAAGTTCCGGATTGGCATTGCAACCATAGTGGCAGCGTTCTTTGCAATTTTGTTCCTGCTGCCCATTGTACTGACCATAACGAACTCCTTTATGTCATCCTCGGAGATTTCCGCCAACTACGGCTCCGTATTTGCCACCAACGACAAGGGCGGCAAGGTTTACATATCGGAAAAGGTCAACTTAAAATTCATACCGGATATGGTTTCCTTCAGCCAGTACGCAACGGTGCTGTTCAAGAGCCCGGAGTACCTTTTGAAGTTCTGGAACTCCGTAATACTGGTGGGACCCATTGTATTTTTCCAGTTGTTTGTGGCGTGCTTAGCCTCGTACGGTTTCACCAGGTACCGGGGGCGCATTCGGGAGATTATCTTTTTCTCCTACATCATACTGATGCTGATGCCCTATCAGGTAACGCTGGTGCCCAACTACTTAGTGTCCAACTGGCTGAACATCGTAAATACCTATTGGGCTATCTGGCTGCCGGGTATCTTTTCTCCCTTTGCCGTGTTCCTGCTGACCAAGTACATGCGCAGGATTCCGGTATCGGTGATGGAGGCGGCGCAGATTGACGGAGCGGGAGAATGGCAGATATTCCGGAGAATATGCCTGCCGCTTTGTAAAGGATGTATCTGTTCTGCAGCAATTTTAGTGTTTATTGACTATTGGAATATGGTAGAGCAGCCGCTGATTTTACTTTCCGATGCGGAGACACATCCCTTATCCGTATTCTTAAGCAAGATTAATTCCGGGGAAATCGGTCTTGCCTTTGCCGTGGCAACGATTTACATGATTCCCAGCTTGTTAGTATTTTTATATGGCGAAGAGTATCTGGTAGACGGTATTACCTACCAGGGCGGAATAAAAGGTTAAACCAAGGAGGATTACCATGAACGAAAAAGCAGGAAAGAGAAGAGACTGGGTAAAAAACGCAGCGATTGTATTTTTGACAATTATGCTGATACTGACATTCTTTTCCAACACCATTATGAATTATTCTCTGCCGGAGGTTGCTATCCAGTACATCCAGTCCGGCACCATTACCTCTAAGGTACGCGGTACCGGTACGGTACAGAGCAGCTCCCTTTATAATGTAAAGGTAACGGAGAGCCGTAAGGTAACCAGCGTAGCGGTCAAGGTAGGAGATACCGTTGCGGAAGGCGATGTCATCTGCTATCTGGACGAAAAAGAAAGCACCGAGCTGCAGGCGGCTAAAGATGCCCTGAAGGCAGCGCAGGTAGCCTACGATACCGCATTGTTGTCCGGAAGCCTGACCGCTTCCCAGATGCAGAACGGCGGCAAGAATTTCTCCGTGGATACTTATAAAAAACAGTTAATCAACGCACAGAACGCAATTACGGCGGCACAGCAGGAAATCGATGCCTACCAGCCGGATTACGATGCAATAAAGAAAGCAAACGACGATGCCCAGACCGCCCTTACCACTGCCAACAACAACGTAGCCAATATCGAAGCATGGATGGGCTACCAGGATACCATCAGCAGCGGCAACGAAGCAGCCAAGGATAAACTGCAGAAGCAGTATACGGAAGCCAAGCAGTTAGCTTTAGCTGCACAGAACAACGCCAATGTGGCAAGCGCCGCTTTTGCACAGGCAGAAGCAAGCATGAAGGTGCTTACCGATAAACTGGATGCGGCAAAGGCAAGTGCAACCGAACTGGCAACCGACATCGGCGCCAACTTAAACTTAAACAGCCTGTATGAAGCAATGGTTACCGCACAGAACAATGTGGATGAACTTACCAAGAATTCCCAGAGCACAACCGTCACCGCGGATGTAGCCGGTACCATTACCTCTGTTTCCGTAACCGCAGGCGAGCAGACTTCTCCCGATACCCCCGTGGCAGTTATCCAGCCGGAGGGCAAGGGCTATACCTTAAGCTTCTCCGCTACGGCAGAGCAGGCAAGTAAGATTTCCGTGGGCGACCCGGCAGAGCTTGTAAACTCCTGGTATTATTCCGATATTACGGCAACCGTTGCTTCCATCAAGCCCGATCCGCAGGACAGAAAGAGCAAGGTTATCACCTTCAACCTTTCCGGCGACCTGACAGAAGGACAGTCCTTAAGCTTACAGGTAGGACAGAAGAGCGCCAACTACGATTACATCGTTCCCAACAGCGCCATCCGTGAAGACAACAACGGTAAGTTTGTGCTGATTGTGGAAAGCAAGAGCAGCCCTCTCGGCACCAGATATTATGCAACCCGTTATGATGTGCAGGTACTGGCAAGCGACGATACCCAGACAGCCATAAGCGGCGGCTTCTACGGTTACGAAAGTGTCATTACCACTTCCACCAAGCCGGTAGAGGCAGGTAAGTTAGTACGTCTGCCGGATTAATGAAAAGTCCTTCTGAAAGGAAAGAAAGCCATGAAAAAAATCAAATTACAGATGTCCCGTAAGCAGCTTATATGGGGCATTACCGCACTGGTGAGTTTGATAATAGGTCTTATCCTCGCGGGACTGCGTACCCATATGACAGACGGGCTTCTGACACAGAAAATGGCGGACAGATGGTCAAACGTCAGCAAATCGGCACAAATCAGCTGCTTCTTTGCAGAGTCCGCACAGATTACGGAAGAGTCCTTACAGCAGTTTGAATACAATCTGAACAAGGGACTGGAGGAAGCTTCCATTGTCAGTGAATCCGAAAACGAGGGAGCCAGACTCTGGGCGGATGCTTACAGTGCCAAGGGTACGGTGACCCTGGAAAGCGACAGGGCAAAAGTGGATGTGACGGCAATCGGAATCGGCGGTGATTTCTTCCTGTTCCATCCGGTTACCTTAAAAAGCGGCGCTTATTTTTCGGGAAATGACCTGATGCAGGATCATGTCATTATCGACGAGCAGGCAGCCTGGCAGTTGTTCGGCTCCAATGACGTGGCGGGACAGATTGTTTATATAGGAGGCGTTCCCCACGTGGGGGCAGGCGTCACCGAAAGAGAAGAGGGAAGAATGGCGGATGCAGCCGGACTTTCCGCCTCCATTGCCTATGTATCTTATCAGACCTTAAGCCGGTACGGCGTAGATTACGGCATTAACTGCTATGAGGTGGTAATGCCCAATCCCGTAAAGGGATATGCCAAACAGTTTGTGGGTGAAAAAATAGGGGTTACGGAAAACGATGTGGAAGTTCTGGAAAACACCACACGCTTCGATTTCTTAAACCTGTTAAAGCAGCTCACCCAGTTCGGCACCCGTTCCATGAGCAGCAAAGCCATTATTTATCCCTACTGGGAAAATATGGCAAGAGGGTATGAAGACATTGCCCTTCTGCTTCTGGTATTTGAATTGTTATTTATTTTGTATCCTGCCATTTTTACAGTGGTTGTGATAATTCTTGCCTGGAAGCATAAAAAGTGGACGGCAGGAGGCGTTTGGAATGCTCTTTGCAATTTCTTCTATAATCTGAAGTCCAAGAACAGACAGAAGAGAAAAGAAAAAAAGGCAAAGAAGGAAATTCTGAAAAAAGGAGGAGAAGAATTATGAAAAAAGGAAGAAAAGCCTTAAGCCTGTTACTTTGTGCGGCTATGACACTGGGCCTTGCGGCCTGCGGTAAAAACGGCGGCAGCGGTAACGGCACAAACGGCGGCGGAAGCACCGTAAACGGCAGCGGAAACGATGCCGCAAAGCAGGGCGTTTATAAAGAAGAGCCCCTGAATGTGGAAGGTCTTCCCAGCGACAGTTCGATTAACGATGTCGTACTGCTTAACGGTAAGCTGTATATGCTTATTCAGGAATACCGTTACGATGACATGCAGGGCATGGTGATTAAACTGGTAACCGCCAACGAAGACGGCAGCAATGCGGAAACAAAAGAAATTTACAATAACCTGACTCCCAATCCGGATTACAACAACGGGGAAAACGGCGGAGACGGGGATGTGGACGACGGCGTAGCACCGCTTACCGAGGAGACAGCCATTGACTCCGCGCGGGTAAGCAGCCAGCCGGCAGTAGTGGATACCCCGGTAGAAGATGCAGCAGAGGATACGGCAGTGCCAGAGGATAGCACGGAAGGCTCCGACGAAGAGGAAGCCGTAACCGATGAACCTATTGCGGATGAACCTGACGGAGATACCTATGACAACACTTATATTTCGGATACGGTATTCTGCGAAGGCGGTATTTTCCTGCTGATAGAAAGCTCCAAATGGGATGCGGACGGCAACTCTACAAGCAAACTGGATTTATATGCCTATAATCTGGACGGTACCGAAAAGTACAATAAGGAGCTGTTCGTAAACGATGGCGACAACTACCAGTACTTAAATAGACTGGCAGGAAGCAAGGACGGCGAGTTTGCGGGTATTTCCGACAGTGAACTGTTCCTCTTTGATACAGAAGGAAATGAAACAGGCAGAGTGGCGATTGATACCAGCAACGGCTGGATGAACAATATGTTCTTTGACAAGAACGGTGATGTCAACGTATTTATGGTAGACAACGGCTATACCAAGCTGAACCTGTATAAATATGACAAGACCGGAAAGCAGATTGGAGAGCCCGTTGAGGTATGCTCCAAGCTTCTTAATTACAACATCACCCCCGGTGTGAATTATGATATTTTTGTAACGGATAATCAGGGGGCGTACGGCTACAACATCGGAGACAGCGACCTGACCATGCTGTTCAGCTACATCAACTCCGATATCAACAGCAACGATGTCAACAGCCTGTATGAAATCGATGAGAACCGCATTCTCATGACTTATTATTCCAATGATGACGGAAATAACCAGATTGCCATTTTAACCCATGTGGACCCGAAGGATGTACCGGATAAGCAGACACTGGTACTCGGCTGCTATTATCTGGATTGGGATTTACGGGCAAGAATTGTAGATTTCAACAAGAATAACGATAGTTTCCGTATTACCGTTACGGATTATTCCCAGTATAATTCCGGTGATGATTACACAGCCGGTTACACACAGCTTAACAACGATATCTTATCCGGAAAGATGCCGGATATGCTGGCTCTCAATAGCACCAGTGATATTCCGGTGGACTCTTACATTTCCAAGGGCCTGTTTGCAGACATCAGCGAAATGATTAAGAACGATACCGAACTGAACTATGACGATTATTTAAGCAATGTGTTTGAAGCTTACATGCATGATGGCAAGCTTTATACCCTGGTTCCGAAGTTCTCTGTTAATACTGTTATGGGTAAGACCTCTATTGTAGGAGACAAAGAGGGTTGGACCATGGAGGACTTAAAGGCTCTTATGGCAAAATATCCCGATGCCAGCGTATTCGGCGATACTACCACCAGAAGCGAACTGCTGTGGATGTTCATGATGTACTCCGGTTCCCAGTTTGTGGACAGAGAGACCGGTAAATGCTCCTTTGACTCACAGGAATTTGTAGATCTCTTAGAGTTCATGAAGCAGTTCCCGGAAGAATTTGATTATGATACCCTTCCCGATGATTACTGGATGAATTCCCAGAAAGCATACCGGGACGGCAAGATTTTACTGATGAGTCTGAACATTTCCGATGTGGAGAATTACATTACCAATGTAGGACTGTTCGGAGAACCGGTTACCCTGATTGGTTTCCCGGCTAAAGAAGGAAACGGTGCGATTATCGCTCCTAACAATGTATATATGATTTCCGCCAAGTCCAAAAATCCGGACGGTGCATGGCAGTTCTTACGTTACTATTTGACCGATGAATACCAGAAGGACGACAATGACTCCTGGAGCCTTCCCATCAAGAAGGATGCCCTGAGGGAGAAAATCAACAAGGGTACGGAAAGACCTTACTGGGTAAATTCCGACGGCGAAAAAGAATACTATGATTACACCACATGGTTCGGTGATGAAGAAGTGGTATTAGACCCGCTGACCCAGGAACAGGCAGATGATTTATACAATTACATCTGCTCCGTAACGCAGGCTTACTACAGCGACGATTCCTTAAGCAATATCATTACGGAAGAGTCCGCAGCATTCTTCTCCGGACAGAAGAGCGCACAGGATGTGGCAGACATCATCCAGAGCCGTGCACAGATTTACATTAACGAAAGCAGATAACAGCGATTAAGAAAAAAGCAGACACGAAAGTGCCTGCTTTTTTTGTGAAACGGTTCCCGGTTGACATTGCTCATCTTTTTATATACTATTTAATTATAATAAATGATATATGTCAATACCGACAATGAATGTATTAAGAAGAACAATGAGGAAGGGAGCCGGTTTCCGATGAAAAAATATAGCATATCCATCCTGTTATGCATAGCAGCTACGTTGTTAAGTGCCTGTTCTGCAAAAAAGATATATGAGTCCGAGAAGATGAATGCTTATGAAAGGACGGAATATTTCCTTACAAAGGAATATGAAGATACCCGTATTGAAGCATTGGACAGCACGGACGAAAAAGCAATATATTGCGAAGCAAGATTTGAAGAGATAGATGGAAAAACTACTTATGTAGTCAAAAACACCTATGAATATGATTACGAAACCGAAAAAGCAGAGAAAATAGATTCTTTTACAGCCGAAAATTATTCCCCTTTTTATGCACCGGGAGGGAAAATGCTGGAACTGGATATTGACAAAAATCTGTATGTCCTGGATGAACAGCGGCAACTCATAACAAAGGCTAATTTAGCAGAGCTGACATTTCCTAATCAGGATTCTGAGAAAAGCAGTATAAATTTGATTTTTGATATTAAAAGTGATGGAAACTATGTATATGTAAACGGACAAAATAATGATGGCCAGGGAATTGTTCTTGTGCTGAACCTGGACTTACAAGGAAAGGCATTTTTTTTAGCAGACAGCGGCTGGACACTTGTTCCGATGCGGGAAAATAAGGTAAAGCTGGTGGACAATAAAGATGGTTCTCTATATGGATATAAAGAGGAACGGAATAAACTGGACAAAGAAGGAAAGCTTCCGAAAAATGTGATGGACTTTTCCGTAACCAGAGGATTTTGTCCGGGAAATGCCGAATATGATTATTTTTATTATACCAATGGTTATAAGAATGAGGACAATGGTATCGGAAAGGATTATTTAATCGGAGTAAAGGATGGCAGTCAGGAAAAGATATTTGATTTTACTGCCATGGGAATTGCTGATTTTTATATAATGAACATTACACCGGATACACAGGAAGGCTTTTATATCTGGGTTATAGCATCGGAGGAGGAACCGGTTCTGTATCATTTTAGCCCCAGTGAGACTGTTGGAGATTATTCCGGAAAAGCCGGAAAAATCTGCTGTAAAATCGGCAGTCTGTGGACTGCAAACAATTTGTACATAGAGGAATTTAACAAGCAGTCGGAAGACTATTATTTTGAAATGGTTGTCTATGGGGATATGTACGAGGATAGAGATATTGCCCTCACACATCTGTTTTTAGACTGCCAGGATGGAAAACTGGACGGGATAGTACTTGGCGGTATAGAGGATGAACTTATAAAAAATGATGTGTTGTACGATTTGGAAAATTATTTTGCACAGAGTAAGGTGGTTTCCAAGGACCGTTTTATCACGCACTATCTGGAAAGCGTGACGGATGAAAAGGGCAGGATATACGCCCTCTACCCCGATTTTACTGTATTTGGCTATGCCTATGACAAAGAAATTGATTTTTCCGACCTTATGCAGTATGAAAGCCTGTGCGGGGAGAGTAATTCCTTCTTGTCCACACAGGGAGCAGGCGTAGATTTGGCATGGCTGTTAGAGTATTCCGGCAACCGGATTGTCGATGAAGAAAATAAGGAAATCCATGTAAAAGAGGAAGCATTCCGTTCCATGCTGCAGTTCTTAAAAATACAGAGTACCGACCAACATAAAAACTTTGACCCGGTTATGCAGTATTGTGAAGGTGAGTCCTGCGCTACAAGAGCATACTTATCAGAA
>ERZ808252.2466-NODE-2466-length-11077-cov-2.520595_pt1 | contig 11077 bp, 10 predicted proteins | sample MGYA00521242_ERZ808252 | MGnify/ENA primary metagenome ERZ808252 (study PRJEB31516, sample SAMN03275581) | gut metagenome | biome: mammalia-associated habitat; material: feces | host: Papio cynocephalus | place: Kenya | collected 2012-08-07 ...
TTCGAGTCAAGGATTGCACTGATTGAAGGAGATGAGCATATTGCTTCTGTGCTGGAAAAACGGTCGCAGCTGGAATTTTACCGGCCTCATATAGCCGTAATGACCAATTTGAAATGGAATGTATCTCATGACCATGAATCGCCCGAGGCGTTCATGAATACGTATCGCTGTTTTTCCACTTCCATAGAAAGAGAAGGCAAATTGATTTATTTCGGAGGCGACCCCACTATTTCCGAATTGGTAGAGGAAGTCCGGTCAGATATAACGGCTATTCCTTTTGAAGAGCACCCGACCGTACAGCGCGGAGGGATGACCTACTTACAGACCCGTTATGGCGATTATCCGGTGAATGTATTAAATAAATATTTTCTGGTAAATGTGAATGCCGCCCGCCTGACTTGTCGTCAATTGGGTGTTAAAGATGTAGATTTTTATCAGGTGATTTCTGATTTTACTTTATCCTTATCCGTATGATTATAGCGCAACAAAAACGTAAAGAAAATATTTGTGAATATTTGCTTTATATGTGGCAGGTGGAAGATTTGATAAGAGCGAATCATTTTGACATGGAGCAGATTCGTGAGCATGTCATTTCACGTTACCAGCAACCTGATGAAACAAAGGAAAAGATTGCTGCTTGGTACGAAGAGCTGATTGAAATGATGCGAAGCGAAGGAGTCATGGAATCCGGCCATATCCAGCTGAACAAAAATGTGATTATTTCTTTGACTGATTTGCATCTTCGTCTATTGAAATCTCCGAAAGAAATGGTATACAGCGCAGCTTATTACAAGACGTTGCCCTATATCGTCCAGCTGAGAGCTAAATCCGGGGGAAAAGATATTCCGGAAATTGAAACATGCTTTACGGCCTTGTATGGATACCTCATGCTCCGCATGCAGGGGAAGGAGGTTTCGAATGAAACGATGGAAGCAATCAAACAGATATCCTCATTCTTGGCGTTGTTGGCTGAAAAATACAAGGCGGACATGAATGGGGAGATTGAATGGGAGGACTAAGATGGACACAATATTAGTGACTGGCAGCAAAGGACAGTTAGGTTCATCCCTTCGCTCTCAAACGGGAACGTGCAGCGACTACCGTTTCTTGTTTGCGGACATTGACACATTGGACATATGCGACAAAAGGGCTTTGGAGTCATTTGTAAAAGAAAACAAAGTCAACTATATCATAAATTGCGCGGCTTATACGGCAGTGGAAAGAGCTGAAGAAGATAAGGAAAAATGCGAATCGATAAATCACCATGCCGTCAAGAATATCGCAGAAGCCGCTTTGGCCATAGGTGCCAAGGTGTTCCATATATCTACTGATTATGTCTTTGACGGGCGTTCCTGCGTTCCATACAAAGAAGGAGACGCTGTTTGCCCCATATCCATATATGGGAAAACAAAGCGCCAAGGGGAAGAAGAGCTGTTAGGGTCTTGCCCGGACGCTTCCATCATTATCCGGACGGCTTGGCTTTATTCTGAGTTCGGGAACAATTTTATGAAAACAATGCTGCGGTTAGGGGCAGAACGTACTTCTTTGCCTGTTGTCTTTGACCAAGTGGGCACACCTACGTGTGCTTATGATTTGGCTTCAGCTTTATTGTCAATCTTAGATCAATCCATTAAAGGCTTATTCATTCCAGGCATTTATCATTATTCAAATGAAGGGGTATGCAGTTGGTATGATTTTGCCGTGAAGATTATGCAACTTGCAGGACTGCCTGCCAAAGTTTTTCCGATAGAATCAGATGAATATCCCACCAAGGCTGCCCGTCCGCATTATAGCGTCTTGAACAAGAGCCGGATAAAGTCTGTTTACAATTTGGATATTCCTCATTGGGAACAAAGCCTCGTGCTTTGCTTGAATAGGTTGAAGGAATTAGAGTAATCATATAAATAAAACAATACATAAATGGGGCAATACTCAGCTGAAATAAAAAAAAGAAGAACTTTTGCGATAATCAGCCATCCGGATGCCGGTAAGACAACGTTGACTGAGAAATTATTGCTTTTTGGAGGAGCTATCCATGTGGCGGGAGCCGTCAAGTCGAACAAAATAAAGAAAACAGCCACTTCCGACTGGATGGAGATAGAAAAACAACGTGGCATCTCTGTCGCCACTTCCGTCATGGCTTTTGATTATGCAGATCACAAGATTAATATCCTGGATACTCCCGGCCATCAGGATTTTGCCGAAGATACTTTCCGCACATTGACGGCAGTGGACAGCGTCATCATTGTGATTGACATTGCGAAAGGAGTCGAAGCACAAACGCGCAAATTGATGGAAGTATGCCGTATGCGAAAGACTCCTGTTATCGTTTTTGTAAATAAAATGGACCGTGATGGTAAAGACCCGTTTGACTTGTTGGATGAAATAGAGGAGGAATTGCATATTCATGTACGTCCGCTAAGCTGGCCTATTGACATGGGGCAACGTTTTCGTGGAGTTTACAACATTTTTGAGAAAAAATTGAATCTGTACACCCCCAGCAAACAATATGTTACCGAGAATGTGGAGTTTAAAGATATAAACAACCCCGAGCTGGAGAATTATATAGATGCGGCTCAAGCTGAAAAGTTGCGTGCCGATTTGGAATTGGTGGAGGGGGTATATCCCGAGTTCAACGTGGACACCTACTTGTCCGGAGACGTGGCTCCAGTTTTCTTCGGTTCCGCATTAAATAACTTTGGAGTCAAGGAACTATTGGATTGTTTTATCCAGATTGCCCCGTCGCCTCGCCCGGTACAAGCCGTAGAGCGCATGGTTGACCCAGAAGAGGATAACTTCACCGGGTTCGTATTTAAAATCCATGCCAACATGGATCCTAACCATCGCAGCTGCATCGCTTTCGTGAAAATATGTTCCGGCAAATTTGAGAGGAATGTCAATTATAAGCATGTCCGCCTGGAAAAAATGATGCGCTTCAGCAGCCCGACCGCTTTCATGGCTCAAAAGAAAGAAGTCGTGGACGAGGCTTATGCGGGCGATATCATAGGTTTGCCCGACACGGGCAACTTTAAGATCGGGGACACATTGACTGCCGGCGAGGAGCTGCATTTCAAGGGATTGCCAAGCTTTTCGCCCGAGATGTTCAAATACATCGAGAATGCCGACCCGATGAAGGCCAAACAACTGAACAAGGGTATCGAGCAATTGATGGACGAAGGTGTCGCACAGCTGTTTGTCAACCAGTTCAACGGAAGGAAAATTATCGGTACGGTTGGCCAGCTGCAGTTCGAGGTGATACAGTATAGGTTGTTGCATGAGTACGGAGCGCAATGCCGTTGGGAGCCATTGCATTTATATAAAGCTTGTTGGATTGAAAGCGATAATGCGGCAATGCTGGATAATTTCAAAAAAAGAAAGGCCCAATACATGGCGGTAGACAAGGATGGGCGTGATGTCTACTTGGCCGATTCGGCTTATGTGCTGATGATGGCACAACAAGATTTCCCTGATATTAAGTTCCACTTTACATCCGAGTTTTGATATGAGAACATGTTCATATTCGCTTTTGTCGTTTTGCCTGATCCTGCTCAGCGTGGTGAGCTGCGGGAAAGCACCGAAAGAGTATTATACATATACCGGACACTTGCACACCCCATACCATATCAAGTATGAATATGACAAACCATTGGATGGGGAGATTCAAAAGGAATTGGATCGTTTCTACCATTTATTCAATGCTTTCGATTCATCATCCGTCGTTTCACAGATTAATCGTAACCAGTTGACTGAGATAGAAGATTCCACTTTCCGTTCTTTGTTCAGGACAGCCATGCTGATTTCCGCATATACCGATGGTGCATATGACATAACGTGCGCACCATTGATTAATCTATGGGGATTTGGGTTTAGCAAAAAGGACAGCGTCACCCTTGAGCACATTGACAGCGTAAAACAGTTCATTGGGTACAAGAAAGTCCATTTGGACAAGGGAAAGATAACGAAAGACGACGCACGCCTTACCTTGAACTGCTCGTCCTTGGCAGATGGAACGGTATGCGACATGATTGCAGATCTTTTTGACAGCAAGGGCATTGCAAACTATATGGTTGAATTTGGCGGGGAAATCGTGACGAAAGGAGTAAACCAGAAAGGTGAATACTGGAAACTGGGCATCACACGCCCGGTAGATGACAACAGCGGGATGAGCCAGGACTTGACAGCCACGATTCGCCTTTGGCCTGAGGGGCAAACTCCGAAAACAGCGAGGAACAATGGGAGAAGAGGCATGGCAACGTCTGGCAATTACCGTAATTTCTACGTGAAAAACGGGAAAAAATATGCGCATACGATTGACCCCCGGGAAGGATGTCCTGTCCAACGAGATGTATTGAGTGCCACGATTATCGCCCCGACGGCAATGCTGGCCGATGCGTGTGCCACCGCTTGCATGGTATTAGGGTCTGGCGGAGCTGAAGTTTTGAAGCACAAATTACCCGAAATAGAATATTTCCTTATTTGTTCGGGCGATTCGACAGGCTTTAAATATATCGAGTCTTCGGGATTCTCCAAATACCTGATATCGATGAACGAATGACTGAACGAATGACCGTAAGTGAACCGGATGCGGAAGGCAGATGCGCCTCCCCCGCCCGGGTCACTTAGGTGTATGCTAATTGTATTCTTTTCCGTATATCAGCTGTGCATCAGCTATGAATTGCTTGATGCGCTGCTCTTCCTCTCTCCGGCATATCATCAGCACGTTCCCGGATTCTGCAATGATGCAATTGTCTATTCCTTGCACAACGACCAGTCTTTTAGGATCCTCTACAGCTATGACATTGCCTTTGCTCTCATAAATCATCGTTTTGTCGGTCAGCTTGACATTGTTGTCGATGTCTTTCTCTCCCATGTCGTACAGGGAACCCCACGTGCCTAAATCGGCCCAGCCGTAGTCCACGCATAACATATATACGTTGTCCGCCTTTTCCATGACAGCGTAATCGATGGAAATGTTTGGGCAATATGGGAAGTTTTGATGGATGAATGACTTTTCTTCAGGCGTGTTAAAAACAGGCGCACCTAAATCAAACCGGGCCGAAATTTCGGGCATGTATTTGTGGAGTGCCTTCTGGATTGCCGCCACATTCCATAAAAAGATGCCGGAGTTCCAGAAAAACTCGCCACTATCAAAGAAAATCTTGGCCAAGTCGTAATCCGGTTTCTCCGTGAAGGTCTTGACCTTGGCAAATCCGCCGGCATCCGCTTCATAGCCTTGTATATATCCGTATCCTGTTTCCGGCCTGCTCGGGCGAATGCCCATGGTCAACAGGGCGTCGCCGTGTTCTTGGACAAACAGCAACCCTTTCTTTACGCTTTCCATGAATACATCCTCATGGACTATCAGGTGGTCGCTCGGAGCCACTACGATATTGGCCTCAGGATTGATGGCTTGAATATGGTATGTCGCATATGCAATGCTGGGAGCAGTGTTGCGCCGTGTCGGCTCTAATAGAATCTGATTCTCGTCCAGCTCGGGTAATTGCCCCTTTATCAAATCGGAATAGGATTCGTTGGTAACAATATATATATTCTCTTGAGGTATAATCTTTGAGAAACGATCATAGGTCATTTGAAGCAAAGAACGTCCGGTTCCAAACAAATCAAGGAATTGCTTCGGATATGTTTCACGACTGAACGGCCAAAACCTGCTGCCTATCCCGCCTCCCATTATAACACAATAATTGTTTGTCATAGTTTCTATAGACTTAAAATATTAATATGCCTACAAATCTAACGAAATAATCGTTGATTTTAGTATCCTCCCTGAATATTTCTTCTTTTTTATGGTTGGCAGCGATATTGCATCAACGAATAGCAAAGGGAAAAGGAAACCAAAGCCAAGGCGGCGTTCTTATCGGATACCCGTCTTTTGGATTATGCAACTGATTGGGAACTAATGCCAAAAAGGTCACTACCTTTTCGGGAAAAGATAGTGGCCTTTTTGAAAAAACATGGCGACGAGAGAGACGCGCCTTCGGGGAAAGTCTGCGGGACGATGGGAGGACCCTCCTCCTATCCCGCAGGCTTTTCCTCCGCTATTTGTCCATCGTCACTTCTCACGTATGAAAATATTAATCGGCGTCCCGGTGAAGTTCCAGTTCTCCCGGAGCTTGTTTTCCAAGAAACGCTTGTAAGGCTCCTTTACCCACTGGGGCAGATTGCAGAAGAAGGCGAAACTTGGAATGCTGGTAGCGGGCAACTGTGTGACGTACTTTATCTTGATATACTTGCCTTTCCATGCGGGCGGCGGATAATTTTCAATGATAGGCAGCATGACCTCATTCAATTTGGCGGTAGGGATTCTACGCTTGCGATTCTCATATACCTGCTGGACGGTTTCAAGCACCTTGAAAATACGCTGTTTCGTCACCGCCGAAATAAACAGGATAGGGAAATCGGTAAACGGGGCCAAACGTTCACGAATGGCGTTGGTAAAGGTAGAAATGACTTTTTGGTTCTTATCCTCCACCAGATCCCACTTGTTGACACACACCACCAATCCCTTTTTGTTCTTTTGAATCAAAGAAAAGATATTCAAGTCCTGGCCTTCAATGCCACGGGTCGCATCAATCATCAAAACGCACACGTCCGAATTCTCAATCGCACGGATGGAACGGATGACGGAATAATATTCCAGGTCTTCGTTCACCTTCCCCTTCTTGCGGATGCCTGCCGTATCCACCAAATAGAAGTTCAAGCCGAACTTGTTATACCGCGTATAAATGGAATCACGGGTAGTCCCGGCGATATCCGTGACAATATTGCGTTCCTCGTCGATAAAAGCATTCACAAGCGATGACTTGCCTGCATTGGGGCGACCGACTATGGCAATGCGCGGAAGCTCCTCCTCCACTTCCATCGGCTTCTCTTCCGGCATCACTGCCAAAATCTTATCCAACAAGTCCCCGGTGCAAGAGCCATTTATTGCCGATATGCAAATCGGATCCCCCAGACCTATAGCATAAAACTCGGCGGCGTCATTATGCAATCCGAAATTGTCGGCCTTGTTTGCCACGACCAACACCGGCTTGCGTGAACGCCGCAAGATACGCGCCACATCCATGTCCAAGTCGGTCAATCCGTTTTGCACATCCACTACAAACAAAATAACATCAGCCTCATCGATTGCGATTTTCACTTGTTTGTTGATTTCCGCCTCAAAAATATCATCCGAGTTGACCACCCATCCCCCCGTGTCCACCAGAGAAAATTCTTTGGTAAGCCACTCAACCTTGCCATATTGGCGATCACGTGTCGTGCCAGCCTCCTCGTTGACAATTGCCTGCCTCGACTGCGTCAAACGGTTGAAAAGCGTGGACTTCCCGACATTTGGTCTTCCTACTATTGCTACAAGATTTGCCATATTCAATCTATATTCCGTATGCTTTTTATTACTCCAGGCGATAACCGAAAGCACGAAGCATGTTGTCCCGGTTACGCCAGTCTTTTTCTACTTTGACAAACATCTCAAGGAATACTTTCTTCCCAAAGAATCGTTCGATGTCTTTGCGCGCCATCGACCCTACTTTCTTCAATGCTTGCCCCCCATGCCCGATGATAATCCCTTTCTGGGATTCGCGTTCACAAATAATGACGGATTTGATATGTATCATATCCTCATCCTCCTTGAATAGCTCAACAACCACTTCGACCGCGTACGGTATTTCCTTTTGATAATACAGAAGTATCTTCTCACGAATGATTTCTGTCACAAAAAAACGGGCGGGCTTGTCAGTCAACGCATCTTTTTCAAAATAAGGTGGGGATTCGGGCATCAGATCCTCCACCCGTTGTTTTACATAATCGACATTGAAATTGGAAAGCGCCGATATAGGTATGATCTCCGCTTCCGGGAGGATTCCGCTCCATTCCTGAACCAACGCCTCAAGCTTGGTTTGGTCAGTCAGGTCTATTTTGTTAATCAACAACAGGACCGGGCATTTCTCCTTCTTCACCTGCTGTAGAAAATCCTCATTTTTGTCAATCGTCTCTATCACATCTGTCACATAAATGAGCACATCGGCATCATCTAAAGCAGATTCTGAAAAGTTCAGCATAGATTCCTGCAACTTATAATTAGGCCGCAAGACTCCTGGAGTGTCTGAATAGACAATTTGCATATCGTCGGTATTCACGATGCCCATGATGCGGTGCCGCGTAGTCTGAGCTTTCGATGTGATAATCGATATGCGCTCACCCACCAAGCGGTTCATCAAGGTAGACTTGCCGACATTCGGATTGCCAACGATATTTACAAATCCAGATTTATGCTTCTTTTCCATCATAACCCCATTTTAAATATACTGACCCCCAGGTGAACCCCGCACCAAAGGCGGCCAGAATCAAGTTGTCTCCTTTCTTCAACTGTTTTTCCCACTCCCATAAACATAACGGGATAGTGCCGGCACTGGTGTTGCCATATTTCTGGATATTTACCATTACCTTGTCCATCGGGACACCAAGGCGCTTGGCCGTCGCATCGATGATGCGCAAGTTGGCCTGATGGGGCACAATCCATGCGATATCGTCCTGCGTCAAATGATTACGTTCCGCCATTTCAGCAGCCACATCCGCCATGTAAGTCACGGCATATTTGAATACGGTACGCCCGTCTTGGTAAACAAAATGCTCACGCTTGTCCACCGTTTCATGCGAAGGAGGATAAGCGGAACCACCCGCTTTCATTATCAAATGGGAGAAACCTATTCCATCCGTACGCAGAATCGTGTCCATCACGCCGATTTTTTCCGTGGTCGGTTCCAACAGCACAGCCCCGCAGCCATCGCCAAACAAAGGGCAGGTCGTACGGTCTGTGTAGTCTGTAATCGCCGTCATTTTATCACCCGCCACGACAATGACCTTCTTGTAACGTCCGGTACGGATATAGTTGGAGCCCGTTTCAAGGGCGTACAGGAAACCCGCGCACGCGCCCTGCATGTCAAATGTAAAGGCATTTTTGCAACCCGTCTGATAGGCAATAATGGATGCGGTCATCGGGAAATGGTAATCAGGGGTGGTAGAAGCCACTATGACAACTTCTATCTCTTCCGGATTGACTTTTGTCTTTTCCAACAATTGCTTAACGGCTCGGATGCCCATATAAGAAGTGCCTCGCCCTTCGCCTCTCAGAATCCTACGTTCTTTGATGCCGACGCGGGTCATGATCCATTCATCGGTAGTATCTACCATCTTGCAAATCTCTTCGTTTGTCAAGACATCTTCCGGAACAAACCCCCCTATCCCGGTAATCACTGCATTTATCTTTTCCATCATTTCTGCATAATATAAATTAAAAAAAGCCCTAAAAATTCAGATTTTTAGGGCTATTTCCTTTTGTTTATCAAAAACTGTCGTTAAGATAAACTTACACAGCAGCTTCTTTTACAATTGCTAACTTACCTCTGTAATAGCCACACTCGCCGCAAACTGTGTGATAGATGTGCCATGCGCCGCAATTCGGGCAAATAGCCATTGTTGGAGCTACAGCCTTGTCATGAGTTCTTCTCTTGGCTGTTCTTGTCTTACCTTGTCTTCTTTTAGGATGTGCCATTTTTAATTTATTTTAATTGTTATCATTCTCCATTAAGTTTTTCAAAGCATCCCAACGAGGGTCCGTCGTTCCCTCTTGCTCTGGAAAATCCGTATCGTCCATGCCATCATAATCATCAACTTCATCATTGCTTCTCGCACGATGCTGCTTGAACTTCGCAGACATGGCTTTATTGCATTTCCCGGGAGCATGCACATGCTTCAGGGGAATAGCCAAAGCGATAAACTCATATAGAAACCACGCAACATTCAGCGTGCCATCATCTTCCGGTATAACAAGTATCTCATCGCTTTCTTCTGCATATTCGCTGCCAAACTTCACAATCAATCGATTATCCGCTTCTACCGGTTGTTCCATTTCATCCAGGCAACGGTCGCAAGGAACCACCACCACGCCTTCTGTATGAAAGTCCAGCTCGGACAACATCGCAGCACGTTTCAAGGTCAGATGAACATGTACATTTCCCTTTTGTATCTGGTCCCCGTCTATATCCACAAAGAACTTGTTCCCCAAGGAGTAGTCGAAATCGTATACCCCCGGAGCGAGATTCTTCAAATCGATCTTATATAATTCAAATTTTCCCAAAGCCTATTTGTGTAAAAACTGTGCAAAGGTACGAAATTTCTTAATAGAAAAGCAACATGTATATAGTTATTTTTTATTATAATGCGGTTTTTCTATCGGTTACACATCCTTTTCACCCCTTATACCGGTTTAATTCAATCCTAAAAGTAGTTCCCTTCCCTATTTCTGAATTTTTAACGTATATCCTTCCTCCATGGTAAGATTCTATGATTCGTTTCACCAACGACAAGCCAAGTCCCCACCCTCTTTTCTTTGTGGTATAACCCGGGTTGAACACAGTCTTGAACTTTGACTTGAGGATTCCTTTCCCCGTATCACTTACGTCAATAAACACTTTCTTTGCATTTTCTTCGATGCAGAACCGGATATTTCCCTGCCCTCCCATGGCATCCACTGCGTTTTTACACAAATTTTCCACGACCCATGCGAACAATGAATCATTCATCAGCACCATGACAGGTTGTTCTGGTTCATCGACCGTTATCTTCACTTTCGAAGAAATCCGGGTTTCCATGTAATCGATTGCCGCATGGACCGAGGCACGAATGTCCAACGGGACAGGCTCCGGTTGGGAACCAATCTTAGAAAAACGGTCGGCTACGGTTTCCAACCTTTTGACATCTTTCTCCATCTCTTCCAATAAGGCAGGATCGACGTTTTTCATTTTCAAGTATTCGACCCACGCGATCAATGAGGAAATAGGAGTGCCCAACTGATGGGCCGTCTCTTTCGACAAACCTACCCACACCTTATTCTGTTCGGCACGTTTGGTGCTTGTCAACGCCAAAAAGGCGGTCAAGATGAAAACAGCCATGACTGTCAACTGGGCATACGGGTAAATCAACAACCGTTTCAGGTTTATTGAGTCATCGTAATAGAGATATTGAAAAGTCCCGTCCTCCATGTCGATCGGGATAGGCT
>ERZ808252.2467-NODE-2467-length-11062-cov-4.139729_pt1 | contig 11062 bp, 10 predicted proteins | sample MGYA00521242_ERZ808252 | MGnify/ENA primary metagenome ERZ808252 (study PRJEB31516, sample SAMN03275581) | gut metagenome | biome: mammalia-associated habitat; material: feces | host: Papio cynocephalus | place: Kenya | collected 2012-08-07 ...
TAGAAATACAACCAAGAGAAAATGATGATGATATTTATTGGATATATATTATGGATGAAGACTCTGCAAATAGAGAAAAACATAATGATGAAGTAAATGGTGTATTAGTCACATATACTGATCTTAGACCTTCAATAGAAATTGAATTAGATGAATAATAACAAGTAAAAGTACTGAATTTTACTTGTATATTATAAATATGAAATACAGAATGATATATTCTATATTTCATACATAAATAAGTCTTTGATTCTTCCTATAATTAAAGACTAATAAAACAAAGGAGAAAATAAAATGAATGACCTTTTCAAAAGGCTCTTAAATGAGCCTGAAAGCCTTCCGACGGTATTCATCATTTATAATGATGGATGCCCTATGAAGAGATGGAAGCCCATCAACATTGAGGGACTTCCGAACTTCATTAAGCGGGATGGAATTCCTGCCATTGGAAATCTCGATATGTATCTCGACGATTCTATCGCAGATATCGAGGAGAAGTTCGATGTAGCAATTGCTAAGGCTGTATCGATGCACAAGATTGTTCTTGTGCCGATGTACAAGGTCTTTAAGCCATTGCTTAAAGTACTTGCAATGAATAACCACCCAGTGGTTTATTGGAACAATCTCTATCGGCAGAATGCTGAAGATGGATTTACCACTCTTCAGCAGAAGAGCGTGGAAGCGTATAATGCCGATTATACGCTTTACTCCAAGCTTATGGGTTCATCTGAGGATAAGGCTAGAATGAATAGCCTTATTCCTCAGGATATAAAGTTCGTATCTGCTGCGTTCGAACAGTTTGTATATGCGAACAATGTCCCTGTACCCAGTGTTTATGATATCACCATCACTATCGATGAATTCATCGGCTATTTCGCTCGTATGAACGATAGCGATATATTAATAGTATACAATATCATCAGTGAGGCTATAAATAATAGCTTCTATATCGATATGAGAGTTTTCGATAACTAATACTCATATCGAATAAAAGGGAGAGTTATTCTCCCTTTTATTTTTTTTGTTTATATATTATAAATATGAAAATATAAAAAATATTTTCATAATATATTTATTTTAGGAGAAATAAAATGGCAAATTTTAATTACAAAACAGTTGTCGATCTTCTTAATAAGAATGAATTTGACAAGAGACCTATTATTGTAACATTTGATCCCTATCCTAAGAAACATTGTCATGGTGTTAATTTAGCAAAATTTCCAGCATTACGATCTCAGACTAATTACCCTGTAGTAGGAAATATTCATTTTTATAATAAATCCTTAATAGAAGAAAGATGGGATAGAATCGAAGCTGCTATAAGAAATGCAGCGCAGAATCACATTATACTTACAGCACCATTTTATAAGAATTACAAACTCTTTTTACATGTTTGTATTAGTCTCAATTATCCTGTAATTTACTATTTACCCGAAAATATTAGTAATATACATGATGACTATTATAAAAATTGGATAGAAAACAATATATTGATTTCATCGGATTATTCTGAAAAAGCGGTATATGATCTCATGGGTCATTTACCATATTTCAGACCAGATGATATTGATGAGTTCTATAAATTTATCGATGAAAATGATCTTCATATTCCTGTATATAAGGAAGATAAGAAGATAGATACAGATTATTTATATAATAATTTCAATTTCACAGATAGGTATCCTACTTATATAAGATTAATTTCTAAAGCTTTAAAAGATGGATATTTCGTGGATATGAATTTATTTAAATAATAAAAAAATAAAATTAATTTAAAAGGAGAAATAAAAATGAGAGAATTTATGACTAATGAGGAATTTAATAAAGTGAAAGAAGATCTTATTAATGGAGATCTTGATAAGAGTGTAATTATAGTTATTCCTGATGCAGATCCATCTAAGAGATATAAATATAAAAATATTCCTTGCCTTCCTAATTTAAAAGGAAAAGATAATTCGGATAAATGCATTGGAAATCTTCATATGTTTATTGATATGAATATAAATAATATAGAATCTAGATTTATATCTGCAATATCTAAAGCAGCTAGTAAATGGAAGATTATAATATCGCCATTTTATATGAACTTTGAAGAATTTATTGCAGCTTCTAGATATTGTAAAATTCCTGTAATATATGCATTTCCATACAATATCAATAGAAATGTAGTTATATTATGGAATAAAATTATTATAGAAGAATACAATTCAGATGCATTTGATAATCCTGATATCTTATATGATGATCCAAATAGTATGATTCCTTGTAATGCATTTCAGGCAATGGGATATGAAATGAAATTTAATGAATATTATTCTGAGAATAGAATTTCTGATATTGGATTGATAGATTTGAATGATTATTGCCGTCAGTCAGTAGGAAAATCTTTTTATGATATATTTATAAAGAAATTTAATGGTGAAAGAAATAAAGAGAAAAAAGAATTTGCTATTAATTTTCTTGCAGATATAGTAGCACGTGCAACTCTTAAGGATATATAATTTATTATTTTATTTAAAGGAGATTTTTACAAATGACTATAACTGAAAATATAATAATTTTTGCATTATATATAATACTGTGTATACTCATAAAGAAGAAAAATAAAATAAAGAGTTAAGAGCCAAAGAAAGAGCAGAGAATAAAAATCTCTGCTCTTTTATTTTTTTGTATTTATAATACACTTGAACATTTAAAATAAATGGAGGTGAATGAATATATGGACTTTAATTCATCTAATATAGTTGAAATTACACCAAATGAATTTGAAAAATCAAATAATCATTCTAAGTCTTTATATAGATCTATTTGTGTTCCATCTACTACACAAGCATATTCTCTTTGTGTTGAATATATGAAGAAATGGTTTCTTTCCAAATTTAATAAGAATATATTCAAATCTGTTTATGTAGATGGAAAAAATATATATGATGATTTTAGATCAATGAGCAAACTTGAGCTATTAAAACGTCCTACTCCTGCTCTTACAATTACTCCTTCTATAACTTGGGATTTTAATAATGAAAATGTAGATTCTTATCCTTATGGAATGCAGTTATATACTCCATTAGGAAAATTTAAAGAATCATTTTTCTCATGCCCCGAAACATCTTCTTATTTAGGTATAGGAATGGAAACTTTGCTTATGCCCTTTACTTTTAGAATTAAAGTAGAAACTAGATCACATCAGCTTGATTTATATAAATATATAAAGATGGCTTGTAGAGTAGGATTTACTTGTGGAGAAGATGTAGATTTGGATTTTCATATTCCTTATGAATTAATGATACAAATTGCTAGAGATAATGGATTTGAAGTTATTAAATTAGAAAAGAAGGGAACCGAAGCATATAATACTGAGATAATAAAAGACATCCCTAAATTTTTAAGATATCTTAATATGCATAGTTCTTTGCCTTTTTTATATAAATTTAGAACTCTTAATGGAAGAAATGAATTCTTTTTAAGAATGCAAAATATGTATGTACATGTACGTCCTACAGATTTATCTGCAGATGATGGAAATCAAAATGGCCAAATGACTAACGCATTTGGAATAGAATTATCTGCAGAAGTTAGATTTCCTGCTCCTAAGATGTATGCATATTATTCTAACAATGCCCATAATCTTGAAAAGATTTATACAGCATGGTATCAGCCTAATGGACCTATTAGTACATGTTATACATTTAAAGAAACTATTATTCCTGAAGAGAATAAATATGGCTGGCCTTTATATATTTCTACTTCATACGAAATGGATGAAAATGATGTAATGGACAAGAAATTCTCTATAGATCTTTCTGAATTGCTAGAAGGAGATATAAAAGAATGCATCGCTGATTGTTTATATCAGGGAATATCCCCATCTATTTTCTGTGAGTTTATTTTTTATAATGGTGGAAATTATATTAAAGGAACTATTAATTGGGACACTATGATATTTAGCTCAGATGAAATAGTTAGTGCTATAGGTACTTATATAGGAATTTATATAGATAAAGATTATCTTGCAAATTATTCATTAGCTCAATCTGGATATAAAGATAGATTGAAGGAATCTAAAAGAGAAGACAAATAAAATAGCCCATGGAGATTAACTCTCCATGGGTATTCATTATGTATTTATTCTTCTTCATCTTTAGCTTCAGCAAGTACATTCGCAGTTTCATCATCATAAAGATCTTTATTCTTATCGATAACTTCTGCAGGAAGCACTGAATAAACTTCTTCTTTGTGAGAGTTAAAAATATTTTCAATAAATTCAGCAAGCTTAGCAGTATCACATATATTAATAATAGATTCAGGAATTCCAAAATCTTTACCACGTTCTTTAATCACTTCAAGAGTAGTATTAATTACATCAATTTCATACTCTGTTTTATTACTATAATCAGCTTCATTTTTCTGAAGAATAATAACAGCATCTTGAAGTGCTATAATAATAGAAGAGGTACGAGAGGAAATAAAATCAAGAATTTCTTCTACAGTAGCTTCTTTATCCTTCTTTTTAGAAATTATAATGATAATATTTATAACTATAGCAACAACAATAAGACATACTATTCCTATAGCTGCAATAAGGTTAATATTTTCCATAATAGTCTACGCTCCTTTAAATAATAATTTATAAAATTGTTCAGGCTATAAAAAATAAGTAAGTAGGAAAACCTACTTACTTATGTATATTTAGTCTTTATCAAATTCCCCATAATTACAAACAATTGGCTTAATTGCTTTTATATAACTTTCTATAGTTTTCATTATATAACTATTATTCATATCATCAGTAGGATCATGTGCAGTATCAAATTCTATTGCAGCAAATCCGCATAATGCATCATCGTCTGTTTTAATTGCTTCCATATATATTGATTTAGTTTTAGAGTATTCTAAAAATGTTAAAATACCTCTATCATCAACATGGTTTATTTCATTTTCTTTTTTTGTTTCTTCTATATTATAATTTATATACAATCCTTGGCTATATAAATCAGCAACAAATCCGCACATATTCAATGGGCAATCTACATGATTCTTACTAGCAAAACTCTTAGAACCATTACTAGTTAAATCGTATACACATGTAATTTTAAAAAACGGAAATCCGTAAAGAGATTTGTTTCCATTATGAAAAACATAGATAGATACCCTACTACATTCCAATACAGATAGGCATGCTTTGGATGCATTAGTAAATTCATCTCTAGCTTTCCAATAGTTTTTTAATCTATCTTTATTAACAACTTCGGTTTTTTGAGGTGGTTTCAATATATCAAGTTTATTTGTAATAAAATCTAATTTTTCCATACATTGAACCACGAATGATCTAGTTTCTTTATCATTGACTGCTACAAGTTGATCTGAATTTTCTGCCTTATTATTTTTTTCAAAATAATTTGCCATAGCAGTTTCAACAATTTTTTCACTAAATCCAAATATTCTTTCACCCTTTTTACTATTACAAATTTTATCATATAAAAATATAACTACGACTGCAATCACAATGATCATAAATATTGTAATTGCTATTGCAATACCAACTAAAAAAGGCCCATATTTTTCTAAAGCTTCTGTAAGTTTTATGGCAGCATCAACAGATTCAGATGGAGTTCCTATAGGAGATGTAACTCCATCTGATGAGATGGTACTATATAATGACCGAATCCACATGTCTAATACTCCTTTACTATGAAAATACTTATTATTATGTTTACCAGCAATCTCATTTTTCTGGTATTTAAATTTAATATTGCCTATATATAAACTCAAAACATAATAATAAAAATTTATATAATATGGAGGTATAATCATGGCTTCTAATAATATAAAGCAACCTGTTAGAGCTCGAAAGCTTGAGGCAGGTAAAACTTATTATCCTGATGAGCTTGTAGAAAAAGATGGCGAATTATATGTATATAGTTCCGATGGATCTACAAGTGTTAGAGTTAATAAAAGTGTAAAACTTTTAAATAGTGCCAAAACTACAATAGGAACTGTAGATCCTGTTTCTGGTACTGATGTAACTATTCCAGATGCAACTACTGCTGCTCCTGGACTTGTAAAGATTTCAACCACTGCTCCTAAGCCTGGAGCGGCAAATGCTTCTGTAGGAACTGAAACTACTGTAGCAAGAGGGGATCATGTTCATCCTCTTCAAACTAGTGTTTCTGGTAATGCAGGAACTGCTGATAAACTTAAAACTGCAAGAAGTATCGGAATTAGTGGTGGTATAACTGCTACTGCTGCTACTTTTGATGGAAGTAAAGATGTAAATATTAATGTTACTGGTGTTCCTGCTAGTATAGTCTCTGGACTTGGTACTGTGGCTACTAGTAATAGCTATAATGATCTTGATAATAAGCCTACTATATATGGCCTTGCTGGAACTGCAGATATTCCTAAGGAAAATGGAACTGCTGCAGTAGGCACACTTACTAGATCTGCAAGAGCAGATCATGTTCATCCTCTTCAGACTAGTGTAGAAACAGCTACTAAGCTAAGTACATCTACCGCTGGTGATGCTACAACTCCTGTATATTTTGTAGATGGTAAGCCTACTGCACTTGAATATACTATTGCAAAATCTGTTCCTGCAAATGCAAAGTTTAGCGATACTGTATATAGTCATCCTACACATACTGCTAAGACAAGCGGCATGTATAAGATTACTGTAGATACGCTTGGACATATATCTGCAGCTACAGCAATTACTAAGTCTGATATTACTGGACTTGGTATAGCTTCTGATTCTATAATGACCGCTGCTACTGCATCTTCTGCAGGTGCTAAGGGCCTTGTTCCTGCTCCTGCTGCTGGTGCAAATACTAAGTTTCTTCGTGGTGATGGTACTTGGCAGACTATTGATACTGGAACAATAGTTTCTGGTTCTACTACAGCTACCGCTGGTGCTTCTGTTATCACTAATCCTCTTTCTGTAGCTATATCTGATGCTGCACAAATTTATCAGAATGGTATACTTCTTACAAAGAATACTCATTATACTATAAATGCTGCTGGAAATATTGCTCTTAATGGATATACTGCTGAAGACGGGGATATCTTTACAGTAGTAAGTAAGAGTACTGGTACTGATGTTGCACTTACTGCTACTGGTGCTAATGTTACACTTGTTAATACAGCTGGATATTTTGATTCGGTAAATAATGTTGAGAGTGCAATTGCTAAGATTGGTGCAAAGCTTAATGGTGGAGTTGTTTCTGGAGTTAGAGTAAATGGAACTATTGCTACGCCCGATTCTAGTGGTGTTGTCGATGTTGCTTCTCCTACAATCCAGGTTAATGGTACTACTGTTACTCCTTCTACAAGTGGTGTAGTAAATATTACTAATGTCGTAAAGACAACTGGTGCTACTATGACTGGCAATCTTATCGCTAAGGCTACTAGTACTGGTAATCATGTAAGAAATATTTCTGTATATGCAAGTGATGCTACACTTCCTACTAGTGGAAATGATGGAGACATTGTACTTGTTTATAGTAATTCCTAATAAAGATAGGAGTTGAATTATACTTATGCGTGACGGATTCATTCAGGCAGATTATTTTGAATTTTATGGTGGAGAATATATAAGTACAAAATTCAAGCCTAATAGTAATACAAAAATAGTTGTTGATTGTCAAGTTGTTTCTCTTTCTTCACAGTATAGTGCAATATGTGGATCTAGAAATAGCTCTACTCAACAGGTATGGTTTTATGTAGATAATAGTAAAAATATTTGGATGGGAAGATGGGGTACAAAAGAATATAGTATCTCATTCTCATCTCAATCTGTTTCTGATAGGCATACTGTATCTTTGGACAAATCTCAATTTAAAGTAGATAGTACTGCGGTTACTATTAATGATACTACATCATTTACTAACTCATATAGTATGCATATTGGTGATACAAATAATGCTAATAGTCCTCAGTATCCTTGTAAAGTAAGAATATTTTCTATGCAAGTATATGATAATGGTACTCTTGTAAGAGATTTTGTTCCTTGCCTTGAGGAGAGCTCTGGGCATATTGGATTATATGATAGAGCTACAGATATATTTCATAGAGCTAATGGTTCACAAACATCTACCCTTAGTATAAATAAGCCAATTAATGGAAATATAAATATCGGTGGTAATTATAAATCTATTACCAATGGATATATAAATATAAGTGAATCATATAAGCCAATTATAGAATCTTATATATTTAAAAATGAAGAATATACACTTCTTGACTATATTCAATCTAATGGTATACAAAAGATAGATACTGGAGTTAAGCCATCTGATGATCTTGTAACTACTGTAGACTTTCAATGCTTATCAGATGGAATTACAGATAATTGTATATTTGGTTCTTCCTGGACAGTTAATGGATATCTATTTAATGCATATAAATCTGGCGGAGGAATAAGATGGCATTATGGTGGAGCACAAAAAGATGTTAGTATAGATGCTACTACACGTATTACTGCTTCATGTTCTAAGAGTGGTATTACAGTTAATGGTACAGCTTATACATTTACTCCTACTGGAACCAATAGTACAAATAATATTTATATATTTACAACATCTGATGTTGAAAGTATTAGAGGTGCTGGAACAGAAACAACTTATAATGGACGTTTTAAACTTTACAGTTTTAAAATGGTTAAAAATGGAGTTACTATACGAGATTATGTTCCAGTAATACGAAGAATTGATTCAATGGTTGGACTTTATGAAAAAATAGAAAATAAATTCTATTGTAGTGATTCTGCTACTGCTGATAAGATTCCTTATTCTAAAAGGTCTTGCATAAAAACAACTTATGCAAGTAGTGATCATAATACTAATGCTAAATGGGTGTATAATAATACTAGTAATTATGCTGCTAATGCAAAAGTATTTATGGCTTCAGATGGAGAACTTAATGGAGTAGCGGAAATACTTGAAGCTCATGATGCTAGTGATGCAAATAAATTTGCTAAATATAATTATGATTATGGATATGCTGAACCTCATAAGAATCTTAAGTCATCAGATTGTACATTAGTATCAATAAAAGTTACTAATTCATCTGGCACAGAGATATCATCAAGTTATCCAGTAATGTTTGTTGATGATAATCATAGAATGCATTATAGTATTACTTCAACCGCATTAGCATCTGCAGCTGCTGGAACTTATACAATAACTATTACAGTATCTAGAAACTCGGTATCTTGTAAATTTGATATACCAATTACTAAAATAGATACTGCAAGCAGGTATTTTACCGCAGGTGATACTACTGCTGTTGAATTTAAGAATAGCTTAATAAAGTTATGTGATGTAAGATCTATTTCATGTAAAGCATTTACTGCAGAAGCACTTGTTCCTACTTGGACAGTTACTTCCAAAGTATCTGGAGCATCTTATGGATTTAGTCTTACATCTGACGGTTATTATACATCTGGTAATGCTGGAGTAAATAGTTCCGCTGCTGTTTGCCGTATAAACTTTACTAATAATACTGGAGCTGCATATACTGTTACATTTAATTGTATAAACTATGCTGAAGCAAATTATGACTATGGTATTATAGGTAAAATCGGTACAGCTCTTGGGACTAGTAATTCTGCAGATAGTACTTATACCAAATTATTTAAGGGCAGTTCATCCTCTAGTGTGCAGACTGTTACACTTTCTGTTCCTACTGGTACATCATGGGTTGATGTTAAATATCTTAAGGATATTTCTCAGCATAATTATAATGACTCTCTTAAATTTAAAATTACTACTTAATAATTTATCATTCCTCTTGAAAGGAGATTTTATATATGGCACAACCTAAAATAATAGCAGGTATATCAAAACTTGCTCAAAATGGTTATCTTGATGGATCTGTGTTACTTGGCAGTTTATCATCTAATTCTACATTACTTGATACTGTGCTTGAAACAGGTATGTATATATTCATTGGTACTACTACTACGCCATTAACTTGCAGCAGTGCTTGTGCATGGGTTCTTAGAGTATATGCTCCTGATCCTGATAATAGTTCTTCGGCAACAAATTATTCTAAGTATATTATTCAGGAAGCTGAAAAACTCGGTACTACTGCAGATGGAACTAATTCTAGACTTATCGCATATCGTGAGTATAATGGTACTAGCTGGTCTGCATGGTATGAAGGTGGTGGAGGAGGTAAAGTAGAATGTGATACTGCAATGTCTACTACTTCAGAGAATCCTGTTCAGAATAAAGTAATTGCTGCTGCACTTGCAGGAAAGTCTGATACTAATCATACTCATAGTACTTATGCTACTACAACTGCATTAGCAAATAAACTCGATAAGTCTGGTGGTACATTAACTGGTGCTTTAGTAGCACAAGCTAATACTAATTATACTACTTATCAAGTAAGAAATATAGCATTAAATACTAGTGCTAGTACACCTACAGGTAATGGTAGTATATTAGGAGTATATTCGTAATATAAAGATAATAAAGAATATAGAGATATGGAGAACATCCATATCTCTATATATTTTAACTTTAAAACATTTAAATAAAAAAAATAAATTTATTATAAAAGAGATTAATTAAAATGAGTATTTATGCTAATATTGATGGAGCCTCCAAAGATTTGGGGGGGGGGTAATAATGGTTCTTATATTATAGGAACTACATATAATGTCACTAATAGGTATAATAGTGTTACATTTAATGGTACTACTATAATATTGATATTACAATTTGCTTATATTGGAAGTAATGTATTGAATATTTATTATAATAGAAATACAAATAAAATTATAGGATCATATTGCACCAACAACTCTAATTATATTGGAATAATTTCTGTTGATTCTTCTAATAATATAACTATTAGTGCTGCATCATCAACATCTACTAGTGGATCTGATGATATAACAATATGTAATATTAACAATGGAATATTTACTCCAAATGCAAACTTTTCAAGTATAATTATGAATTTAAGCTATATGATTTTATCATAAATAATTAATATCCCTAATATTTGTTAAAGGAGATTATTAAAATGTCATTATATACAAATATTGGGGGGGGGG
>ERZ808252.2468-NODE-2468-length-11057-cov-8.856662_pt1 | contig 11057 bp, 6 predicted proteins | sample MGYA00521242_ERZ808252 | MGnify/ENA primary metagenome ERZ808252 (study PRJEB31516, sample SAMN03275581) | gut metagenome | biome: mammalia-associated habitat; material: feces | host: Papio cynocephalus | place: Kenya | collected 2012-08-07 ...
CTTCCACACAATGCCGCCCGCCGCAAGCAATGCCACGACAATCACGGCGGCGATGATCGCGACGGTCCTTTTACCACGGCCATGGGCTTCCTCCGCACCAGCGAATTCCGCCATGTTCCCCTCACTCTTCTCGGCCATCCGCTTCCCTTCTTGCCTTTTCTACCGTCACAACTGTTGGAATGTCCAATGCCTATTTGGCATGTTCGAACGTCACGTTGAATTCGCCATCCCCATACGAATCCTGGTTACCCGTATATGTCCACGTCACCTTGATGCCATCCCAGGAATCCGATTGCATGCCGTCAATCGTCCTTGTGCTGTTTATCTTGCTTATCACCGAATTGGGCATGTCCAGCTCGTTTATGACGCAGTTGAACGCCTTCTGGCTGAGGGTCTCTTGGGACTCACCTTCATAATCGAAGTCGATGTTCAAGAATTCGGAATCCGCATTGATCACCGATCCGCTATTTCTGCACTTGCTCGCAATCTGTTCGAAGTCCGCCGTCTGGGATTGATCGCTAGCCGCCGCAAAGCAGACAAGAACGAACAATCCCCCGATGACATCCAATAGCACCATGCCGATGAACACCGGCAACCAGACGCGCACATACCGCCTTTGCCTCTTCGGCTTCTGCGGCATGGCCGGCACAGGCATGGGGGCTGGTGGATATTGCTGGCTAGACGGCTGTTGAGGCTGCTGCATCGTTGGTTGTTGCGGCTGCTGCGGATATGTCTCTGGGGCGCTCATTCTCGTCTCCTTCTTCTCTGAATGAGAATACCTATAAATCTCTACAGCGCCACTAAACTTGACGGAGTACCCACGCCAACCGGAGGAGGAGAGCATGACCGTCAGCGTCGACGAGGTATTCGACCGGATCATCGAGGAATCTACGGACACCCGCCAGCAGGGCACGAGGTGGGAGCGCGCCGTGCAATGGTTCCTCACCCAGGACCCAGCGTGGAGGGACCGGTTCGAGCACGTATGGATGTGGGACGACGCGCCAACGAACCCAGGCAGACAGGACACCGGCATCGATCTGGTCGCGCAGGACATGGACGGCGAGTACTGGGCGATACAGGCGAAATGCTATTCGAAGACGTTGTCCGACAGGGACGTGTCCACGTTCTTCATGGCGTCGATGGCCGATGACCGCTACCGGCACTTCATCATCGCCGACACCGCCCCCGCAGTGAGCCACAACCTCGAGACGTACATCACGGACCACAAGGACCGCGACATCACGCGCATCGACCTGGACTGGATCCGCAGCGCGAACATCGACTGGAGCCCGTTCACCGGCGACGCGGCCGACACACGCGAGGTGTACGAGCCGCGTGACTACCAGCGTGAGGCCATCGACGCGATCGAGAAGGAACTGGAGGACCACGACAGGGCGTTGGCGGTCATGGCGTGCGGCACCGGCAAGACCCTCACCTCGCTGCGTCTGGCGGAGGAGCTGTGCCCGGGCGGCACGGTCCTGTTCCTCGCCCCGTCCATCAGCCTCGTGTCCCAGACCATGCGCGGATGGGTCGACCAGGTGCGCGGCCGTATCAACCCGTACGTCGTGTGCTCCGACGGGAAGGCATCCAAACTCAAGGACGACGAGAGCTACGGCCAGCTGTCCGACATCCCGTATCCCGCGACCACGAACGCGGACACCATCGCCGCGCGCTTCCATAAACGCGACGACGCGCTGAACGTGGTGTTCTCCACCTACCAGTCCATCGACGTGGTCGCCCGCGCGCAGGAGCTTGGTCTACCGGAGTTCGACCTGGTCGTGTGCGACGAGGCGCACCGCACCACCGGCGTCATCAAGGGCGAAGGCGCGTTCCAGAAGATCCACGACAACGGTTTCATCCACGCCGCCAAACGCGTGTACATGACCGCGACCCCGCGTATCTACGACACGAGCGCGAAACGCAAGGCCGACATGATGGGCGCGGTCGCGATCGCGAGCATGGACGACGAGAAGACCTACGGGCGCCTGTGCTACACGCTTGGTTTCGGCAAGGCCGTGGAAAAGGGCATCCTGACCGATTACAAGATCGTCGTCATGAACGTCGGCGAGGACATGCTGCCCGCCGCCATGCAGCAACACCTCGGCTCGGCCGTCGAGGTCAAAGTGGATGACCAGGCCAAGTTCATCGGCATCTGGAAGGCCCTGTTCGACCGCACCCACGCGAGCGATATCAAGGCCATGGGACGGCACGCCCGGGTCGATGGAAACGACGCGAAACGCCTCCTGCGCCACGCGATCGCGTTCGCATCGAGCATCAAGGCGTCGAAACAGCTCAGCAACGAGTTCCAGAATGTGATCAACGCGTACACCGTGGCTCTGGGCGAGGAGAACAAGGAAGAGCGCGATGCGCTCATGGACGCGGCCGGCAACATCACGTTCGATGTGGACCATGTCGACGGCAGCATGGACGCCAGGACCCGCGCGGATAAGCTCGACAGGCTCGCCGACGACGACGGTGCCTGCCACATCCTGTCGAACGCGCGTTGCCTGGCCGAGGGCATCGACGTGCCCGCCCTGGACGCGATCATCTATCTGAGCAGCCGCAAGAGCCGCACCGACATCATCCAGTCCGTCGGCCGCGTCATGCGCAAGGCCGAGGGCAAGGAGTACGGGTACATCATCCTGCCAATCTTCGTACCCAAAGGCGTCGACCCGACCATATCATTGGCCAACAGTCCGGAATACCAGGTCGTCTGGCAGGTCGTCAACGCCCTGCGCGGCCATGACGAGCGTCTCGAGGCGAAGATCAACGCCGCCGCATTGGGCGACACCGACGCGTTGAGCCACATCGTCGAGGTCGAGATCCTCGACGACACGCGCGTCAACGAACGCGCGAAGCGCAAGCCCTCGCACCATATCGGCGAGAACGAGGCGCCCTCGGACACGGACGCCGGCGACGGCAACGAGACCGGTGAGGATGACGCCGAGAACATGATGCAGGGCGAACTGAACGTCGACAGTCTGAGGGAGCTGGCACATTCCATCCAGGCGCAGATCGTGCGTAAGTGCGGCACGAAGGTGTATTGGGGCGAATGGACCCGTGACGTGGCCGACGTGGCCTCGGCACGTGCCGAGGCGATCGCCCGCCTGGTCGGATCCGGTAAGGCGTCCGAGAGCTTCGCCCGGTTCCTCCAGGGATTGAGGGACAGTCTGAACTCGAACTACACCGAGACCGAGGCGGTCAGCGTGCTCGCCCAGCATGAGATCACCCGCCCGATCTTCGAATCCCTGTTCGACAATCCCGAGGTCGTCGCGAACAACCCCATCGTCAAAGGCATGGATCGCGCGCTGGACGACCTGTACGAGGCGGGACTGGAACGCGGGTTCGCGGACTCGAGGCTCGCGGACCTGTACGATTCGGTGAGGACCTGCGCCGCGCAGGTCGTGTCCGACCAGGCCAGGCAGAACCTCATCAAGGAGATCTACAACGACTTCTTCTCCATCGCGTTCAAGGACATGGCCGCGGAGCTCGGCATCGTGTACACGCCCGTCGAGGTCGTGGACGCGCAGCTGCACATGGTCCAACGCGCGCTGCGGCGCGAGTTCGGCATGAGCCTGGGAGACCGTGGCGTGCATGTGCTTGACGGGTTCGCAGGCACGGGCACGTACTTGTGCCGCCTCATCGAGGACACCGGCCTCATCAGCGACGAGGACCTTCCATACAAGTACGCGCACGACCTGCACTCCAACGAGATAGTGCCGTTAGCGTCGATGATCATGGACGTGAACATCGAACAGTCCTATCACTCGCGCGTGGGCGGCGACTACAGGCCGTTCCCCGGAGCGTTGCTGACGGACACGTTCCAGATGAGTGAGGCCGACGACCCGGTCGACACGACCATGTTCGCTGAGAACACCAAACGCGTCGAACAGCAGTTGCGTCTGCCGATCAAGGTCGTCGTCGGCAACCCGCCCTACCGTGCGGGAGACATCAATAACACCGGCAACCGAAACACGAAATACCCGACATTGGACGGACGCATCGAGGCCACGTATGTGAAGAACAGCGACAAGGTGAACAAGAACTCGCTGTACGACCACTACATCCGCGCGTTCCGTTGGGCGTCCGACAGGATCGGTGACTCTGGCATTGTGTGCTTCGTGTCCAACGGTGGATGGCTCACCGGCGCGGCCGGCGCGGGCGTGCGCCGCTGCTTCAAGGAAGAGTTCAACTCCATCTACGTGTACAACCTGCGCGGCAACGCACGCACCCAAGGAGAGGAACGCCGCAAAGAGAAGGATAATGTCTTCGGAGAAGGCACCAGAACTACTATTACCATCACCATGCTGGTCAAGAACCCGGACTCCACCGAGCATGGCGTCATCCACTACCGCGACATCGGCGACTACCTGACGCGCGACGAGAAGCTCCGCATCCTCAGGGAAGCGGTCGACCACGACCCCAAATGGACGACGCTCGACCAGGACAAGCACGGCGACTGGCTCGACCAGCGCGACGACAGCTACCTCGGCTTCATTCCCTTGGGTGTACAGGAAGGTGTGAAGAAATTGCCTACCGGCCTGTTTTCCACATGGTCATGCGGTCTACAGACTAATAGAGACACCTGGGTTTATTCTTTCAATAGGCAAAGCCTATCCCAACATGTGTCAAAGACCTGCACATTCTATAACAAGGCAGTCGACGAGATCACACAGGGCCAATCAATCGATGATTTCAGAATAGACAGTGAAATAAAATGGTCCTCATCCCTCGAATCTTATGCCAAACGTGGAATGAAAGAGACTTTCTCTGACGGGAAAATCTGCTCATCCCTTTATCGTCCTTTTACAAGGCAATACGTCTACTTCGACAAATTATTGAATCACCGTCCTTATCTGCAGCCGCAACTATTCCCGTACCGCGGAGCGAAGAACCTTGAGATCGCCATCTCAGGTATTGGCGCCCCATACCCGTTTTCGGCTCTGATTTATGATTGCATACCATCGCTTACCCCGTATGCAGGAAACGGCCAGTGCTTCCCCTTATATCAGTACGAGGAAATCAGCTCCGAAGATGCAACTAGCCACAACACGCTCTTCGATGATGATCAAGACACACTCGCATTCAATAAAGAGAACGATAAATGGTATGTGCGCCATGACGCGATTACCGATGCGGGATTGAAGGTGTTCCAAGAGACGTACCCGGAGATACCCGGCATCGCCAAGGAAGACATCTTCTACTACGTGTACGGCATCCTGCACAGCAGGGAGTACCGGCGTCGGTTCGGGAACAACCTTGCGAAGGAGCTGCCTCGCATCCCGCTGGCCGCGGACTTCCCCGCGTTCCGTGACGCGGGTCGCAAGCTCGCCAAGCTCCATCTCGATTACGAGAAGGTCAAGCCGTGGGACGTGACCGAGACCGGCGACGCCGCGAACCCGGGACGCACGGTGAAAATGACGTATCCGCGCAAGGTCACGGATCCGGAGACCGGAAAGAAGGTCAAGGACCTGACCGTGCTGCAGGTGGCCGAGAATCTGATCATCGAGGGCATTCCGCCGCGTACCTATGACTATGTGGTGAACGGCAAGACCGCCATCGGCTGGCTGATCGACCGTTACCAGGTCACAACGGACAGGAAGAGCGGCATCGTCAACGATCCGAACGAATATTCGAAGGACCCGCGCTACATCGTCGATCTGGTCGAGAAGGTCATTCGTGTGAGCGTGGAGACCGTCGACATCATGAACGGCCTGCCACCACTCAACGAGAAGAAGACCAAGCCCGACTGCTGGCCGAAGGAATGGAGCCGGTGACGTCTGCTCTGCTGGCTATGGCGATGAAACATGCACACATATCATCGGTCAGTGGAATTCAATTGGATTCCACTGACATAGGGGGAAATACGTTGTTGAAAACGACCTTATGCAATATCAACAATATTCCATTTTGGAGCTGCATGACGTGGATCCAGAACTGCATGACGCGGATCTGCACCAAGTGCTATCCACTACTAATAACAGCAATTATTGCTGGAGCGGTGGTGATTATAGCCCGCGTTAAATGCCGGGAATGGAAGTTGCAATCACTGGCATCGTGGATATCGGAGCATACGCTTGCGAATATCATATTCTGGGTATCCTGCGCTATCAGCCTGTTCTTTGTGTTCGCCCTCTATCTTTCAGGAAATGATCTGAACAAGCTTTCCAGTGGCAAAGATGGCCAGAGTATCATCACCGGCTCCATCGCTATGCTGGGCATCATCACCGCCGCAGGTGCTTTGGTGATGAAATATCAGGATGAGAAACGCAACAAAGCCGATGAGAAACGAAAGAACCGAGATGAGCAGCGTGGAGAGTTCTCGGCTGCGCTGGAACGCTTGAGTAGCGAATCCGCAATGTCCCGTGTCGCCGGCGTGCACACTCTGGTGGAAGTCGCGGATAAATACGAGCAATACCGAGAAGAAACGGTCCGTGTTCTCTGCGCATATCTGCGATCCGATCATTCCAAAGATGATCCGGTCATCGAATCCGTGATATTGGAGAGTTTGGGAAGCCACTGCGCGAGTGATGCCGAACCGGACTGTCAATGGTCCGGATGCGGTCTTGATCTGCATGGAGCTACGATACTCAACCCATTCATCTTCACCAACTGCAGGTTTGCCGCCGTTAATCTGGATAATGTCACCTTCAAGCAGGATATCAAATTCCGAAACTGTGAATTTGAATCGTTGGAATTGAAGAATGTGGACCCTCACAAAGACCTGCTTCTCAGCGACCTCATAACCAAGGAACCGTATGCCATCCAACTGGCGGAAGAGACAAATACGCATCGGTTCCAAGTAGTAAATTGCCAATCTATCTGGAAGATAAATATCTTTGGAACTATCGAAAAGATTTGGTTAGCCGGAAACTGCAAGATAGGGAATGTCAGCCTTTGGGATGAAAGCAAAATCGGCTCAATCTATGTAACCCATACAGTTAGAATCGACAGATTCGATACACAGCATTGCACAATCGAAAAAATCAATCTGCAAAACAAATCTGAAATAAAAGACCTTCTATTGATGGATGGCAGTACCATCACTGAAATCGCATTCCAAAACGAAAGTCAGATTAAGGGCAAATTCACAATGGTTCCCTCCAATAAAATCAATATCGATAAGCTGACTATGCGAGACAACAGTAAAATCAGTGAACTATGCATAGACGATGAAACCAACTTAGAAGGGGTCATTACGGCAAGTGGCGAAATCGGCCAGCTCACCACTAAAGGAAATTGCGGAATAGATTGCCTACGCATACCTCTCAAAGATGCGATAAAAACGTTTGATTTGCAAGGCGGACATATCAAGACTTGCTTCAAGCCAAAAGACCTAAAGATAAACGACCCCCATAAAGTTGTGAAAGAGTTTGTAATTAGTCCATATCAATCCTCGGAGCCAATCATTTCGTGATTTTGCTGTAAATCAAGCGGCCACACAAATTCCGCCCTTATTACAACCCTGATGAAGCAGTTCGGAACTGTGGCGCCGGCTGCTGAAGCCAGCAACCAGCGCCACCGAAAACCGCACGGAATCTGTTAGGAAACGCCACGTAGGGCGGAGTCAGCGAGGCACGGTCGCCGCCCAGCTCTTGGCAAGCGACTCCGGAGTGGGACCCTTGCCGAGGAACTCCACATCGCCGCCCGAGTATTCGGCAGGATCCGCAAGGTAGACGACGGAACGGCTGCTGCGTTCCGCCGCCCTGGTCTGTCCCAGACCGGCCAGCGAGAAGGCTTTCCTGAGTTTCGCCGGGATCCATCCGCGATCCTTCTCCCGTGCCTGGCGGAACAGCTCTTTGGCGAGCATGTGGTTGCCGTTCAAATGGACCGTGTTATGCAGCCATTCGGCCATTTCCTCCCTGATGACGGGATCCATCCGTGACTCCCTCATATCGCTTTTGAGGTCCAGATAGTCCTGGGCGGTATCGTCGGTCGGCGCGGTTCCGACCACGACCCGCACCGGGAACACCTCTCCGTCATCGCCTACGCATTCCCGCGTCCCGAATCTGATCCGGGCGTTGACGGTGCCGGAATACGACGCGTCCACCTGTTGGCATACCGCCATGTCCGGGTTGTTCGGATGCGTTTCGAGGTATAGATAGGAACGGGCCTTGGCCGTCCACTGGTCCGATCCCGACATGGCGTATGTCACGTCCTCCGGATCCTTCTTCGCGTGGAGCACGCCCAGCACACAGCAGTTGCTTCTTTTCGCCATGGCGTCGAGGACGATCAGGCAGTCGGCCGACTGCTGGTCGTTCATGCGCCCGGCGGCAAGACCATGCAGCGGATCGATGTACACGAGGTCCGCGCGCATGCCCTCCGCGGCTCTCACAATCCCCCGCAGGTCTCTGGCGTCGAAACCGCAGAATCCTGTGCCGCCATCCTGCCGCTTGTACAGCATGATGTTGCCCAGGTCGGCTCCCATGCGCTGCAGTTTCGCCTTCACAAGGCCCTCGTCGTCCTCGCGCTGCACGATGAGCACTTTCTTGCCCATGGCCGAGAACCTCGCGCACTCGTAGAGCGCGAGCGTGCTCTTGCCGCAGCGTTTGCGCCCGCCCAGTATCGTGACCGCTCCGGTTGGAAACCACACATCCCCTCCCAGGAACTCAATCTTCCGTACCGGCACATCGGTGATTGGTGCCAGAAAGTAGTCCGTCCGCTTTTCTTTTCCGTTTTTGCCTGTTATACTGTTCATTGGTTTTTGTGAGCGTCTGCCGTGTTCGCGGCAGACGCTTTTCCTTTCCCGTGGCGCTTTTCAACGTCCTTCGATGTAATCTTCCAGTGACTTGTAGCTGATCAGGAAAATGCGCCCCGATTTGCGGGCCCTGATCTTTCCCTGCCTGATGAGCGTGTAGATGCTTTTGGTGTCCTTGAACCCCAGCAGCTGCGTCGCCACCTGGACGGTGACCGCCAGCGGCCGCTGAAGAGGGTCCATCTTATGCACTCTTGCCATCGTTTCGGCTCCTTCCCGGACAAGTGGTCCGATTCGGTTGCGCCCGGACGTCCGTTCGGGCTCATTATCATCACGTCGACTCCTTGTGATGACGTCCGATATCGGCACATGCCACGGGATGTCATTGATGTTCCTCCAGCATCCGCGACAGGGTCTCTTCCTGTGTCTTGGGCGGCAGCCGGCGCATCACCTCCCCTCTTTCGCTGGCATCCATGGCTTTGAGAAAGGCGATGCGCGCCTTCACATCGGTCTTTTCCAGAAGCTGCGCGATTCTGGCGGACGAGTCCCCGACGTTCCGAGACGCTTCCGGGGCGTTCTCCGGGGCGTTTTCCGGAAGCCGGGAGTCGGTTTTTCGGAAATCCGCCTCCATGCCCTCGATGACCTTCCTCTGCTCCGAGTCCAACGGATGCTGGTAGTGGCGATCGGTGCTATCCAAGTCATGCCCGGCAATGCCGCCCACCGTCTTGTCTGAGTTCGTATACTTTTTCATGTGGCTGATGGCGCGATGCCGCAAATCGTAAAGGGACACCTTCTTCTCCTCGAGCCTTGGAACGCTTTTGCGGGCCCTGTACCAGGCGTTGCGCACCGTCTGGGCGCTGACCACCTCGCCGGTCCTCGGCCCCGTGAACAGGAACGCGGTCGGATCGTCGGGCACGAACTCGCGCAGGTGCAGGTCCAGCGCCCTGCAAACGTAATCCGTTATGGGAATTCGTCTGACGCTTCCGGTGGTCTTCGTCTCGTTGACCAGCACCTGCCTATGGTATTTTCCCGTTTCCGGGTCCTTTGGGTTGTATTCCTTCGCCGCCCTCACGATGTTGAGCTCGCCTCGCGAAAGGTTGTCGTTGAGCCACACGTCCCTGCGTTGCAGCCCGTACACCTCCCCCGGGCGAAGTCCCATGAACCCGGACAGGTAGACCACCGCCGCGAATCGGGGCGGCATGGCATGGTACAGCGTGCGCAGTTCGTCATCGCTGATATCCACATACTGGAAATGCGACGCCGGCTTGCGCACGGGGGTCCGTACCGGGTTGAGCTTGAGCAGGGTGGTCCCGTCCGTGTCCAGCACGCGTTCGCACGCGTCCCGGAAGATCTCGCGCAGCAGCACATAGGCCTTGTGCCTGACGGAGGCTCCCTCACCGGCCTTGCCCACCTTCATGGAGTCGACCCACTTCTCGATGTCCTTGGGACTGATGCTCACCATGCGCTTGTCACCCAGGACGGGCAGCAGATAGTCATCCAGATACTGCAGATACTTGTCGCGCGTGGTCGGCGCCAACTTCCTGCCGTCCGGTTTCCGGCGTCTTTGCACGAAGTCGAGCGCGTATTCGCGGAACGTCACCGTCGAACCTGCCCTCCGGTTCTCCTCGATCCTGGGCGGCTCCCAGCTGCCCAGCCTGATTCGTCTCTCCTGCTCCGCAAGCCACGCCTCGGCCATGGCGCTGTAATCACTGTCGAAGTTCTTCGAATAGTGCTTCGGCATGTCGGGCCACTTGGAATAGGCCCATACCGGCGGCTGGAAGCGGGCCTGCACGTACTCGTGCCCGTCACGCGCCGTACGGATCAGAATCGAACCGAAGCTACGTCTTTTGCCCCCGCTCATAGCGCCACCGTTTCGTTTACGGGAAGTGCGCCAATCAAAGCGGCATCACACACGTTTCCACACCCACGTACGCTTGACAAGAGTGAGGAATCCCAATGATTCCAACGGTTGAAGGCGGTTTTGAGGAAGGATTCCTGCTTAAAGAGCGCCGTAAAGTGCAAAAGAGTAAAAGTGTAAACGGAAAACGTTGGAATTCCAACGGTTTTTACTCTTTTCACTAGTGATAAAGAGTAAAAAAGTGTAAAAGAGTAAACACGAGAGTGGCCGCGTCTCCCAACGGGGATGAAGACATGGAAAGCATTAGGGAAACACATATCCGGACAAGAATGCGAAATCATGCCGGAGCTCCTTTCGACGATAGAGTGACACACCGATTTGGTCCGTCATATGTGTCACCTAATGTGTCATCGATATCGGCGCATCCGACGGCGTCGGAAGGCACTCGGGGGAGGGGACGGCATATGGGCCGGACCGGCCGGAATCGTTGGAACGGAGCCGTTT
>ERZ808252.2470-NODE-2470-length-11052-cov-5.026371_pt1 | contig 11052 bp, 7 predicted proteins | sample MGYA00521242_ERZ808252 | MGnify/ENA primary metagenome ERZ808252 (study PRJEB31516, sample SAMN03275581) | gut metagenome | biome: mammalia-associated habitat; material: feces | host: Papio cynocephalus | place: Kenya | collected 2012-08-07 ...
TGTATGATAGGGCAATTGATATAAAAGTATCAAGAAGGACCATCAAAACAATCCAGATAGCATATGATTTATATAATTCTAAAGAAGAAGTTTTTAAATAAGGCTTATTTGAATTTATAACACCTGCTTGAAGTTTGATGTCTTCAGTATTTTCTAAATTAGCAACATCAATAATATCATCAAAAGTGATGATACCAAGGATTCTGCCTTGTGAGTTAGTCACTGGAAGAATAGAAATATCATATTTTCTAAATTCTCTAACGACAACTTCTTCATCAGTTGATGTAAAAACAGATATTACTTCAGGATTCATAACATCACTGACTAATTTATCTTCATCATTTTCAAGCAGAATATCAAGATTACAAGTCCCTATTAAAATACGAGTTTTATTGACAACAAAAATTTTCCAAATAGTTTCTTTTTCTTTGCCAATTTTCCTAATTTTAGCTAAACATTCTTTAATTGTTTTATCTTCTTCAATTTCAACATATTCACAAGTCATCAAAGAACCTGCAGTTCCTTCTTTATAATTTAAATATGTTGATATTCTTTTACGATCACTTCTTGTTGTTGCTAACAATACTTTGGTTACTAAATTAGATGGAAGCTCATCAACAAAATCAACTAGATTATCAATCTGCATTTCACTGACAATATTTTGTAGTTCATCAGATGTAAAAGCAGAGACAACTTGTTCCTTCTTCTCTTGCGAAAGCAGAGTAAATATTTCAGCCGATTCATCACTATTGACTGTTTTAAAAAAGAAAAGAAGTTCTTCTGGATTTAAATTTTCTACAGCATCTGAAATGTTGTGAGGATCATAAGAAGCAGCAAGTGAATTTAAAATCTTTGTGTTTTTAAGTTGAATAAATGTTTTTAAGACATCACTTGAAATGAATTGACTAACTTTAGAAGTTAAGGAAGAATCAACTTTGAATTCATCATCGGATCTAACATTCAAATTATTGATTAAATCATGTTTTAAATCTTTCATGCTAAAATCCTCCAGTTAGTAATAGTTGTAAATAAAACAGCTACTTCACCTGGGTCAAATTTGTTGATGATGAATTTTGCAAGTGAAAAATAGATAAGTAGAGTCAGAATATCCATGATTGAAGTAATCAGTGGTCCTGAAATAAAAGCTGGGTCAATATGAATTAGTTTAGCAACAATTGGTAAGGTTGCACCAAGTAGCTTGGAAACAAAAACGGCAAAAAATAACGATGATGAAATGACAAGTGAAATGATCAAGAATGCTTTTTGTCTACCACCAACATCTTTGATGAATCCATCAAGAGAATTGCCAACATTGATGATGGGAGTATTTAATTCAACCATTGTCCAACCAAATGAAACTAAAGCAACAGTGATAGCTGTTAATAATCCAGCAATAAATTCTTTTTTTACTACTTTAAAATAGTCTTTAGTTGTTATTTCACCAGTTGCTAAAGCTCTAGTTATCATTGAGGTTGTTTGATCACCTGAATTTCCACCTGTATCATTTAAAACAGGTAGGAAAGAAATTAAAACTGGAATAGTTAAAAGTTCAGCTTCAAACTTGTCAACAATCATCGATGCAAAAGTATTGATTATCAATAAAATAATAAGCCAAATAACATATGATAAAGCGATTCGATAAAATTTATTTTCAGCATAGCTTTTATCATTAGTTGGTGCAATAGCACTTTGCTTGTAGACATCTTCAGTATTCTCACTTTCAATAATATCTAAAACATCATCAAAAGTGATGATACCTAACATATCTTTGTTTTTAGAGACTACAGGTAATATAGGTAAATCAAATTCTTTGAAAACTGAAATAGCATTCTCTTTATCAGCAATAGGAGAAATATATGGGAAATCTTTGTTCATTGTTTGCGAAATTTGTAAAGAATAGTCAACAAACATCATATCTTCTAAATATTGAATACCAATTAGATGATTTGCATTATCAGTTATAAATATTGCTCTTACAGTTTCCATTTGTTTACCAACTTCTTTAATCTTCTTAAAAACATCACTTATAAGTACATCTGGCTTAACTGATAAATATTCGGTTGTCATAATTGAACCAATGGTATCATCTGAATACTTAGAAAGAGTGATGAGATTTTTCTTTCTTTTTGAAGGAAGATAACTCAATACTTTTTCTCTCAAAGGCTTAGTTAAGTCTTCAATAAAGTCGGCTAAGTCGTCATCTTTAACATAGCGAAGAGTCAAGACTATTTGCTTTTTAGGTAAAGTTTTTATGATAGCTAAACGATTGTTGATAGGAAGATATGAGAAAAGATTGCCTAATTTTGAATAGTCATCACCATAAGTATAAAAATCATTGATGTCATTTTTAGAGAAATTTTCAAATGCTTCAACAAGCGTTAAAGCTGAAACATCATTTAAAAGTTCATTGATACCATCAGTATCTTTATTTTCAAGAAGTTTTGAAATTTTATCTACAAGTTCCTTGCTTGTATAACCATTATTTATAATAAGGTCAACATTTAAATTTTCTTCCATTTATAGCCTCCTTATTAAATTGCATTTATAAAAGTTATTTTATATAGTAGTTAATGTATGTCTCAAGCATGCAAATATCACTAACAACTTTACCATTATTTTTAATTTCAAGAAGTTCATGATATTCTTTGCTTGAAAAGTAAGATACAGATAGAATATCGACATTTATTTTATTCATCACGTTTATATCAGAAATGGTATCACCAATATAAAGAATATCTTCTTTTTTTAAATTAAAATCATCGATAAGTTTATTCATTGAAACATCTTTATTGACACCTGTTTCACTACCAGTATATTCTCGAATAAAGAAATTATTTAGTTTATTAACATCAAGTGATATATCTAATGTATCTTTACCTCTACCAGTTATTAAAAATAAACTGATATTAGGATTATTTTTTAAATTGATCAAAGCTTTAATAATCGGAATAGGTACCTTATATAAAGGGGCTTCTTTTTGATAGTATTTTAAAAAAGCCTCATAAGCTTTATTAAAGAAACTATCATCAACTAGTGATTTGATGATTCCTTTTTCAGTAGGGCCATAATGTTTTATTAGCTCTTCAACTGTCAAATGTGCATTTGGAAAGCTATTGATTGCAAAAAGCATGCTATCAGCTTCAAGCTTTAAGCTATCGATTAATGTCCCATCAAAATCAAAGACAATAGCTTTCTTTTTATTCATACAAAAATTTTAACACTAAAGAATATATAAAGCATAAAAAGAAATTATTATTTTTTTGTTTCTTTAATGATGTTAATAAGATCTTTGCTTTCTTCATCAAATAGTTGCTCATTTTTTAATGTTGCAATATCGTTTTCATTTGATGAAACAATTGAAATTGATTTGATTCTTCTTTTGATCATTTTTTGCTTAGCTTTTAGAGCAAAACTATCAATATAGAAAATGGTAGCTGCCTCCCAAATAAAGACCCATGCTACAATATCGAGTGTCTCGTTGATGATTGTTCTTAGATTCTCATTATTAAACCACTTAAATGATAAAGAAGAGATGGCTAAAATTAAAAATAAAAGACCACTTAAAAGAAGAAGTAGAGAAGATATTTTTTTAAATTTTAAATTCCTTTGAGTCGCAATATAATGTGAAGCAAAATAATCTTCAAATAAATCAGTAAGTTCTTTAACGTCGTATCCATTAAAATCGTTTAAAACAAATTTAAAATGACAACTATATTCATTTGGTATTTTTTCAATTAATGAAATCATTTTATTAAATATTTCATCGTTTAAAGAAACAGTTTCACCAATTGAATCATCAAGTAAATCAGTTGCATTATCATATTGCAGTTTGATAGTAACTACCTTATTTTCTTCATCGACAATATAATGTTTTTTTAATAGCTCAATTGAATATTTTTTTATTTCTTTTTCTTTTAAAAAATCAAACATATTTGCCTCCTAACTAAAAAAGTTAGTTTATTATAAGCTATTTAAATAAATTTAAATAACTTATTTTTGAAAAAATGAGCGGGTAAGTAGCTGTTAAGCAATGTTCTTGAATTAATTTTAAAAAATGATATATTATGATTGCTATGGAGGTAATCTATGAAAGATTTAAAAGGAACAAAAACTGAGAAAAACTTGCAAGCAGCTTTTGCTGGTGAAAGTCAAGCTCATACCAAGTATGCATATTATGCATCAGTAGCCAAAAAAGAAGGACATTATGATTTTGCTGAATTATTTGAAGAAACCAGCAGAAATGAAAACGAACACGCTGAATTATGGTTTAAGTATCTTCATGATGGTCAAATTCCAACAACTGAAATCAATTTAAAAGATGCAGCTGATGGTGAAAATTATGAAAACGAAAAAATGTATCCAGAATTTGCTCAAACAGCAAGAGAAGAAGGTTTTGTAGAAATTGCAGCCAAATTTGAAATGGTTGGTGAAATAGAGAGAAGACATGAAGCTAGATATAAACATCTTCTTGAACAACTTCAAACCAGCAAAGCAGTCATCAAAGAAGGAGCATTAGTTGTTTGGAAATGCCAAGTTTGCGGTCATATCCATGTTGGAGAAAGTGCACCTGCTATCTGCCCACTTTGCGGACATAAATCATCATTTTTACCTGAGTATCTCTCTTATGATTACTCACCTAAAAAAGGCAAATAAAAATCAGAACAAATATTAGTGATATTTGCTGCTTTTACATTGTAAATATAGCTGATTTATTGTAAAATTATTGTACCAGCACACACTAGTACAATTTTTTATTATGGGAGAAATTATATGGGGAAAAGTAAGAAATTTGCATTATTAACTGCTCTATTTTTAACAGCAACAATATCTTCTTGTAAAAAGATAAGTAATTTAGATAATTCTATTACTTCTTCTTCACAAGTTTCTAGCTCTACAAGCAGTTCAAGTGAAGAAAAAGTTGACTATAAAAACGTTTTTAAATTATCTAAATATCAAAATAGTGGATCAGATTATTATTACATAGATGGTTTAAAAGATGCAAACATCACTAACTTAGTTATACCAAATGAAATAGATGGAATTCCTGTTTACAGAATTGAAACTGATGCTTTTTCTGGTAATAAAAATATCAAAACTGTTTCTTATTTAGCTGAATCTGTACGTATATACAAAAACGCTTTTAAAGACTGCACTAACTTAGTTGAATTTAAATTTTCCGAAAGTTCAAAACTGGCATATATTGGTGAATCAGCTTTTGAAAATTGCACCTCATTGAAAGAGTTTGTTTACCCTACGGAAAAAGCTACTAATGGTTATGGCTACATGACTAATGACTATGTCTTTAAAGGCTGCACATCTTTAGAAAGAGTTGTTTTGTTTAAAGACTTTGGTACCATTAACGCTTCGTATTTTGATAAGTGTTTTTCTTTAAAAGAAGTTTCTTTCCATAAAGGTGGAACGGCTGAGAAAAATTTAAAAGTCAATTCAAATAATATCACAAGTATTAGTGGTACTTCTTTATATCTAGCGTGGAATGATTATACGCTATCTAATACTATTACTTATATTGGCAATTTTGCTTTTTGCCCCGGACTTTCTAATAAAGATTTAGATTTTGTTTTACCAACCAAAGTTACTTATGTTGGTGATTATGCTTTTAAAAATTGTATATTTAAATCTTTTACTTTAAATCATAAGCCAACATTTGCTAGTGGGTATGGTGCTAGTTCAGATTCTGATGAAAGATTTGCAAATAAATTTCTTTGTGACACGACTATAGAAAAAGTGTATATAAATGCTACTATACCGTTTAGGAAAACTTATTTTAAAAATGCTCATATTGAAAACTTATATCTTGGAACTGGTGTTACTACCTTTGAAGAATATTCATCTTTTGCTGAAACTGATGTTCCAACCGATATTAAAGATATTTATGTATTAGCTAATACTGATAATTTGTATACATCTAACGGCTCCCTTATTGCTAAAATGACAGATAGTTCTGGAAAAACTGTTAAAAGAGCTATTGCTGAATTTGGACGTTATGAAGAATATTATTTTCCAAATGATGTTACTCAAATTGGAATGAGTTTATTTAAAAATAATGATTATGTCAAAAAAGTTTATATGTCTGATAATATTACAAGTTTTTATGCTAATATCCATTTAAATGGCTCATTTAATGGTTGTGCAAATTTAGAAGAAGTTAGATTATCTGATAATTTAACTGAAATAAAGCAAAGCTGTTTTATCAATCTTCCAAAATTAAGGAAAATTAATATTCCTAAGAATATGAAAAATGTTCATTCTATTGGTAGTACATTTTATGACTTACCTAATTTAGAAGAGATCACTATTCCTGCAAATCATCAATATTATAAGGTGGTCAATGGGTGTTTAATTGGAAATAGTACCAAAAATATTGATGGTACTAGCCGTGCCTGGTATAGAATAGATGCAATTTTAAAAGATGCAACTATTCCTGAAACTGCTGATTTAATATTGTTTGGTGAAAGTGGGAGTACACCTTACTATAAATATTTCAAGTTTAAAGACGTTGAAAACTTGGTTTTACCTACAAATATCAAGTATTTACAAAGTTTTACAAATGAATATACTAAGACTTTTAAAACATCAACTGATGAATTAAATATATTATCAGGTACTACTATTTTTAGTAATAGTAGTACTATCGAATCTATTGAGCTTAGTAAACTTGTGAAAAATTCAGACACCAGTTATTTTACTGAAGTTAAAACAACTTATTTGTTCAACAACGCACCAAATTTAAAAGAAGTAAAAATCAACATGACAAAAGATGAATTTGTCACTTTTGTTGAAAGCGTTAATACAACTCAAAAATTAGACTTTTCTAATTTTGTTAAAGGTTGCCCTTTGCTTACTAAAATCAAATTCTTAAACGAGAATAAAGATAGTTATATTGAATATGATTTTGCTGATGTCAAAATAAATCAAAATCTTAATTAGGAGAAATATATATGAAAAAGCATTCTAAATTTGTATCACTACTAGCTTTAGTTTCAATTCTTTCACTTGGTTCTTGTGTTTCTAAAGCAAATAATAAAACATCAAGTGCAACAAGCAGTAGTCAAGTAACAAGCACTACTACTTCTTCAAGTAGTTAATCATCTAGTTCATCTTCAACAGTTGAGATTCCAACTGAATTTGATAAGTTATTTAAACTCACTGAAACTGGCAATGATATCACTGTTTCTAAATTAAATTATAAAGAAGTTGAAACTGTTGTTATTCCTAGTACTTTTAATGGTAAACAGGTCACTACTTTAGCCTCTGACCTTTTTAAAGATTCTAATTTGAAATCAATTACGTTTGAAGGAGAAATTGGTACAATTGGAGAAAGATGTTTTAAAAATTGCACTCAATTAAAAAATGTTAAATTTGTTGTTAAAAATCATAAATCAGCAACTATTAAAGATTATGCATTTGAAAACTGCTCTTCTTTAGAAGAGATTGTTTTACCTGAGACTGGCTATATGTTCGCTTCATATAATTTTATGTTTAAAGATTGTATCAATTTAAAAAAGATCCAGATAAATGCATCAACAACTCCTAATGCTAATAATTTTTATAACTGCCCATCGCTTGAAGAGGTTATTAATCCAACTTCAACTGCAATAACTAAAGATAACTGCATATTGAGTTCAGATGGTAAGAAATTATTATTAGGTTGGAAGAATCTTGATATTCCAAGCACTGTCACAACTATCTCTGATTATGCGTACTGTAATGGTTCACTTGTAAATCAAGACTATACTGTTCCAAGTACTGTTACATCTATCGGGAAATGTGCTTTTTCTAATATAAATATAAAATCAATTACTTTACCATCATTAGGTAATGTAACTCCTTTTATAGGTGAACTTTTATTCCAATATTCAACTATTGATAGAGTTAATTGGAATTACCAAATCTTTTACAGTGATTCCTTTGGTGACGCTTTAATTAACACAATATACATCGGTAAAGATGTTGTAAACCATAATAATTCTATTAGTGTTGGTGGTTCAACATATCATCATTCCACACAATATGTAATAAGTGTTGATAATATTATTGTGGATTCAAATAATACGAAATTTTATACTAAAAATTATATTTTAGTTAGTACTGCTTCTTCTGATACTTTTAATGCTTACATGGAATATGGACACAAAGAAGAATATTATTTACCAAATGAAATAACATCTTTAAGCTCTGCGTTATTTTATAAAAATCAAAATGTTAAGAAAATAGTTATGCGTGATAATGTAAATTATATGGCAAGGCCAAGTGATACTACGAAAACTTATGTCATCTATGATTGTCCTAACTTAGAAGAACTTACACTATCGCAAGGCTTTAACTCAGGTAATAGAGGAACTTTAGGTTCTGGTTGCTTTAGTAAATTACCTAAGCTTAAAAGTTTAACTATTCCTAAAAATTTGACCAACATATATTATGATAGAGAAAACTTTAATGAACTTGATGGACTTGAAACTATTGCTGTTACATCTGGCAATACCGCTTTGAAAGTAGTTGGAAATATTTTATTTACTTCTAGTAATGAAGTTTGCTTGGTTGCAAATAATTTTTACTTTTCATCAACTACTCCTACAGCAATACAAGCAAAATTTGCAAATAAAAACCCTCGTGATAAAAATATTGTGTTACCAACTGGTTCGATGTCTACTGATTCAATTTTGAATTGGAACACTTGCGAAAGCATTGAATTTCCTTCATCTTCAAAAAATTTTATAAATAGTCAAATTGTTAAATGTGAGAATTTAAAGAAAGTAATTATCTATAAATTAGCTGGATTTAATTTTACTAAATCTGAACTAGGTGTAAAAGCTTTTATTGATTTGCCTAATTTAGAAGATTTTAGAATTCAAATGACTAAAGATGAGTTTATGAATGTACTAAAAGATAAAAAGATAGTTTCAAAAGCCGAGGATTTATTTTCAAATTGTCCTAAACTTAAAGGAATCAAATTCTATGATACAACTGGTGATTATTATGTTTACTATGACTTTGCAGAGCTTATAGTTGAATAAAAAAGGAGATTGACATATGAAAAGAAAAATTAAAGCATTATCATTATTCGCATTACTTGCATTTTTATCACTTCAACCTGCTTGTTCAACTTTAAAAACATCGAGTAATGTTTCAACTTCTACTTCATCTTCATCTTCTTCTTCATCTTCTGATCCAGATATTGAAGAAAGAACAACAACTGCTGATGATTTTACATATACAACTAGCGGTAATAAAGTAACAATTACTGGTATTAAAGATACCAATTTTACTAATATTGTTATTCCAGATGAGATAGATGGAATGCCTGTTATTTATATTGAAGGAACTATCAATGGTACAAATTCAGTGAATTTTAAGATGCTTGAAGGTGGTAGTTATAACCCAAATATTAAAAGTATTTACTTTGGTGCTAATATAGCAATAAGTAGTCAATTTAGAACGGCATTTTTTGGTTCAAATAATATTGAAAAAATAGAAGTATCTAAAGATAATCCAAATTTATATTCTAGAAATAATTGCCTTTTTTCAAAAAGTGATAATAGTTTAGTTTTTGGAATTAAAACATCAGTTATACCAACAGATATTGAAAATCTCACGATAACTAATTTTGCTTTTGTCAGTGCAAGTTTTGAAAGTATACATATACCAAGCAATGTTAAGTCAATTAATGAAACCGCCTTTGCTTATAATCATAATTTGGTGACAATTACAAATGACAGTCCAAATTATGAAGTTATTGATAACTTTTTAATTGATAAAGAAAATTCTGCAGCTTTTGCAGCACCTTCAATTGAATATCCAGTCATTCCAAGTTCGGTTAAACAAATAGTATCTTACACTTTCTCAGGTAGAAAAGTTAAAAAAGTTACTATACCTGCTAATGTTAAATTGGCTAGTATTCCTAGAAATGGTGGCTATACTTATAAAATGTATACATTTTCATACTCAGATTTAGAAGAAATAACTTTTGAAGAAGGAGTTGTATTTTCTAAAACTGAAGAAGTATTTGAAGATTGCACGAAATTAAAGCAAATTGAGCTTCCAACATCTTGTACGGAAATAAGTGAATGGGCTTTTTATAATTGTGAGAGTTTGGAAGCAATTAAAATACCTAATAATGCAACTATTGAAAATGGTCGTGCTTTTGGAAATAATCCCAAATTAGAAAATGTTTATTTTAATTCTAATAATACTAAATATGCATTTAAAGATAAGTGTATTGTAAAAAAATCAGCTGATTCTTCTACTTCAACTTTCGATACACTAGTTGCTGTTTTATCTCATGAGAAAGATTTTAAATTACCTAGTTATATTTTCTATAAGACTCGTTATGCTATTTGTGCTACAACTGGTATTGAAAATCTTGATTTATTTAACAATTATGACAGAACAGTTTCTAACAATATGATTTATAATTGCACTTTTAAAACTGTGCGTGTTCAAAGTGCAGAAAATAGTACGTCTGGAACAACAGTAGGTGGATATTCAATACTGAATTGTAAAATTGATAAGTTAATCATACCTAAATCATATAGTTTTTACACTTCTTCAACTAGCTTTAGATTTAGTGCTAGCACTTTCTGTTCTTCAGGAGCATATATGTCAATTATCAATGAAGTTGAAGTTGAAGAAGGATGCAAAGACTTAGAATCAATTGATGGTTGCCTTGTTGAAAAAGCAACAAAAACATTAGTATATTACCCTACTGGTAAAATTGTTGATAAAATAACTTTTAGTGATGATATAAAAATATTAGGCTATTGTTTTAATTATAACAAAAATATTAAAGAAGTTGTTATTGGAAAAAATATTACTGAGATTATTGGTTCTTTTAATTTTTCATCTCTTAGCAAGGTTACATTTGAAGAAGGTTCTCAATTAAAAGAGATCAAAGGTACGGCATTTGCTTATTTAGACAATTTAACGGAAATTTCAATTCCAGCATCAGTCACTACTTTTGGCAATGGTGTATTTCAATATTCAAAAAATCTTAAAGTGATAGAAATTAATAATCCAGAAACAACTTTATATTAT
>ERZ808252.2471-NODE-2471-length-11052-cov-3.754660_pt1 | contig 11052 bp, 9 predicted proteins | sample MGYA00521242_ERZ808252 | MGnify/ENA primary metagenome ERZ808252 (study PRJEB31516, sample SAMN03275581) | gut metagenome | biome: mammalia-associated habitat; material: feces | host: Papio cynocephalus | place: Kenya | collected 2012-08-07 ...
TCCAAATGGGGATAATATTCAGCATTACTTCGAGATTCGCAACCAGGCCATCTCTGAGAAGTAAGTTGCTTTATGATATTCATAATAGAATTTTCTAGATTAGGTTTACTTATCATTTGCTTTTGATAGAACATATCAAAAAAAGGTTGGCTAACCCGTGAAGGGCAAGCCAACCTTTATCTGTTTTTAAGAATGTTCTAAGTTTTGACTTATCGTCTCATCCTTTCTTAGTCTTTGTTGTTTCCACCGAAGATGCGGAGCAAGTAGAGGAAGAGGTTGATGAAGTCGAGATACAGTGTCAATGCACCGAGCAAAGCCAACTTCTGGGCACCCTCGCTCATATCGTACTGAGTCTGGAGCATTTGCTTAATCTTCTGTGAATCCCATGCGGTCAATCCTGTGAAGATGGCTACGCCCACATAACTCAAGATGTAGTCGAACCCAGGGCTCTTTAGGAACATGTTCACCACCGTGGCGATAATCAAACCAATCAGAGCCATAAAGAGAATCTTGCCTATCGAGGTCAGGTCCTTCTTGGTAGTGTAGCCATAGAATGCTGTCACGCCGAAAGTGCCAGCCGTAATGAAGAATACCTTGGCGATGACCATCGGGTTATACACATAGAAGATGCTGGAGAGCATGGCTCCGTTCAGTATCGAGTAGCCGATGAACATCAATGTAGCTGTGCCCAGCGACAAGCGATTGATGGCACCACTGATGGCAAATACCAAGACGAGTTCGGCGATGACCAATCCCCACATCATCTTGTGGAGGCTCATGAAGAGGGTAGGGCTGGCTGCCACGCCGAAGGCTGTTACGCCAGTGATGACGAGAGCCAAGGTCATCCAAGTATAAACCTTGCGCATCAGTGCGGAGAATACACCGCTGATTCCACGTTCCTTTTCGTTGATAGCAAAGCCATTGCCCTGCTGCCAATCATTCTGATTATTTATCAGATTGTACATTTCCTTTTCTGTCATAATCTATTTTCTTTTTAGTTTTTAATTCCTTTGATGAGAAATTAACCGCAAAGATAATGCCATTTATTGAAATAGACGATTATCTCTGCGTTTTATTAACAATTATTCCATAACATTTTCATCTTTCTGCTATTTCGAGCCTTCCTATGTGCGGTTTCTACAACTTTACTTGATGGATAGAGGCTTGTTTGTATATGTATATGTACAAGTTTTTTCTTGAATTTGGTGTCACTGCCGTCACACCTTGGTTTATAGCTCTTATATTCAGATAGTTATTGCGTGACAGCAAACGCAATTTTGGTGTCACTTTCTGTCATTTGCTGTCACGCTTTGCCTCATTTTTATCTTATTTTCCTTTAAGATGGTGTCATACCAAGCATATTTTTGATAAAAACAAGCTAATTTTTGACAAGAGCCAACGTTTGGGGCATTTTTTTCTACCCAAAAGCAAAATTGCCTGATATATAAAGCAAATTTGCCCACGACCACGGGTATTTATGCCCAAGGCCGATGGGTATAAATCCTCCAGCCCTTGGGCAAAAATGCCCAACGTCTCGGGCAGAGTTGGGCAATAAAAGAAACGAACTATTTTTATTGCCAACTGACTTTTCCTGATTTCAGTAGACACTTTTTAGCTTTATAAACTAAGAAGGTAGACACTACCAATTTTATCAAACTGGAATAATAGACACTTTTCATTTTTTGTTCCTATTTTTATAGACACAACTAAAAGAATCGTACTATTTTTATAGTCACCCCCATCACTGGATTTATCGGAACCCGGACTTGCTCTTTGGGTTCTGCAAAGGTACACATTCTTTTCCAGAATTCGTCTTCTTGGAAGCATAATTTTTCTTTTTCCACATTTTTTGTTGTAATCCTTTCTCCAGATGAACCTTTGAAGGTGTCTTATACCCGATACTCATGTGTGGTCTACGATTGTTATAGAACAAAATATAACGTTCAATTGCAGCCCTCGCAGACACTATATCCTTGAAGACATGTGTACGATAAACCTTTTCCATCTTAATGATGCCATTAACTCGTTCGGCGATGGCATTGTCGGTGGGCTTATAGTCTTCCGTCATACTAATGCTGATTTCGTATTCCTGTAGTTTTTGAACATAAGCATCGCAACAGTACTGAACACCTCGGTCTGAGTGGTGAATCAGTCCCTTGAGGCATTCTCTTCCACCCATTTCTATGGCTTGGTCTATAGCCATCTGAAGAGCTTCGACGGATATTGCGGCACGCAATGTGTCCGCAAGTTTCCATCCGATAATTTTATGCGAGTACGCATCGGTCACCAAATGAAGATACGCAACGTCTCCATTGGCCAGCTGGATATAGGTAATATCGCTCACCCACAGCTGGTTAGCTGCGGTAAGAGTAATGTCTTTCACCAAATTCTTCCACTTGTGGTAGCGGTGATTTGAGTTCGTCGTATGACGAGCCTTACGGGGAGGAAGCATCAATTGGTGACGGCGAAGTAAAGTGAAGAAACTATCGCGTCCTGGTATGATTTCCCTTCCGTAGAGTTCTGTCAGCATGAGCCAAAGTTTGTATCCACCAATGCCTGGGTCTTCCTCTCGGATTTCTCGGACATTGTCCAATATAACCTTGTCACGACTAACCTCCGCCTCGATGTCTGCCTTCGACTGGTAGAAGGCCTGACGGCAATGGCCAAATAGACGGCAGGCAGACGCAACTTTTACGTTGCGCTGCTCGACCAGTTCCATAACTACTTGGCCCCAGATTTTTTTCGTATTGGGATGTCAAAGTATTCCTCGGCACGTGTGATCATAAGGTCACGTGCTTCTGTTTCCAACTGGGAGAATGCCAAAGCTTTCTCCAATTCCTTGATGCGTTGCTTCAATTGAGATACCTCTTCTTGATAGCTTTCTTTGCTGCGATTTGCCATATCTGTTGTGTCTGCTTGTTCAGACTGCAAAGGTAGCAATTCTTTTTCAGCTGCAAAAATTTCAAGCCAAGTATTTAAAGACTTGATTGCACTAATACCGTGACTCTTGCAAAATTGATTCTTGCTTTGGCCTGATTGGTAATACTCACGAAGTAATGCCAATTTGTCTTCTCGACTGTAACTCTTGTACTTTTTACTCATTTCTAAACACATTTAATTAATTTACCATAAATGTGTCTATCTATATCAGTATAAGTCAGATGGTGGATTTCCTGGTAGCTTCCAGTGGAAACCATGAAGCTATCTTGGCTTTCTTGGTTCGCCACAAGGAGCATCTTAATCGTGCCGTCGCTTTGCTTGGTACCCTGAGTGCCAAGGATTTGAGAGACATACATATGGATATATTGGAGGATAGCTATCTGGCGAAGAGCGATGAGCTATGTCCTCGTGTAGAGGACGAGATGATAACGCGACCTTTCAAGCAATTCTTTGAGAAAAAATTCTCGGCTCAAGGCTTTAAAAGCGAACCTGCCCGCTTGGTGGAGTGGGTGAAGCAGAACATTCGTATCAATCCCGACAGGAAGGCTCTGCAGATAGCTCAGACTCCTATCGGCATCTGGCGTTCTCGCCTGACGGACGCCCGTTCTCGCAAGATATTCTTTGTGGATGTGGCTCGTAGTTTGGGCATAGATGCACGGGTGGATGCCGTGACCAAGAAGACTCAATACAGGGAGAATGGCAAGTGGATAGATGTGGACTCTGATGCGGAGTCGAAGCTCCAAGCTGCCCCTCTGGGAACTTTGAGGCTTCGCTATACGGATAACGGAGCCGTGGATGACCCAAAGTATTACAGCCATTTCACCCTTACCCGCATCAACAAGGATGGGTCTACCTCGCTCTTGGAATACCCAGAGGAGGGTATTACATGGGGTAATACATTCAAGAAAGGTGTGGATTTGGATGAGGGTGATTATGCCTTGGTTTCGGGCACTCGTCTAGCCAATGGTGGCGTGTTGTCGGAGATGCAAATCTTTCATGTGAAGCAAGGCGACACCACGTTGGTGGATATGCACCTGCGCTCTTCTTCCTCCGAGGTAACGGTGAAGGGAAACTTTGACTCAGAATCGAAGTTTGTCTTGTTGGATGGCTTTGCAAAAGGAAAACTTGATAGAAGCACCGTCAAGGAGGTGAGCATTCTGTCGCAAACAGATCGTGGCTACTTTGTGATGGGCTTGGTAGGCGTAGTTCAGGAGCCTACTAATCATGCCTTGAAGGATATTGCCAAGGTAGCACAGGTCTTCGAGAAATGGAATCGTCCGATGCTGCTTCTCTTTGAGGATGAGGCGTCGGCAAGAAAGTTCAGCCTCTCAGAGTTCCCTGGCTTGCCTAAGAACATCATCTTCGGCATCGATAAGGATGGAGCTATTCGTAAACAAATGGTTGCGAATATGAAATTGAAGAATGCCAATCTCTTGCCTATCTTCACCATCTCGGATACTTTCAATCGGGTGGTTTATCTCTCGCAAGGATATACGATAGGTATCGGAGAGCAGATGGAGTCTGTCATCAAGCGATTGTAACATCTGGCAAGTGCTCATTGTATTTGTTAAGCGATTGTAACCTTCTTATTGTCACGTAATAACGATAAAGCCAGTGTTTCATGTGAAACATTTTCTGGCTTTATCGTTTGCGTTTTCTCATTTTTATTTGTTAATGGTGATAGTCTTGATTTCTACCTGCATGTCCTTGTCTTGGGTTCGATTCTTGGATAGCCACTTTTGGAAATTGTCGAAGCTTAGTTCCCTTGGCAAACCTTCCTTGGCATTGTCGATGGCCTTGACAAATGGGTTAGGCGAGGAGATGACATAGATGTAGTTGCTCTCCGATGCCTTCTCGCAGGTCATGTTGTATTCGTCTACCTGGTTGGGGGTGAATAGTGGCGCAGCGTCTTTTTGGCTGAAGAATACATACCTAGTGTTGGCATCTACCGCAACCTTGCCATCGGTAGAGCTCTGATAAGGCAAGAGGCAGTAGGCATTCTTGTTGGCATCTATGAGGTATACGGCGAGATAGCCCTTGGCTGATGATTGAAATGCGAGGTAGAGGTCGTCGCCACTCTTGAAATTCCCGCTCTCATACTTGTTGTCTGTGCCATTGCAGAGCACCTTTGCCACGAAGTTGTTTTGCCCTGCTACAATCTCTCGTGCCTTTCCGCTCACGGTGCATTTCACCACGAGCATGCCTTGCTCGTAGTTGATTTCATACTTGGGCTCGCCTATGGTCTCTAGCCATTCTCCCTTCACGTCGCTGCTACTGAGTGATGTGAAATCGGTGTTGGTGGAGCCATTGGTATTGCTCATCATGGTGGCATTGTGCTGTGCCACGATGGTGCCGAACTCGTCGCCCAAGGCTTGAATCTGGGCTCTGCTCAAGGCTGTCTGCTTGGCTTGCTCCAGCGATACGTTCTCGGGTGCATGGTAGATGTATTCACCTTGCACTTTCTTTATTTTTTGGGCATAGCCTGTGGTGGCTATGCTCAAAAGCAAGAGTATCATGATAGATAGGTAATGTTTCATACGGCTTGATAGCTTATGTTGTTCATTATTTCAGTTTCATCTCTTTCCAGCTTACCATCAGCGATGTAGATGGAGTGGCAGTTGGTGTCTGGGTCTTTCGATTGATGACCACCGATTGCTGCTTCACGTTCTCGGTGATGTAGTCGCCAAGTTCGCCTAGGGTTACGTCTCCCTTTGTCTCCTGTAGCTTCTTCAGCAGATAGTAGGTGAAGAGTCCGTGCCCCTTGGCAGTGTAAGGATAGGCAGTTTCGTCGCCAGATGCCGCACTGAACACCACCATGTTGCCACGAGGATCTTCCTGCTTAGCTTTCAAGGCTACGCCACGGGCAGATACCAGCATGCCTTCCTCTCGTTTCGAGCCACTGAAGCAGGCGTCGAGGAACACTACGATTTCTCTAGCTTTAGTTGAGCCCAGCTCTGTGTAGAGTTTGTTGAGCGAGTAGCAACCTTCGGTTTGTGTGCCGTCGGCATCGGTAGGCAAGAGGTAAGCGTCCTTGGTTGCCTCGTTAGGTATACCATGGCCAGCATAATAGAACACGATGTTGATGTTGCCGTTGAAGGCATTGGCGATGTTCTTGATGTCTCTTACAGCCCTAAGCATGGTGCCGTATGAGGCATCGGCATAGTAGCGTACATTCTCGGCAGGCATACCAAGCGTTTTCTCGCAATATTTGGAGAAGGCTAGTCCGTCGTTCAGAGCGAGTGGAACTCCTGCTACGTTGCTGTAGTTTTGGTTGGCTATCACGACGGCGAATGTCTTGGTGTTGTCGGTAGGATTCTCAGGAATGTTTTCATCTACATCCGATGTACCCAACTTCACGTTCTGCTGCTGTATTGTCTGCTTGTTGGCATTGTTGCTGGCAAGCATATTCGTGTTGATAGGGTCGAAATGTACCTCAACATTGGTTGCCACATAGTTGAGGGCGGCAGCGTTGTCGTATAGGTATTGCTTGCCCGATGGGGTGATGATAGTCAGCTTGGCGAGTGCCAGATGGTCTTTGTCAATGAAATATTGAGGGTCCTTGAATTGCATGCCGTTCCAGTTGGATGCAAAGATTCTAGCCTCATTGTCGGCCCTAGGCACTGGCACCACCATTTCTCCCACATCCTTGGATGTAACCAGGAACACTTCGTGGTCGGCATCGTATGGCTTCAACTCCAGGTGGCGCAAGTCAACTTTCGACTCATATTTGCTGATGTATTCTTGTTGCGCCAGCTTTTGCATCTCGGCAATCTTAGTTTCGCGATTTTTCTCCGTCACGCGAGCTCGGTATTCATCCAGCGTCTCGTAGCTGTCTTTCTGTTGCCACTTGTCGATGCGGCTTTCTATGAACGGGATGGCAAAGGTGGAATAGTTGGGAATGCCTTCTTCTTGCTTTGCGTTTTCATTGCCTATGCTGTCGCTATTATGGACTACAGAACTAGGAGCAGCTGCTATGATAGTAGGGCGAACCTCCTGGTTGAAATCGATGAGCTGTGGGATGAAGTTGGAGTCAATTTTTCCTCCACCCAGTGAGGCAAGCTTGTTGTTGATGATGTTGAAATTGGCCTCGTCGCCGATGCTGTTGTATGCCACGGCGAGTGCTTGGGTATATTTCAGCGACTGCGGGTCGTCGATGATAATGTTTTTCAAGTGCCCGATAGCATAGGTGAAATACTCCTTGTATGTAGCTTCCAATTCCTTCAGCCGAGCCTCGTTTCCCTTGGTTTCCAAGGCTCTATTGTAGTTTTGTACACCGATGTTGTAGTTGTTGATGGCAAGATGTTTTATCACATCCAATGCCTTCGGGTGTGCCACTTGCAATTTCTTGTATATGTCGAGTGCCTTGTCGAATTCATGTCCGTCCTCATATAGTTTCCCCTGTATGTTGAGCAGTGTTTCGTCGGTTGGTTTTATGGTCAGGCCTTTGCCGACGAATTTCTGCAGGTTTGCATTGTCTTTGTGATCGATGCAGAGATTGACTGCCGACGAGATGATGTCGTAGTCGCTAGGGTAGTTGGCAGAGGCTTGGTCAAGTGCTTGGATGGCTTGCTGGTATTGGTTAGACGCAGCGCAAGTTTTGATGAGGTTGAGAAACACCGATTTGCGGAATTTCTCGTCGCCCGAACGAATATAAGCCTGTAAATATGGTATTGCCTCCTGGTATTGTCGTCTATTTACCAGATTGGCTGCGGCAAAATAGGATAGTTGTGAATAAGAGGTTGAAGTCGTATATCCCCCGTCGGCAAAATCGGCACGACTCACCACGTCAACGTATGCTCGTGCAAAGTTGATGGCGTTTCCCATGCTCTGGTTGTTGCTGTTGTAGGCAGCGGCATTGGGCAGGAAGGGGATGATATTCTTCATGTTGTAGATGGCTTGCGTATATTCGGCACTGTTGGAGGTGCTGTGGTTGAGCACATTGAGAGTTGCCGTATAGCAACGATATAGCGCATCGTACATCTGGGCTTTGTCGCCATCCTTGTTGGCTAGTTGCACAAATTCCCTGTACGATGAGTTTGATTCATTTATCGTCTGGGCAGCCAGTTTGCTGCCCGACGATAAAAGTAATAGTGTTACTGCAATAAATAGTTTCTTCATTATATCTTCTTTTCTTCCTTAGAATGCATCTTTTTTCCTTAGAATGCATCCTTTCTTTCTTAGAATGCATCGATGAATGTGAATTTCACGCCGATGCGACGATATTCACCACCTTTGTTTTCTGATACCTCGATATGTGTGTCATAAGAGGTTTTCATCTTCTCCAGCGCCGGGATGTTCTTCTCCATGTAGTCTTTCACACCCATGGCGCGAAGGTAGGCCAATTGCTCGTTTTGGCTGATGCCTGATGCTTTGGTCACAGTGATGTTGCTCAGTTCGCCATTCTTGTAGACCGGTTCATCCTCAAAGTCGCCATAGCAGCCGTCGTAGGCTACGGTGCGGCTGAAAGGTAGGGCGTCTGCCATGCCGGTAATCTCGACTTTCACTTGCTTCCCTTCGCCAGTATACTTAGCAAAATCTTCATCCAGGGCTTTCTTTACGATGGCAAGCATGGCTTGGGCTGCATTACTTTCCTCGCACTTGAACTTACCTGGGGCAAAGTCGTCCTTGGCTGAGTATTCTTCGTCTACTGTGTAAGAAACGGCCACCTCATAATTGAAGATGCTCTTGCCTGAGGCATCTGAGCTGTTTACCACCTTGGTGTGTACGTCTATCTTGGTGTGGTCGGAGATGATGTTTTCTTCTTGGGCATTCTTCAAGATTTTATTCTTGATTTCTTCCAGTTTCAACTCTTCCATCTTGGCTCCTTGCAGTTGCTCGAAAGGAACGAAATTGTCGCCAGATTCCAAGAATGCCAGGGACTTACGCTCTTTGTTGTCGAAAACATATTTCTTGCCGGTTTTCTTGTTGATGACCTCGGTGTAAACCAATTCGAACTCGTCTTTGTCGTTCAGTCCATATTGGGTGTTGGTGAACTCCAAGTCGCCTACAGCCATCGTTTCCAAATCGTTGACTGGTACCGTCAGGTAGATGCTAGGCATGTTGTTGAAGTCGAGGGTCAACATGTTCATCTCGGCATTGTAGTTGCCAAGCTTCACCTCCGATGTGGTGAGTATGTTGTCTGCCATGTTGGTGGCTATCTGTGTTTCGAAGAGTCTCATCTGCAGTATTCTCGATTCCTCGTTTACGCGGGCGTTGTAGTCGTCGAGAGATTCTCCGTCCATTCGCTTCATCCATTCGTCCATTCGCTCGTTGAGCTCGTCTTTGAGTCGTTCTTGGCGGTTAGGACTTAGAAATCCTACGTATGAGAATACCAATCCATTGTTTGTATTATATGTGAGGTAAATATCGTTCTTCACATTTTTGCTGAAATTGATGTACTTCACATCTCCTTCTTTGGTGTCGACGTATTGACGGTCGGCCTCGTTGAGCAGGTTGATGAAAGCAATGCGTTGATTGCCAGTAACGATGGCGAGATATTTGTTCTCAGGATGGAAATAGCATTTCTCAGCTATGCCCATTGCATCGTAGTGCTTGCTTACGGTGAAGGTCTTGGTGTCGTATACGTCACATACGCCGTCGGCTGTGAGCACTGCCATCATCTTGTTATTATTGGAGAATGCAATATCCTTTAAGTCTGACTCCAACTTGATGTTGGCACGAGTAGACTGATTCTCCAGGTTGATGACCTGTATGCTTCGCTTTCCACTTGCCACGAGGTAGAAACCGTTGGGGCTTGCGTCCAAGCGGGTGGCTGTGGCATTGGTTGTAAAGTTCTTAACCTCTTGGGTCTTGCGTGTGGTAAAGGCATGAATCTTTGCATCGGATCCTAGAACATAGAGGAACTTTGCATCGGGAGAATAGCAGAAAGCTACAGGTTTGAAGAGCTTGCTAGTGCCCACCTTTCCTAGTCGCAAATCTTTTGTCGTGAGGCTATATATGTCGATGGTATTCTTGTCTTTCTTGTTGTCTAATAGGGCATAAGATGCTCCCGAAGGGTTGATGCCCAAGGCTTTGATGGCATTGCCTGTATACATCAGGAAATTGCGCATATTGTACACATCTTTGCCATTGAAATAGTAGTAACCACTATAATAGTTGGCTAGTCCTTGTGGATACTTGGTGAATTTGATTGTAATGTCATGTGGCTTGGCTGCCTCGGTGTTCTGTGCAGAAACACCGAGAGTGCAACCAAGCAAACATGCTATGATAAGAGTTGTTTTGTTCATGCTCAAAGATTTTTGTTCCATCTTGATGGCATCAACATGTTGTGATTACTTGTTGGTACCTAATACTTTGTCGAGTTTATTGTGCAATTCTGTGCTTTCGTTTTCCAAGCTCTTGCGGATTGCGTTCTTGGCTGCTTGCTTTGCCATTTCTCCGTTGTAAGCAATGCGAACTAGCACTTCCTTATTCTTGTTTTTCAGTGTACGATAGCACTCCATTACAGTGATGGTTCTGCCGATGCTCTGCACGATGAGGCTCTTGCTAGCCATGATGCTTTTGGTTACGGTAACGGCTTCTTCCATAGCCAGTTGCTGAGTTGCCACGGAATTGTCTACGAGTGCAGAAACTTCTGTTTGGATTTGTGCAGCAAGGTTTTGCTTTGCCAATTCTACAGCCTGCATTTTGGCACCGTCATAATTTTCTCCGATGCTCATCGCCTCGCCCATCAAGTATTTTGGATACATAGACTCGTCATACTCCATCTGCATGAGGTAAGACTTGTCCAATTGCTTTTCCAAAGGTAGCGCACCCGGAGCTTGGACCCAACCTTCCTTTTGCAACTTTTTGGCTTCTTTCTTGGCGGCCTTGGTTGCTTTCTCGTTGAGCTCGGCTTTTGATGCCTTGTAAATTTCCTTACGCTGTTTCATTAAGTCCTTAGTGCTTACTTCTTGTGCCGAAGTGCATACAGGTACTGCCAAAAGGCAGGCAATACCCATAGAAATAAATAGATGTTTCATACTCTTTGGTTTAATTATTATTATACTATGTTGTTATCATTTACACCTTCTAGTGATAGATTCCCGCTACAAATATCCTAAAATCCGCAGAATAAAAAAAATGAGCAGCCTACCGAAATTTTGGTTACAA
>ERZ808252.2475-NODE-2475-length-11048-cov-5.165833_pt1 | contig 11048 bp, 7 predicted proteins | sample MGYA00521242_ERZ808252 | MGnify/ENA primary metagenome ERZ808252 (study PRJEB31516, sample SAMN03275581) | gut metagenome | biome: mammalia-associated habitat; material: feces | host: Papio cynocephalus | place: Kenya | collected 2012-08-07 ...
TATTATATTATATCTTATTAGCCATCACTGTTACAACTATATTATAGCACCTCAGCTTCCCTCCGTATCATAGGCATAAGAAACAGCCTGGTTTCCTTCGCTGTCTTTGACGGAAATCAGTCGGGAACTGCCATCATACTCATACGACAAAGAAAGTTTGGTATCCTCCCCTGCTTTTACGGAAAAAGTGGATTTGTTCCCCTTACTGTCATAGGTATAATTCTTTACGACATCCTTATTTTTTGTCAGTTTGGTCGTTTCTTTTGTGACCTGGCCGGATACATCGCCATACACAAACTGTGTATCATCCTGTACTGCCACATCTCCATAGGCGTTGTAGCGGTAAGTATGTACGGTTTCTTTTCCGGTCTTTTTCTCCTTCGCTGTCCTCTCGGTCAGCCGGTTCTGGTTATCATATGTGTTTTTCAAAGTATTTCCGTTTTTATCTACGGTTTTCGTCAGGTTACTGTTGCAGTCGTAAGTATACGTTTCCGTTCTTCCTTCCGGGTCGGTATAAGAAACCAGACGGTTTTTCGTGTCATACACATACTTGGTTTCCCGGATGGTATCGGATTTCTTTTTCCCGGTTACCAATACGGCATACGTTTTACCGCCATAGGTAAAGGTATCCTTACCGGCATCGTCTTTGGCATTTTCAACTGCCGCTGCCGTTACCGTCAAAGGACCGGTCATACCGGTAAACTGGCGCACCTTATTGCCCTGCTCGTCATAAACATACTGGACATACTGTGCCTTTTCATTTTCCAGACTGCTTTTCACCTGAACGAGATTTCCCTGTTTATCATAAGTATACTCGATTTCTTTGTTCTTGTCACCCTCGATTTGCTCTTTTGTTTCCACAAGGTTGCCGGATTTATCATATTCGTTTACTACGGTCTGGTAACCGGCACTTCCGTCTGTCTTGTTCTGCGGAAGTTCTTCTTTGATCTTACGTCCCAAAAGGTCGTAAGTATATGCTGCCGCCACGTTCTCTTTGACACCGCGCGGACTGTATTCTTTTGTAACCTGTCCCTTACTGTCATAGACGGCTTTTGTTTTCTGGGTCTGCCAGTCGGTTTCCCCTTCTTTTCGACTCTTTGTCTCGGTTTCGGTTACATTTCCATTTTCATCGTAAGTATAAGAAACCTCTGTCTCATAAGACGGAAGCCATCTGCCATCCTGATATTTTTTCTGAATCGTGTTTTCTTTGACCGTTCTGCCAAAGTCATCATTTTCATACGTGGTAACGGTTTCCGTCTTATTTTTTCCCCGAAGATAGGTAGTCGTCTGGGAAAGGGTGCTGCCTTCGGCATCCGTTACGGTTTTTGTAATCGTTTCACTTAACACCGAATCGTTAAACTGATCGTAAAAATTGACCGGGTCAACTTCTTCGGTATAAGAAGACGGATTGATTTCTTTTTCATAACCGGTGGTAATCGTCTGTGCCTCATCTTCTTCGCCGGTTACTTCGGTCCCACTTTTACTGAATTGGAAGGAAGTGCAGTGGGCTTTATCCAGTTCTCCATTCATAAATTCGGCACTTCCAATCTCATTGCCGAGGTCGTCATAAAAGTTTTTGCTGCCGCTTAACAGTTCACTGCCTTTTCCGGTCATGTAAAAGTTTGCCACGGTTTCTCCGTTTTCATTGACAATAAATTTCTTTTCATCCGGCTCAAACGAGTATGTTTTTTCTTCCAGAAGACGGGATGTTTCTTCTTTTTCTTCGTCGACATCGTCTTCTGTCTCTTCGGTTTCGCTTCCGCCGTTGTCCTCGCTGCCATACTCATAGGTGCTTTCCGTCCAGGTGCCGGCTGCCTCATCTTTGCTTATCAGCGTGTTGCCAAAGCCGTCCTGAATACTGATATTGACCCGTCCGTAAGCATCGACAGTCATGGTTTTTAAACCGTCTGCGGAGGTATATTCCTTGTCTTTCGATTCATACGCGGTTCCCACGGCACGAATGGTTTCGGTTTCCTCGCCGGTTTCCTCATCATAGGAAGTTTTGGAAGTCTGTCCGTTTTCATCGGTGTAGGAAAGCTCGTTGCCAAAAGAATCATACGTTGTCTTTTCTTCCACATAGCTCCGGTTATCGGATGGGTTTTTCGCAGAAGTAAGCGTGACCTTAGTCTGGGTCTGCTGGCCCAGTGCATTGAAGGTGTAGTCATTCTGAATGACTTCTTTTTCACCGTCCGTATCGTAGGAAGGATAAACTCTGCCCCGTGTTTCGTTGCCGTGTTCATCGTAGGTAAAATCCGTTTTGGTAAGTGTCCGGTATGCGCCGCCGTTTACACTTTTCTGCTCGGATATGCTGGCATAATCCACACCGTTTGCCGCCATCGTGCTTACCATGCGGTTTTTGATCTTTGCCCCGCTGTATGATTCCTGAGTAAGCACCGGGCAGACAAAGGCACCGTCCGAATCCGGATATGTTCCTGCCGGATATGTATAGCTTGTCGTGTAAAGGTGTTCTTTTCCCTGATTCTTTTTCTGATAAGCGGCGTTTGCTTTTTCAGTTAAAACGTTTCGGCAGCGGTCATAAGTATACCCTTGTTTTGTCGTAACTGCTTTGCCGCTCTTTCCATACGATTTGTCGGTTTCGAGTACCACAAGAGAACCATTGCCGTTATTATCATAAGAGGTTATGGTTTCTTCTTTTTCTTTGCCATAGTGAATCTCATTGGTAAGAAGTTTATTTTCATTATATACATAAAGGCTGACGTTTTTCTTGGTATCCTTTTTAAGCCTTAAAGTATCCGGGTTGATTTTGGATTTCTTATAGGTATAATCATAATACTTTTTGTTGGTTTTATATTTGTTCGGATTAAAGCTGCTGACAACCGTTACCGTGCGGAGTCCTTCATTTCCGTACTGCCAGACTTCATAAGCGGTTTTCCAGTTGCCTTTATCGTCTTTTTCCCGCTCCCTGAAATCATCATAGGAACGGAGTCCGTCGGTTCCTTTTTTCTGGAAATAGTCATACTTTGTACCGTTTGATTTTTTTCCGGTTTTATTGTCTTTTTCATACTCTCTGGTGACATAAAACTGCTCCGTCACCACATCTCTCTTCTGTCCGGTTCCCACTTCTTTTTCACCGCGCAGCGAGCAGGCACGGTACTCATAGTGGGTCTCACTGCCGTTTGCCTTACATTTTGTCAGAAGATAGCTCTGATTGGTGGAAACTCGCTGGGAAGCGATTCCCGCTCCGGAAGTATTCATCAGCCGTTCCACGGTCCGGTAGGTATAGGTTTCCCGGCTTCCATCGACGGTTGCCGCCGTAAGCACAAAGCCGTTTAACACATCGCCGTGATGCGGCGTGTATGTTTTTTCTTCCGTTTCATAAGTAATCGTTTTCTTGGTTACGCCGCCTGCTGCTTCTTTTCCCTGCACGGTGACGGTTTTCAGCACTTTGTCATCACCCTCTCCCTCGTAATGGAATACAATCTTTCGTCCGACGGAATCGGTAATGGCTGCCAGATGAATGGCATCGGTGTATGTATAGGTAATGGCATTGTCATGGGCGTCTTTTTGCAGCACAACGACACCGTCTTCGTTAAAATAGGTGCGAAGTCCGGTTTTATCACGAAGCAGGTAGGTACAGGAAATGCCATCCACCGTCTGCTTAAAATCCTCCAGTTTTAAATCTTCGTAAGAGTAGCCACTCAGTCCTTGGATTGCGTAAGTTTTTGCTGCCGCATCGGCGTTTGTTTCAATCCCAATCACACCGGCACTTCCATAGTGAAGATAAGCAGGATTTTTTCCCCAGCCCTCTTCTTCTGCCAGTGTTACGGTTTCGATCCACGGAAGGTCATAGCGCCATCCGCTGGCAATCCCGTATACGTCATGCCCTTCCCGGCTGACAATCTTCGTCCGCTGGGTTTTGGTTTCAATCGCATCCTCCCCATCCTGTTTTACATTGCGGTGAGCCTCGCCCACTTCATAAGAAACTAAGAGGTCTTTTAACGCTTTTTTATGTTTGGATAACAGGGCACGGTTGACAAGGATTTTGTGCTCTTTTTTATCCTGTGTCCGGTATTTAACCCATACTGTGTCGATTTCGAGTTTGTCTAAATATTCGACGGTTGCATGTCCGAGATTGGCTTCGTTGCTGTCATAATAGCGGTTGAGTTCCAAGTCCATCCCTCCGGTTCCTTCTAAGGAAAGGTCGGTACGGGAAAGCATGAGCCGCCCGCTTGCCGTATCAACACCGTCCGGATTCTCTGCCTCTAACGGAGAACCGGCAAGATAGTTCTCATAGACGCCACGAAAAGTATCTCCATAGGCTGCCTCCACTGCTGTCTGATATGTTTCTCCGGCAGCTTTACTGATGGTGCTGCAGGAGAAAACTGCCATGCCGCACAAAACTGCTGTTGTAATTCCGTGAATCACTGCTCTTAAGTCTCTCATAAATTTAAACTCCTCTTCTTCCTGTTATGTCTTTTTTATTTCGGAACCTCGGTCGTTTCTGCCGCCTGCAGTTCCTCTTTCTTTACCACATCGGACCACTTCCGCTTGTCCGAGGCTTTTCCTTTTGCCCGAATCAGTTCCATCGCTTTTTTTCCGGTCTGTACCGACAGTTTTTCTGCTTTTTCCAAATCTTCTAAGCGATAGCCTTCTTTCTGCATCTGGTACTTTATATTTTCATCGATTGTAAAAAACTCTTTTTCCAGCTGTTTGTTTGTCTTTTCCCAGTCGTTTGTCTTTTGATATATCCGCGATACATTTTCCGCAGACTCTTCATAAAGTTTTGCATAAATGTCCGCAGCCTTTTTATCCGATTCACTCAAAGTTTTATAAATACTTTTCTCTTCTGTTTTCGTTTGCTGTTCTTTATGGATATTTTTTTGTACCAGCCAAAAGCAAACACATCCAAGAATGCACATCATAATGCTGACAACAACTATCCATCGTTCTTTTGTCATGAACTCTCCTTCTTTCTAAGCCTGTTTTCTTTCGGTCAAAGTAATTTCAACGGTTGTCTTTCCATCCATTTTAGCTTCTACCGGAACCGATTGATAGGCTTCACAAGAATTCCCTCGTTCCATGCTTCCTGTCAACTTTAGAACCATAACGCCTTTTTTCGGTTGATATTTTAAGAGTTTTACCCCATCAACTCCCTCTTTCAAATCCGCTTCTTCCTCAAAAGAAGATGCGGATTGAAAGTTCAGTTTATCAGGATCAACGGATAATGTTACAATCTGACTCTGAGCTTTCGCTAACTTTCCGGCAGTTACCTGTAGTTCGTAAATTTCTCCCTGATTAATTGTCATCTGCTTTTTTATCGTTTGAGCTTTGATTGTATACTGCTCTACCACATCCAACACACCAAAGCCTGTCATTTCGCCACCCATGCTGTAAAGTTCATTTTCACAGACAGAAAGCAACGATTCCTTCTTGGTTAAATTCATTGCTGAAATTTCGCCCCACTCATCGGAATAAGCATCATATACAAAAACATTCTTTGTTTCCGTTTCCTTTACCATATAAATTTTTCCACTGATGACCACTGGTGTAGCAAAGTGAGCTGAAGTTGTATAAGGGCACACGATTCCGGCTTCTTCAAAAGCATTATCTTCCGGAAGATACTCGACCCAATATATGCCCTCCCCTTCTTCCTTCAACACAAATATACGGTTATCCACACAAACTGCACCAAGAATCGTACTGGTTCCCGGCATAACAGCACTTTCCCATGTGTCCGCATCTAAGTCATATACATCTAATTTATCCGTTGCCCCAGCCTTCGAAAAAACATATACTTTGCCTCCGCAAACAGCTGTTGCCAAATTGGTTCTTGCTTCTTTCATATCTGCTTTTGTTGTCCATTTTTTGGATTCCGCATTAAATACATAAATATGCTTGAGTGCTGCTGCATTCGCACCTGTACCGGTTTGACCACCAATAACATATATTTCATTCTTATACGAAATCAGGGATGCTTTGCAGATTCCGGTTTCCGAACCCGGATATTCTGGCAGTTCTTCCCATACCTTTTTCTTCGTGTCATATGCTGCGAAAGATTTGCAGGCACCTTGCTCATTTTCACCACCCAATACATAAATTTTATCATTTACTGTTACCGAAGATGCGTTCTTCCGTGTTTTCAACATTGGTGTCTGATAGACCCATTCGGACTGACTGTCTGCACTGTAAATCATTTTGGAACTCTCGCCTGTTAAGGCTTCACTTTCTCTAGCTGTAACAGTAAAGCCAAGTATCTTTCCACTTGTTGCATTCGTATATATATACTCGTAACTCGTACCGGTTACTACTGTTTCGCTGATTTTCTTTCCACCGTCATACACACATACCAGATATTCCTTCGCATTCTCTATCGAATTCCATGTAAGTGTATATTTATCCTGTCCCTTCATTCCGTTTACTTCCGGAATGGCAAAACGTTTTTTCAAATGCAGCGTATAACTGCCGGTTGCTTTGTTTTTTGCACTAACCTTTATGTAGCGTCTTTTGTTATAACTGTCCACAAAAGAAAAGTTTTTGTTCGTTCCGGTATCATCCGCATAACCAACCCGCTCTTTACTCTCATCATACATGGTTGCCTGCGTATCAATGGCAGAATCGGTATATACCTCATACGCAATGCCCGGTTTCGTGTCAAAGTAGAAATAGTTTTCCTGACCTTCTTTGATAATGTCTCTGGTAATTGGCTCATTTTCCTTTAACTGAACAGCTCCATCAAATCCTACTACTTCATAATTCACGGTAAAATACGGATTTCTGTCTAATTCCGCCTGATATGTGCGGTTGGCATTGTTAGACACCAGTGCCACACCGTAGTTTGCCTCTCCTTTTTGCCATGCTTTCACAATATCCGTCACGTCACAAGCATAACTGCCCTTTTTCTGGATGCTAACCTTAGCTCCGGACACTTCTTCGTATGCCGGACGATTATTATAAGTAAGCTTTTTACTTGACCAGTTTTCTTTTACCTTGTGCACATCAATATCATACGTTTTGCCCGCACCCATTTTTAATGTCTTTTTATTTATAATATGTAACGATGCACTTCGTATCTGCACATTTGGATTACTAAATTCTGCCAAATTTGTCATTTTAGTAAATCCAATACATTTATTCGCCTGTAAAAGCAGTGATTTATCATAGGTAAATGTTCCGTTTGGTGCTCCGCTGTAGGCTGCTCCCACTTTTACATTTCTGCTGTGTTTATCCGTCAGATAACTGGTTCGCATCTCCATTGGGAATTTTCTCTTTTTACTGTTCCACCATTTCTTTGACGGCGTCACGGTAAGTGTCTTTTTCTTCTTGTTATATTTCACTTTTACTTTAGAAGTAGAAACTCCATTGGCATCGGTTACAATTGTATGCAGACGCTGGTATTTTTTCTTGCCCTTTTTCGTTTTGAAATATACTTGATTTCCTTTTACCTTGATTTTCATTTTTCCTGCATTGATTTTGAACGTCCACTTCTTTGCCTTCTGCTTTTTCGACACCGTAATAACTTCCTGCACACGTTCCGGGAAAATGTTATAGGTGATGCTTGTGTTTTTTAACACTTTTGGATAAGAAACCACATTTTGATTTAATACATCAGTTTGTTTGGTTTTCTTTGGATTGCTGATTTTTACATTCACCGCTTTCATCTTTTTCCCATTCAATGACCAGGATAAGCAAGCAGAGCCTCGTTTTAAGGAAATCATTGACTTTTTATTCGCCTTTTTGGACACTTTAATCGATAAATCTGTAGATTTTGTTTTATATTGTTTCTTTCCTGATTTCACAAGTGTCGTATTAATTTCTTTCCAGACACCTTTCTTTTTATAGTGAACCGGCATCGAATATGCAACTGCCGTAAAACTTCCATCGGATAATGCAAACTGTTTAACAAAGGAATTTCTCTTTTCTGTCAATTCCTTTGTAATATCTGCCTTTACAGATACAGCATCCGCTTTTATTTCATTTTTTGTTAAATTAATTTCAGATACGGATGCAAATAACAATGCTCCCGCTAACACTCCACTAATAATTACTTTTCTGTTCCCTTTCGCTCTTTTCACTTTCTTTTCCTCCATCTCTATTTTCTGTTTTTCCTATCATTTATCAAAAATGCAAATAACAAGGAAGCGCTTTGTACATAGACTACATAACATAAAACTCCTGCCAGTCGAAAGATATTAAAATAAACAAACAGTACAAAAAGCACAAGTATTACAAACAAGATTCCTCGGATTACTTTTTTATAATAGACGATTTCTTCATCAGACAGTCTTTTGGCTTCGCTATCCATAGGTGCCAGAAACCATATGGTCAAACAGGATATTCCCATCAATATCATCCACAAATTTGTACCATATTGAAATAATTGGTCTTTCCCAACAAAAACTGAAAACAATAAAACAATTGCGGATGTCATAGTACACAGCCATGACTTTCCAGCATGCCATCCTCCGCAGAATCCCCGTAATGGTATAAATATCAGATTAAACAATATCACAATACCAATCTCCCCCAAGGCAAAACCAATGAGCAGTGACAGAATTACATTTATCGTCACTTCTATCAATAGAGTATAACCGTAGCGGTAAATTGGTATTGTTTCATCTTTTAGTAAACCACTCTTAATTTGAGTATCCAAAAGTTTATTAACAATTTTTTCAATCATTGTAATGCTTTCTCAACGCATTTGCTTCTTTTGGAAATTCCGGCTGGTGAAAATACCAGATGCATGCTGCATTCGCTGTTGCCGTTACTAAAACCAGCGCTAAACAGTTCAAAATACCAAATTTACTTTTACCAATTCTTTTTTTCATAACTATCATTCTCCTTTTTTCTGAAACACGTAACCAATGCACATATTTCTTTTTTGCCTTTTACTATACATATTTCAACAAAATATTCAATAGAAATGACAATTTTGGCAGAATGAGGGGCCACTTTTGCAAAAAAAGCAAAAAAATCTGATAGACCACTCTAAGCAGTACTATCAGATTCCTGTTATATTTCTTCATCAGTAGAGATTAGCAACACCGTTTCAAATATTTTATCCTCTGCCGTACACATCAAACATCCACCATAGTTTTCTGCAATCCGCCTCACAGAATGAAGTCCGATTCCATGCATGCCATCATCTTTTTTTGTAGTAGCAAAGTCCCCATCCTGCGTATGTTTTATATTTTCAAATGGGTTTGTGATTTTTATGACGCAGAAACCGCCTACTTCTTTCATATAAATGTAACTCTTAATATACTTTTCTCCTTGCGTCTCCGCAGCCGCACGAATCGCATTATCCAAAAGATTGCCAAGCATGGAAATCAAATCCATCGGTGCCACATGCTGTAATAGGACTCCGGGTTCTACATAAAAGTCTGTGTGAATCCCCTGCTTCCATGCTTCCCGTCTTTTTTCATTTAACAATGAATTTAATACCGGATTGTCGCAGTACACCATCCTGGAATCCTTTTCCATTTCTTCACCAATACTATCTGTCAATTCTAAAATCGCTTTCGTATTTCCATCCTTTGCAAAGACATAAATCATTTTTATCTGATTCGTAATATTATGAATCAGTTCCTTTTGTTTCTTGTCAATTTCCGATATCTGCATATAATATTCCAAGTCTTTTTTCTGCTTTATAATTACGATATTTTGTTCCATCGTTTCATATAATCGCTCCGAATACCGTTCGAATGCATAGAAACTCATTACATTTCCCAAAAACAAGACCGCAAAACTGCACCCAAGGAATGCACTCGCATACCCTGCCATATAATGAACTGCTCCCGAATAGAAAACAATTATCATAACAAATAAACTAGCAGCCGGAATTATCATATACATAATAAATATTTTAAAATCCTGTATTTTCTTTCGTTTGCCTATCACCTGATTCATAATCAGAATCAGTATATAGGAAAGAAGCTTAATAGCAAGCATCAAAATCATGACTAATGTAGAATTTTTGTAATCCGATGCGTTTGGACGTACCAAAAGCATAAACAAAAACTCACACCCACACAAAATGCAAAATACCGTAGCAAAACATAACAAACGATAGCATACTTTTCCCTGGAATTCTAAAACCGTATACAAGAAAAATAATGCAGGCGTAATTAAAATATTAACATCCCCATTCCCCAAAAGGTTGCATATGGTTAATAGAATAACGATGCCGATTTGACAGCTCTTTTCTTTTAATACTGAATCAGCAAAGAACTTTCTCTTGCTAAAATAATTTTGGAAAAACAAATGGAACAAATACACATCGATGATGTAGCTTATTACAACACTTAATACCTTCACTTTATCCTCCGTTTTTATTTATATTTTTCACTCATTACCGCAGCCAGTGCCCGTCTGAACTCTGGCATTCTGGAACGTGAAACATTCAATTCTTCCCCATTTGATAGTTTTATCACACCCTCTGTTTTTAATTTAACGACATGATTTAAGTTTACAATATAACTATTATGGGCATATTCAAAACCGTATCCCTTCAAATCCATATACAGCTCTGCCAGCTTCTTTTTTGTCGTAATCCTATCCTCAAATGAATAGTCTTTATAATTCTCCTGCACATGGATTTCGCTTCCGCGCTTATAATTATCTATGTATAAAATATCATCCGGATACACCTTCACTATATTCATATGATTTTTCCCCATTACATAGGTTCTTTTTTTCATTTGCTTCATTTTCTCTACTACTGCGGTCAACTCCAATAACATTTTGTCATCTCCATAATTTTTCCGCAAATATCGAAAAGGCGTGGTTTTAAATGATTCATCCGTAGGTTTTGATACACCAGAACAAAATACTAATAAAGAATCCGGAAATAATTTTCTAAACTGCTTTGCCGTGGCATGTCCGTCCATTCCACTCATCTGCATATCAAGAATGATCAAGTCACAAGATGTCATTCTCTCTACTGTAAGAAGACACTCTTCCCCCGACGTAACTTCATAAAAGGTAACTTGACGCTCACTCAAGTCGCATCGCAAAAGCATTTCTTTCATATAGAAAATAAAATTTTTATCATCGTCACAAATAACAATCTTATACATAACGTCCTCCCC
>ERZ808252.2477-NODE-2477-length-11045-cov-17.427116_pt1 | contig 11045 bp, 11 predicted proteins | sample MGYA00521242_ERZ808252 | MGnify/ENA primary metagenome ERZ808252 (study PRJEB31516, sample SAMN03275581) | gut metagenome | biome: mammalia-associated habitat; material: feces | host: Papio cynocephalus | place: Kenya | collected 2012-08-07 ...
TTTTTATGGTAAATATGGATGAATTTTATTATTTTTATCAATTTGGATACAACAAATAAAGATTGCTTCTTTTATCAAATAAACTATAATCAAGTCTTGATTTTGTATCAGGATTTATGTCATTATATTTCACATAAGGTGGATTCCCTATAATGGTCTCGAACTTGTTATTGATATCATAATCAAAGAAATCCATATTGTGAGCATATGAAGGACAAACATCACCGTCATATTCAATTGCAAAAACACCATCAATCCTTGATGATATTGCACCATCACCACAGGAAGGTTCCATACATCTCCCCTTATTTCTTCTCAAAGAAAGAATCTTATCAACAATAAAATCAGGCGTGAAAACCTGTCCCAAATCCTTGACTCTCATATCAACAAAAATAACAAAAAGAGTGAAGAACTACTCTTCACTCTTCTCAATCTTGTGTTCAGGATGAACTTTCCTGATTTCTTCATCATCTTCTGGTTTATGGACTTTCTTCACCTTTTCATCATCCTTGACGGATTTTACATTCAAAATCTTGATAAATGAATAAGATCTGAAACTTCTCCACTGCTTCTTGTCAAGATCATAATAGACCATCTGTCTTTCTGGTTTTGGTGAACCACCCCTCAATGCAGGAAGATAACTTGGATGAAGAGTCCCATGTGCCTTCCTTATCTCCCCGTTTCTTTTCTTGAACTTGAACGTGATGATATTGTTCCTGAGTTCCTGTCTCATTCTCTTTCTCCCGGACTTGTCAAGAACTCCATGCAGTTCATCTTTCAACTTCTTCAAACTACTCTCATTTATAAATGTCTCAAAATCAAAAATCATCAGTCTCTCCTATAAAAATAATATGTCTCACCATCAATGGTAACTTCCCTTTCCTTGCTGTCATAAGATGCCAATGTATTTTCTGGACCATCATTATCCACTATCATCTTTGCAAGTTTGTCATAATCCACAATGTTTTCAATATTATCATAACCAAAAATATCAAAATATTCTTCTATAACACCATTATCTCCCATATCCTCCAATCTCGCATCAGCATAATCACCATCATAAAGATCTGGATCAAATGTAGGTCTTGTGTGGTCAGGATCACCATCATCATCCATCTCAAAATAATCATCATTATCAGTGATGACATCATATCTCAAAAGTTCATCTATCTTGTCATCATTATCAAGTTCATTATAATAATTTTCATAATCTTCTTTAAGTATATCCTTTATCTCGTCAACATCTATAAAATCATCACTCAAAGTATCTCTGAATTTTTTAAAAGAAATTTCATCAATACCGTTTGTTTTCAAAAAATCATATGTCTCATCCATTGCATCCTTTATTGCATAATTCCTATCATCATATCCATAATATACCTCACCATTGTCAAACATAAATTCACATCTATAATTTACTGTAGTACCAAAATCAGTATGGAAACCATAAAAATCATCAATTGATAAATAATCTTCACCAATGGCTTCAATCAAAGCTCTCAACCATATGAAATTATATTCCCTTAAAGGTTTTTGTGTATAAAACCACTCTTCCATATTCACTTTGTTTCCTGAAAGTTCTGGATTATATTTGTAATATGTATCATCATCATCTTCCACCACAACAAAATAACTGTCCAATTCCTTGACATATGCATACTTTTTTCCATCAAAATCAACAAGATTACCATTAATTTCAACAGGCATGACAAGTCTTTTTCCATCAATAACACATACAGTCAAACCATCCTCCTTTTTTATTTCACCAGTCAAGTCTCGCCGTACCATGTCTCCTATGATTCCTTCATTCACAAATTCATCAAATGACTTTATGATGTTTTCATTATTTTTATGTCCTTGAAGAAACATCTTATAATCTGCATATCTATGTTTGTTTCCAAACATCCTCAACACTCGTTCCGCAATTATTCTTGCATCTCTCATATCATATATACCAACATTTGAACCTGAAATTCCAGATATGTTTGTTATTGTTTCATTTCTATTTACAATAAATTTGACATTATGCTTATGATCATCAATTCTCAAACCACCACCCTGTGATTGTGCAAAATAAATCTGATCATCCTTCTTTATATCCATCATTCCTGTTCTAGGGTTAAAAACAAATTTTGTCATAAATAAAATATCTTATGATTTATTTATGAAAAACATTCTTGATTTTGAAGAATTCATATTGGAATCCACCAGCATATTCCTGATGGACAATGAAACAAAGAAAAGACTTCTCATTCTTGATGAGAGATATCATAAACTTATCGAAAAATTTCGTACAAAGTATGTCGCACAAACAGTAGACAACATAAAGGAAGAATTTGACAAGTTCATGAAAGCAAAGGAAAATGGACAAAAGTATTATCCTCAGCTTGAAATACAGAATTCTTCAGTGGATATGAAACTGTATGACGACTTCGGAAAACTCATTGACGACTTTGAAGAAATAAAGGACAAATGTTATATATCGAAGTTCTATCTTGAAAAGATTCATTCAATGAGATCAAGTCTTGAACAAAGAAAGAAAATTGAAGATGGAACATATGAACCGGGAGAAAATCCAGTAGATAAGGAATTATACAAACATGCATTGCAGATAATAAAAGACAATCCATACAAGAAGCCAGATTTCAAGAATGACAGAAACAAAGATGCAGATGAAGTAAAGGAAAGAATTGAAGATGCACTTGATGATCTCGGTTATGACTTTGATGTGGAAATAGATTCAGGAATGCTTCCGAGAATGAACGTGAAGATGGGGCATGTGAATATCAACAAAACTTCAAGATTTTCAGATGCTGACATTGACGGATTAATCGCACATGAAATTAAGGGACATGTGGGTAGAAGATATTATGGAAAGCAGACAGGTCTATGGTTGTTCGCATATGGTCTTCAATCAAGTTCAATTTTCGATGAAGGACTTGCCGTTTGGAATTCCTTACATAAAGTGAAACATAAGAAGGACAATGTGATGTTCAACATAGCAATGAAAACATGTGTCTCATATCTTATGTTCGAATTGGACTTCTGTGATTTGTTTGACTGGGTAAAAAATCATGCAAAAGGTATGACGGACTATACTGCATTCAAAACAGTAGTAAGACCCAGAAGAAGAAATAAAAATTGTTCAATACGCAGCGGAGAGCCCATGACAACATATTTATCCGGTTTTGAATTAGTTAGTGAAATGGATAACAAAATGAGAAATGATATTCTTCATTACAATATTGGACCAGATCAGAAATATGAACTTGACAACATAAAGGAATTCCTGAAAGTCAATAAGTTCAAACCATTGAAATAAGAAAGGTGATATCATCAAGATATCACCTTTTCATTTTTCAAGTCAATAATTCTCTGATTGTCACTCCCCCTGAACTTCAAGGATATGTTTCTTCTTTCAAGTATGAACTGTCCATCAACAAGAAAATCACACAAAGAAAAAAGTTTCTTCACATCATCCCCATACTTTCCAGTCTGGGACTTCAACCATTCATAAGTATGTCCTGACCATATCCATATGTCCTTGTCTGGACACTGATCTTTGTATCTTTCACAAAATACAATAACATCATCTATGTTCTTTACTGAAAATGGTTCTCCCCCCAGTATGGACACACCCTTATAAATGTTTTCATACTTATGAGTTTCTTCCACCACAAGTTCTATATGTTTTTCACTGAAATCTTCAAAGTCATTATTGTCATAGTTCCAGTATTGTCTGTTATGACATCCGGGACAATGAATATCACAGTAATTCCACCATACCACAATCCTTATCCCGTCTCCGTTTGCTGCACAGGAATGTCTGTCTCCTGTATGAAGTGTATCTATTCTTATAATTTTTGACATATCAAATCACATATATCTTTGTTTATTGGGAAGATTTCTCATTTTCCAATAATTTCTGTTTCCAAGTTCAAATAAAACCAATGTTCCATCAAAATCATTATTTTTCTGATCTTTATGTCTGTGATCAAATTTGAGATCAAACTTGTATCCATATTGCTTGACAACTCTATCACACGCAGCACTCCACACATTCTTATAATAACTATATGTTTTTGATGATCCTACAGAATTTCCTTTGTCATCATAATCATTATATTCCTTCGCCTTCATAAGAAAATTAGGATGTTCAAAATAATTATATGCATAATTTTGTCCGGATTCATGATAACCATTTGTCTTATTTCCTGTACCTTCTTTATAGTACGACTTATATTCCTTCAACAAATCAAGATAATTTCTCACATAACTGTTCCTTATTATTGTTTTGAACCTATTCACATCATTTTCATTTGAAAGATGAAATACTGATAGAAACTTTTGATCAATATCAATATCAATATTGAGAACAATATTTTTATTAATTATATTTGAAATTTCAAGAAGATCATCATTGATATTTTCAAAAATAAATTCATCAAAATCAAAAACTCTCATTTTAAGCACCTATCATTTCTTTTTTTATTAAAATCAAAATTATTTACGAAATCTATAATTCTCTTCTGTTCACTTACATCATGACACCCAAGACAATCAAGAAGTTCATATTCATCTGTGATTTTATTATAATCCATATCCGGAAAAAGTTTATAAACCTTCTGTTTCATATTTCTGTCATCCTGAACTATCCATAGACAAAATCTCATCAAATTTGTATGAAGAAGATTATATACATTATATGCACTTTCAAATGTCATAAATTTAAGAACAAATTTAGGTGTGGCATTTAACCTGATAAAATTCCTTTCTCCCTTTATATCAAGAACACCGATGTCTTTGAGTTCATTTTGTGCAAACCATTCACCATTCTGTGCAAAATTTGCATAACTCAAATTAATAAAATATCTATATCCCCCAAACTTCTTACACACATTATTTAGTTCCATATCATCATTTACTGAACCATCAATCCTGATTGTATATTTGAACATAGTGGACTTTGTATCAAACAATGCAAATATCTTCTCTTCAATATCATTCCCAACAAAATCATTGCATACATCCAGTTTACTGCAATATTTTCCATCTTTTCTACAAAAATATATAGCAGTCTCAGGCATCTGTGTATTAACAAATGTAGATCTGGGAACAATATCAATATTTTCACAAACTGCTTTCTTCAACATTTCCCGTTCATCATTCAATGACATATCATATAAGCACTTTGAAGGCATTATAAAGCATAATTTATCACCACATACAGAAAGAGCAGACTTCATTAAATTAAAATGAAGTTTCTTGCTACTGCCCTTTGTATCTTTTCCATAAGGTGGATTACCAACTATAACATCAAAAATCATAATTATCAAAACAAACTGTTTGAACTTCCTATTTTTCCACTTTATTTTCCATAAACAAAAAATAACAACACTCAAATATTTTTGTATCTCATAAACACATTTCCTTTCCCGTCAACTTTTCCACAAACATCATCGATAAGAAGTACAGAAACCTTTCCAAATTTCGAACACACAGTCTTGTATCTCCTGTTCAATATCTTTATCACAGTATTTGCATCAGGTATCTTGTCAAGACCCTTTATTGATTTTTTCTTTTCCTCAAATTCCTTCACAAACTCTTCATCATCAAACAATCTTATGACTTTTTTGAACATCTCCCTTATATTATGCAACATTGACTTTTTCAACAATGACTTCAATTCATCTTCATTTCTGCAATCCCTACATTCTTCAAATGTTTGATGAACAAATGCATTTATTTCATCCACATCACAACAATACAATGTATAGATGACATTCATAACGTCTTTTCCCATATATTGCTTGAACTCATCATTTGCTTCATAAACATTCAAAAATGCTATGCAGACATTATATATGTTTTTCCATTTCAATTCTCTCTTGTCGATAGTCTCAACAATATGGACATCAACATCCTTATAAATTTTTGAAAACCTGTAGCAATGCTGAATCTCATGCATTATTACAGACCTTGAAAATGTATTGAATTTCATATCATTGAGAATAATACTCCCTTTCATAATGAATGACAACTGTATCTTTCCATTCACATTTTTCTTCACAGGAAATGTGGTTATATCAAGACCACTTTCCGAGAACACCTTCCTGAAATCAAAATCATTTGAGACACCACTTACATTACAAAAAGTAAAGTCAAATTCACAATCACATCCGAATATGTCAAAATGAAGTTTATGTGGTATTTTTATAACTTCAATATTATGTCCTAAAATATTTTTTGTCTTTATTACATCACCTGTTATTACGGATTTATTCAAAAAATTTATGACCTGTCTTGTTTCATTGTCAACATCAGCGGATATTGACAATGATTCCAAGACATAATCACTGAAGTAGGAAGATTCTTTGCAGCATATGAAGTCATCAAATGACAAAATATTGTTCATATTACAAATGTTCCACCCTGTCCTTTATCTCACCCATTCTACCTTGATTCATTTGATTTGAAGAAATATACCCACAGACTCGGCGTGTAGGACGTAATTTAGTAGGACTGTGATCAAATTCCTTCTCCCCGCAATTAGGACACACAAACTGAAGTTTCCCATCCACGTCCTTTATGTCAAATGCTCCGTCATATCCACAGGCATCACAATGATCAAGTTTGAGATTTATTTCAGCATACATAATATTTTCATATATGTGCTTGACGACAGCAAGAACACCATCAACATTGTTTGTCATATTAGGTGCCTCTATATATGAAATTGCTCCACCAGGACTCAATCTCTGCAAAGGAGCTTCATATGACAATTTACTAAATGCATCAATTTCCTCAAACACTGGAATATGATAAGAATTCGTTACATAGTTTTTGTCAGTAATTCCTTTGATTATACCAAATCTTTTTTGTAATGATTTTGCAAACTTATATGTGGTGGATTCTTCAGGTGTTCCATATACAGAATATGCTATTCTTTCAATTTCCTTCCATTGACTGCACTTGTCATTGAGTCTCTGCATTATCTTTTCAGCAAATTCAAGCGCACCACCTTCATCCTCCGGAATCCAATGATCTTTTCCTGTCATATATTTGACACACTCATACAAACCCACATATCCCAATGAAATGGTAGAATATCCATCATAAAGAAGCTTATCAATGGTCTCACCAGATTTGAGTCTCGCAATTGCTCCATTCTGCCAAAGAATAGGCGCAACATCGGATTTCACACCTCTCAAATGTTCATGTCTCAATCTCAATGCCCTATGACAAAGTTCAAGTCTCTCATCAAGAATATACCAGAATCTTTCCATATCCCCCTTTGATGTAAGCGCCACATCAGGAAGATTTATGGTGACAACACCCTGATTGAATCTGCCCTTGAATTTAGGGATACCCTTTTTCTTTGTAGTGATTTTCCAGTTATCCTTCTTATCAACATACGCCGGAGTAAGCCAACTTCTACAGCCCATGCACCCATAAACATTCCCTTCCTTCAATTCCTTCATCACCTTTGCGGAAATATAATCCGGCACCATTCTCTTTGATGTGCAGGTAGCGGCAAGAACTGTCAAATCCCAATACTTACTGTCTTCTGCGATATTGTCTTCATCAAGCACATAAAGCAATTTCGGAAATGCCGGAGCCACATACACACCGGACGGATTTTTAAGACCAACAAGTCTCTGTTCAAATATCTTTCTGCAAACAAGTGCAAGATCATCACGTTCTCTTCCTTCAGGAACATCATCAAGATACATAAACAATGAAATAAACGGTGCCTGACCATTTGTTCCTGACATTGTGTTGAGTTGATACATAAATGTCTGCACTCCATCCTCAACATCAAGAACAGTCATCTTTTCAACCATGTCATCAAATTCGGGACTCTTTTCATCAAATCCCATCTCAATGAATCTTTTCCTGAAAGATTTTCTTGATTCCTCAACAAATGGTGAAAGATCTGAAATATACATTGTCTGACCACCATATTGAGAAGATGAAACCTGCTGTGCAATTTGAGATGCTATGGTTGCAGCAACAGAGAACCTGTGAGGTTTATCAATACCGAATCCAGAAACAACTGTCCCATTCTGCAACATATCCCCAAGATTCACAAGACAACAATTATATTCAGAATTTGCAAAATAATCGACATCATGAAAATGTAGGATACCTGCCTCATGTGCCTTCCAGATATCTTCAGGTATCAAATATCTCTGTGAAATATCCTTAGACACCTCTCCTGCCATATAGTCCCTTTGGACATTTATTATCATAGGATTCTTGTTAGCATTCTCCTGCTTCAGTTCCTCATTGCAATTATTGAGAAGGGCGAGAATAGCATTATCAGTCGTGTTCTTCTTCTGATCCAATGCCTTCTGGTATCTATAAGTTATATACTCCCTTGCAACATCAAACTTTCCCCTGTTCATAATCTCATTCTCGACAAGCACCTGAATATCCCCTGTATTCAATGTATGTGGTTCATTCTTGCACCTGTCCTCGACACACTTTGCAATCTCCTTGATTTCATCATCCGTAAATCTCTTGTCAAGACTGACCCTCATATTTGCAGACTGAACTGCCCTTACGATGTTTGACTTACTGAAAGTAACTTCCTCTCCACTATGCTTTATAATCTTCATAAACAATAAAATTATATATTATTTTGCCGTTGAAAATATCAACTGACATCATTTGATTTCATCACTCACCTACCATTTTTGAAAGGGGGTAAGGTTATTTATGAAGGTTGAGATTTCACATTCATCACACAATTTGACATCATAATCCTTGAACCCAAAAAAATCATTCTCGTCATTCATAATCCTGATTTCATTGTCATCTCCGGGTTTACCTTCATATCTCATGGACAGTCTTTCCCTTCTCACATCAACAGGAATATCAAGATAAATTATCCTGCAAAGACTTCTCAATTCAGGATACTTTGAAAAAATGTCCTTCACATTTGCGGGACTCAATATCGCAACATTACATGACTTGAATTCATCCATTGAAATTCCATACCAACCTATTCTGTAGAAATTGACGGAAACAAATTTTCCTGATTTCTCCATCTCCTTGAATTCAGTCTCATTGACAAAATGATATTCATCACCTGATTCATTGTCCCTCTTATCCCTTGTTGTATATTGTCTCATAGGAACATATCCCCTTTCAACCATCATTTTCTGCAACCAGTCCTTGCCGGAAGCAGCCTTGCCGACTATTATAAATTTCATACTATTCATAAATAAAACCACAATAAAAATAACAAAAAAGACTGACACTTGTCAGTCTTTTCAATATTTTACATCAATCAAATTCAATCCTTCATTCTCATCAAACCTTCCACAAATCAAGGCAAGAACCTTACCATAATTTGTTCTTATCTTCATATATCTCTTCATTATGAGTTTTAAAAGATTATGAATTGTAGGAAACTCGTCAAAATAATATTTTTTCTTGTTTCTATCATATGTTTTTTGTATATCATCATCTTCAAACATATGGAGAATACTGTCAAACAATTTCAAAATCATATGCAAATCCGTATTCTTCATCTTTGTCTTGACTTCATCCTTTGACACACAATCCTTACAGTCTTCATATGCTTCCTGTGTAAGAGCAGAAACTTCACTGGCATCACAGCAATAAATCACATATAAAATCTTATAAAACTCTGGACCGTCAAGCATCTTGATGATTTTATAACTGTCACTCAACTTTATATAATTGACACACTTCATGTATATTTCTCTCCATTTCCTTGACAATTCGAGAATTCTCCTGTAATCAAATTCTGGAAGACCATTGTATATCATGGTCTGTTCATATGCATGTCTCAACTCATGTGTAAGTATAGTTCTGGATTTCTGCACAATTTTCTTGTTTTGCATAATGATCTCACCTCTGATGACAAAATTCAAACTTACATTTCCATCAATGACATTATGATTGACAATGATTCTTGCTCCAAAATCATTATTCTCAACAAATGACTTCAAATTAACATCATTTTGCAGTTCATATATCTTCAAGTCAAATTCACAGTCACACCCAAAAACATTGATTACGGGATTCTTCCTGAACTTCACAATACTGCATATATCACCCTGTTCTATAGTAATCTTTTCACCAGTATAACTTTCAATAAATGATACAACTTCATCAGTGGCATCATTCACATCCATAGATACAGACAATGTTTCATTGATATAATCAAAATCATCATCTTTCTTCACTTCAAACATTCTATCATTTTTATCACAGAATTCATCAAATCTCAAAATCATAAGTTATTTATTTCACATCAATAAGAATATGTCCATTTCTTTCATCAAGTTCATCATAAAGTAATGCAAGAACCTGTCCATATGTTTCCTTTGCCTTCTTGTTTCTTCTTTCAATAAGTTTCATAAGTTGCATAACTGTTGGTAAATTCTCTGTTTTTCTTTTCATATACATCTCCTTAACTTTATCATTTCTCAACATTTTCAATGACATTCTAAACACATCAATCATATCATGAAGACCACTTTTTTTCATTTTGTTTAAAATGTCATATTTGTTCTTGCAACCCTTACAACTTTCATATGTCTGCTGTGCAAATGCAGAGACTTCCGTTATATCACAAGAATAGACTGTATACATCAAAATATAAAATCCCCTATCTACAATCTTTTGAAAATCATTAAAATCATTATATCTTTCTATATATTCAACAGCAGAAGAATAAATTTCTTTCCATTTTTCAAATGATTTTATCTTGTCTATTGCAGTCCTTGAAGGAACTCCATCATAAATTTTGACAAGTGTATATGCATGTTTCAATTCATGTGAAATAATGGATTCGGACCATAGTGGAAGTTTCCCATTCAAAACAATAATTTCCCCATCCATTGAAAAATTAAGATGAGAAATACCTGATACAATATTGTATCCAAATTGATAAAAATAATAAAATTCATCCATATTTACCATAAAAATAACAAAAATATTTTTCATAAATATATTATATAGATATTTCAAAAAATTCAATGACAACCCTGAAGATAAAATATTGTCTT
>ERZ808252.2478-NODE-2478-length-11039-cov-3.468682_pt1 | contig 11039 bp, 6 predicted proteins | sample MGYA00521242_ERZ808252 | MGnify/ENA primary metagenome ERZ808252 (study PRJEB31516, sample SAMN03275581) | gut metagenome | biome: mammalia-associated habitat; material: feces | host: Papio cynocephalus | place: Kenya | collected 2012-08-07 ...
TCCCGCGGCGATCATCCCTATCAGAACGATTGCGAGTCCGGCGGCTCCAAGTATAGGCTGCCCGCGCCCGAATCCGTAGACGATGAGGATGCCTCCGAGGGCCAGTGCGATGAGGCGGATGAGCTCCGCCATGTCGTTGGATCCCCTCGGCTCGGCGGGGGTGAAGTTCTCCATGTCCTCGGCCTTGATGTAGTCCACCTGGGACACTTCCAGATCCACCTTTTTGACAGATTCGCCCCCGTAGAACATCTCGGAGATGCCGATCTTGGAGCCTGTACCGAGATAGATCAGAGAGCAGTTCTCGTAGGACGCGGCATTGAATCCGGACAGCGAGGAACACTGGCCGTAGACTAGAACGAAACAGTCCGATACCGTCTCCTGGGTTCCGGTCTGAAGCGTCGTGTTCCTGTAGAAGATGGGCGTGAATGCCACATCCTCGTACATCACGCATTCCATGTCGTCGCCCTTGCTGTCGGCGCCCTGCATCGTCAGAGTTCCGCGGCAGTACAGCGTCATGGAGTCCTGGGTGAGCCGGTAGTTCTCCTTCTTGATCGCGCCGTCGTTTTCCACCCACCACTTGGACAGCTGGTCCATGTAGAGCGTAACCAACAGCCTCTTCTGATCCTCGGTAATCTCGACGTTCTCGTAGGTATCAGGAACGTTGAGGGTCGTCAGGTACATGGACGCGGAGCCCGCGTCGTCGTAGATGCCCCATACGGTGCGGGCGGCCGTGTTCGTCTTGGATATAACCGAGTCGATCTGGCCTACTAGCTTGGCGTAGTATACCATCATCGCGGTTATGTCCGAGGACTGGCGGTCCTGCGCGTTCTGCGGAACGACGGAGAGCTTGAACAGATCGTACTTGCCCGTCGTGGTAGTAGTCTCCCCGGTCGCATCTGCCGAATACGTCTTGTCGCCGTCGTATAGGCGGGAGCCATCGCACGTGACGATCATCGACTGGGAGCCGGACGATATCATCATCCCGCCCTGGACGGGGGCCGCGTCGGCCTCCTTCACGTACATGAAGTTCCCGAAGTAGGTCACTCCGGACGAAAGGCGGTACACGTCGTATCCCTTCCATGAATCGACGTTCGGAAGATCGGTGTTCCATCCTGCATCCAGCCTTATAACGTCGCCGTTCGGTGCCGTCATTTCCGCGGGAGCGGATGCGTACACGGGCCCGCCCACGTAGTACACGGCGTTCCTGCCGTCGTGAACGGTCCTGTCGTTCCCTTTTCCCACGACCTGGCCCATTCTGACGGAGAATCCGTCGGAGGATTCGGCGGAGATGGAGGAATCCCCGATGGAGAACTCGATCTTCATCTTCCCGTCGCCGTAGTACTTGGAGTACTCGGAGCTGTTCCACTCGCCTATATGCTCGGCGACGGTGGAGAACTGCTCGTTGATCTGGTTCGTGGCGTTGACTAGCATCACGGCGCTGTTGTAGTAGGCGTCGGAGTAGGTCAGGGCCTCGTAGGGGCTGTACGCCTTTCCCGCCGCCCAATACGAGGATGAGGTCAGTTCCGCCTGCCTTATCCAATGCTCGGATGTAAGCGCCCATATGTTCTGATAGTTGTTCAGGGCGTTGGCGTAGTGCGATGTGCCGTCCGCGAGGGACCTGGCCAGAAGCCTGGCCTCTTCCTTGCGGAGATCGTCGTCGTTGGATTCCGGGTTATCCGGGTCCGTATGCCATATCTCGCTAAGCGTCCATCCGGCTCCGAAAGCCGACAGAAGCGCGGATATCTCCTTCCAGTGCGTGACGATGAACTTGCCGCCCTTTATGACGGCGGCTACCACGGGATGCCCCTCGGAATCCTCTTCCTCGTCCTGCAGCTGGATTGCGGTGAACGGCACCGCCAGCATCACCATCACGAAGGCGAAGGCGACGATGCGCTTGTGCTTCAGATCCAGAATCTCACCACCACGAATGCGATGATTATCAGGATGACTGCGACGACAATCCAGAGGTTGCGGTCCAGCCAGCTCTCGTCGCCGTCCTTGACGGGGGGATCGGGGCTCGGATCGGTGTTAGGATCAGGATAGTTGATGGATGCGTATTCCGTGGATGCGTGTCCGGTCTTGGATACGACCTTGAGGGAGACGGAGTGTACTCCGTACTCCATGCCTTCCTTCATCACGGCGACGGACGCCTCCGTCGAGATCTCTTCGCCGTCTAGCGTCCAGACGTAGGATACCGCGTTGAGTGAATCGCTTCCGTCGAGGAGCCATCCGCCGTCTATGTCGGATTTGACTATCTTCGCCTTCGGCTGAATCACCTGTCCGCCCGGCTGTGGCTCCCCGTTGTCCCATGAGGCGACAAGCGTCATATCGCGCGTGACGGTCCTCTCGAAATCCCATCTCGCTCCCTCGAAGTACCATCCGGAGAACTTGTGGCCGTTCCATGTCGGCTCGTCGGGGTATGTGACGGGATTTCCGCGGAGGACGGCAAGCTCGATCGGCTCTCCTGCGGACTTTCCGGGGAACGAACCGTTGCCGGGATCGAACACGATGGTCCACTCCTTGGAATCGGGTATATGCTCTCCGAGGACGCTATAGGGCATCCTCGATTCGTAGTCGCCGTTCGCATCATGCGATCTGACGGTAATGTATCCCCACGATGTGCGCCCGTAGTCGTGCTGGACGGTGCCCTCGGAGGGATCCATGGCGTCGCTCGAATCGCCCGAGTCGCCCCAGTAGATGTCGGCCGCCATGTCGTAGTACTTCTCGCAAATGGTGATGGTCACTACCGTTCCTTCGGTCACGGTCTCGAAATGCTTCTCCCATTGGGCCTGGAGAACGGTATCGCCCGTCACCGCGTCCCTGCTGAAATCCCACATATCGGATTCCGTCAGGGACCTCCATCCGAGGAACACGTGTCCGTCGCGGGTGGGCGCCTTCGGCTCCGTCGCGTATCCTCCGGAGCGGATGCGCTGCGTGTCATATGATTCCGCTCCCCCATTGACGCTGAACGCCACATCATAGTACTTGCTGACGGGTTCGGGTTCCGAGTTGTCCTGCCAGACGGCGTATAGGGTTGTGTCCGACTCGATCTTGATGTCGAACTGTGGGATCGCGTCCTCCCCGCCGTCCCTGGACCAACCGACGAATTCGTATCCGTCGCGGACGAATCCCCTTTCCGGAAGATGTACGAACATCCCCGATTCCACCTTCTGGGAGTAGACGGTCCCCTGCCCTCCGTTGGCGTCGAAGGTCACTGTGCAGAGATCCGTTCCGTTCGGGACGAAATACGCTTCCATGTACATGGAGCCGGAGACGGTGATGTCGAGTCCGGGAGCGTAGGCCACGTCGTAGTCCTGGGCGGGGCGCCATCCTATGAAGGTGTATCCCTCCTTGGTGACTCCCGTGGATCTAAGGGTGATGTCCCTGCCGTCGTAGACTACGTATGCCTGGACGTTGGACAACGACCCTCCGTCCAGCGAGTAGACGAGTACATCGGGGTCCTGGATCCATTTCGCCTTCGCGGTAGCATCGAACGAAAGGGTGTAGAGGCTTCCCAGCGCGTACACGGACTTGCTGCCCTTGCCGTCGGGTATCTCCCATCCGACGAGAGTCCATCCGTCCTTCTTTATCTGGTTCCCGGAGCTGTCGGTGACGTTCGGGAGTATCGTGGCGGTTCCCGCTGGTCCCGTCGCGCTGTTGACGCTCCCGGTTCCTCCGTCCATGTCGAACGAGAGTACAGGCTGCTCATCCGCGGAGACGGGGACGACTACGTACCATCTCATCATGAGGTCGTCGCGCTCCCCCCATTCGCCGTTCAATCTGCTGTTGGTCTTCATCGTGACATCCACGATGTAGACTCCTTCGCGGGTCGGGCTTCCGGAAACGGTCAGATCGACGAGGTTCCTGTCTATGAAGAGGGATGCCCAATCGGCGCTTATGGTGGTGTTCGTGCTGGTCGTGACATTGGATGAGGACTTGCCGCAATACGTCACGGTCAATCCGTACTGGTACTGGGTCCTGCCGAGTCCCTGCAGCGTATCGTGGATCTTCTCGGATACGGCGAGGGACGGTTCCGCACCTATGGATGTGCGGACGATATCGGCTTCGAGAGTCAGGTCCTGGGATTCCCCGTCGATCTTGGAGACGGCAGTGTATGTCAGGTCCTGCCACACGGCGTAGAGGGTCTTGTTCGAGTTGACGATCACGGACTGCCCCGGATAGAGCTGGACGGAGCCGTAGGATGATTCGGACCATCCCATGAGGATATATCCGTCCCTGGTGTAGGTGCTGGAAGGCGCGGTGAACGGCTGTCCGGAGATGATCGAGTAGGATTTCTCGGTCGAACCCGCTGATGCGGTTCCTCCGTTGGCCTTGAGGGTGACGACGTAGGTTGTATCGGACGTTCCGGGATTGGATGAGTCGGTGGAAACTGCAACGAACTTGATTGTTCCCGCATCCTTGCCGGAGCCGGAATGGAGTAGCTTCACCTCGAAGGAACCGGTCTTGGTCACGGTTCCGCTCACAACTCCGAAGTCCATCCCGCTCCCGTCGTATGTCAGGCCGTAGGGATAGCACGAAGACGTATCATCGCTCGGATAGTACGTGCCGTCGCCGCCTAGAATGATCATCTTGCCGACGGCTACGTAGAACGTTCCCTTGCCGTATGCCTGCGACATCGTGGCGTTGAAGTCGTTGTAGACGCTTTCGGACGAACTCTTGTTGTCTCCTCCGTAGTAGCCTCCGATCTCGGAGACGGCGTCGGAGTCGTCGCAAACGACGGAGACGGCAGCCAGGCACGCGATGAGGACGAGGACCGCGCCGATGAGGGCCTTGATGGAGCCGTTCAGTTCCATGACAATCCCCCCTTCAGGCTCTTGGACTTCGATTCGGATGGGGCGTTCTTGAAAGGTTCCTTGTAATCGGAACCTCTGCCCTCCCTTGAGGCGGACGGCGGCAGTTGCGCACTACCGCCCAACCTCGTACTCGGGTTTTTGGAGATATGCAATCCTTTTTTGACGGGTTCTGAATCCGTTAAATACTCGGAATCCTTTGTATCGTATTGGAGATGAGCGGGAATATGCTGCGGCCCTTCCCTAGTCTCCATTATGTTTATGCTTCTCCCCTTTATCTTGTCGAAGTACACATCTTCCGCAAATCCCTCTGGCAACAGCGACCTTCCAATGCTGGAAGCAGAAAGATCTGCCATCTGAATCAGCCTATAGGCATGGGATTCTCCCATCACAAGCAGACAACGATCATTCCAAAGAAGGGTGCAAGTTTCCTCTCTCATGCTACGATTCTGATCGTATGTAATCACAATCGTATCGGATGAGTCCACCATCATCACTGCACCTATCATTTCGTTTAGCAATGATAGCAAATAGAGTTCGTCTATGGGTTGGCCGTTCTTTTTGGCCAAAACTGTGTTTCTCTTCTTCTTCCTAACCGTCTTGTAGAGGATTAGGATATTCTCATTCCCGAAATTCGTCATCAGACGGATGCAGACGTCGGGATGTTCGTTTCTAAGCTTGCTGAAATGGACCTCTCCGTCGTACAGTGGGACGCCTTCCAGCAATCTCTCATAGTCGATTGGCGACAGCTCCGTCACAGCCGATAGCGTGAACGGCTTCCCGTTCTCCTTGGGCTTCCTGGACGGATTCCCGGATTCGTCTATCGCCCAGTACGATACGGGCTTGCGAATGAGTCCGCGGACATCATCCAGAGTCAGGCCGTGAGACGTTTCGCCTTTCTTCTCATTCTTCGATTTAAACCTCATGAAATCTCCCATAAACGCTGGAATCGCTCCTGCGGAAGACGCGGTCATCCTTTCACCTCCGCGATTATCCCCGATGCGGTAGGCGCGTGGGCGAAGGCCGAAGGCCCGACGACGACATCGAACGACTGAACCGCGTCGGCGCATCCCGCCTTGGACAGCGTGACGGTCACGTGGTACGTTCCGGTCTTCATCGGTGTTCCCGCGATCTTCCCGTCCGAGACGGAGAGCCAGTCGGCTCCTGCAACGGTTATGGTGCATCCCTCGGCGTTGGCCTCGATCGCGTAGGACCATCCGGTTCCGACGGTAGCGGAGCCTTCGGCGACGGACGTTATCTTCAGAACGAACGTCCACACGGCGTAGATCGTCTTCGTGCCGTCATGGGCCACGGATACGGCGTCTCCCGCCCTGTATGCGGGCGATGCCGCATCGGCGGAATCGGCCCATCCGTCGAACCTGTATCCCTCGCGCACGGGCGCGGAGGACGCCACTGTGAAGGCGTGCGGTTCCGTCGATGCCCCCTTGAACACATCGTCCGACGGGGCCCCGGAGCCGCCGTTGGCGTCGTACTTCAGTGTGCTTGTGTACTGGGTCGCCTGGACCTCCTTCCATCCGGCGTAGAGCGTGTAGTTCTTCCCGATGATCTCGGTGGTCCAGTCGAATGCCTTGGTGCATTCCGCGTCGGTGTACCATCCCGTGAACTCGTATCCGTCCCTCGTTGGGTCGGCAGGCTTCTCGATGGTGTACTTGTAGGTCTTACCCTCGATCGAAGGGACGGCGGAGCCTCCCTGGGAGTCGAAGGTCACGTTCGGGTATCCGAGGATGTGGTAGATGTAGACGAGCTTGGCCTCGCCGTCCACGAGCTGCCCCTCGGAGTTGGTGTACTGGTTCTTCATCGTCGCGGTTACGGTGTAATCGCCTTTCGCCGCGTATCTGTGGACGATCTTCCCGTTGGGGTTGTCGCTGGTGAGTTCGATGGTCTCGGTCGCGGAGCCGTCTCCGAAATCCCATGTCACGGTCTTCACTGCGTTGGGACGGTCCAGCATCATCGTGATCTCGTATCCGTACAGATCGACCTCCCCGTCGTACTTGGCGTCCTCCGCCGATAGCGCGGGAACGAACGCGAGACAAGCCGCGAGTACGATCACGGATGCGGCCAGAGTCCTGGAAAATTGGCTCATCGGCATGATGCGCGCCTCCTGCGGTTCTTGGATTTCAGAGTGGAATCCGGGAATTCGAGGCATTTTATGTACCTGGAATCCTTTCTACCTTCAGGGAGGAAAGCGAGACTATGCTGCGGCCGGTCTCCATTCTCCTTGATATCAGGACGTTTTCCTTTGGACTTGGCGTTCTTAGAGGTCCTTGATTCCTTCTCGGCTGGTTTTGAATCCGTTAAATACTCGGAACTCCCTCTACTATCTGGGAGGAAAGCGGGATTAAGCTGCGGCCTGTCCCCATTCTCCTGTAAATTAACATTTTTCGGTCTTATGGCTTCATAATATGATGTATCTGAATAACCGGGAGGCATCAGAGCCTTTCCGATGCTGGATGATGCCAAATCGGCCATCTGAATCAATCTGGTTTTCTTCGAATCCCCCATAACGAGAACCCGACGATCCGTCCAGGTCAGGATACAAGCGTCGTCCTTGAAATTGTTGTTCTGATCATAAGAAATCACTATCGTATCAGAAGAGTCTATCTCCGCTATCGCATCGATTAGACTGTTCATCAACGAAAATACATACAGCTCATCAATAGGTGGCCCTCTTTTGATCTTTGCAACCGTCTTACTACGTTTAATAACCGTCTTGGACACGATGAGGATGTTCTCCTTTCCGAAATCCGTCATCAGACGTATGCAGATGTCCGGATGCTCGTTCCTTAGCCTGCTGAAGTGGACCTCCCCGTCGTACTGCGGGACGCCTTCAAGCAATCTCTCGTAATCTATGGGCGACAGCTCCGTCACAGCGGACAGAGTGAACGCCTTCCCGTCCTCTCTCGATTTCCTGGACGGGTTCCCGGACTCGTCTATCGCCCAGTACGATACGGGCTTTCTGATGAGTCCGCGCACGTCGTCCAGAGTGAGGCCGCGGGGCCTCCGCTCCGGAGGACGCGATCCTCTTTCATTCTTCGATCTGAATCTCATGATAGCCTCGGTGGACGGGGTCTCCCCCGTCCTGGAAAAAATTCGGGCCTCCGTCGGTCCTCCCGCCGGAAGCTCATCCGCTGACGTAGGTCAGGATGCCCTTGGAGGACGGCTCGGAATCGAATCCCAGCGCGGAGTAAACCTTCAGGGTGAAGGTCTGCGTAGCGGACTCGTATCCGTCCTTCTCCAGGGTGATCGTCACGGTGTACGTTCCGGCCTTGGTCGGGGTTCCGGATACCTTGCCGTTCGATGCGGAGAGCCAGTCGGCTCCCGATACCGATACGGCGCATCCATCGACACTGGCCGCGGGCGTGTAGGACCACGCCTGGCCCACCTTGAGGGATGTGAGGGCCGGGTTCGAGGTTATGGTGATCTTCGCCTGCTCCCACACGGCGTAGAGCGTCTTCGAGCCGTTGTACGGTACGGAGATCGTCGCGCCGGGCTGGTAGGATGCGGCCGATGCGGTCTTGGAGTCGGACCATCCCTTGAAGAGGAAACCGTCCCTGGTGGGCTTGGTCGAGGGGATGGTGAACGTGTGTGCGCTGGTGGAGGTGTGCGTGTCGGTGAGCTTCGAAGGCGCCCCGCTGCCGCCGTTGGCGTCGAAGATCAGGGTCGAGGTGTACTCGGCCTGCTTCCACACGGCGTAGAGCGTCTTCGAGGACCCGTAGGAAACGGAGATGGAGCCTCCGGGCTGGTAGCTCGCGGAGCTCGCGTTGCTGGATGTGGACCATCCGAGGAAGTCGTATCCGCTCTTGGTCGGCTTGGTCGATGAGATGGTGAAGGACTTCGATCCGCTTGCCGAGGATGCGTAGATGCTGTCCGACTGGGTAGAGGGGGCCCCGCTGCCGCCGTTGGCGTTGTAGTAGAGGTAGGCGTAGTAGGTCTGCTTGTTCTCCTGCCAAACGGCGTAGAGGGTCAGGTCGTTGTAGTCAACGTAAACGGTGTCGCCCGCGGTGTACGTCGCGCTGGACGCGGAACTTGACTCGGACCATCCGAGGAAGGTGTATCCGCTCCTGGTAGGCTCGGTGCTTGGGATGGTGAACTTCAGATTGGAGGTCTTGTCCGTGGCCGTCTTGGTTATCGTGCTTGGAGCGCCCGAACCGCCGTTGGCGTTGAATTTCAGGTTGTAGTTGTAGGAAGGGCTGCTCACGGTGATTCTCAGGGTGTCGTACTCCCCGGAGCCGTCGTTGGCCTCGCATCTTATCGTGGCGGTTCCGGCGCGTACTCCGGTGACGGTGCATGAGGTGCCGTTGTCGTCGATGGAGACATAGGAGCTTCCGGAATCGATGCTCCATGTCACGGAGCGGTCGGTCGCGCTGGAAGGATAGACGGATGCCCTAAGAGTGATCGAATCTCCGACATCGACGCTGGAAGAGCCGGAGATGGTGACTGATGTTACCGGAGTGGAAGAATCTTTGACGGTAATTGTTTTAGTCGCCTTTACGTTGGATCCGTCCTCTGCTTCCGCAACAACGATGATCGTACCTGCAGCGATTCCCCTGATCACACACTCGCCGCCGGTATCGGTACTATCCCTGCTAACAAAAGTTGCATAGGATGAACCATCTTTGAGATACCATGTCACACCACGATTGGTGGCCGAACTCGGAGACGAAGTAGCGGTGAGCGTTATGGTGGAACCGACGTTCACGCTGGACGATCCGGAGATAGTGATCGAGTTTACCAGGGTTCCAGAGGTTACTGCGACTATTGCTATGGTCCACGTTCCGCTTGCGGATCCGTTCGTGTAATCTCCACTAACATTGAGTGTCCCTGCTTTCGTCAGTGTACCAGAAACCAATCCGTAAGCGATATCGGTATCATTCGTGAACGAATCGTCGTATGTCAACCCAAAACCGCTAGTAACTGATTTGACGTTGTATGCGAACTCGCCGTTACCGCCTTGATCGCCATTGCATTCAATCCTAACGGATCCTCCGACAGATACGTAGAACGTCTTCCAGTTGTTGTCTTCAGCCATATCCCAGGCGTCGCCGCTCAGGCTGGACAGAGGACTCGATTTCGACCCTGTACTAAGTGATGTAGCATCCGAATCCTCGGAAACGGCGGCGATCCCTCCCAGGGCGCATACCGCCAGCAGCGCGACGGCGAACATGGCGAACGCCCTGCGGAAGGGTTTGTAAGAGGTTTCGGGAGCCATCAGATTACCCCCGTGTACGCCAGAACCGCCAGTACAGCGAACAGCGCGGCCCCGAATGCCAGATAGATGTATCCGGTGAAGATCAGGGCGATGACGCAAACCGCGGCGAGTATGGCGAACAGAATCCAGAGCCATCCCTTGTCGTCGTCGGAGTCTTCTCCGGACTCGGATGCCTTCTCGGTCCAGTGCGCTACAAGCGTTATATCGGAGGTGACGGGTGAATCGAAGTCGTACTTCTCTTCTCCGAGGTACCATCCGTCGAACGTGAATCCGTCCCTGGTGGGAGTCTCCGGCTCGGCGACAGTCTTCCCGTCGGCAACCATGGTCTTGTAATACTTGGCGGTCTCTCCCGTGAAGTCGAAGGTCACGGTGTGCATCGTCTCGGTGGTCCATCCGGCGTAGAGCGTGTAGTTCTTCCCGATGATCTCGGTGTTCCAGTCGAACGGCTGGGTGCATTCGCTGTCGGTGTACCATCCGGTGAAGTTGTATCCTTCCTTCGTGGGGTCGGCCGGCTGCTCGATTGTGTACTTGTAGGTCTTCCCTTCGATGGACGGGACGGCGGAGCCTCCCATCGAATCGAAGGTTACGTTCGGGTATCCGAGGATGTGGTAGATGTAGACGAGCTTGGCCTCGCCGTCCACGAGCTGCCCCTCGGAGTTGGTGTACTGGTTCTTCATCGTCGCGGTTACGGTGTAATCGCCTTTCGCCGCGTATCTGTGGACGATCTTCCCGTTGGGGTTGTCGCTGGTGAGTTCGATGGTCTCGGTCGCGGAGCCGTCTCCGAAATCCCATGTCACGGTCTTCACTGCGTTGGGACGGTCCAGCATCATCGTGATCTCGTATCCGTACAGATCGACCTCCCCGTCGTACTTGGCGTCCTCCGCCGATAGCGCGGGAACGAACGCGAGACAAGCCGCGAGTACGATCACGGATGCGGCCAGAGTCCTGGAAAATTGGCTCATCGGCATGATGCGCGCCTCCTGCGGTTCTTGGACTTG
>ERZ808252.2488-NODE-2488-length-11018-cov-3.332026_pt1 | contig 11018 bp, 4 predicted proteins | sample MGYA00521242_ERZ808252 | MGnify/ENA primary metagenome ERZ808252 (study PRJEB31516, sample SAMN03275581) | gut metagenome | biome: mammalia-associated habitat; material: feces | host: Papio cynocephalus | place: Kenya | collected 2012-08-07 ...
AGCGGCTGGACGCTGTTGCCCGATGACTTCATGCGGTTGATAGCATTCCGCATGAGCGACTGGGAGCGCACCTGCTACAATGCCATCTCGGTGGACGACCCATTGTATGACCTGCAATCGTCACGGTATAAGGGAGTGCGCGGCAACGTGCAGAAGCCCGTGTGTGCGGTGGTGAACCGAGCAGAGGGCAAGGCGTTGGAGTTCTACTCGTGTGACAGCGAGGAAGCCTATGTCAAACGAGCCACGTATCTCCCTTATCCCAAGATAGACGATGAAGACGGCATCGACATATCGGAGCGTTGCTACACAGCCGTGGTCTATACCACAGCATCATTAGTATTAACCGCCTATGGCGCGAATGACCGTGCAGAGCAGTTGAACGCCTTGGCAAAATCAATATTGGAATAATGAGTTCAATACCAACAAAACAGATAGACGGAGATGTGGCCGTAGGCCGCAACGTCAGCATGGGCGGTTCGGGTACTGTGCGCGGCTCCATGACCGTAGGCCACAACCTGACCGTGGAGGGTTGGCTTGAAGCCAAGAACATCAAAGGCCCGAACAAGGGACTGTTCAAGACCGCAGCGCAACTGCGCGAAGCCTACCCCAATCCGCATGAGGGCTGGTGGGCATTGGTTACCGTAGAGGGCAGTGCCTCGTCCGACCATTTGGGACAACTCTTTGTGGCAGACGGTGGCACATGGGTGGCGCAGGTGGACAGCAGCGGCAACCCACTGCTGAAAGGCAACCCCACCGTGGACAGCACCGAGTATATGGAAGCCGTGGAGGAGATGACCGCCGACTTGGAAGCCGTCAAGGTGGACGTGAACCAGAACAAGGAGGACATCAAGAGCCTCCGCAGCACGCAGACCACCAACACGACCAGCATCAACAACCTCAACACACAGATGGCAACGGCACAGACCGACATTGCCAATCTGAAGAGTGGCGTGAACAGCGTGCAGAGCGACCTCAACGATTTCAAAAACACAAAGGGCGTTGCCAATGGCATTGCGCCACTGGACGATAACGGACAGGTGTCCTCGCAGTATTTGCCCGGCTATGTGGACGATGTGCTGGAATTTGGCGGCATCATGGAAGTGACCGCGCAGCTCATGTCGCTGGCGAAGAAATCGACCGATGAGGGATGCAGCATTATCTACAACAGCAAGACCAACACCTTTGTGATAGCCAACACCACAAGCACGGACGAAGGAGAAAAGACCGTCACCTATTATAATAACTGGAGTGACGCAGATCTGTTCGGCATATCCGGGTTCAATGGCGTGACACCGCACAGCGGAAAGATATTCATGGACGTGACGACCAACAAGACCTACCGTTGGAGCGGCACGACCTTGGCCGTCATCGGTTCGGACTTGGCACTTGGCCACAAGAGCGGCACGGCATTCCCCGGAGACGAGGGAGCGGACTTGCAGGAGCGCATGACCGAGGTGGAGAGTACGGCAGACATCAACCGCCAACTGATTGACGAGAACTCAGCGGAAACCTTGTACCGCAACACCATCAACGCTAACGACCTGCTGTCGCTTGGCAGCGGCAAGACCACGTTCTCCGTTGTGCTTGACAGCATCAGCAAACTTGCCAACTTTGCCCGATACAAGAAGCCCGGCATCGTGCTGACATTCATCACCGAGAACGGCATACAGAACAAGCAGTGGACGAACTGCGGCACACAGAGCACCGATGACTGGAAAAAGGAAAGCAACTGGACTGACTTCGGAAGCAACGGCAGTGCCATCGGCAACACCGTGAATGTGAACGACATCTGCGAGGACACCGAATATACCCTTTCAACTGCCATCAAAGCCGTGCAGGACAAAGAGAAAGAGAGCGGTCTTTCCTATATGAAGAGCGGTGTCGTGCTGACCTACAAGACCGCAGAGACGGACGCGAACCAAGCCCCGAAGTGGGAAGCCTACCAGTTCACGCGAGCCGTGGGCGACATCAACCCCGCAGACTTGAAACCTTGGGTGGCATTCGGAGGAGGCGGCAACCAAGTGGAAACCACTGACACCGTAGAGAAAGACAGCGACAAGGCCGTAACCAGCGGAGGCGTGTACGAAGCGTTGCAGACACGCCCAGTGGCCAACTTCAATGACGAGAGCACAGCCGAGGACTATGTGTTCCAAGGTGTGAACGAGAAAGGCGAAAAGGTGGGCGACCCCATCAAGATACCCAGAAGCAACGGAGGCGGCACGCAGAGCGGAAGCACCCTCAACATCTACCCGGAGTCGCAAGCCGTGTGGGGCGCATTTGGCAGTAAGATAGTGTTGCGAGCAGCCATCAAGAGTGTAAGTTTTGACGGAGATACCGAGATACCCGGCACCATCAAGACCATCAGCATTATGGACGCACTCACCAAGATGGTACTTTGGAGCGAGGTAGTGAACACCTCTTCCTCTACCAGTGCAACTAACTACACGTTTGAGTTTGACTTCACCGACTTCATCACCTCGGCATCGAGCAAGGACTTCATCATCGGAGCAACGGACGCAGACGGCAACTCCAAGACACGCACCATTACCGTAACGGCAGTGGACGTGACCTGCACCTGCATACAGCCCCTGTTCTACTCATCTCCAACGGCATTGGAGGTAGGCGGAAAGGAGAAGAGCCTGCCGATGTACAAGTTTGAGAACAACGTCAGCACCAAGCAAGGCATACTCGTAACCACGGAGATGTACTACAAGGGCGAGTGGAAAACACTCGGAACAGCCACCGTCACCGACTCCTATTCGCACAACATCAGTATCAACCCCTGCAACGTGTTCGGAGGAGGCGAGCGTCTGGAACATGGAGCTTACCCCCTGCGCATAAAAGGCAGGGACGTGGCATCGGGTGTGGAGGGAAACACCATACACACAGCCGTAATGTGTATAGACGCAGCCAACCAGACACCAGTAGTGGCATTGCGCTATGACGACAACAACAACGGCAAGGTACGCCTGTATGACAACCTCACGCTTGACATAGCCGCCTACACACCCGGCAAGACCACGACAGCCGTGGAGGTGTTGATGGACGGAATGGTGATAACCTCGGTGAACTGCCCCATCAGCCAAACATACAGCGTGAGCAAGCAGATACAAGGCTACGCTTCGGACGGCACAAAGCACTTTGACATCTTCGCCCGAAGCGGAGAGGCGAAGAGCGAGACCATCACGCTTACCGTGGAGGGGTCAGCCATTGACGCAAGCGTCAAGGAGGGCGCACTCTTCGCCTTTGACTTCTCAACCCGAAGCAACAGCGAGACCGACCACACCATCAAGGACGGAGAATACGCCATGAGCGTGGAGGGCAGCAACTGGAACTCCAACGGCTTTGTGAGCGTACTGGGCGAGACCGCCCTGCGCATAGCGGAGAACGTGAAAGCAGAGATACCCTACGCGCCTTTCGCCTCGTCTGCATTGGAGACAAGCGGTGCCGCCATACAGATGGCATTCTCCACGAAGAGCATCAAGGACAAGACCGCCAGACTGTGCGAGTGCTATGACCCTGCGGCAGGTGTGGGCTTCTACATACAGGGCAACGAGATTGTACTTACCGTGCAGAGCGGAACGCCCAAGGAGCAGCGTGTCGGTTTCAAATGCTCGGAGAAGATAACCGTGGCCGTGGTGGTAGAACCCGGAAGCAAATATGTGACCTATAAAGCCAACGGCCAGTCGGCAGGAACAAACTACGCCTTTGTGAAACTCTATGTGAACGGTGAGGAGTGTGCCGCCATCGGCTACCAACCCGGCACAAGCGCACTGCGACAGAACAAGACCATCACGTTCAACTCGGAGAGCGGAGACATCAGCGTGAACTACGTCATGGCATACAGCAGTTATATGGAATGGTTGCAAGCATTCAGAAACTACCTGTGCAAGCTGAGTGACGTGAAAGCCATGATAGCCGAGTATGACAAGGAGAACGTGCTTGACACCACAGGCAAGCCAAGCATGACACTGATGGAAGCCAAGGGAATGCCCTACTATGTCATCGTGGCCGACCAGACCACCTTCAACAACTACGACTATGCACTGAACGGAGGCACAAGCACCAGCGACCAGTTCGCCTGTACGTTGTACTACTTCAACCCACAGCACCCCGAGGTGAACTTCAAGGCCATCAACGTGCTATGGAGACGACAAGGAACGACCTCGGCACAGCGACCCATCAAGAACGACCGCTTCAACTTCAACAAAAAGAACAAGGCCACAGGCAAGAAAGCCACCGTGACTCTGCTCAATCCCGATGAAAGCACGGAGTTGGGACGCAAGGCCATACTTGCCGCCAAGCACAACAAAGTGTTCGTGAGTGAGAACGGCATGTTCGTGGACGTGATAACCGTAAAGGTAGACTATTCGGACAGCAGCAACGCCAACGACTGCGGAGTGTGCGACATGATGAACGCCACGTTCCGCGCACTCGGTGCAGCCTACCAAACCCCAGCACAACGTGCCTATGACGGCACGCAGGACTTGGGAGACGGAGACGTGCTGACAGGCTTGCAGATGGATCACTCCACGAAGAACCACCCGATAGCCTGTTTCCGTGCTACAAGCGACACCTTGCAGGACGCATGGTTTCATGCCAAAGGCAACTGGAAAGAGGACAAGGGCGAGCAGACCGCCCTCGGCTTCAAGGACACGCCCGGCTACAACCTCGGCTGCTTGAACTACGGAGACTTTATAGAATACTTCGGCACGCAAGGCGAGACACTCGCCCAGACAGAGGCACGCTTCAAGCAAGATAGCGACCTTGACACAGGGAGCGTGTATCTCATCTCGCAATACTGCGGACAGGACTATGCCATCTACCGCTACAAGGACGGAGCGTGGAAACGCTCGACAGGCTCGATGAAGCAGGTGAACGGCAAGTGGAAAGTGACGGGAGACGTGCTGAACCCCGTGACAGGCTACGAACTGCTGCAATATGCAGGTATGGACTGGTGGCAAGGTGTGACTACCGTAGAGGACATGATGAAGCCGATAGCGCAGAAGTCATCGTGGGTCAACAAACTCGGCTTGGCCGCAGAGACCTATCCTGCATGGACATACTACTTCGAGTGCATGGTGGACAACGACCAGTTGCAGGAAGACTTGGCACTGGGAAAGAAAGTACCCTACGACCTCTTCAACCTGCTGCGTTTCTTTGACAGTTGCGACTACTCCAAAGTGGACGGCTGGCAGAAGATATGGAAAGAGAACGCCTACAAATATATGTCTCTTGAGAGTGCGATGGCCTACACCGCATTCACCGACTACCTCGCATCCGTTGACCAGCGAGCCAAGAACATGCAGCCTATGTTCTTCTTGGAAGACGGCTGTTCGGTGGAAAATGGTGTCTATTCGGGCTACAAGAACATGATGCCGACAAGAATGTACCTCAATAAGGTATATGACTGCGACACCTGCAACCAAAGCGACAATGATGGTGGCAAGAGCATAGACCCCGAAGTTGACCCCAACAAGCCCACCGACAACGAGACAGGCTACACCAACCCCTACATGGGAAGCGGAAGCGTGCTGTTCAACAACATGGACAAGCAGCAAGAGTGCTGGAACTCAAACGACCTCGGGGCGACAACCATATCGCTGAAATCGGTGGTGAACAAAATGCGCAACCAAACCTCGGAGATAGACGGCAAGACGATGGTTCCGTTCTCCCCGGACGGAGCGACCCACTTCTTTGTGGACGAGCGTCTGCAGTTCTGGCCAAAGGTGGTGAGCAGCTATGACGGAGAACGCAAGTACATTGACCACACCAGCATAGCCAACCTGCCATATTTCTATGCCCTGCACGGACTGGGACTCACCTCGCTGCCACGCTTCATAGAACAGCGGTGGACAATCAGAGACGGCTACTACCAGACAGGCGACTTCTTCACCAATCCGTTGAGCGGACGTGTGTCGGCCATCAGCGATGACGCAAAAATATACATCACCGCAGCCGCCACCGGATATTTCGGCATAGGCAATGACGCAAGCGGACAGTTGAGCGAGACCGTGTTTCTTGAAGCAGGACAGAGCCATGCGTTCACGCAGTTTGCCCATGACGCAGGAGCACTGCTGTACATCTATCAGCCGGGGCGCATGAGCAAGATTGACCTCTCGGAGATAACCCTTGCGTTCCACTTCAATGACCTGAGCAAACTGACGCTGTGCGAGGAGATTGTTCTTGGAGGCACGAAGCATACCGCCAACACCTCGCTGAACGGATTTGAGCCACTGAGCAACATCAAGTTGGGCGACATGCCGTTCCTGCGCAAGCTGGACGTGAGCAAGACCACCGCCACCAGCATAGACGCGAGCGGATGCCCACGAATGGAGAGCATCAACGCCAGTTATACACAGCTGACCAGTTGCGACCTTGCACAGACATCACCGATAGAGAGCCTTGTGTTGCCAAGCAGCGTGACCAAACTGGAACTTGTGAACCTGCCCAAGCTGACCTATCCCGGAGGACTGGAGATAGCCAGCGTGGAGAACATCAATCGCCTGTGGGTAGAGGGGTGCAGCTTCATTGACACGGAAAGCCTTGTGCTGACCATAGCCGAGGCAGGAGCAGTGAGAGAAGTGCGCATACCGAACATCAACATGACCGCCAGTGTGAAAGTGTTGCGGCAGTTGAAGAAGACCAACGCGATAGGTCTTGACGCATCGGGTAAGGCATACGAAGAGACCGGGCAATGCTCGGGCATCACGGGACGCTGGATATTGTCGGAACTCATCGAGGACGAGGATGTGGACGGAGAGGCAGGAATGAAGAGCCTTGCGGCCTATTTCCCCGAACTGGAACTCATCAACTCGCAGTTCTCGGTGTTGAAGATAAACGACATTGTGAGCGGAGACTTCTGCGAGAGATACAGCAATCCCGAAAACGAGACAGGCTCGGACTACGACAAGAACTTCGTGGCAAGCGGACACACGCTGAAGATATTGCAGAACACCCATGCCTACAAATGCACCTACAACTCCAAACTGAAACAGATGGAGGGCGTGCAGTTGAGTGATACCGACTTCAACAACCTTGCCACAGGCGAGAGTTTCGATGTGGGCGACAGCGCAGGAGAGGGGTTTGACATCTTCCACCATCTGCCACACCACTGGTATAAAGGCGTGAACGACTACAAGACACAGCAGAAGTACATCATCTATTCCACCACGGAGGAAGAGCCGCTATCCACCGTAACCAGCAAAAAGGAGGCGATGCTGTCGGGACTTCTCTATGCAGAGAACACAGGCGTTTATGCTGATGAAGCCGTTGTGGGCGAAGCCTTGGACGAGACCGTTATCACCACGGCAGCCAACGTGAACACCTACCGTATGGACGTGGAGGGCATGAAACAGGTGAGATGGCCGGGACTGAACCACGCAAGGCTCGGTGCGGTGTTCACGGACGGGAACGACAAGATAGTTGGCAAGTTCAACATGATGGTGAGCCACACCTACTTTGACTTTCTGATAGGCAACTATGTGTTCTGCGATGTGCCGAGCGGAGCAAAACGAATGTATTTCACCTCGTACCGGGACATTGGCGACATCAAGTGTCTTGCTGTGGACAGTGCGCACATAGAAGCCATAGAACCCGAATGGACGGAACACACCGTGGGCGAGGTAGACAGTCTCGTAGGGACGTACCCCATCACTATTGACGGACTGAAACGGCCACGCAGCCTTTCGGGAGCGGTGCGTTCCAAGAAAGGAGACGGAACGTCACAGACCTCAACCGAATGGGCATACGACACGGACGGCAATCCTACAGAAACACCGACAGGGACAATCCACTACACGGCAAAGGACTTCCAAAACAGCGCACACATGCGCGGTGAGGGCTACCAGCTACAGGACTACGAGCAGCACAAGGAAATCAGCAATCTGTGGTGGGCGACCCACGGCACGACCAACGAGCAGTCGGTGGTGGGCAATGGCGCACATGATGCCACGCTGAACGCCCAAGACAAGATAGGCATGGCAGACACAGCGTATGTGGGCAACGCCTTGAACTCCATTATGGGACTGAAGCACTATGTGGGCTGTGACTCGGAATGGATGGACTACATAGCAGGGAACGTGAAGAGCTACGAGACATTCTACAAGAACCGTTGCGTAGATACGAACGATGACCCCATAGATTATGTCTTCCACATCTACGACCCGGTGAAGAAAACCGAGCGCACCGTGCAGAGCGTGACCAGCAACGGCAACTGCGTGGTGAGAGTGGTGCATGGAGCTAAGTGTGACATTTTGCCCAGCAAGGTGCATCAGACAGACGCAAGCAAGTACACCACCCACTATGCGGCAGGCTTGTGGTTTCCCGGCAGCAGAGGCCGCTGTGTTCTGCGGTCTGGCAACTTCTCGAATGCGTACAGCGGTCTCGCCTATGCGAGCGCGCACTTCGCTTCTTCGAACTCGCTCACGTACTGCGGTGGGCGGCTGGCCTTCCGCGGAAAATTCGTGATAGTCGGATAAGCGGCAAGCGAAGCCACGAAAAAAGCGTTAGAGGGAGAGCCGACGAAAGGAGGCTGCTCCCTCTCCCTGCTTACTCGCGTAAGCGAGTTTTTTAATGAGCAATGCAAAATAAATAGAAAAGTTGTAGGATATATCAACTTTAAGTATTACCTTTGCAGCATGAATTCAGAACGAAAGATATTGCTTTACAAAGACTACTTCCTTACGTTCTACCGCTCTTTGGAAATGGGCGCACAGAAAAAGATAGACTATGTGCTTGATACGCTGAAGACGCAGGAAAGAGTGAGCGAGAGATTTGTGAAATTCATAAGGGACGGACTCTTTGAAATAAGAGCCTCCCACAACGGAAATATATATCGTGCGTTCTTCATATTCGATGAGGGCAACATCGTGATGCTTTTCAACGGCTTTCAGAAGAAGAGCCAGAAGACACCCTCAAAGGAAATAGAGAAAGCACTTGAACTTAAAAAGGAATATTATGCAGCAAAGAAATGACATTACCAGTTTCGATGCCATTCTTGATGCCAAGTATGGTGCTGTAGGAACTGCGGAGAGAGAAGCATTCAGAAAGGAAGCCAGCAATTATTGTGTTGGTCAGATAATCCTTGACGCAAGAAAGCAAGAGCACATGACACAATCAGACCTTGCCAAGAAAGTGGGAACGGACAAGACCTATATCTCACGCATTGAGAAAGGTGTGATAGAACCCGGTGTAGGCATGTTCTTCCGCATCATCGAGGCATTGGGATTGAAAGTGGACATCGTGCGCCCGATTATGTAACAAAAGGAACAAAGGCAGAAAATCCCACGCGCCGCTGTGTTCTGCGGTCTGGCAACAACTCGAATGCGAACAGCGGTCTCGCCTATGCGAACGCGAACAACGCTTCTTCGAACTCGAACACGAACTACGGTGGGCGGCTGAAATTCTTGGTGGTTAAAATAATCGGGGGACTCTGACGTGGCACGAGTATTGCCGCAAACAAACTCCGAGGGATTAGAGCCTCGGCAACAGCATATAAATATGGAAAGCCGGAACATAACAACAACCACAAGTGGGGAGTTGCCAACGCACTCCCCACAGGACAGGAAGGCTGTCAATACATTGGAAGAATTATTGGAACAGGTAGGAGAAAAGACTTCTACCTGTTTTGTTGCGTACCCACTGACAAACCTTATACCCGAAATCATTGCGGACGACAACATGGAACACTCGTTCAAACGAGTGATGTCGAACCTGCACAATGCAGACACGAGGAACGGCTTGCGGTGGAGAGAGAAGATAAAGATAGACGGTGTGGAATGTACGCCAAGAATGGTGCGCTACATGAAGCGCAAGGCTGACATTATAGCCATGCTGAAGAAGCAGATTGCAGACGGCACATTCCGCATACGACACCTTAAATCGTTTGAGACTAAGGACGGTCCAAAGGTGAGAACCGTACAAGCACCGTCTGTAATAGAACGTGTAGGCAGCAATGCCATCATGGAAGTGGTGGAACGACACCTTGCTTCCATATTGATAGAGAACACAGCAGCCTCGATAGAGGGGCGCGGTCCACATGGGCTGTATCACAAGATGCAGGAAGCGAGAGCAGACAATCCCGACCTCATCTATTACTATCAGAGCGACTACAAAGGTTACTATGACCACATACGGCACGACCGACTGATAGCAACCATCAAATGTTACATTGCCGACCCGATACTACTGCCCATACTCATAGACTTTGTAAAGGCATTGCACCCGGAAGAGAACGTGGGCATCAGTAAGGGACTGCGCTCCTCGCAATTCTTTGGCAACTTGTACCATAACGACATAGACCACAGAATGGAAGAGGCTTGCGGCAAAGACCGCTACTTCAGATTTTGTGATGACATCTACATATTGGGAAGCGACAAAAGAGAATTGTGGAAACTGCGCGACCTACTGCATAAGGAAAGCGCACCCTACAATCTCATCATCAAGCCCAGTGAAAAGGTTGCCCCAGTGAGTGCAGGAATGGACGCATTGGGATTTGTGGACTATGGTGACCACTCACGGCTACGGAAGCGCACAAAGGTGAATGCCGCGCGGAAACTGGCAAAGATAAAGTCGAGAAAGCGAAGACAACAAATTATAGGCTCGTTCAAAGGAATGGCATGTCATGCAGACTGCCAGCATTTATATTATAAATTAACAGGTAAACACATGAAGAAATTTTCAGAAATGGGCGTGACCTATACCCCTGCGGACGGCAAGAAACGCTTTCCCGGCAAGGTGACACGCTTGGGTGACATCGTGAACATCCCAATTGAAATTCACGACTTCGAGACAGGCATAGACACCAAAGAGGGCGAAGACCGCTACTTGGTGTCGTTCCGTAATCCCACTAACTCGGAATGGGGCAAGTTCTTCACCGCCTCGCAAGAGATGAAAGGAATACTTGACCAGATAAGCGATATAGAGGACGGCTTCCCATTCGAGACCATCATCAAGTGTGAGGTGTTTGATGGAAGCAAGCGCAAGTATAACTTCACTTGATAACGGCTCACTAAAGA
>ERZ808252.2494-NODE-2494-length-10980-cov-5.186819_pt1 | contig 10980 bp, 7 predicted proteins | sample MGYA00521242_ERZ808252 | MGnify/ENA primary metagenome ERZ808252 (study PRJEB31516, sample SAMN03275581) | gut metagenome | biome: mammalia-associated habitat; material: feces | host: Papio cynocephalus | place: Kenya | collected 2012-08-07 ...
TTTTGCTCTATTTTACATCACAATTCAGCGTTTACACAGAATTTGGGGTTGAACCGAGGCGCGTAAACGCAAAGCCCTTACATAGCTTTTCAAGTGCGCTGAGCGACATGTTAGCCTGTCCTCTGGCCATGCTGCCAAAGTATCTCGTACTGAGGTCACGGCGCTCTGCAGCTTCCTCATAGCTGAGATCACGGCTGCTGCACATCTGGAGTATAGATACGGACAAATTCTTTGAAACATCTTTTGCGCTCTCTTTCTCTTCAAGACGCTTTCATCATAATAGCAACATGTCGCAATTTCAAGGAACGATACTGCCTCTTTTTTATAGCAAAATCTACAACAAATTTTAGGCAATTATTTTGTCGTACAGCAAAGTCGTGAGCTATATGTCGCCCACGCCTTTGTATATTTTGTATATATTCTTTTGGTGTACGCTACCTCAATTAGTGACGCAGGACCTTATAAAGTATCGCGTCGGGTTTTATACATTCATGTACACTATCGGCTTTATCAGCTCCGCGGGCTTTTGGTGCATGAGCTCAAAGCCCTCCTGGCAGCCGTCGAGACCGTAGCATTTATGTGTCAGCATGAGCGACGGATCAACGCGACCGTACTGGATGAGGCTGAGAAGCCGCTCTGCCCTGCGGCGGCCGCCGGGGCAAAGCCCGCCGGACAGCTTGTGGTGCGCCACAAAACGGTTGAAATCCAGCGTGTCGATCTCGATTTTGGGCGGGGTGTCCGCCGCAACAAGATCGCCTATTCCACCGCCCGGACGGGTGAGCTTGTAGGCGATAGGGAGCTGTTCTGTTCCGCCGCCGGCAATCACAGTCCTGTCCACACGCTTGCCGCCGGTGAGCTCCATAATCTGCGCGTATATGTCGCCGTTCTTGTAGTTGACAACATCGTTCGCGCCGTAGTGCAGTGCGAGCTCTCTGCATTTTGCGCGCGAACCGACGGCGAAAATGCGTCCGGCGCCGCGCAGCTTCGCAGCAACGACGGCCATAAGCCCGACAGGTCCTGTGCCGATGACGACGACTGTGTCGCCGAACTGAACGTCAGCGAGCTCGACGCCGTGGAAACCGGTCGTCATCATGTCGCTCACCATCAGTGCGTTTTCAAGCGACACACCGTCGGGAATGTGCGCGGTGTTCATCTCAACATCATTGACGATGTAATACTCCGCCATCACGCCGTCCTGACTTGTGCCTATGCGCATACCCTGACACAGCCCGCCGGAGTGCTGGAATGCGCCGTCCTGCACCTCTAGTGTGCGCCAGTTGGGCGTGGTGCACGGAACGACCACAATATCGCCGACCTTGTATTCCGAGCAGCCCGCGCCGAGCTTTACAATGCGCCCGACGGACTCATGCCCGAGAATGCGGTTGTTGCGCGCGGGATTGTGTCCCTGCTCAAATGCGATGTGCACATCGGAGGTGCACGGCGCGATAACGACAGGCTCAAGCAGTGCCTCAAACTCCTTGGGTTCGGGAATATCCTTTGTAATGAAACCGACGGTTTCACCGTGAATTATTGTGCCAAAACCTTTCAAAACTATCACCGCCTAAAAAAGAATTATGAAAGTATGATAGTTTTTGTTTTGACAAAGAGCAATGTGTAAACGCCAAAATCGTGTGTGTCAGGGTTGTGATTCTTCACAAATGCCTGGCGCTTTTTCTTTTTGCGAACGTATCCATGCGGACATCATCAGATCTTTTACAAAGTCGGCATCGTTGAGGGAGACGTCATAGGTCTCTTCAATGTGCTTCAGCCGGTAGAGCATGGTGTTGCGGTGTATAAATAGCGCCTTTGCGGCTTTTGCGCTGTCGCATATGCAGTCAAAGTACACGGTGAGTGTTTTGCAGTACTGAGTGTCGTTTTTCGCATCTTCATCCATGAGCCTTGTGAAAAGCGGGTGAGTGCAGTTTGCAATATCCATATTAGACCGTATGTATGACAGCATGATCTCCGTGCGCAGCTTGTCAAAGCTGTGGAGCTTGCAGTCAAGCTCAATCAGACGCCCTATGCTGAGCGCTTTTCGGCATTGGTACATATACATCTCTATTTTGCTGAGGTCGGAAAACATCGCACTGATGCCTATATGCAGCTTATAGCTGTTGATGAAGTCCAGCAGCCGCATTTTGAGATTGTCCATATGGCGCTGATCTTTGATGCAGTAAAAAAGAATATAATTGCACTTGCGCATCTCCGCGTGAGCGCAGCATCCGTGCAGATGCCCCATACGGGTGCTGAGGAACTCAATTATGCTGCTGTGCATATCTTCGTTGGAGATAGAGGCGACAAAGTAGTTCCCGCGCAGGGGAGTGCCGGCGCTGCGCTCCCATTCCTCCAGATAGATCTGCGTTATCTGCTGACCGAGGAAGAGCTTTGAGACAAGCGCGCTCATAATGGCTTCGTTTGCGGTGGAAATGCGGTTGTTATTCAGAAAATACACGCGCAGGATATGATCGAGACATGTGCACATATCTATTATCTCATCACGACTCACGCAGTTGTCGGTGTGATAGATGCTGACGTGGGCGAGAGCTTTGCCGTTGCCCTTCAGGGAAGCGACACAGCGCGGATAGACTATATCGCCCCAAGTGATGTAGGACACTCCGGCGAAGGTAGCGTCGGGATATTTATTCTCGAATATTTTTTTCATATTGTACTCAGGGACATAGCCGTAGCGGAACTGCGGATCCCAGTACGGATCGCCGATGGCTTCCTTGGGGTACATTGCGATCACGTTGTAGCTCAGATCAAGCACGGTGATATGCTGGTGCGTATAGTCCGCGGCGGCTTTGATGATATCATGGATGGAGCCTGCGGCGAGCTCGCTGAGCAGAAGATTGTAGAAAGCGGCAGTATCCATTTTACGCACTCCCTGATAATATTGTTAAAATAAAAGTTATCACAAACGGAGCACAAAGACAAGGATATTTTTTGACGGAAATATACATGGCGAAAAGCAGACCGTTTGTGAAAAAGCACAACCGCAGCGAACAATGTTGTGGCAATTGCATATGTGATTTTTTTGACACGTGTGTTATCCTCGTGCACAGATGAGATAAACATTCTTCTGACAAAGAGAAAGAGGGACGGATATGGACACAGTGGGACTTATAGGCTGCCTGCTCGGATTCATTGTGATGGGAGTGCTCACCTATATAGGGTGGAACATCATGATAAGCTCACTCGCGGGTGCGCTGACTGTCGTGCTTTTCAACGGACTGAACGTCGTCACGGCGTATACGGAGCTTTACCTTGTCGGCATGGGCGGCTTTCTCTCGCAATATTTCGGCATGATGTTCTTCTGCGCTCTGCTCGCGGTGCTCTACTCGGAGAGCGGGGCGGGGCTTACCATCGCGCTGGCGGTTTCAAAGATATGCCTGAAAGATTCGTACAGCCCGGCAACGAGACGGCACATCGTGATAGTTGCGCTGATACTTATGTCGGCGATACTTGAGTTCGCCGGTGTCGGGGCATCGCAGGTCGTGTTTGTGCTCTATCCGATCGCGCTTTCCCTGTATAGGCTCGCGGATATACCGAAGAAGTATATCGTTGCCGGTATACTCGGCGGCTGCCTGGGCTTTGCAAACGACCTGCCAGGCAGTCCCCAGCCAGGAAACGTTATCCCTATGCAGATACTCGGCACGACCTCGTGGTCGGCACCCATCCCTGGTATAATCGGCGCGGTGGTGGAGATAATCGCGATGACGGTCCTTGTGAATATACTCATCACACGCGATATAAAGCGCGGCGGGCATTTTGAACCCGGACCGAACGACAAGGACTTTGAGGACATCAGCGCGAGACCGAATCTGATAATAACGCTTATCCCCATGGTCGTGCTCGTCGGGCTTTTCGATTTTGCCCAGCTCGATATAAACCTTTCTCTCGCGATAACCTGTATCGTCGCCTCACTCATGTTCACGAAGTACTTCCCCAACCGTGATATAAAGGCAACGGTGACGAAGGGCTGCCTGACCTCTCTGCCGCCGACAATAAGCATATGCGCGGTCATCGGCTTTTCAAAGGTCGTTCAGAGCACGCCAGCTTTTGACGCGATCGTCAGCGCACTCTCCACTATGCATGTCAGCCCGTATGTGCTGCTTATCGTGACCATATGCATCATGTGCATGCTGTGCGGCGGAAGCGCGACCGGACAGGCCATCGCTGTGCCGATCATTGCGCCGATAGTGCACAAGGCGGGAGTATCCCTCGCGGCGATCCATCGCATATCGTCTTTCGCCGGCGCGATACTTGACACAATGCCGTATGCCGGCACAGTCGTCATGGCGCATTCGTTCTGCGATGTGAAGATAAAGGACGGATATCCGAGCGTGTTTATGATCTCCGTTGTGGCAACGACCATATCCACCTGCACGGTGGCACTCATATGCTGGCTTTTCCCCGGTCTCGCCGTGTAAACTGACCGATAAACCAATTTGAAAGGAAACGAATATAAAATGACAAACTATGATGCTCTCTTTACGCCGTTCAAAATCGGCAGTCTGGAGATAAGAAACCGCATTGTCGAAGCGCCGCACGGCACAAACGCTGCGAACGGCGATGGGACGATATCCGACAACAAGATAGACTTCTACGCGCGCCGCGCGCAGGGCGGTGTCGGCATGATAATCGAGGGCTGTACATTTATAAGTCAGGAGCTTGCCTCCGGCTGCATAGAAGGTGCGATCGAGGAAAAGTTCTCCGTGCCGCGTCAGTCCGTGCTCGTGGAGGCGGTCCATCGCCATGGCGCAAAGATTGCGATACAGCTCAGCTGCGGTGTTGGCAGAAATGCGTTCCCGAGCCGTTATAAAACGCCAATGAGCGCCTCCGCAATCCCGGCGACGCTTGACCCCAGCATAATCTGCAAGGAGATGGACAAGGACGATATTGCCCGCGTGATGAACTGGTTTACAAACGCGGCATCAAACGCGGCGAAGGCCGGATTCGACGCGATAGAGATACATGCCCATGCCGGATACCTCATCGATCAGTTTTTGTCCCCCTGCTGGAACCACCGCACCGACGAATACGGAGGAAGTGTTGAAAACCGCTGCCGCTTTGCGATAGAGGCTGTTCAGGCCTGCCGCAAAGGTGCACGGCCCGATATGCCCATCATTGTGCGCATTTCGCTTGACCACCGCTTCCCCGGCGGACGCACGCTTGAGGACAGCATTGAGATATTAAAGGTGCTCGAAAAAGCGGGCGTGGACGCGTTTGATGTGGACGCCGGATCATACGAGACGATAGATTACATATTCCCACCCGCCTATCTCGGCAACGCATGCATGGCGTATGTCACGAAAGCGGCGCGTCAGGCGGTCAGTGTACCCATAATGAACGCCGGCAACCATACGCCTGAAACGGCGGTGGCGCTCATAGAGAGCGGAGACGCGGACTTCGTGATGTTTGCCAGAGGACTCATTGCCGATCCTGATCTGCCCAAAAAGCTCATAGAGGGTAGACGCGAGGATGTGCGCCCCTGCATACGCTGTAACGAGGACTGCATAGGCAGAACAGGGGCGTTCAAGATGGCTATGCTCAGCTGTGCCGTCAACACCGAGGCGTGTCAGGAACGCTGGATGGGCATACCCAAGACGGAGAGTCCGAAGAAGGTGTGCATTATCGGCGCCGGTCCTGCTGGACTGGAGGCCGCACGCACGGCGGCGCTGAGCGGGCACAAGGTCACGCTTTTCGAGGCAGCGGACAAAGTCGGCGGCATGGTCACGGCCGCGGAAACCCCATCCTTCAAAGGGCAGCTCAAGGCGCTTATCAAGTACTACGAGGTGCAGATGGAGAAGCTCAGTGTCGACATGCGGCTCAACACCTTTGTTGCGGCTGACGCCCCGGAGCTTGAGGGGTACGACAAATACATAGTTGCGGTCGGTTCCGAGCCGTTCACGCCGCCGATTCCCGGCATGGACCGGGACAACGTGATAACCGTACAGGATGCGCACAGACATAAGGAAATGATAAAGGGCGACAATATCGTCATCTGCGGCGGCGGACAATCCGGCTGTGACTGCGCACTGGAGCTGGCGGAGGACTTTGGGAAATGCCCGGCGATAGTGGAAATGGCACCGAGGCTCTCACCGGACCTGAATATGATGAGCCATGCCGCGCTGGACAAGCTCGTGAAGGAGTACAAGCTTGACATACACACAAGCACGAAGGTCAAGTCGGTCGAGGATGACGGCGTACACGTGCTGGATGCGGATGGGGATGAGAAGGTGCTCCCCGCGGACACCGTGATAAGCGCTTTCGGGCTGAGAAAGCTGAGCGCGTACGCGGAGGCAGTGAGAGCGCGCTTCGGATGGCGCGTAAGAATAATCGGCGATTGCGACAAGGTCGGGCGCATAGGCACGGCTGTCCGCGGCGGATATTTCGCCGGCACAACTATTGACGATTAAAGGAGAAGGCTGATGTTTAATCTTACAGGAAGAATCGCCGTCGTCACGGGAGCCTCCGCAGGGCTGGGGCGCGGTGAAGCGATAGCGCTCGCCCGTCAGGGCGCAGACGTTGCGATAATTGCCAGACGCGCGGAAAAGCTTGATAAAGTTGCGTCGGAGATACGTGGACTGGGGCGGCGCTGCCTGCCCGTCGTGTGCGACGTGACGGAACCCAGACAGATAGAGTCCGCAATCGTGCAGGTCATTGCGGAATATGGTAGAGTTGATATACTTGTCAACAACACCGGCGGAGGTCCCTCCGCCCCTCTGGAGGACATAAGCGACGAAATGTTTATGTACCATGTGCAGCTTGAGCTTATGGCGACGTTCAGATTTACAAGAGGATTTGGAAAATACATGATCGAGCAGGGCTATGGGAGAGTTATAAATATCGCTTCCATACTTGGTCTTGGCGGTATCGGCGTGCCGGGCGAGGCAAAATGTATTGCTTATGAATCCTGCAAGGGCGCGGTGCTGAACTTCACTCGCGGCGCCGCAGTAGAGTGGGCGCGCCGCGGTGTTACGGTCAATTCGGTCTGCCCCGGTTTCTTCGAGTCACAGGCCGTCAGTGGAGAGAGGCTCAAGGCTCTGCTGCCGATGATAGAACGAAAGACGCCAATGGGGCGTCCGGGGAAGGGCTGCAAAGATCCGGCAGCCGGCGGGGAGCTCGACTCTGTGATCGTGTTCCTCGCGGCGGATGAGTCCAGCTATGTTACAGGTACAAATGTCTGTTGTGACGGCGGCTGGAGCTGTTATTGATGCGCGTAAAACATTAATATAAAAAGAAAGGTTAGAAGAAAATGAAAGACAGCAAAAGAACATGGTATTTTGCGGCGATAGCGCTGCTCACCACGGTCATCATACAGATGATCTTCACCGGCATGATCTATAACCCGCTCAGTGTTTACACAGCCCCGATCCTTGCGGAGTTTCCCGAGTTCACACGCGCACAGTACGCCATGACGATGACCATAATGAGCATCGTGTGCGCCGTGGCCAATATGTTCCTCGGCAAGCTCAAGCAGTTAATAAATACGCGTGGCATCGTCACTCTCGGCGGCGTGCTTATGACTGTCGGTCTCTTTATTTATTCTAAATCCACCTCGCTCGGTATTTTTTATGTCGCGGCTATCGTTGTCGGCATTGCTTTCGCGTTCCTTGCGACTGCCATCTGCGGCACGATAATCAACACGTGGTTTGCCAAGCACACCGGCATGCTCGTCGGCGCGACTGTTTCCCTCGCCGGTCTCGGTGGAACGATATTTAGCCCAATTGTCGGCGGATGGATAGCCCAGTACGGCTGGCGTCATTCTTTCAACATTGTCACCATAGTTTCCCTTGTCTGCACCGTCATTATCGCGCTCTGCTTCCGTTCCACCCCGGAGACGGTCGGCGTGGAGCCGCTGTTCTTTGAAGAAAGCGCGGGAGAAGAAAAGAAGACTGAGTCTGTGTTTGGCATAACCTTCAAAGAGGGCGTGAAGAGCGTCAATTTCTGGTCGGTAATTGTTATCTGGCTCGTTATCGGCATCACCGTTTACTCCATCATGGGCATCATCTCTATCTACGTTCAGGATCTCGGCTACTCCGCAGCGGAGGCCGGCGCGGCGCTCGCGCCCATGTTCACCGTGAACATGATAATGCCGTTCATTATCGGCTGGGTGTCTGACCACCTGCACATAAAGTATATCGTGGCGATCGGTCTTGCAATGTTCACCGTTGCCTGTGTTATCCTCCTCACGAAGCCCGCGCTCGGTCTTGTTTACGTTGTTGCCTGCCTCACCGGTGTCGGCATCGCGACCGGACGCAGCACCCTGCCCATGCTCACACGTCAAGTGTTCGGCACGAGAGAGTATGCCTCTTTCATCGGCGTGTTCGTCGGTGTGTTCTCCGGCGGCATTGCGGTCGGCAGTGTTCTCATTGCGGCCATCTTCGATAAGTTCGGCTCCTATGCAAGTGCGATGTATCTCTACATTCCGCTTGTGGTCATCTCCATCATAGCGGTCATCGTGCTTGCCTGCCGCCCGATAAAGGGCGCGGAAGTCAGCGCGGAAACCTCGGAGGAGGTAAAATAAATGGCGGAGAGATCTGTGCTTCTGTCAAAGGGTCGGATCGGCAGCATGGAGTTGAAAAACCGTGTCGTCATGGCACCTATGGGCACCACGGCGGACAGCGACGGCGGCTATTCTGCACGTTCCATCAGATATTTTACGGAACGCGCGAAGGGTGGAACGGGTCTTATAATCACGGGGAGAAATGCCTCAGTGCTTGAATACGAGGGGTACTCCTGCTCGGCACTGTCCAATTACCACCATGTCAACCGCCTAGCGGCGCTTGCAGACAACGTCCATGCATACGGGGCGAAGCTCTGCGTGCAGATAGGGCCGGGACTTGGGCGCATAATGTACACCTCTGCGACCGTGCCGCCCTATTCATGCAGCCCTATACCGACGTTCTGGTTCCCGGATATGAAATGCAAGGAACTCACGGTCGAGGATATTGCGTTCATTACAGATAAGGTGGGCTATTCCGCGAAGCTTGCAAAGGATGCCGGTGCGGACGCGATAGAAATGCACGCCTACGGCAGCTATCTCGCGGATCAGTTCATGACCGAGGCATTCAACCACCGCACTGATCAATACGGCGGCAGCCTTGAAAACCGCGTCCGTTTCCTTGGCGAATGCATGCAGGCTGTGCAAAAATACTGCGGAAAGGATTTCCCGCAGATCGTCAAATTCACGCCCGTGCACTGCCTTGATGTTCCTGGCTACCGGAAGATGGAGGAGGGCGTGGAGATCGCAAAACTCCTTGAAAAATGGGGCGCAAGCGCCCTGCATGTTGACACGGGCTGCTATGAGGTGTGGTACCGCCAAATACCGACGGTCTATCAGGATGAAGGCTGTCAGCTTTTTGCGGCGGAAGCCGTCAAAAAAGCGGTTAGCATACCTGTTATATGCCAGGGCAAGCTCAACCGTCCGGAGTATGCCGAAAAGGTGCTTGAAGACGGAAAGGCGGACTTCATCGCACTTGGTCACCAGCATATCGCGGATCCCATGTATGTCCAGAAAGTGAAGGAGCACCGCTGCGACGATATCAGACCCTGCATCGGCTGCAACGAGTGCCTGAGGCTGGGGCATCTTGGCCGCAACTACTCATGCTCTGTCAACCCCGTTGCGCACCACGAGGATGACTTCCCGCTCACGCCCGACACGAAGGGACAGTCCGTGCTCATCATCGGCGCCGGATGCGGCGGCATTGAGGCGGCCTTGACCGCGAAAAAGCGCGGCATGCGAGCCGAGATATGGGAGAAGACCTACGAGCTTGGCGGTATGCTGCTCGCGGCCGGTGCTCCGGACTTCAAAAAGGACGTTATGAAGTACGTTGAGTATCTAAAGACCCAGCTTGAAAAATCGGGCGTTCCCGTGCGTTACGGCAAGGAAGCGACGGCAGCGGAGATCGCCGGAGCGGACTTTGACCATGTGATCATTGCGACCGGCGCTGCGGCGCATATACCGAACATACCTGGTGTGGGAAATGCGGTCGAGGCTGTGCCTGTCCTGCGCCGCCAGTGCGAGATAGGCGAGGAGTGTGTCATCATCGGAGGCGGTGTTGTTGGGGTGGAAACTGCGCTGTTCCTCGACAGGCTTGGAAAAAAGGTCACGGTCACCGTGCGCAGCAAGCTCAAATACGCGGAGGAGTCCGTCAACAATGTGCAGTGTATGAATGACATGCTCAAGGCCTCCAATGTGCGCGTGATCGAAAACGCTGTGCCGGAGGAGATACTTGCCGACGGGGCGAAGTTCAGCGTAAACGGCGAGAAGCTTACCCTGCACAGCGACACGACTGTGCTTGCGACCGGATATCATCCGCTGAACGCATTGGCGCAGGAGCTGGACGACATGGGCATTGAGTGCGATGTGATCGGAAATGCCGTGAAAGCGCGCAAAATAATCAATGCCACGGGAGAGGCGTATCAAGCCGTGAGGAGAATGTGAGCGAGAACACGGCTCGTTTCCCTAATAAATAATCGATAGTAATACACTTATAGCAATAAAGCACGGTACAGCACCCGGCGAATGTCGGGGAAGCTGTACCGTCCCTTTCTGGTTCTAAACTAAAAGTTGGGGTGCCCGGGTTACCCAAGGCACACCAACTTTTTATCGTATGCAAAAATAAAAGTAGAGCATAACAGAAAAATCCCTTAAAATGAAGCTGCTCAAACCCATCAGAAAGGACTCTGTATGCTCTATGAAAGATAATACCTCAAAACTGCTCGGATTGGAAGATGTAATCGTAAAAAATGTTTATGAAAATGAATCCGCCTGCTGCATAGAGATAGAACTGCCCCGGAGGAAACACATCTGTCCACGCTGTCAAAGCGAGACAGAGCGTATCCATGACTACCGGATCCAACGAGTCAAGGATATAGATATGCGCGGAGTGCATACATATCTGTACCTGAGAAAGCGAAGGTATGTCTGCGGTGCCTGCGGAAAGCGGTTCTATGAGAAAAACGGCTTTCTTC
>ERZ808252.2495-NODE-2495-length-10975-cov-9.454853_pt1 | contig 10975 bp, 9 predicted proteins | sample MGYA00521242_ERZ808252 | MGnify/ENA primary metagenome ERZ808252 (study PRJEB31516, sample SAMN03275581) | gut metagenome | biome: mammalia-associated habitat; material: feces | host: Papio cynocephalus | place: Kenya | collected 2012-08-07 ...
GCGGAAAATCCGCCGTAGCCGATGGCGGCGTACATCTCGTCCATCGAGCCGAACGACGTCTTCTTGAGCAGTGCCGCCTCGAGATCGGTGCCGAGCACGTCGCTCATCGGGATGCCGAGGTGCTTGAGCTCGGCTTCAAACGAGATGCGGCCGTTGATGATATTTTCCTCGCGGCGCTCCTTTTTGAACCACTGGCGAATTTTGCTGCGCGCCTCGCTCGATTTGGCGATCTTGAGCCAGTCGCGGCTGGGGCCGTGCGCGCTCTTCGAGGTCAGAATTTCGACGATGTCGCCGTTTTTAAGCTGATAGTCGAGCGGGGCAATGCGCCCGTTGACCTTCGCGCCCGTCATGCGGTTGCCGATGGCCGAGTGGATAGAGTAGGCAAAGTCGATGGGCGTTGCGCCGGCGGGGAGGTTCGTCACGTCGCCGCGCGGGGAGAAGACGAAGACCTCGTCGGCGAACATGTCGACCTTGAGCGTGTGGACGAACTCCTCGGCGTCGGTGTTCTCCTGATTTTCAAGTAAGCGGCGCACCCATTCGTAGTTGTGCTCGTTGGCGTTGCCGGAGATGCCCTGCTTGTACTTCCAGTGCGCGGCGACGCCGTATTCGGCGATCTCGTGCATCTCTTCGGTGCGGATCTGCACCTCAAACGGGATGCCGTCCGCGCCGATGACGGTGGTGTGGAGCGACTGGTACATGTTCGGCTTGGGCGTGCCGATATAGTCCTTGAAACGGCCTAAGATCGGCCGGTACAGATCGTGGATGATGCCGAGCACGTTGTAGCAGTCGGCCACGGTGTCGACGATGACGCGGAACGCGAACAGGTCGAGCACCTCGTCCATCGTCTTGTTCTGCGCGTACATCTTGCGGTAGATGCTGTAGGGGTGCTTCATGCGACCGTAGACCTTGAGGTACGGAACGTGCTGCTCTTTTAAGCGCTCTTCGATCTGCGCCTGCACGCGCTCCATGAAGGCTTCGTGCTCGGACTGCTTGGCTTCAAGAGAGCGGGTGATCTCTTCATAGCCGACAGGGTCCAAATACTTGAGGGACAAATCCTCCAGCTCCCACTTGATGCGCTGCATACCGAGGCGGTGGGCGATGGGCGCGTAGATCTCCATCGTTTCGAGCGACTTCTGCCGCTGCTTTTCCGCCGTCTGGTACTCCATGGTGCGCATGTTGTGCGTGCGGTCGGCGAGCTTGATGAGAATGACGCGGATGTCCTTGGCCATGGCCATGAGCATCTTGCGCAGGTTCTCCATCTGCTCCTCTTCCTTGCTGGCGTACTGCACGCGCGTCAGCTTGGAGACGCCCTCGACCAGGTCCGCGACCGCGGGGGAGAACTCCTTGGCGATCTCGGCATACGTGGCGGAGGTATCCTCGATGCAGTCGTGCATGAGGGCGGCCTCGATGGACTCTGAGTCGAGCTTCAATTCCTCGGCGATGATCTGCGCGACGGCGAGCGGATGCGTGATGAACGGCGAGCCGTCCTTTCTCAGCTGACCGTTGTGGTGCGTGTCGGCATAGCGGAAGGCCTTGTCGATCTGGGCAAAGTCCGCGCTTGGGTTATATTGGCGGATCGTCTCGACGAGGTGGTCGTACATGCCGAGCACGAGCGTCGCCTGATCGCCGGTCTCCACGCAGGTGCCGGGGGCGACGATCTGGAGGGGAGCCGAAGCGGTATTCTCTTTGAATGCTTTATCCTGTGCTGTCATATCCGAATCGTCTCCTTTAATTACGAAAGAAAGCCGTGCAGGGCGGAAAGATAGGGGCTCTTGTCGAGCTCGACCTTTTTGCCGTCCGCCGTCAGGCGGAGCGTGAGGGTCGTATCCTCGCGCTCGATCGAAAGAAGCCCGCGCTCGGCGAAGACCTGCAGGCACATCGCCATGCGCAGAAACGTCTCCGCGCCGACCATTTCCGAGCTCAAATGCCGCAGCAGCGGCAGCATGGGCTCGCTGACGCCGTCAGGCCCGACCTCGCGCTCCAAAACGCGCCACGCGCGCACGAACTGGTCGCGCGAGGGGAGCGCTCTTGCTGCGTCACGCGGGGAGAGCGTGCCGCCGCCGATGAGCGCGCGGCAGAGGGAGAGCGCCTCGTTCTCGCGCCCGCTGGGGTCGAGCGAGGGGCGCAGGTCGATGAGCTGGAGCTGGATGGAGCGCTGGGAGCGGAACTCGTTCACCTGTAAGTAGAACGCCGCGTCCACGCGCATGCCCGCGCACACGCCGCACTCGTCGGCGGTGACGGAGAAGAAAATGCCGTCGAAATTCACGCGGCTTTTCTGTAATTTCAATTTTAAGTGCCGGTTCTGGCCCACGCCCTGCACGCTCTCGAGCGTTGCGCCGCGCAGGCAGAAGACGGGGCGGTTGTTGCCCGCGCCGTAGGGCTCGAGGAGCGAAAGCGCCTCGACCTCTTCAAGCGTGATGAGCGAGGGGTGCTGCAAGTCGACGTCCACGTCGAGCATCGACACCGGCGGATGCTCGCCCGTGTGGGCGCGCACGTACTGGTTCATCCGCGTGCGGAACGCGGGGATATTTTTCTCTTCGATCGTGAAGCCCGCGGCGAGCTCGTGCCCGCCGAAGCTCACAAGAAGGTCAGAGCACGCCTCGAGCGCGCTGAAGAGGTTAAAGCCGCCGTAGCTGCGGCACGAGCCCTTGCCGGACCCGCCGGAGAGGTGGATCATAAAGCTCGGGCAGGAAAATTTTTCGGAAAGCCGCGACGCCACGATGCCCACGACGCCCTGATGCCAGTCCTCGCTCGAAAGAACGAGCGCGCTGCGCTCGCTCTCGGGCAGGTCCGCCATCTGCTCGATGGCGCGGCGGAAGATATCCTGCTCCACGCTCTGGCGCTCGCGGTTTAATTCGCACAGCTCGCGCGCAAGCTTTTCCGCACGGATGGGATCGTCGGTGAGCAGTAATTCCGCGGCCAGCTCGGCGCGGCCCATGCGGCCCGCGGCGTTGATGCGCGGGGCGAGCACAAAGCCGATCTGGATCGACGAGACGGGGCGCGACGTGAGCCCCGACTCGCGCAGCAGCGCGTGCAGCCCCGTAAAGTCGCTGCGGTCGATGCTCTCAAGGCCGCACTGCACGATGGTGCGGTTCTCGCCCTCCATGCGCATGACGTCGGCGATCGTGCCGATGGCGGCCAGCGTACAGTAGCGCGCGAACAGCGCGTCCTCGCGTCCCTTGCCAAGGGCTAAAATGAGCTTGAGCGCAACGCCAACGCCCGCCAGGTGCTTAAACGGATACGGGCAGTCGGGCCGGTGGGGGTCGACGACGGCCACGGCGGCAGGAAGCTGCTCCTTGCACTCGTGGTGGTCGGTGATGACAAGATCGACGCCGAGCGTCGCGGCGTAGGCCGTCTCATCGACGCCCGTGATGCCGCAGTCGACTGTGACGATCAGCGTCACGCCGGACTCGCTCAGCGCGCGGATAGCGTCGCAGCCGAGGCCGTAGCCCTCCTCGATGCGGCGGGGAATGTGCATCGTCACATCCGCCCCGCGCGAGCGGAGATAATCGGTCAGAAGGCAGGTCGAGGTGATACCGTCCACGTCGTAGTCGCCAAAGACGGCGAGCTTTTCGCCGTTTTCAAGCGCTCTCGAGATGCGCGCGACGGCCTTGTCCATGTCCTTCATCAGAAACGGGGAGTAGGCGAGCGTCGTTTCGCGCTCGAGCGCTTCAGCGGCCTGCTCGCTCGTTTGAACGCCGCGCGCGGCCAGCACAGACGAGACAAGATAGGGGTATCCCGCGTCCATCAGCGTCCTGATGGCGTCCTCCGGCACGGCGGGGATCTGCCAGTGCTCGTACTTCATGTTTCGGCTCACCTTCTTTCTTTTGCAAACTTTTGGACATACTATCTCAGGCAATACTACCTCATCATACTAAATCAGTCTATTATTTTAACAAAGACCACAGCAAAGGTAAAGAGGAAATTTGACTATCCGCGTGACTTTGTGCTACAATACGGCAGAAAGATCACCCAAAAGGGGGAAAATAACAATGAAACAGATCGCAGCGCGCCTGACGGCGCTTCTTCTTGCGCTCGTAATGACCACAACGCTCGCGCTCGCCGCCAACAAGTCGGGCTATTCCGACGTGCCGGACAAGAACTGGGCGAGCCAAAGCATCGCGCAGTGCAAACAGTACAATTTATTGCAGGGCGTCGGAAACGGCAAGTTCGGCCTCGGGCAGAAAATGACGCGCGCGGCCTATGCCGCGGCGCTCTGCCGCCTGATGGGCTGGAAGACCGTCACGCCCGAAAAGGGCAGCTACACGGACAATCAGGACACGAAAAAATGGTACTTCAGCGCCATCGAGACTGCGAGCGCGCACGATGTCTTCTCCGGCCACAGCACAACGTGCCGCCCGAACGATCCCATTACGCGCGAGGAGATGGCCGCGATGACCGTCCGCGCGCTGGGGTACAGCACGCTCTCCGGCACGGTGCAGGACGAGTGTCCGTTCACAGACGTTTCGACGAATCCCGGCTATATCACGCTCGCCTGGCGCATGGGCATTGTGGTGGGCATGAACGCGACGACATTCGCGCCGAAAAACGACACGACGCGTGAGCAGGCCGCGGCGGTGCTGCTGCGCGCCTACAACGGCCTCAAATCCAAGGTCAGCGTGACGACCGTGAGCGCGGCGCCCTCCGGCGTGGTGATGGCGGAGAGCCTGACGGGCACGAGCGGCGCGGTGCCGCTCTCTCCGCGCGCGGCGGTGGAGCAGGTCTACGACGCGGCGGTCAAGGCCGGCAAGGGCGGCAGCGTGGTCATCAATGCCGTCCCTGCGGCGCAGAGCGTAAAGAGCGGCAAGGTGGGCGCGCTGCGCGAGCTGACGCAGGACGAGCTGAACGCTTACCTCAGCGACAGTGCCGTGCAGAAAGCGCGCTCGAACCGCTTCGACAGCTCGTACCTTCTCTATAAGGAAAAGGACGGCTCCACGACCGTCGTCTGGTACGAGAGTGAGGCGGACATCGCCGAAAAGACCGAGCTCTGCGCGCTGCTCGGCATCAAGAATGTCTACGTGCTGAAATAAAAGAGAAAATGAAAGAGGGATATCTCATGCGAGATATCCCTCTTTTTTGCGGCATTCAGAAGTTATCGTTCCGGGGATCGAAGCGCGGCGGCTCGCCTGCCTGCGGCGCGGTGACGAGCTGGTAGAAGCGGCAGGTCGAAAGGTTCTGGTACGGCGTCAGGTAGACGTCCACGACCGCTGCGAGTACACCGTAGATTAGCGCGCCGAGCACCGCACCGGAGAGCGAGTCGGGCAGATAGCCGATGATGACGTATTCGTAGAGCAGCACGATGAGCAGCGCAATGAGCTGATAGCCGATGAAGCTGAGCTGGAGGAGAAAGAGCTGCATCTTGTAGCCGTTCGTCTGCCGCTTGCTCAGGTTCAGGGCCTCCATCACGCCAAGCTCCGAATTCTCGCACAGATTGAATATGGCGAACGAGTAGCGGTAGGCCGCGATGATGCCGGGAATGACAAAGAGCATCGACCAGAGGAAGATGAAAACGCCCTCGACGATGGAAAGAAGGATGACCTTCCCAGCGAACGGGAACGCGTCAAAAAGGCTCTCATACGGCATTTGCTCGCGGCGCAGGATGCCGAAGCAGTAGCAGTAATACCCCGCGTTCAGAACGAGCGCGACGAGGCCGACGAGGATGCTCACAAAGCTGAACGAGAGCACCGTGAAGCCGCCGGCGGAGTCGACCATATAGCTCACGCCGGAGTTGATCGTGTCGAGCACAAGGGTGATGAGAAGATAGAAAAGCGTCATGCGGAGGGGATTGACCTCGCCGGTGCGCAGAAGCGAGCGCGCTTCGGCACGGATCGCGCCGATATCGGGCTGGGTGGGCATGAAAAAGCTCCTTTCTTGTCCGCAGGGGGAAAAACGGGCGGCAAAGTGCTGAAAATGCGCAGAATTCATAAAAATGACGATGCCTGATTATAACATTGCGGCGCAGACACGTCAAGAAGCGGAGAAATAGGTTATTCCCGCGGCGGCGCGGGAAAAGGCAAATTGTTTGGCAAAATGATGCTTTTACGAAAAAATCATAGCGAAATCTGATAAATTATGTAGGAAAATGATGGTCATGAACAATATTTTCTGGACAAGAGAGAAGAAAGGGGATATAATCTATCCGATTATGGAGCAGTGTTTCCGCTGCTCTGGCAGTATAAAGATGAGGTGAAGACTATGGCACAAGCTTTCTTTGGCGGCGTTCATCCCAATGATATGAAGGCTGCTACCAATGAAAAGGCCATCGAGCAGCTACAAGCCCCTGCTCAGGTGGTGATCCCCATGTCGATGCACTTCGGCGCACCCTGCACCCCGACGGTCTCCAAGGGCGATCACGTCAAACTTGGTCAGAAGATCGGCGAATTCAAAGGTCTCGGCGCTCCCATCCACGCAAGCGTATCCGGTACGGTTGCCGCGGTGGAGCCCCGTCCCTATTCCATGGGCGGCAAGGTCATGTCCGTTGTCATCGACAATGACTTCAAGGACGAACTGAGCGAGGAAATCCACGCTCCGGCCGACCCCGACGCGCTGAGCGTGGAGGAAATGATCGAGATGGTCAAGCAGGCCGGTATCGTCGGTATGGGCGGCGCGACGTTCCCCACGCACGTTAAGATCTCCAGCGGCATCGGCAAGGTCGATACGGTCATCATCAACGGCGCGGAGTGCGAGCCCTACATCACCGGCGACCACCGCGCGATGCTTGAGCGTCCCGCTGAGATCATCGGCGGCTGCTGTTATCTTGCCAAGATGTTCGGCGTGAACAAGGTCGTCATCGGCGTGGAGGACAACAAGAAGAACGGCATTGACATGCTCAATAAGGTCATTGCCGAGCAGAAGGCTCCCGTCGTGGTCGAGTCGCTGCGCTGCCGCTACCCCCAGGGCGGTGAAAAGCAGCTCTGCCAGGCCATCACCGGCAAGCAGGTGCCCCCCGGCGGCCTGCCCGCGAACATCGGCTGCGCCGTGTTCAACATCAACACCACCATCGCCATCTACCATGCCATCAAGGACGGCATGCCCGTGGTGCGCAAGGTCGTCACCGTGTCCGGCAGCGGCGTTGTGGAGCCGAAGAACCTGGAGTGCCCGATCGGCACGCCGGTTTCGCTCCTGTTCGACGCCTGCGGCGGTTTAAAGGACGAGACGTTCAAGCTCATCGCCGGCGGCCCGATGATGGGTATGGCGCAGGCCTCCGCCGATTTCCCTGTGGCCAAGGGCACGGGCGCGGTGCTGGCGTTCGCCGGCAACGAGAACAAGGTCTCCGAGGACCCGACCTGCATCCGCTGCGGCCGCTGCGTTGAGGCCTGCCCGATGCACCTCGAGCCCCTGTACCTCTACTTATATGTGCAGAAGAACCGCATCGAGGATCTCGAGGCGGCCCACGTCATGGACTGCATCGAGTGCGGCGCGTGCTCTTACATCTGCCCGGGCCGCCTGCACCTGACGCATTCGTTCAAGGTCGGCAAGCAGAAGGTCAAGGAAGCCGCCGCCAAGGCCAAGGCCGCGGCTGAGGCTGCCAAGGCTGCCGAAGAAGCAAAGAAGGAGGCTTAAGAGATGCTGAATGATTATAAGGGTCTGAAGCTCATCGCTTCCTCCAACCCCCATATCCGCACCAATGAAGACACGCGCTCGATCATGCTCGACGTGATCATCGCGCTGTGCCCCGCGCTCATCATGAGCGTCATCCGTTTCGGTTTCCGCGCGCTGATCTCCGTGCTCGTGAGCGTGGTTTCCGCCATGTTTTTCGAGTGGCTCTACCGTAAGCTCCTGCACAAGACGCAGACGCTCGGCGACCTGTCCGCCGCCGTTACCGGTATCCTGCTCGCGTTCGTCTGCCCCGTGACGCTTCCCTACTGGATGCTGATCGTCGGCAACTTCTTCGCGATCTTTGTTGTCAAGCAGCTCTACGGCGGCCTTGGCAAGAACTTCCTGAACCCCGCGCTGGCAGGCCGTGCCGCGCTCGTCGCGTGCTACACGAGCCAGATGACCTCGTGGATCGACCCGGCCTCCGGCAAGGCTCCGCTCTTCGGCGGCGCTGACGTCGTGACCGCGGCCACCCCGCTCGCGATGATGAAGGGCGGCGAGTTTGCCGAGCTCACGAGCCAGTACAGCCTCTCCGATATGTTCATCGGCAACATCGGCGGCTCCATGGGCGAGATCTCCGCGATGATGCTGCTCATCGGCGGCCTGTACTTGATCTTCCGCAAGGTCATCTCCTGGCAGATCCCCGTGGCCTATATCGGCACGGTGGCTGTCCTCACGTTCCTCTTCCCCCAGGGCAATGACGCGATGAGCTGGATGCTCTACAACGTGCTCGGCGGCGGTCTGTTCCTCGGTGCGTTCTTCATGGCCACCGACTATGTCACCTCCCCCGTCACGAAGAAGGGCCAGCTGATCTTCGGCCTCGGCTGCGGCCTCATCACGGTGTTCATCCGCTACTTCGGCTCCTATCCCGAGGGCGTTTGCTACTCCATCCTTGTGATGAACTGCTGCACCTGGATCATTGACAAGTACACCAAGCCCACCCGCTTCGGCGTAGATAAGAAAGCAGCGAAGGAGGCGGCAAAGAAATGAAGATCGAAGGTAAATTCATTTTCAAGGTAGCAGGTACGCTGACGGCGATCTCGCTGATCGTCGCGCTGCTGCTGGGGCTTACCAACATGCTGACCGCGGACAAGATCGCGGCCATCAACAAGCAGAAGACCGAAGAGGCGCTCGCCAAGGTCGTCTCTGCGGCTGACTGCGAGTTCCCCCCGATGGAGGAGATCCCGCAGGCCATGATCGACGCCGCCAACGACCAGGGCGGCAAGCTCAGCGAGGTCTATGAGGTGCAGTCCGGCGGCGATACCATCGGCTATGCCTTCAAGGTCACCGCGAGCGGCTCTCAGGGCAACATCGTGATGATCGTCGGCGTGGACACCGACCTCACCGTCACGGGCGTTTCCATCGTCAGCAACTCTGAGACCGCGGGCATCGGCTCCAAGGTCATGGACAACGAGGCCACCTCCGCCGGTACCGGCGCACTCGACCAGTTCGTCGGCAAGTCCGGCGCGGGCACGCTCGTTGTTAAGCAGAACATCGACGCCGTCACCGGCGCTACGGTTTCCACCAAGGGTGTGACCAAGGGCGTCAATGCCGCTTTGGCCGCCGCGGAAGCCATGAACTGAGAAAGGGGGAACGATCAATGAATTTTAAGAAACAGCTCAAAGACGGTCTGATCTACCAAAACCCCGTTCTGGTGCAGGTGCTCGGTATGTGCTCCACCATGGCCATCACCACGAGTGTGTCGAACGGCTTTGGTATGGGTCTCTCCGTTCTCGTCATTCTGACGCTTTCCAACATCTTTATTTCCCTTCTGCGCAAGATCATCCCCAACGAAGTGCGTATCGCGTGCTACATTGTCGTCATCGCGGGCTTCGTCACGATCGTTGATCTGTGCTTACAGGCGTTTTTCCCCGACATCGCCGAGAGTCTTGGCGTGTTCATCCCGCTGATCGTCGTCAACTGCATCATCCTCGGCCGCGCCGAGGCCTTTGCCAGCAAGAACTCCGTCGCCGCCTCCGCGGTGGACGGCATCTGCCAGGGCATCGGCTACACGGTGGTGCTGCTGATCCTGAGCGCGTTCCGCGAGCTCTTCGGCGCCGGCACGCTGCTCGGCATCCAGATCATGCCTTCTTCCTATGTTCCCGCCGGTATGCTCACGCTGCCCGTCGGCGGCTTCCTCTGCCTCGGCACGCTGATCGCCATCATGCAGTGGGCGCTCGCCAGAAGCGAGAAGAAGAACGCGGAAAAGAAAGAAACGGAGGGTAAATAAAAATGAGTGTGACCAAGTTACTTGCTATTTCCCTCGGCGCGATCCTGACGAATAACTTCATCTTCTCGCAGTTCCTGGGGATCTGCCCGTTCCTCGGCGTTTCGAAGAAGAGCGATACCGCCATCGGTATGGGCCTTGCCGTTACGTTCGTCATGGGCCTTGCCTCGGCGTTCTGCTACGGCGTGAACTTCATCCTCGTCAAGCTCGGCCTTGACTACATGCAGACCGTCGCCTTCATTCTCGTGGTGGCGAGCCTCGTGCAGTTCATCGAAATGTTCCTCAAAAAGTCTATGCCGACGCTCTACACCGCCCTCGGCGTGTATCTGCCGCTGATTACCACCAACTGCGCCGTTCTCGGCGTGGTGCTGCTCAACGTGCAGAACGACTACAACTTCATCGAATCCGTGGTGTACGGCATCACCGGCGGCCTTGGCTTCCTGCTGGCGATCTATCTGTTCTCCACGGTGCGCGAGCGCTTGGAGTTTGCCGACTATCCCAAGGCATTTGAAGGCTTTCCCATCGCGCTGATCACCGCAGGCCTGATCGCCCTTTCTTTCATGGGCTTCTCCGGCCTGCAGGTGTGGCCCATGTAAGGAGGGAACGAAATTATGATGAATGTAATTTTTGCTGTTCTCGTGCTGGGCGTGATCGCCGTCGTGTTCGGCCTGATCCTGTCCGTTGCGGCCAAGGCCTTTGAGGTCAAGGTCGATGAGCGCCTGCCCAAGATCCAGGCCTGCCTTGCCGGTGCGAACTGCGGCGGCTGCGGCTACCCCGGCTGCGCGGGCTGCGCTGAGGCGATTCTTGCCGGTAAGGCTCCCGTCAATGCCTGCGCTCCCGCGGGCGCGGAGGGCGCCGCGAAGATCGCTGCCATCATGGGCATGGAAGCCCCCAGCGGTGAAAAGCAGGTCGCGCACGTGCTGTGCAACGGCGGCGATGCTGCTGTGAAGAGCTTTACCTATGTCGGCCTGCCCGACTGCGTCGCCGCGACAAAGGTCGCCGGCGGCCCGACTGCGTGCTCGTTTGGCTGTCTGGGTTTTGGCACGTGTGTTGCCGCCTGCCAGTTCGACGCCATTCATATCAATGAAAAGGGTGTCGCCGAGGTCGACAAGGAAAAGTGCACCGACTGCGGCGCCTGCCGCGAGGCCTGCC
>ERZ808252.2497-NODE-2497-length-10968-cov-4.039677_pt1 | contig 10968 bp, 10 predicted proteins | sample MGYA00521242_ERZ808252 | MGnify/ENA primary metagenome ERZ808252 (study PRJEB31516, sample SAMN03275581) | gut metagenome | biome: mammalia-associated habitat; material: feces | host: Papio cynocephalus | place: Kenya | collected 2012-08-07 ...
AAAAAATCGATTTTGTCATACAGAAGACGAAATTGTACGACCGTGTTCGCGATCAGCTGAACGCGCGTCAGGATAAAGCCGTCAAAAGAATGTTTAAGGAAGGCTTGGCGGGATTCAAAGGCGGATTGAGCGCCGATAACTATATGAAAATCACAGGAGCCAGTCCGGCGACGGCAACGCGCGATTTAGCGGATTTGGTTGAAAAAAAGGCGTTGTACAGAACGGGAGTGCTTCGCCACACGCGCTATTTTTTGAATTTGACGCCGCAAAATTCTCCGGACAATGCGGGCGAATCCGAAAATTCGGAGAATAACATATCTTGACATTTTTGAAAAAATAATCACAATAAGTTATATGATTGAGAGCGTATTGACTGTGAACGGCAAGGATTTTGTTCCTTGCCTTTTTTATTGAAAGGATAAGAAATGACGGTAAGCAGTCAAACAAACAAAGTGATTTACATCGGAAACGGGATTGCGACGGAATTTGCAATTCCGTTTTCGTTTTTGGAAAAGGAGCATCTGAAAGTCAGAGAAAAGAAAAACGACATCCAGACGGAACGGACGGACTGGGAAATCCGCGACGGCAATCTGGTGTTTCAAACTGCGCCTGAAAGCGGGGCGGAAATCGCGATTGTGCGCGAAGTGCCTTTGACGCAGGAAACGGACTACCGCGACAACGAGATTTTGCACGCCGAAACGCTGGAGCGCAGTTTTGACAAACTGACGATGCAGGTGCAGCAGCTGGCTGAAAAATCCGCGCGCGCCGTAACAGTGGATATTTTCGACGACACGGCGGCGGACAGCTTGATTCCCAGTATCAGAAAAGCGGTGTCGGATTGCGCGAAATCGGTTGAATCGACGCAAGCGTTGGAAACGGAAACGGGCACGCTGCTGACGGCGGCGAAGCAACAGGTGCAAACGGCGACAGAACAAGCTCTGGCGGCGGCAACTTCGGCAAAAAATGCCGCGGCGTCGGAAACAAACACGGCGGCAATGTTGAGGACGAAAGCTAACACCGCTTTGGACAATTTGACGGCGGCGGGGAAAAAGAACCTAGCGGACTTGTCCATGGCTGGCGAAAAATACGTCAACATCGCCTTAACTTCGGGAAAATCTACGACTTACACGGCGCCGGAAGCGGGATACGTCGTTTTGGTCGGGACTACTTCCGTCACGGGCGCGGGATTTAACATAACGTGCCAAACGTCAAAAGTCGGCGTTAAAATTGACACTTACGCGGCGGGCAGAACGACGCGCGTTTTTTGCCCCGTTGCAGCAAAGGAGAACGTAACGGTGCAGGCCGAATTCAGCGCATTGGAATATTGCCGTTTTGTATACACGAAAGGAGGAAAGTAATGCTGTACATAGAAAAGATTGAAGCGCATAAAATCGGAAATTCAACTCCGTTCGCGGATGTGGCGGAGAATTTCGGCTGGACGATACGGCGCGAAGACGACACGGTGGAAAAAGCCTATGACGGCACATTGTGGGAAAAAGGTTACGCTCCGCCGAAACCCGACGGCGTCAAGGCCGCCGAATTGAGATCCGAACGGGATGAATTGCTGCGTCAAACGGATAAATTTATGATTGCCGATTATCCGATAACGGCAACATTGCGGGATCAATACAAAAATTACCGCATATACTTGCGTAATATTCCCGCCCTCCCCGATTTTCCGAACTGCACGGTTTCGGATTTTGAATCGTGGAATAACTGACGGAAAAGCGGCCGCTTAATCGGCGGCCGCCGCTTCGCTTTTTATTTTTATATTGTCCATACGCCTTTTTAACCAAGCAGTTAATGGCCGCTCTAAAAACAAATGGACAAGCGCACCAGCCATAATCGGCGTGATTAAAAAAGCAACTATAATCAACATCTTGTGCGAAAAAACATAATCATGATGCAGACGCACGCTTTTTTTAAGCAGATCAAACACAAACATGGGTTGTATTACATAAATTGCCAAACAATATCGCGATAAATTTGTAAAAATCGGTTTATTAAGGAATTGGGTAACATATCCGCGATTCTTCATAAAAAGCAAAATAAGTGTTGCAAAACAAATTATTCCGAACGGGTACAGTCCAAAGTATGTTTTTTTTATAAAAAGACAAATAATGCTATATATAAGCACAACGGCCTCAAATAAAGAAATGAGCATCTTGTTTTTAAATCCGAAATCAATATCACGGCAGATTTTCACTAAGAAAAACCCGACCCCCATACCGCTTAACCCTCTTAAAAAAGAACTGTTAATCAAATAGCCTAATTGCCCCGCTTTTTCTAAAGTTCCCCATTTGCCGCCGCCAAACTTTGACAATGCGATTAAAGAAATAAATGAAATAAGCCCGATGACAAGATTCGCAGTTTCTTTTTTAGATATTTTCAGCAGATAAAAATAAAATAATGACACCCAAAACAGTATCGTGATGTACCAAGCAACTTCACCGTAACCGTCTTCATTGATCATTCCGGGATACGGCAACAAAGAAATATCAATAAAGAATCTTCGTAAATTCACACCTTTTGTTAATATGCGAAGCAATGAACAAATTGTTATAATCGGTAAAAAACGGATAATCTTTTCCTTTAAAAAATCATACACGCTTTTTGATTTGTCGTAGGTTAGCGTAAACACAACACCTGATAAAATAAAAAAGAATTCAACACAAAAACCGCCGTGGTTGGGCAGATTGACTTCAAAAAGAACGTGTGCCAATAATATTTCAAACGTAAAAACGATCCGAAGAAAATCCAAGTTGTGCAGTCGTTCCATTTTTGTAACATCTCCTTAGTAAAAATCACCGTATATTTTAAGAATTTCAACAACTTCGTCCTTGTTACGCTTGTATAGCAAACAGGCACGATGTTGCCCATCCAAAATTATGTTACTTGAGTTCACAACAATCGAAACTTTTGAGATACACTTAAACGACTTAATTAACTTGTCAAATCGTTCTATAGAATGGAGATCTCCTGTGATATGTGAATTCTTATAGTTACAATAATCTATGTACTTCTGCTTATTTCCACTTAAATAGTCCAATGCTGGGCTTAATTCAATGGGGCATATTTTCCATGTTCCATCAATAAAAAGCCTTACTTTCAAATCTGTTAGTGGAATTTTAATAATTTCGTATGCAAAAACTTCATTCTTTTTTTTAAAATTATTAATCCAATCGTCATCTAATAATATTTTTTTGTCGTTTAATAATTTATCTATAATTGAAAGTTCCAATACCTCTTTATGATCTTCGTATTCTTTGATTTTTCCCATAACAAGTTCAGGTGTTATGGAATACATACATTTTGCTTTTCCCAACAAGCATTTTTTCTGCCAATTATCTGTTAATGCGGCACACCAGTGATTACAGACATTTGTTGATATATTTATATTTCCTTTATAACCAAAGAATTCCATCGGAGTAGGTCCAAACATGACAACAGAAGGTCCCGATTTTAAGGCCTTACGAAGATGAACCATTCCACATTCACCATCAATATGATAAAGAGCATTTTTTAGAAGAATTTTTATATCATCCCAATCGGTTTCTCCCACCAAATTTAGGTCAACGCCTAAAATAGGTTCACACCGATCCTTTGATTCCCCCAGTTGAATGATTTTGATTCCTGGATAGCGTTTTTTCAAAAGAAGGATCAGTTTCTCATAGTATTCCTTCGGCCACATCTTAGGTGCCTCTGTTGTTCCAGAAAAGGGGTTTACGCCACGCTGCAATGTAATAAACCCACCTCTATTAAGTTTATATTTTGATAAAATATCCCTTTCAGACTTAAATATTTTTATATCAATATCAAAATTTTCTATGTTTAGATCATTTGTAATATCTGCAACATTCAAGCAATTTTTTTTATTTAATATAGAAAATAAGTATATCTGGCTATTTAGATAAGGTCTCAAGGTAAAAAATCTCTGATAATGATCATCCCTGCGAAATGCATCCCATTTTTCGATCAAATGGTACATAACCGGAGATATTGCGTGAATCTTAGCCATATTCGCTTTTAGCACCTCTGGGAATGAATGTATATCGATAACCAAATCAAAATAATGAAAATCAGCCTCTTTTAGATCTGTGTAATTATAATATGAGTCGACATATTCTTGTCCCTTGAAAATTGCATCTGATATTGCTTGAATTGGGTGAGCATAAACAATTATTTCTAAATTCTTCTTTTCAACAAATTCGCAGAATTTTTTTATAAAATTCGCATGTATAAGCACATTTCCGAAGCCACCATTTGTTCGAAACGCGACTCTCAATTTATTTTCTTCGCAAAAAGAAGAAACATCTTTTCGAAACAATAAAAAAGAAATTTGTTTGGCAAATAAAAGCAATGCAATTTTCCTTTCTGAATAATTTTGTTTTTTTTAAATATAAATATTCTTTTTCAAGATTTTCAATGCAATTCATTTTATTTCTCCATTACATTCTTTATGTTTTTGAAAACAAATTCCGGTGTTAAGGAATTCATACAAGGAAGCCTTGAATAACCACGGCAACAAGAAGCTTGCCAGTTATTTATAATCCATTCACATGGCGCAACACACCCTTCACCTCTAAGATTTGTGTTTTCGGCATATCCATAAAATGCAGGGGAAGTAGGCCCAAAAATAACGACAGATTTGCCGCCGTTTAGCGCATGACGTAAGTGAACAAATCCTCCTTCGCCGTCAATATGAAGTCGTGAATTTTTAAGAAGAATCTTTACGTCTTCTATTGATGTCTTTCCCACAAGATTTAAATCTACATTATCAAATTCAGGGCAGCGTTCAGAATTTATTCCAAGCTGAACAACTTTTATATGAAGATATTCTCTTTTAATTAGTTTAATTAGTGTATTATAGAAATCAAAAGGCCATAATTTAACAGAATTTTTTGTCTGGCGGTTGTCGTTACCTCTATGAATCGTTATAAATTGGCCTAAACCCAACTGATTAAACCATTTAATAGAGGTTTCTTCAATATTTAATTCGTATGAAAAGCTCTCTTTTACACTAAAAAGATTATATACATCTGGTTGTTGAATCCTTTTTTTATTCAATATCTCAGAGATATAGTTAGACTCTCCATCACAGACAGGCAAGCAATTAAAAACACGTATATTTTCCAACCTCCATTTTTCGCAAGCATGCACAAAATCAACTAAATCCGGACAAAATGATTGTATTCTATCCATATTTTTCTTTCTAACATCGGGATACCGATTGAGAACTACGAATAAATCATATTTTTCATTTCCATTATCAGATATTGCATCATCTAACTGAACGCTATTTATAAAATTGTCCTTGGGTAAGAGCGAGACAACAAGCTGCAGATTTCTGTGTGCATAAATATCAACAGCAAGATTTTCTTTTGGAAGTGTTTTTACTATATAATTTAAATAATTAAGACCGATTAATATATCTCCAAGCCCGCCTTTTAATTTTACTCCAAATTTGAAAACGCCTGTCTTTGTTTTAACGCCAGAAAAAGAATTAAGTATCTTGTCTCTGTATATTTTTCTTTTTGAGATTGGGAGACCACATATGTACTTTTTTCTGTACATATCAGTTTTTTCTATCTTAAAAACTGTAATGCCAAAAAATTTATGCTCATTCAGCTTGTCATTTTTTATATGCTTGTAAATAATATTCGTATACATTTCGGCACCTTACACATACATATCTTTGTTGTTCAAATATTTTTGAACATACTGACGGACGCCGTCTTCCAGTTTTGTCATTGGAACCAGATAGCCAGCCATGCGAAGTTTCGTCAAATCGGCTTGGGTAAAGTACTGATACTTTTCGCGCAGGGGTTCTGGCATGTCTTTAAACGTGATTTTAGGCTCTTTGCCCATTGCGCTCCATGTCGCAACTGCCAAATCGTAAAAGGTTCTCGCTTCGCCCGAGCCGATGTTGAACAACCCGTTAACCTGTGGTGCTTTCAACAACATCCAGCAAATCACGTTTACGATATCTCCAACCCAGACAAAATCGCGTTTTTGTTCGCCGTCTTTGTAATCTGGGGTGTACGATTTGAACAAAGGCGTTTCTTTACCGTCACGCACCAATGGAAAGATATGAGCGATAACGGATTTTTGTCCGCCTTTGTGGTATTCGTTCGGACCGTATACGTTAAAAAACTTGAATCCTGCCCATTGTTTCGGTGTTTTGCGCCCTTCGGCAATTTCACGGGCGATTTTGCGGTCAAACACGCACTTGCTCCACCCGTACGGGTTTAACGGGCGCAGAGCATTCAAATAATCCGATGACGCATCGTCGACAAATCCGTTTTCTCCCGAGCCGTATGTTGCCGCTGAAGACGCATAAAAAAACCGTTTTTCATGATCGCGGCAAAACTCCCACAATTTCCATGATAGCGTAAAGTTTGTTTGCGCTATCAAATCGCAATCGGTTTCCGTCGTTGTCGAAATTGCCCCCATATGGATAATTGCATCGATTTCGGTTTCATGAGCATTCAAAAAATCAAACATATCTGCAGGCAAAACGACTGCCGCCAATTCGCGTTTGGCAATGTTTTTCCATTTGTCGCCCGTCCCCAAATCGTCAACAACGACCAAATCTTTGCAACCAAATTCCTGCAACCGTGCCAAAATGCACGATCCGATAAATCCTGCTCCGCCTGTTACAACAATCATTTCACGTCCTCCAATATTTTGCTTTCTTTGATTTTTTCAAACACGGTTTGTGCAGATAACGCCTGCATACACGCTGCGCAGCTGCCCGTTTTCAGGCATTTTTTATTCCAGTCTTTGATCAACCATTCGCAACAGCAGTCAAAACCTGCCGCACACAAATTAAGATTTTCGGGAAAACCAAGAAATTCTTTATCAGTCGGACCGAACAAAACGACCGATGGTTTGCCGCACAAATAATGCCGTGCAATGGCTAATCCGCCTTCCTGCTGAATATGCAGAGCGGCGTTTTTCAGCAAACCGAACACTTCTGGAATTGATGTTTTGCCACGCAAATCGAAATCTGCCCCTTGGATGCGCGGGTGATAATCCACTCCAATTTGAACAATCTTAAAACGCGGGTATTCCGACTTCAGTAATTCAACCAACCGTTCATATTTTTCGACGGCCCACTGGCGCGTTTCATGTTCAATACCTTTAAAATGTATTCCGCCACCCGTTTGAACTGTGATAAACGGTTTTTCAATTTGCGGCTCGTTTGCAGGAATGTTCAAAGGCACGTCCGTCAAATTCAAAATCCCGTCAACATCTGCCTGATCTTCACGTTTTTTACCTTTTGCCTGAGTATAGCAACGTCCCAAGTAATCGTTTGTATATGCCTGCGGAATATAAGATTGAAAATCAATCAAAGATTGAACATAAGACTTTATTTTATCGCTGCCGACTGTTTGCAAGCGATCGGAATCGCAAAATATGATTTGCGGGAAGCGGACAACTTGAATTTTAATGTCGCAGTGCACATCGTTTTCACAAACAACGGATTCAACGGAGGTTAAATTGCCGAAAATAGTCTGCACATACGCCAAAGTCTTATTTTCTGTGCAAACAATCAGTTTTTGCTTCAAATAGCGCGACAATGCGTCAACGTATCGTACGGCAAAAAACATATCCCCCATACCGCCATATACACCGATGGCAATATGCAATACACTATCTTTAAAAATCGACTTGTCAGTTTTCAGGAACAGATTTTTAACAGACCACATCAACATTGATGCGGCGGCTTTGCGCGGACGGGACGGGTACTTTTCGCGCAGATGTTTGACTTTTGCCGACAGCTTATCGAAGTAGTTCATAGCGTATCCTTTTCAAGGATTTTCGCCAATTCGCGACAGTTTGAAACAACAGGGCAAATCGGATCGGCGATTTTTTTTCCCGATAACAAATAATTAGTTCCGACTCCTGCGTTTATTCCCGCAATCACGTCGCGTTCGCTGTCGCCCAAGGAAATGCTTGCCGCCATATCGATGCCGTGTTTGTCGCGCGCTTTGACAAACATGCCCGTATTGGGCTTGCGGTCAATGCCGTCCAATGTCGGGCAATGAAAAACGTCCGCGATTTCAACGTCTTGTTCAGAAAACTTTTTCACCATATGCGCCGTAATTTTTTGAAAGTCGGCTTCGGTGAAATACCCGCGCGCAATGCCCGATTGGTTCGTGCAAACAATGATTTTAAAGCCTTTGGATTGCGCCGCATGGCATAAATCAAAGATTCCGTCAACGAATTCAAACCGTTCGGGTTCAAAAACGTATCCGTAATCAATGTTGATTGTACCGTCGCGATCCAAAAACAAAGCTTTAGCCATTGACAACCCTTTCGACCAATTCGCAAATCAAATGCCCGACGGCAATGTGCATTTCTTGAATATGGTTTGTGACGCCGGACGGCACGTTGACGCAAACGTCGGCCGTTTCTTTCATTCTGCCGCCCGATTTTCCCGTAAAAGCAACAGTCGAAACGCCTTTTTTGCGCGCCATTTCAAAAGCGCGCAGCACATTTTTTGAATTGCCCGAAGTCGATATGCCGACCAAAACGTCGCCTTTTTGCCCCAAGCCTTCAACCTGGCGTTCAAAAATCGTGTCATAACCGTAATCGTTCCCGATCGCCGTCAAAATCGAACTGTCCGTTGTCAAAGCTATCGCATTCATTGCGGGGCGGTTCATTTTATACCGCCCGACCAGCTCCGCCGCCAAATGCTGCGAATCCGCCGCCGAACCGCCATTGCCGCAAAACATCACTTTGCGGTTGTTGCGGATCGCGTCAATGCACATCAGCGCGATTTTTTCGATAACGGGCGCCAAAGTTTGGATTTCCGTAAAACCGGCAACGTTTTCCTGAAACGAAGCAATGATTTCCTGCTGCATCAGTGTTTAATCCTTTCAACGGTTTGCGTGGTGGAATAGCCGTCAACGCGCTTTAACGTAACGGCGCGGCCGCCGTAAGAAACGACGAATTGCGCCTCCGGCCAGTTTTGAAGCAAATAACCCTCTTTCGCGATAACGTCGGGACGGATTTTTTCGACCAAAGGAAGCGCCGTATCGTCGTCAAAAACGATGACATAATCCACCGTTTCCAATGAAGCGACCAGCAAAGCGCGCGTTTTTTCATCTTGGATCGGGCGGGAATCGCCTTTGCGGCGCTTGACGCTCGCATCCGAATTCACGCCGACGAACAAAACGTCACATTCCTTTTTGGCATTTTCAAACGATCGCAAATGTCCCAAATGCAATAAATCGAAACAGCCATTGGTAAAGCCCGTTTTTTTGCCGCTTTTCTTTAATTCGGCGGCGATTTCGGCGGCTTGTTCCGGCGATACGATTTTGCTTTTCGGCACGGAGGCCGGATTTCGTTCGGACAGGGCGTTTTCCAATTCGTTTGCGGAAATGCACGCCGTTCCGACTTTGCCGACGACTATGCCCGACGCCGTGTTTGCCAGCTTCATCGCATCCTTGGGCAAAGCGCCCGCGCCGAATGCCGCGCCAAAGGTCGCCAAAGACGTATCCCCCGCACCCGATACGTCGAAAACTTCTTTGGCTTGGGTGGGAATTTGATAAACCTCGTCGGGAGAGGACGAATGAATGTACGCCATACCGTGTTCGGACAAGGTAATCAGCAGGCTTTTGATTTTATAGCGTTTAAAAATCAGCTTTGCGCCGTCGGACAGATGTTTCGTAAAATCGGAATCCGACGGATTGACGGAAAGTCCGCACACTTCTTTGAGTTCCTTCAAATTCGGCTTGACCAGAGTTGCGTTTTCGTATTTCGACCAATCGGAACCTTTCGGATCTATAAGGACTTTTTTACCCACTTTGCAACATTCGGCAATAATCGCCTGCGCCGTCGATTTGGCCAAAACACCCTTGGCATAATCCGACAAAAGAACCAAATCCGCATTTTTTACCGCTTTTTCAATAATGGAACGAATGGTCGGCAAAACAGAATCCGGCGTAAACCATTTTTCTTCGCAATCGACGCGCAGCAAATGCGTGTTGCCGGCAATCAAGCGCGTTTTGACGATTGTCGGATAGTTTTTCAGCCGAATCAAATGATGACACGCCCCCAATTTTCCCAACAAGGATGAAATTTCCCGCGCGCTGTCATCTTGCCCGACCACGCCGATAAAAGAGGTCTTCACCCCCAAAGACACTAAATTTGCGACAACGTTTCCTGCTCCGCCCAGCATGTCGGACGATTTTTTGAAATCAAACACGGGGACAGGCGCTTCGGGCGAAATGCGTTCGACTTTGCCGTATACGAAACGATCCAGCATAATGTCGCCGATAACCAGAATGCGTAAATTTTTGAAATTTCTAATATACGAAGCCAGTAAGGGCATGAAGCCTCTCCTCAATTTATCAAGTGAACGGGATTTAGATTGAGAAGCGCGTTGACGGCACTTTTCCCCCGTGTTTTAAGCTGATTGCTCTGGACATAAGCGGGGCTTCCCGTTCGTATAGGGGGGGGGGGGGGGGGGGGGGGGCATTTTATATATCCGCAATATCTGACAAATGCTGTGTTCATTCGATTTTATCCCCCTGCCTTCCTCGTTTGAACGAAAGATTTTTTCAAAGATATCCTCCGTTTGATTTGGGAATTTCGGGCAAAATCTGCTGCCACTCGAAATGATAGAAAATTTGTCATTCTTGTAAAATATTATTGCAATCAAAAGCTAAGTTTGCTATATGCAATAAAAACGGACGTTAAATCTGAGATTTATTAACCATTTGATTTAAAATGAGTTTTTGACGATATTTTACCATCATCCAACGTTTGAAGCTTCTTGAGCATTTGTGAAATCAGCGTGCGATTTCAAATTGCTTTGTTTGGGCATGTAAAATATTGCGAATCCCGATAATTTCTGCTTTCGCCAAAGCCAAGCTCTTATCTGTAAGCGTGATTGCCGGTATGCTTTCACATTTTCCGAACACGTTGGCGCGGTGATTGGCGTACCAAAGGGCTGTT
>ERZ808252.2498-NODE-2498-length-10964-cov-6.289211_pt1 | contig 10964 bp, 9 predicted proteins | sample MGYA00521242_ERZ808252 | MGnify/ENA primary metagenome ERZ808252 (study PRJEB31516, sample SAMN03275581) | gut metagenome | biome: mammalia-associated habitat; material: feces | host: Papio cynocephalus | place: Kenya | collected 2012-08-07 ...
ATCTCGGGATAAGAAATGAATGAATTCATTTCGTTCTCCTCTCGATTTGCATTATTAATCAATGATAAATATAAAAACAAGATAAATATGGGAAAGATAATTCTTACAGGCGACCGCCCAACAGGCAAACTCCATCTGGGACACTACGTGGGCTCTCTGCGCCGTCGCGTGGAACTGCAGAATGCAGGCGACTTCGAACGCATGTTCGTTTTTATGGCAGATGTACAGGCTCTTACTGACAATGCCGACAATCCTGAGAAGATACGGCAGAATATTATAGAAGTTGCTCTCGACTATCTCTCTGCCGGTCTGGATCCGGAGAAATGCACACTCTTCATACAGAGTCAGATTCCGGAGCTCGCCGAACTGACTACTTATCTGATGAACCTCATCACCGTATCACGAGTGCAGCGCAACCCTACAGTAAAAACTGAGATTAAGCTGCGCAACTTCGAAGCCAATATCCCGCTCGGCTTCTTCTGCTACCCTGTTAGCCAGGCTGCCGACATCACATTGTTTAAGGCAACTACGGTGCCTGCCGGTGAAGACCAGGAGCCGATGCTCGAAGTAACCCGCGAACTCGTGCGTCGCTTCAACCAGACCTACAGTCCTGTTCTCGTCGAACCGGAGATTATGCTTCCAGAGAACGCCACTGCACGCCGTTTGCCGGGAACTGACGGCAAGGAGAAGATGTCGAAATCTCTCGGCAACTGCATCTATCTGAGCGACTCGGCTGCCGACGTATGGAAGAAGGTGAAGAAAATGTCTAACGGTGCTCCACGAATGAGCATGGACGAACCTGGACACCTGGAGGGTAATGCCGTATTCACTTACCTCGAGGCATTCAGCACTCCTGACGACTTTGCCGAGTTCTGGCCTGAATACAAGAATCTCGACGAACTGAAGGAGCATTATGTTCACGGAGGCATTGGTGACGGAACGACAAAGAAATTCCTCAACAACGTGCTTAACAAAATGTTGGAACCTATCCGTCAGCGTCGCCATGAGTTTGAACAGGATATTCCGGAGATTTACAATATCCTGAAAAAAGGAACTGAGGCTGCTCGCGAGACTGCCGCACAGACGATGGACGAAGTGCGCAAGGCTATGCGTATTGACTATTTCAACGATACTGCCCTTATCCAACAGCAGGCAGAAATGTACAGAAACAAATAATTCATTACTATTTATTACATATTGAAAAAGGTGTATGGCAACGTTTACCATACACCTTTTTTATTTCACTTCCAATATATATATTATAAAAAACTCTTTTCCCTAATATGCCATTTCGTGTACTCCAGCCACAGCCCTACCGCTCGGATCGTTCATATTCCGGAACTTCTCATCCCAGGCAAGAGCCTCAGCAGTGCTGCAAGCCACGCTCGGTACGCTCGGCACACTACGGGCGGCAGAGTCGCTCGGAAAATATTCGCTAAAGATGGAACGGTAGTAATACTCCTCCTTGTTGCGTGGCGGGTTAATAGGGAAGCGCTCAGCAGCATGAGCCATCTGCTCGTCGCTTACAGCATCAGAAGTAATTTTCTTCAATGTATCAATCCAACTATAGCCCACCCCATCGGAGAACTGCTCCTTCTGGCGCCAAGCCACGGCATCGGGCAACATATCGGCAAATGCCTCGCGCACAATCTTCTTCTCTATCGTATTGCCCGGACACATCTTAGCCTCGGGATTGGTGCGCATGGCAACATCGAGGAATTCCTTGTCGAGAAACGGCACACGTCCCTCCACGCCCCATGCCGAAAGACTTTTGTTGGCGCGCAGACAGTCGTATAAATGCAGCTTCGAGAGTTTCCTTACCGTCTCCTCATGGAAAGCCCTCGCATCCGGAGCCTTGTGGAAATACAGGTAGCCGCCGAAAATCTCGTCGGCACCCTCGCCAGAGAGAACCATCTTAATCCCCATACTCTTTATCACTCGTGCAAGCAGATACATCGGAGTGGAAGCCCTGACTGTAGTTACATCGTATGTCTCGATAAAGTAGATAACATCGCGTATGGCGTCGAGTCCTTCCTGTATGGTATAGTTTATCTCGTGATGAACAGTACCAATATAGTCGGCAACCATCCTTGCCTTTGCCAAATCAGGAGCACCTTTCAGACCGACAGCAAACGAATGTAGTCGCGGCCACCACGCCTGTGTTCTGCCGTTCTCCTCGATGCGTCGTGCAGAATACTTCTGGGCAATAGCACTTATAACCGACGAGTCGAGACCGCCGCTGAGCAACACACCATAAGGAACGTCGCTCATCAACTGCCGCTGCACGGCATTCTCCAGCGAATCGTGGATATCTTTCACGCTTGCCCCGTTATCCTTCACATTGTCGTATGAAAACCAGTCGCGGGTATAGTATCTCTTCATTTTCCCCTCGCGGCTCCACAGATAATGCCCCGGCAGGAAAGGTTCGTAGCGCTCGCATTGCCCCTCGAGAGCTTTCAGTTCGCTTGCCACATACACCTTGCCGTCGCCGTCATATCCTATATAAAGAGGAATAACACCTATAGGGTCGCGGGCAATAATATATTCATCGCGCTCCTCGTCGTAGAGTGCAAAAGCAAATATTCCGCTCAGTTCCTCAAGAAAGTCCGGTGTCCCGGCATTTCCTGTCTTTTCAACTTTTGCGATCCATTCCCGGTAGAGGGCAAGGATCACCTCGCAGTCGCTGCCGGTTTGGAATTGGTAACCGTCGGCAAAACGTTTCCTTATACTCTGGTGGTTGTAAATCTCACCATTAACAGCAAGCACCTGTCTGTTGTCTGGCGAGAACAGCGGCTGTCGTCCCGATTCTGGGTCGACGATAGACAGTCGTTCGTGGGCGAGGATTGCCGAGCCGCCACAATAGATACCGCTCCAGTCAGGACCGCGATGACGGATTTTAGCACTCATTCTAAGCGCCTTCTGGCGCAACTCAGGAGACTGTTCCTTGATATTGAAGATACAAACTATTCCACACATACTTTATTCTTTTATTGATATATTCAAAAAAACGATTAAGCGAGAGCAATGAAAACTTGTTTTCAAATTGCCGAACGTGAGTTTTTTATTCAAAAAAACGATTAAGCGAGAGCAATGAAAACTTGTTTTCAAATTGCCGAACGTGAGTTTTTTATCTAAAAAGTTCTTGAGGCAAAAAGCCCCAAGAACTCATAACAAACTAAAACAATCAGCGTTATCTACATAGCTGTCGTATTAGATTATTCAGAGGTTATCAGTTGTAACAGCTTTCACCGTGTTCGTAGATGTCGAGACCCTCTTCCTCGATACGCTTGTCAACCCGCAGACCGGCAAGTTTGTTGATTCCCCAGAAGAGAAGGAAACCAGTGGCAGCAGCCCAAAGGTCGATACAGATAATACCGAGAACCTGAGCACCGAAGAAACCGAAGCCATGTCCGTAGAAAGCACCCGAGTCAACAGCGAGCAGACCGGTGAGCAATGTTCCGAGAATACCGCAGACACCATGCACGCTACTTGCACCGACAGGGTCGTCTATATGGAGTTTTGTGTCGATAAATTCTATTGCAAATACCAATACGATACCGCAGATAAAACCGATAATCAGTGAGCCGACAGGCGATACAAGGTCGCATCCGGCAGTAATGCCTACAAGTCCGGCGAGCACACCGTTTAGAGTCAGCGAGAACGATGGTTTTCCGTATTTTATCCATGTAGTAAACATGGTAGCAAGTCCACCGGCAACGGCAGCAAGGTTGGTAGTAAGGAATACGTGTGAGATAGCCACGCGGTTAACCTCGCCAGATGCAGCCAACTGTGAGCCAGGGTTGAATCCGAACCATCCGAACCAGAGGATGAACACACCGAGAGCGGCAGCCATCAGGTTATGACCAGGAATAGCACGGCTCTTGCCTTTCTTGTCGTATTTGCCGTGGCGCGGACCAAGAACAATAGCACCGATCAGGGCAAGGACGCCACCGACAGAGTGAACGATTGCCGAACCGGCGAAGTCGTGGAACGCAGCACCGAAGGTGTTCATCATGAACGAACCATCTTCTGCATTGCAGAGCCATCCCCCACCCCATGTCCAGTGACCTTCAACAGGATAGATAATCAGTGAGATGAAGAATGAATATACGCAATACATCGAGAATTTCGTGCGCTCAGCCATAGCACCGGAAACTATCGTAGCAGATGTAGCGCAGAATACGGTTTCGAAAATCAGGAAGCCCTCAGTAGGCAGACCTCCGGCATTGGTATAAAACGAAAGGTCGCCGAAGTTAGGCATACCGACAAATCCAGCTCCGTCGCTTCCAAACATGAATCCGAATCCGACAAACCAGAAAAGGACAGAACCGACCATGAAGTCGACAAAATTCTTGAACAAGATATTAGCAGTATTCTTGCTTCTCGTAAAACCAGCCTCACAAAGGGCAAATCCCGGCTGCATAAAGAACACAAGCATTGCTGCAAGCAGCATCCATACCGTGTCTACAGAAATGCTAAGGTCGGTAACACTTTTTGAAATATCCGCTACCGATTCGGCGGCTAAAAATAATGTAGTCATAATCTTGAAAAATTTAAATTACGTTGTGCGTGTTGTTATTATCCAATGAAAACAGGGTCTTTTTACATTAAAAGTTACCCTAAACAAATCCCTATACCTTATATAATATATTGTAATATCTTACTTTTCCTGCTCAGCGTTATAAAGGGCAATGTCTCCGCGCTCTCCTGTGCGGATTCTGATAGAGTCCTCTATCGGAATGATAAAAATTCTGCCGTCGCCGATTTCCCCGGTACGTGCTGCCCCCTGAATGGCATTAACGGTTTTCTCTACATTCTTGTCGCGCACCACGATGCTCACCAGCACTCGTTCAATGCTGCTCGTATCGTACATCACGCCACGGTAAATCCTTGCCTGGCGCATCTTTCCCTCACCTCTGACGTCGTAGTAAGAGAACCACTCGATGTCGGCAGCAAGCAGTGCCTCCTTAACATCCTCGAATTTAGTTTTACGGATGATTGCTTCAATCTTTTTCATACTTACCTATTTTATTGGTTTATACTTCTATACTTTCTTTTTGTTCGTTTTCTACTGCAAAGGTATTACAAAATGACAAATAAACAAACAAACGCTTTACATTTTGGTTTGTTAAATTTATTCTTTCTTACAATTGTATTCCTAAAAAACGTTTATAGTTTCATATTGAAAGCTATAAAGTGAAGAATAGTTTCAATTTGATATTTTTATTATTTTTTACTATAAAAACGTTCTTTCTCAGTAACGGGTTTAGACAATTTGTTGTATTTTTGCACCCGTAATCAGACAAATAGAAACTTACAACAATAAAGAAGGTAGAAAGATGCAAGATAATAGGATAAGGTTTACCAAGATGCATGGTGCCGGCAACGATTATATATATGTTAATACATTATTATATAATATAGAAAATCCAGAGGAGAAGTCTATTGAATGGAGCGATCGCCATAAAGGTATTGGCGGCGACGGACTGGTTCTTATCTGCAAGCCTACAACTGATGATGCAGACTACCGGATGAGGATTTTCAATGCCGACGGGTCGGAAGCCATGATGTGCGGAAACGCATCAAGGTGTATCGGGAAATATCTGTTTGAGAGAGGACTGACCGACAAGACTTCCATCAGACTTGAAACCTTGTCTGGAATAAAAATTCTCAATTTGCATCTCGACGACGACGGCAAGACTGTTAGCAGCGTTACTGTTGATATGCTCGAGCCGGGACTGAAAAACGAGAAACAGTATGTCGAGAGTTGCGGCGGAAAACTGTTTGCCTGCGGACGAGAATTCTCCGGTACGTTTGTATGTATGGGAAATCCGCATTTCGTTACATTCGTGGATGATATTGACACAATCGATATAGCCCACTACGGAAGGGTGCTCGAACGGGACGAGAACTTCCCTGAACGGTGCAATATAGAGTTTGCCCAAATGCTGCCCGACGGCAGTATCCGAACGAGAGTATGGGAAAGGGGCAGCGGAATAACGATGGCATGCGGTACCGGAGCCTGTGCAACGGCAGTAGCTGCCGCCCACACAAGGCGAGCCGGAAGGGAGAGCGTGATAAAGATGGACGGAGGCGACCTACATATCGAATGGCGCGAAAGCGACAATCACGTATATATGACAGGACCTGCAGAGATTGTATTCGACGGGGAAATTGAGGCGTAGACAATATCTATATATATACACCCTTCAACCATTGTGCGCTGAAACACTGCACCTACTACTATTTCAAACCGTTAGGTTGAAAAAATTCAGACCCTTTTAAAAGAAAGAATAACAACAATAAAGAAATAAGAATATGGCATTAGTTAATGAACATTACTTGAAACTTCAGAAGAACTACCTTTTTGCCGACATCGCAAAGAAGGTAAACGCTTATAAAGTTTCTCATCCAAAAGCGAAAGTCATCAGTCTCGGCATCGGCGACGTAACGCGTCCGCTCGCACCGGCTGTAATCGAAGCCATGCACAAGGCGGTAGACGATATGTCGAAAAAGGAGACTTTCCACGGATATGGTCCGGAACAGGGTTACCTGTGGCTGCGCGAAGCTATCGTGAAAAACGATTTCCTCTCTCGCGGCATCCGTCTCGACCCGAGCGAAGTCTTTGTGAACGACGGTGCAAAGAGTGATACCGGAAATATCGGTGAACTCGTAAGGTGGGACAACAGCATCGGAGTTACCGACCCTATATATCCCGTATATATTGATTCTAATGTGATGTGCGGCAGGGCTGGAGTGCTCGAAAACGGCAAATGGAGCAATGTAACATATATGCCATGTACGGAGACAAACGATTTCGTACCGCAGATTCCTGACCACCGTGTCGACATGATATACCTGTGCTATCCTAACAACCCTACAGGAACGGTTATCTCTAAGGATGAACTGAAGAAGTGGGTTAACTATGCACTGAAAAACGACACCGTAATTTTCTATGATGCTGCCTACGAAGCATATATCACAGATCCTGAGATTCCTCATTCTATATATGAAATCAAAGGAGCCAAGAAGGTGGCTATAGAGTTCCACAGCTATTCTAAGACGGCTGGTTTTACCGGAGTGCGCTGCGGATATACTGTCATCCCGAAGGAACTTACGGCTGTAACTCTCGACGGCAAGGAGCGTATTGCCCTTAATCCACTTTGGGACCGTCGCCAGTGTACTAAATTCAATGGCACGAGCTACATCAGTCAGCGTGCTGCCGAAGCTATCTACTCTCCAGAGGGAAAGGTTCAAATCAGGGAGACCATCGATTATTATATGGGTAATGCCAAACTGATGTGTGAGGCTATGACCAAGATGGGATTCAAGGTGTATGGCGGAGTGAACGCCCCATATCTTTGGGTGAAGACACCGAATGGAGTTGACAGTTGGAAATTCTTCGAGCAACTGCTTTATGGAGCACAGGTGGTATGTACTCCGGGTGTAGGTTTCGGACCGAGCGGCGAAGGATACGTACGCTTCACCTCGTTCGGCAACAGAGAGGACTGTCAGGAAGCTATGCAGCGCATAGAGAAATGGATAAAGGGATAAAAGTGAGCTTTTTACACAAACACAATATTAACTAAAAACGTAAAGCTTATGAACAATTTGAAGAGATTTGGCTTGATGGTTGCCGGAATGGCAGCGCTTGCTACGACGATGACTGCACAGGACAAGGTTGAAGCTACGGTTTCTGCAGACTTTGTCAGTGATTATGTATGGCGTGGACAGCATCTGGGCGATATCAGCGTGCAGCCTACTTTGGGTGTGGCATACAAAGGATTGTCGCTTTCGGCTTGGGGCAACTACGGACTCTCCAACTCTGACGACAACAAGGAGATTGACCTAACGTTAGGTTATACCACGGGCGGTTTCAATGTGGGGATTACCGACTACTGGAGTGCTAAGGAAGGAAAGTACTTCTCTTATGCAAGCCACAAGACTCTTCATGTGTTCGAAGCTAACATTGGCTACGACTTCGGTCCTGTCGCTCTGCAGTGGTACACTAACTTTGCCGGAGCCGACGGTCTGAACAAAAGTGGCGACCGCGCTTACTCTTCGTATGTAGAGGCAAGCGCACCGTTTAAACTTGCCGGCTGCGACTGGACGGCTGCTGTGGGTGCCGTGCCGTATGCCACTGACTTCTATGCCAATGCCAACGGATTTGCGGTAACAAACGTTTCACTGAAGGCGGAAAAGGAAATTACGGTAACAAAATCCTTCACGTTACCGCTCTTTGCAAGTATATCGGCAAACCCGAGCACACAGAAAGCGTATTTCGTTTTTGGCTTCACTCTCAGACCTTAAAAGTATAGGAATATAGTACATTATCACGGTGAAGAAGTTTGTCTTACAACAAAAAGACACACAAAGCCGTGAATAAAATAACAAAAGGTATGCTGCAATAGAAAAAAGCATTACCTTTGCACAGTAAAAAAAAACAAGAACCATATAAATAAAACTTTAAACAATGGCAAATTTAAGATTTCAGGTTGTTGAAGAGGCGTTCAAGAAACGCCCCGTGGAAGTGATTGCACCTGTTGAGCGCCCTTCCGAATATTTCGGAAAATACGTGTTCAACCGTGCTAAGATGTACAAGTATCTGCCTGCCGATGTCTATGACAAGCTTATCGATGTTATCGACAATGGCGCTACACTCGACCGCTCTATCGCCAACGCCGTGGCTAACGGCATGAAGCAGTGGGCTGAGGAGAACGGCGTTACTCACTATACTCACTGGTTCCAGCCGCTTACCGGCGGTACTGCCGAGAAGCACGATGCCTTCATCGAGCACGACGGAAAGGGCGGAATGATTGAGGAATTCTCTGGCAAGCTGCTTGTTCAGCAGGAGCCTGACGCAAGTTCGTTCCCTAATGGCGGTATCCGTAACACTTTCGAGGCGCGCGGATATTCTGCATGGGATCCTACTTCTCCTGTATTTATCATCGACGACACTCTTTGTATTCCTACTGTCTTCATCTCTTACACCGGTGAGGCTCTCGACTACAAAGCTCCGTTGCTTCGCGCTCTTCATGCCGTGAACGTGGCTGCAACCAAAGTTTGCCATTATTTCGACCCTAAGGTTTCTAAGGTTACATCCAACCTCGGTTGGGAACAGGAGTACTTCCTTGTTGATGCCGACCTCTACAGTGCCCGCCCAGACCTTATGCTTACCGGCAGAACGCTGATGGGGCATGATTCTGCCAAGAACCAGCAGATGGACGACCACTACTTCGGCACTATCCCTGATCGTGTTCAGGCTTTCATGAAGGATCTTGAGGTTCAGGCTCTCGAACTTTCTATCCCTTGCAAGACTCGCCACAACGAGGTTGCACCGAACCAGTTTGAGATTGCCCCTATCTTCGAGGAGTGCAACCTGGCTGTTGACCACAACATGCTCCTCATGTCATTGATGAAGAAGGTGGCTCGCAAGCACGGCTTTATCGTTCTGCTCCACGAGAAACCATTCGCCGGCATCAACGGTAGCGGTAAGCACAACAACTGGAGCCTTTCTACCGATACCGGTGTTCTGCTCCACGCTCCTGGCAAGACTCCTGAGTCTAACCTGCGTTTCGTTACTTTCATCGTGGAGACGCTGATGGGTGTTTATCGCCACAACGGACTTATCAAAGCTTCTATCATGAGTGCTACAAACGCTCATCGTCTGGGAGCCAACGAGGCACCGCCAGCAATCATCTCTTCTTTCCTCGGCAAACAGCTTACTGAACTGCTCGAGCATATCGAGAAGAGCGACAACGAGAGCGTATTCAAGATGGAAGGCAAGCAGGGCATGAAGATGGACATCCCGGAGATTCCGGAACTCCTCATCGACAATACCGACCGTAACCGTACTTCACCATTCGCATTCACGGGTAACCGTTTTGAGTTCCGTGCCGTAGGTTCTGAGGCTAACTGTGCTTCGGCTATGATTGCACTTAACTCTGCCGTTGCCGAGGCTCTGAACGACTTCAAGGCTCGTGTTGATGCTCTTATCGCAAAGGGTGAGGATCAGACAAAGGCTATCATCACAGTATTGCGCGAGGATATCAAGACTTGCAAGCCTATCCGCTTCGACGGCAACGGATATTCCGACGAGTGGGTTGAGGAAGCTAAGAAGCGCGGTCTCGACTGCGAGACAAGTTGCCCGGTTATCTTCGACAACTACTTGAGCGACTCTTCTGTCAAGATGTTCACCGATCTGGGCGTTATGACAAAGAAGGAGCTTGAGGCCCGCAACGAGGTGAAATGGGAAACCTATACTAAGAAGATTCAGATTGAGGCTCGTGTATTCGGCGACCTCTCTATGAACCATATCATCCCTGTGGCTACCCACTATCAGAGTATGCTGCTGAAGAATGTGGAGAATATGCGTTCTGTATTCCCTAAGGAAGAGGCAGAGAAGCTCAGCTCACGCAATATGAAGATTATTCGCGACATCGCTGAGCGCACTCAGATTATCGAGAAGGGTGTAGAGGAACTTGTCAACGCACGCAAAGTGGCTAACAAGATTACTGACGAGCGTGAAAAGGCTATCGCCTACCACGATACAGTGGCTCCGAAGATGGAGGAGATACGCTACCACATCGACAAGTTGGAGCTGACTGTAAGCGACGAACTCTGGACGTTGCCTAAGTATCGCGAACTACTGTTCATTAGATAACTGTCCGGTTTCGCTTTACAAAAGACAGTAAGGCTCCTGCTGAAAGGCAGTGGACTTATCAGATTATCAAATAAAATAAGGTTACCGTCTGACGGCTCTTACATGATTTGGTATCGAATAATTTAGACTATACGTGGCAGCTCGCCGGATGACGAGTCTTGCGGGCTGCCGTGAAAAAGAAAATAAAATAGTACAATCTATTTCTTTTATTGGTTGTTTAAGTTGGGGGCTGCAAGGTTGTGAAACCGTGCAACCCCTTTGTTTTTTATTCCCTATGACTTGACTATAACGAAAGAAAGAC